>Ga0335070_10002262_pt1 | contig 22500 bp, 19 predicted proteins | sample Lox_Sample_13_FD_206722 | JGI IMG/M metagenome (GOLD analysis project Ga0335070, IMG submission 206722) | Soil microbial communities from Loxahatchee National Wildlife Refuge, Florida, United States - Lox_Sample_1.3 | ecosystem: Environmental > Terrestrial > Soil > Wetlands | place: USA...
GAGGTCGCCGCTCATCCGGGCCGCGAGCTGCACCGGCGACTGCCGCAGCAGCGCATCGAGCAGGGCCCTCCGGAGCCAGGCCACGGTCCGCTGTCCGAACTGCCCGGTCCAGGTGAACTGCGCGGCGTAGGCCAGGCCCTTCACCAGGGCGACGGCGACCAGGACGAGCGGGAGCGAGAGCAACAACCGATCCCGGCCCGCCGCCTCCAGCGCCGGCGCCCAGCTCGCCACCCGGCCCAGCGCCGAGGCGCCTCCGGTCAGGAGGAAGCGGAGGGCCGGTCCGACCAGGAAGGCGTACAGGCCGGTGGCCAGCGCGAGCACCGCCATCGCCAGCGTCGCCAGCAAGAGACGGCCCACGTGCGGACGCGCGTAGGGCACGAGCCGCCACAGCGCGCGCCACCCCGAACGGCGGCCGAGGGTGTTGTCCGGAGCGGTGGTCACCAGGGACCCGAGGTGTACCATCCTGCCTTCGAGCGTCCATGGCCAACGGTGAGCTGATGGTGGTGGCAGGCGAAGCCTCGGGCGACCTTCACGCGGCGGACGTCCTGGCCGAGCTCCGCCGCCGCCGCCCCGGGCTCGGCGCCTTCGGCATGGGGGGCCCACGCCTGCAGGCCGCCGGGCTGGAGCGGCTGTTCGACGCACGGGAAATTTCCGTGATGGGCATCGCGGAGGTGCTGCCGCGGCTGCCACGCATCTGGCGGGTGTTCCGCGCCCTTCTGCGCGCCGCCCGGGAGCGACGCCCGGCGGCCGCCCTCCTGGTGGACGTGCCGGACTTCAACCTGCGGCTGGCGCGGAAGCTCCGGGCCTCCGGCATCCCGGTGGTGTTCTACGTCAGCCCCACCGTGTGGGCGTGGCGGCGCGGCCGCGTCCGGCAGATCGCCCGTGACGTGGACCGGATGCTCTGCATCCTGCCGTTCGAGGAGGAGTTCTACCGGAGCCACGGCGTGCGCGCGCGGTACGTGGGGAATCCGGTGGTGGAGCAGGTTCCCCCACCCGGCGCGCCCGAGCCCTTCCGGCGCGCGCTGGGGCTCGACGCCGCTCGCCCCACCCTGGCGCTGCTCCCGGGGAGCCGCCGGAGCGAGCTGCACCGGCTGCTCCCGCCGATGGTGGAGACCGCGGCGCTGCTCCAGCGCGAGCGCCCCGAGCTGCAGATCGTCGTGCCCATCGCGCCTGGGCTGGACCGGGCGCCCGTGGAGCAGGCGTTCTCCGCGCGCGGCCTCCACCCCACGCTCGTCGACGGCCGAGCCGCCGAGGTGGTGGGCGCCTCGGACGTGGCGGTGGTGGCCTCGGGGACGGCCACGCTGGAGACCGCGCTGATGCTGCGCCCGATGGTGGTCGTCTACCGGATGTCGGCGCTCAGCTGGGCCATCGGCAAGCTGCTGGTGAGGGTGGCCTTCGTCTCGCTGGTGAACCTCCTCAGCGGTCGCCGGCTGGTCCCCGAGCTGCTCCAGGCCGAGCTCCGCCCCGAGGCCGTGGCCGACGAGGTCCGCCGGCTCTGGGTTCCGGGGAGCGCACGCGAGGCCCAGCTCGAGGGGCTCCGGGCGCTCCGGGCGCAGCTGGGCACGGGGCCCACCGCCTCGCGCGTGGCAGACGAAGTGCTGGAGGTCCTCGACGCGCGTGGTAAGGACCCGGGCGCCCTCGCCCGATGAACCCAGCCCTGGTCTGCATCCCCACCTACAACGAGCGCGAGAACATCGAGTCCATCGTCCGCGCCACGCTCGCCGCCGATCCGCGCGTGGACGTGCTGGTGGTCGACGACGCGAGCCCCGACGGAACCGGTGCGCTGGCCGACGCCTTGGCCGGTGAGTCCCCGCGGGTGCAGGTGCTCCACCGCGCGGGGAAGGCGGGGCTGGGGAAGGCGTACCTCGCGGCGTTCGACTGGGCGCTCCAGCACGGCTACGCCTACGTCCTGGAGATGGACGCGGACTGGAGCCACGACCCGCGCTACCTCCCGGCGCTCCTCGATCGCGCCTCGACCGACGCGGATCTGGTCTTGGGCAGCCGATGGGTGAAGGGGGGAGGGACCCTGAACTGGGGCATCGGCCGGCAGCTCATCAGCCGCGGCGGCTCGCTCTATGCCCGCACCATCCTCGGGCTCGACATCCGCGACCTCACCGGCGGCTTCAAGTGCTTCCGGGCCGAGGTGCTCCGGGCCATCGACCTGCCCACCGTCACCAGCACCGGGTACGGGTTCCAGATCGAGCTCACCTACCGGGCGATCAAGCGCGGCTTCCGGGTGGTGGAGGTCCCCATCGTCTTCGAGGACCGGCGGGTGGGGCAGTCCAAGATGTCGCGGGCCATCGTGCTCGAGGCCCTGGCCATGGTGTGGAAGATCCGGTGAGCGACGTCGTCTCCTCCGCGCTGGTCGCCCTCTCGGCGATCTTCTTCGTGGTCGACCCCATCGGGGTGGTGCCGATCTTCATCGCCATGACCCAGGGCGATCCGCCGGAGAAGAGACGCGACACCGCCCGGCGCGCGTCGCTGGTCGCCGCTGCGCTGCTGGTCTTCTTCGCGCTCTGCGGCACGTTCCTCTTCAAGGTCATCGGGGTGAGCCTCAGCGCGTTCCGGGTGGCGGGTGGCATCGTGCTCCTCATCACCGCCCTGGACATGCTCCGGGCCCGTCAGTCCGAGACCCGCACCTCGCCCGAGGAGGCCCAGGAGGCCACCGGCAAGGAGGACGTGGCCATCGTCCCACTGGCCATCCCGCTGCTGGCGGGCCCGGGCGCGATCGCCACGGTGATGGTGCTGATGTCGCGGGCGTCGGGCGTCGCCTCGGTGCTCGCGGTGCTGCTGAGCATCCTGGTGACCATGACCGCGAGCTACTTCCTGCTCCGGGGCGCCTCGCTGGTGCAGCGGTTCCTCGGTCAGTCGGGGGTGGCGATCCTCCAGCGAGTGATGGGGCTGCTGCTCGCGGCCATCGCGGTGCAGTTCATCGCCGAGGGAGGGCGCGAACTGGTCGGCCTTCCCCCGCTCCCGGGCTAGGTCCCCGCGCCACCGGGCCGCGGTGCCTCCGTCCGCCCGACCAGCGAGATGCCGCTGTCGTTCGCGAGCGCGACCAGTCGTTCCCCATCCAGCAGCAGCGTCTTCCCGGCCTCGACCGCCAGGACGCGGGCGCCGACCGAGCGCAGCACCTCGATCGTCGCCGGCCCGACCGCGGGCAGGTCGAAGCGCTCGTCCTGCCCGGGCTTGCTTCGCTTGACGACCACCACGCCCGGGCCGCCGAGCTGGGCGCCGCGGCGGATGCAGGCGTCGGTGCCCTCCACCGCCTCGAGCGCCAGCACGTGCCCGTTCTTCACCACCACCGTCTGCCCGACGTCGGCCCGGCCGAGCAGCGTCGCTACCTCCTCGCCGAGCGCCAGGTCACGCTCCTGGGCCGCGTCCAGCGGTGGACCGGCGAGGTGACCCTCCGGAGCGAGGATCTCCTTGAGCAGCTCCGTCGGCGCGACGATGCGGATGCCCGCCGACTGGAACTCGTCCGCCGCCGCGCGGAGCAGCGCATCGTCGCGGAAGCTCCGCAGCCGGGCAGCGATGCGGAAGAGCCCGATGTCCGGCCGCATCGTCTGCACCGCCCGCATCCGCGAGAAGCCGCCGGCGAGCACCGCCTCCTCCACCCCCGCCGCGCGCAGCAGCCGCTCGATGCGCGCCACCTGCCCCACCTTCACCCAGTCGAGCCGCTCCACCTCCGAGGCCAGCTCTGGGTCCGTCTCCCCCACGTGCCCCACCGCGTGGACCGAGAGGCCGCGGCCGCGGGCCGCCCGGGCGAAGAGCCGGGGCAGCGCGCCGTTTCCGGCGATGAGGCCGATGGGTCCGGCCACGGCGCCCTAGCGCGTGAGCCCGCGGTGGCTGGTGGTGACGAACGCGAGCAGCACCTGGATCTCGGTCTGGTCTCCGAGCTCGGTCCGGAGGCGCTCGATGGCCTCCTCTAGCGGGAGCTTGCTCCGGAAGAGGATCCGGTAGGCCTCCTTCACCCGGGCGATCTGCTCCTCGCTGAACCCGTGCCGGGAAAGCCCGATGCCGTTCACGCCCACCAGCTCGGCCCGGTCGCCCTGGGCGGTGCAGAACGGCGGCACGTCCATCACCACCATCGAGCCGCCGGCCACGAAGGCATGCCGCCCGATCCGGGTGAACTGGTGCACCGCCGCCAAGCCTCCGAGGATGGCGTGGTCCCCCACCTCCACGTGCCCGCCCAGCGTCGCGGCGTTGGCGAACACGCACCCGCTCCCCACCTGGCAGTCGTGCGCCACGTGGGTGTAGGCCATGAAGAGGTTCCGGTCGCCGATCCGGGTCACCCCGCCCCCGCCGGTGGTCCCCTTGTGCAGGGTGGTGAACTCCCGGATCAGGTTCTCGTTCCCGATCTCCAGCGCGCTGTCCTCGCCCGCGTACTTGAGGTCCTGCGGCTGGGCGCCCACCGAGGCGAACTGGAAGACCTTGTTGCGCTCGCCGAGCCGGGTGCGCCCCTCGATGACCGCGTGCGGGCCGACGGTCGTTCCGGCGCCGACCTCCACCTGGGGGCCGATGACCACGTACGGCCCAACCTCCACCGTGGGATGCAGCCGGGCGCCGTGGGCGATGATGGCCGTGGGGTGGATGCTCATCGGTCCCTGTCCACCACGGTCGCCAGGAACTCGCCCTCGGCCACGACCTCCCCGTCCACCTTCGCCACCCCACGGGTCTTGAGGATCGCCCCCTTGAACCGGAGCACCTCCACCTCCAGGTCCAGCCGGTCGCCCGGCACGGTGGGCTTGCGGAACTTCGCCCCGTCGATCGCCATCAGGTAGGTGACCTTCCGGGAGGGATCGAACCCGGTGGATCGGTAAGCGAGGATGGCGCTCGCCTGGGCCAGCGCCTCCAGGACCAGCACCCCCGGCATCACCGGGTGGCCCGGGAAGTGGCCCTGGAAGAACGGCTCGTTGACCGAGACGTTCTTGTACGCCCGCAGCGCCTTGCCGGGGTCGATCGACACCACCCGGTCCACCAGGAGGAACGGGTAGCGGTGGGGCAGCAGCTTCTGGATCTCCTGCACGTCCATCATGTCGCGGGCTCGTCCTTCCTCGACTCGAGCGCGGCCACCCGCGCGCGCAGCTCTCTCAGCTCGCGCAGGAGGTCCGGCAAGTGCTTGAGCGCCGCGGACTGGCGCAGCCACAGCGCGCGCTCCACGGCGGGGTATCCGGAGACGGTGGCACCGGGCGGCACGTCGTGCGGCACGCCCGACTGCGCGGCGACGCGGGCTCCGTCCCCCACCCGCACGTGGCCCACGATGCCCACTTGCCCGGCGAGCACCACCCCCGCGCCGACCTCGGTGGATCCGGAGATGCCCACCTGCGCGCAGAGGATGGAGAGCGGCCCCACCCGGACGTTGTGCGCGATCTGCACCAGGTTGTCGATCTTGGTTCCCCGGCCGATGACCGTCTCGCCGGTGGTCGCCCGGTCGATGCAGCTTCCGGCGCCCACCTCCACGTCGTCCTCGATTCGGACGGTGCCCACCTGCGGCACCTTCACGTGCGCCGGGCCCGAAGGGTCGAAGGCGAATCCGAAGCCGTCCGAGCCCACCACCACGCCCGGCTGCAGCAGCACCCGGTTGCCGAGCACGCAGCGCTCGCGCACCACCGCCCCGGGCTGGAGCACGCAGTCCTCCCCCAGCTGCGAGCCCTCGCCGAGGTAGCTGCCTGGCCAGAGCACCGACCGCGGCCCGACCACCGCGCCGGCCTCCACCACCACCAGCGCCATCACCACGGCCGAGGCGTCCACCCGCGCCGAGGGGTGCACCTCGGCCCGGGGATGCACGCCGGTCGCGAGTCTCACCCCGGGATGGAAGAGCGAGAGGAGCCGCGCGAACGCCAGGTGGGGCGAGGCCACCCGGATCCAGCCCAGGTCGGTGCGGGTCACCGGCTCGCCGGGCGGCAGCAGCACTGCCGCGGCGCGGGTGGTGCCCAGCTCCTTCCGGTACCGGGGGTTCCCGTAGAACGAGAGCTCGCCCGGGCCGGCCTCCTCCAGCGAGGCCAGGCCCCGGATGCGCAGCGACCCGTCGCCCTCGACGGTGCCGCCCACGTGGGCAGCGAGCTCTGCGAGGGAGCGTTCCATCCGCTCCCTCGGGGCTACTTCTTCTTGGCCGGCGTGGCGGCCGGCGCCGTCGAGCTGGTCTTGACCTTGTTCTGCTCGTTGTAGGTGCGGACCAGCTGCGGGGTGAGGTCCAGCGAGTCCGGCGCGTAGGCGATGCCGCCCGCGTCGAACACCATGGTGAAGCCCTCACGCTGGGCGAGCGAGTTGATGATGGTCCGCATCTTGCCGACGATGGGCTGGAACTCGTCGTTTTCCTTCTGCGCCAGCTCCGCCCGGCCCTTCTCGAAGTTCTGCTGCAGCTCGATGAACCGCTTCTGGAGCGCCTCGGCCTTCTCGGCCCGGGCCTGCTCGGTCATGGTGGCGGCCTGCTTCTGGAACGTCTCCTGGTCCTTCTTCAGCGTGTCCTGGGCCTTGTCCAGGTCCTTCTGCTTCTGCTCCTTGAGCGACTCGAGGCGGGACTTGGCAGCCTTGGCCTCGTCGAGCTCAGCGAGGGCCTTCTGGAAGTTGACGTAGCCGAGCTTCGTCTCGGCGTACGCAGGGGCGGAGAGGATCAGCGGGATCACGGCGGCCAGGGCCACCATCAGGCGACGGGACGACATCACGTGCGTACTCCTCGGGGAAACTCCGGCGATTGAGTCGAGACCACCGCCGACCGGAGTGAGGCGGAAGCCCCCCGGCGGGTGCTCCCGATGGGGTCGAAAAAGTCCGCGGACACTAGGAGCAACGCCTTCGGTCCGTCAAGCAGATGCCACTCGGCGGTCAGGAAGGCGCCCCGCCGGGGTCTACAGCGCCTTCACCTCGCTCACCAGGCGGGTCAGGGACGACTTGGCATCGCCGAAGAGCATCGAGGTGTTGGGCGCGTAGAACAGGTGGTTCTCGATGCCCGCGAACCCCGGGTTCATGCTCCGCTTGAGCACGATGACGCCCTTGGACTTGTCCACGTCGAGGATCGGCATCCCGTAGATCGGGCTCTGCGGATCGCTCCGGGCGGCGGGGTTGACCACGTCGTTGGCGCCGATGACCAGCGCCACGTCCGCCCGCTCGAACTCGGGGTTGATGTCCTCCATGTCGTAGAGGCGGTCGTAGGGGACGTTGGCCTCGGCCAGGAGCACGTTCATGTGGCCGGGCATGCGGCCCGCCACCGGGTGGATGGCATACTTCACCGTCACCCCCCGCTTCTCCAGGAGGTCGGCCAGCTCCCGCACCACGTGCTGCGCCTGCGCCACCGCCATCCCGTAGCCCGGGACGACGATGACCTCCCCGGCGTAGGCCATCTGGATCGCCGCGTCCTCCGCCGAGACGCTGCGCACGGTGAGGTCCTTGGCCTCCGCCCCGGCGGCCAGCGCCGGCTGAGCCGAGCCGAAGGCGCCGAAGAGCACGTTGCCGAAGCTCCGGTTCATCGCCTTGGACATCAGGACGGAGAGCAGGAAGCCCGAAGCCCCGTCGAGGGCACCGCAGATGATGAGGACGTTGTTCTGGATCGCGAACCCGGTCGCGCTCGAGGCCAGTCCGGCATAGGAGTTCAGGAGCGAGACGACCACCGGCATGTCGGCCCCGCCGATGGGGAGGACCATGAACACCCCGAGCAGCAGCGCCAGGGCGATCATCCCGTAGAAGACCATCGGGGTGCCGGGGCGGAAGATGAGGAAGAGGAACATGGCGATCGCCACCCCGAAGAGGGTGATGTTGACCGTGTTCTGTCCCCGGTAGGTCACCGGCTTCCCGGTGATGAACTCCTGGAGCTTCCCGAAGGCCATGAAGCTGCCGGTCACGGTGAGCGCGCCGAACAGCACCTCGAACCCCAGCGCGGCCATGGTCGACCGCGGCATCGCCTGCTGGTGAATCCGGTACTCGGCGACGCCCACCAGGGTGGCGGCCAGCGCGCCGAACATGTGGCTGATGGCGATCCGCTGGGGCATGGCGGTCATCGGAACGAACATGCCCAGCGGGTAGCCGATCACCGTCCCCAGGATCAGCGCCACGGCGATGAAGTCGAATCGGACGATCTCGTGGTTGAACAGCGTCCCGACGATCGCCAGCACCATGCCCAATGCCGCCTGCTGCATGCCCAGCCGGGCCCGGTCCGGATGCGACAGGCTCTTCAGGCCGAGGATGAACAGCACCGAGGCGGCGAGGTAGATCGCCTCGATGACCAGATCGCGGGCGCTCATCGGGACCCGCCTCCACGCTGGCCGGCCTTCTCCACCTTCGCCCCAGGGGCGGCAAGCTCCGGCCTCGGCTCCCGGCGGAACATCTTCAGCATCCGGTCGGTGATGAGGAAGCCGCCCACCACGTTGATGCTGGCGGCGGTGACCGCGATGAATCCCAGCCAGTTCGACACGCTGTCCCGGTTGGCACCGGCGAGCACCAGCGAGCCCACCAGGCTGATGCCGGAGATGGCGTTGGTCGCCGACATCAGCGGTGTATGAAGGAGCGGCGGGACGCGGGTGATGACCTGGAACCCCACGAACGCGGCGAGCACGAACACGTACAGCTCGATGATGCTGATCACCGTCCGCTCCCTCCCGGCACCTGCCCGTTCAAGGTGACCAGCATCGCCCTGGTGATCTCGTCCTCCGGATCGATCTTCAGCGCCCCCTCCTTGGTGGAGAGGTGCTGGACCAAGGTCAGCACGTTGCGGGCGAACATCTGGCTCGCATGCAGGGGCACCGTGGCCGCGAGCTGCACCGGGCCAAGGACCACCACCCCGCCCACCACCACCCGCTCGCCGGCCCTCGTCCCCTCGACGTTTCCGCCGGTCTCCGCCGCCAGGTCCACCACCACCGACCCCGTCCGGAGCGTGGCCAGCGCCCTGCCGTCGACCAGCACCGGCGCCCGCCTCCCCGGCACCTGCGCGGTGCAGATGAGCAGATCCTGCTGGGGGATGGCCGCGGCCAGCGCGGCCCGGGTCTGCGCCTCCTCCTCCGCGGTCTGCGCCCGGGCGTAGCCGCCTGCCCCCTCGGCGTCGGCGGACACCTCCGGACCGACGAAGGTCGCCCCGAGGCTCAGCACCTGTTCCCTGGCGGCGGGCCGGACGTCGAACCCGGCCACCACCGCCCCGAGCCTCCGCGCGGTGGCGATGGCCTGGAGCCCCGCGACCCCCGCGCCGAGCACCAGCACCTTCGACGGGACGAGCGTCCCCGCGGCGGTGGTCAGCATCGGGAGCAGCTTGCCCAGCTCGGCGGCCCCGAGGAGCACCGCCTTGTAGCCGGCCACCGTGGCCTGGGAGCTGAGGACGTCCATCGACTGGGCCCGGGTGATGCGCGGCACCCGCTCCAGTCCGAGGAAGGTCAGCCGCCGGGCCCCCAGCGCGGGGAGGAGCGCGTCCGGCGGCTCGACCCCGAGCATCGAGACGACGGTCGCCCCCTCGGGGGGCTCCCCCAGCTCGGCAGCAGTGGGCCGCCGGACCCGCGCCCAGAGCTCCGCGCCGCTGAACGCCTCGGCGCGTGAGGGGAGGACCCGCGCGCCGGCCCTCTCGTAGTCGGCGTCGGTCGAGCCGGCGGCGAGCCCTGCGCCGCGCTCGAGCGAGATCTGATGTCCGGCCTTCGTGAGCCGCTGCACTACCTCGGGGACGAGCGCCACCCGGGCTTCCCCGGGCGCGGTCTCCCGTACCACCGCGATTCGCATCGCAGACCCCCTCCTAGAAGGAGTTGCCGATCGTGAACTCGAAGAGGATTGGGTCGTCGATCGGTCTTCGGGTGAGTGGAATGCCCCACTCGAATCGTAGCGGACCGACCGGCGAGAACCAGCGAATCCCGAAGCCGGTGGACCAGAACAGTCCCAGCGGAAGTGAGTGTTGTTTGTCTTCGAAGAAGCTGGCGTTCACCGCGAAGGCGTTGCCCGCGTCGACGAAGACCACGCCCTTGACGCCGACCTTGGGCACGATCGGGAACTCCAGCTCGAGGTTGAGGACGAACTGCTTGTTGCCGCCGACCACGAAGTTGGTCGTGGGGCAGTCGGGCCGGTTGCAGGTCGGCACCTCGATGGTCGGGGAGATCGAGCTCAGCGCGTAGCCGCGGACCGTGTTGATCCCGCCCAGGTAGTAGAGCTCGGAGACCGGGAGCGGGCGAGTGGAGTCCAGGTTGGCGATGTACCCGACGGTGACGTTGGTCTTGAACACCGCCCCCAGGGGCAGCGAGAAGTAGAAGCGCGAGAACAACGTGTAGCGGGCGTAGTTCAGGTCGCCCCCGAGGAAGTCCGGGGCGAACTCCGCCGAGGCGAACTGGTAGAAGCCCCTGCTCGGGAAGAGCCGGTTGTCACGCCGGTCCCAGGCCAGGGTGAACCGCATCGCGGAGGTGACCTGGGTGCCGATGCGGAAGCGCCCGTAGAGCGGCACGGTGTTGGTATTGATCACCCCGGCGTTGGGGCCGGTCCCGGTGCCGCCCGGCGACGCCTCCACCCACTCGCGGGTGTACCCCACGCTGGCGATCAGGTCGTCCCAGATGTGGTAGCCGAGCCCCATCGAGCCGCCCAGCGCCTGGCGGGTGAAGTCGAACTGGTCGATCTGGGTGCGGTAGATGTCGAAGGAGAAGATCCAGTCGCTGTCGAAGAAGTACGGGTCGTAGAACGACAGCTGCACCAGCTGCCGGAGGCTCGAGAGCTGGGCGGAGAGCGAGACCGTCTGCCCCCACCCGAGGAAGTTGTTCTGGGTGACCTGGGCGGTGAAGATGAAGCTCTCCACCGAGCTGAAGCCGAAGCCCACCTGGAAGCTGCCGGTGCTCTTCTCCTTCACCTCGACCGTGACCACCACGTGGCTGTCGTCGCGGCCGGGCTTGTAGGTGATCTCCACCGTCTCGAAGAAGCCGAGCGCGGTGACTCGCTCCTTGCTCCGCCGAAGGCCACTGCCCGAGAAGAGGTCACCCTCGTAGATCCGCAGCTCGCGCCGGATGACCTTGTCCCGGGTCTTGGTGTTCCCGGTGATCTCGATCCGGTCGATGGTCTGGAGCTTCCCCTTCTCCACCCGGAAGTCGAGCGCCACCGTGCGCTCCTGGGCGTTGACCGAGGTCTCGGGGTTGAAGTTGGCGTAGGCGTAGCCCTGGTCCTGGTAGATGTCCGCCAGCGACTGGTCGTCCTTCAGGACCTTGGCCCGGCTGAAGTAGTCGCCCCTGCGCGACTCGAGCACCGCGAACAGCCGGTCCTTGGGGACGATCAGGTCGCCCGAGAAGTCGATGCTCGAGATGCGGTACTGCTCGCCCTCGGTGATCTTCACCGTGATGTAGATGAGCCGCTTGTCGGGCGAGAGCGCGACGGTGGGCTTCTCCACCTTCACGTTGAGGAAGCCGCGGTCGTAGTAGGCGGCCTCGATGATCGCCAGATCGCGCTGGAAGGCCTCCTCGCGGAAGGTGCCCTCCCCGGTGAGAAATCCGAAGAAGTTCCCCTCGCGGGTGATCATCAGCGCCTTGAGCTCGTCGGCCGAGACCTTGTCGGTGCCGATGAGGTTCACCTGCTTCACCATCACCTTGGCGTGCTCGTTGATCACGAACACCACGTCGGCCTGGTTGGTGCCCGGGACCGGGGTGATCTTGTGGGTCACCTCGGCGAGGAAGAAGCCCTTCTCGACGTACTTCTCCTGGATCTTCTTGACGTTCCGCCTCACCGCGTCCAGGTCGAGGATCTGGTACGGCTTGAGGTCGATGGTGTCCTTGAAGTCGTCCTTGTTCAGCTCCTCGTTCCCCTGCAGGAGCCACTGGCGAATCGAGGGCCGCTCCACCACCCGCACCACGTAGGCGATGCCGCCGGCGGGGAGCCGCTGGGTGAGTAGCTGGATGTCCTGGAAGTAGCCCAGGCTCCAGAGCGACTGGATGTCGGCGCCGGTGAGCGACGGGTCGAAGGGGCGGCCGAGCTTGTTCTTCAGCGCGCGCTTGATCACCTCCGGCTCGACTCGCCGGTTCCCCTCGATCCGGATCTCGGTGATGACGTCGGAGCCGCTCGGCACCGGGACGTCGGCCAGCGCCCCCGAGGCCGGGGTGCCGGCATCGGGCGCAGCGGCACTCCCGGCGGCGGCCTCGGGGCTGGCCGGCGCCGCGCTCTGCGCGGTTCCCGGCGGCTGGGCCGGCGCGGGCGTGCCCCCGTCGACTGCCTGACCGCGCGAGGCGGCGGGGAGGACGAGCACGAGCAGGGCGGCGGCCAGGAGCCAGGTGGCGGTCGTCTTGCGTGCGGAAACGTTCAACCTCGTCGAGGAGCGGCGGCCGTTGGAAGGGCGCGCACTGTAGGGGAGGGAGGAGGAGAGGGACAATGGTGAAAAGCTCTACGCCGGCTCGACCTTGCCCCCGGCGAGCCGAAGCCTCCGCGGCATCGAGCGGGCCAGCGCCTCGTTGTGGGTCACCACCACGGCCGTGATGCCCAGGTCGCGGTTCACCTCTCTCAGGACCTGATGAATGCCCTCGCCGGTCACCGGGTCGAGGTTGCCGGTGGGCTCGTCGGCCAGCAGCAGGGCCGGCTCGAGCACCAGTGCCCGCGCCAGCGCCACCCGCTGCGCCTCCCCACCCGACAGCTCGCCCGGACGGTGATCCACCCGGGAACCCAGCCCCACCCGCTCCAGCAACCCCCGGGCGCGCCGCAGCGCGGCCGAGCGCTCCATCCGCTGCACCAGCGCGGGGATGGCCACGTTCTCCAGCGCGGTGAACTCCGGGAGCAGGTAGTGGCTCTGGAAGACGAACCCCACCGTCCGGTTGCGGAAGCGGGCCAGGTCGGCATCCGCCAGCGCGAGCACGTCCAGCCCATCCACCGCCATGGTGCCCGCCACCGGCGCATCGAGCGTGCCGAGGACGTGGAGGAAGGTGCTCTTGCCCGAGCCCGAGGCCCCCACCAGGCTGACCAGCTCGCCGCGCTCGATGTCCAGCGAGAGGCCGCGCAGCACGTCGATGCGCTTGCCGTGCAGCCAGTAGCTCTTGGACAGCTCGCGGATCTCGATGAAGGCCACGGGTCGCCCTACTCTCCCTTCAGGCCTTCCACCGGCTCGACGCGCGAGGCGCGCAGCGCGGGATAGATCGACGCGAGGTAGGTGACCAGGATGGCGATCAGCACGGTGAGCGCGGTCTGCAGCGGCTCGACCTTCACCGGCAAGGACGGGATGTAATAGACCTCCGGATCCAGCCGGAGCCCCACCCTCTCTATGAAGAGGCACCAGGCCAGGCCGGAGATGAGCCCGAGCAGGCCCCCGGCGACGCCGATCTGCAGGCCCTCGGCGAGGAAGATCTTCACGATGCCGCCCTGCGGGACCCCGAGCGCCTTGAGGACGGAGATCTCCTTGCGCTTCTCCAGCACCAGCATGGTCACCGTGGCCACGATCAGCCCCGCGGCCACCACCACGATGATGGAGAGGATGATGCCCATCACCAGCTTCTCCAGACGCAGGGCGGAGAAGAGGTTGCGGTTCATCTCGCCCCAGTCCTTGGTGCGGTAGGGGTACCCCTCCAGGGCGTTGAGCACGGTCGAGGCGATGCGCCGGGCGTCGTCCACGTCCTTGACCTTGAGCTCGATCCCCGTGGCCCCGGGAATCCCGAAGAAGGACTCGGCCGCCTGCAGGCCGACGTAGACGAACTTCGAGTCGTACTCGAACATTCCCGTGTAGAAGATGCCGGCCACCCTGAAGGCCTTCGACTTGGGGATGGGCCCCGAGGGCCCCATTCCGCCCCCCAGCGGCGAGACCACCGTCACCGGGTCCCCCACCAGGACACGGAGACTCGCGGCCAGCTCTCGGCCGAGCAGGATGCCCGGAAGCGGCGGGCCGGTGGGGGCATCCTTCGGGGTCTGGATGACGTCGTCGTCCTTCGGCCCATCCATCCTGTAGCGGGTGCGCACCGGGATGTCCTCGGGGTGGGCGAGCCAGCGGATGTCGCCGCCCGGCAGCACGTTCTTCGGGAGATCGGTCACCTGGCCGGTGGTGGCCGGGTCGACGCCCTTGATGATCGCCCCGTCCACGTTGGCCTCGCTGGCCACCATCACCTGTCCCAGCAGGAACGGGGTCTCGCCGATGACGCCCGGGACCCCCGCGACCTTCTTCATCACCTCGGGGTATTCGGGCATCCCTGCCTGCGGGTCGCCGTACTTGAGCACCACCACGTGGGCGTTGGTGCCGAGGATCTTCTTCTGGAGGTCGACCTCGAAGCCGCTCATCACGCTGAGGACGATGATCAGCGCCATCACCCCCACCCCCACCCCGCCGACGCTCAGCGCGGTCATCATCTCGGTGGGGGACTGGCTGCGCTCCTGGGCCTCGTGCAGCGCCTTGGCCGCGGCCAGCGGGTCACGCCGCCCCAGCTCGCGGATGCGGGTCCGCTCCACCGCCGCGTCCGCCGCCCGGAGGATGCCGAGGACGATGAGCGGGGGGATGATGCCGAGCAACAGCACCGCCAGTCCGCCCAGCAGCAGCCGCGGGCGGAACACGTGCACGTGCCGGCGGGCGACGAACAGCTCGAACCCGGTGCGCACGTCCAGCCGGCCCGAGGCGTTGGCCACGAACCCGGTCAGGATGCCCAGGGTGAGGGCCAGCACCAGCAGGCTGAACACCAGCCAGTACCCGAGCTCGGGCCGGCCGAGCAGGTTGGCCAGGTAGATGATCTCCCGGAACCTCGGACCCAGCGTCGCGTCGAGCGCCGGGACCGACGGGAGCACGGTGAGCAGCGCCGGCAGCGGTACCCCGAGGTAGAGGACGGCGATGGTCGCCTCGGGCGCGGACAGCTTGCGCGCCCGCGCCGCGCCCACGAACCCGCCGACGAACGCCACCCCCGCCGCGGCGGTGAGCGCCACGCCGAAGGCCGCCGGCGGACCCCATCCCACCCCGCGCGAGGCGGAGGCCAGCGCGGTCTGGAGCAGCACCAGGACCAGCTCGGACCCGAGGATGCCCACCCCGTAGGCCGCCAGGGTGCCGAGGTGGAAGTCGCGCCAGCCGGCGAGCGGCGAGGAGAGCGCCGTCCCGGCCGCCTCGGCGACCACCGGCTCGGCCTCGGGCCTGCGCGCGCTCCCCAGCGCCACCAGCGCCCAGCCGACGAGCCAGGCCGCCCCGGCCGGGCCGAGCAGCCAGACCCCGGGGGCCGGAGCTGCCGCCCGGCGGGCCTCGAGCACGCCCTTCACCGCCCCCACCAGCGGACCCCAGCCGAACGCGTCCAGGCCGAGCCAGGCCAGCACCGGTCCCCACGCCCCCGCGCGCCCCAGCTCCACCGCGGCGAGGATCGCGCCGGTGAGCACCAGCGCCGCGCCCACGCCACGGAGCACCCACCGGGCGTGGGGCCGGACGGGGGCCCCGGCGCCGAGCGCGAGGGGCTCGTCCATCAGCGCTTCTCGGGCTTGAGCAGCGGGAAGAGGATCACGTCCCGGATGGACGGCGTGTCGGTCAGGAGCATCGCCAGGCGGTCCACCCCGAGGCCCTCGCCCGCGGTGGGCGGCATGCCGTGCTCGAGGGCCCGGATGTAGTCCTCGTCGTAGTCCATCGTCTCGGTGGCCCCTCTCCGCTTGGCCTCCAGCTGGGCCTCGAAGCGTCCCTTCTGGTCCAGCGGGTCGTTCAGCTCGCTGAACCCGTTGGCGATCTCCCGGCCGACGATGAACAGCTCGAAGCGGTCGGTGATTTCAGGCCGGGTGTCGTTCCGCCGGGCGAGGGGGCTGATCTCGGTGGGGAACTCGCTGACGAAGGTCGGCTGCACCAGCCGGGACTCCACCCCCTCTTCGAAGAGGACGGCGAGCATCGCCCCCGGGCCGAGCGGTTCCAGGTGCCGGCGCTCGGGCTCGGGGAGCCGGGGGGCGATCTCGGCCCTCAGCCGGTCGGCGTCGCTCAGGTCTGAGTCGGACAGCCCGGGGAAGGCCTGCCGGACGGCCTCGGCCATGGGGAGCCGCGGCCACGGCGGGGTGAAGTCGATCGTCTGCCCCTGGTAGGTGACCTTCATCGACCCGGTCACCCGCTCCGCCGCCTGGGGGATCATCTCCTCGGTCAGCGACATGAGGTCCTCGTAGGTGGCGTAGGCCTGGTACCACTCGAGCATCGTGAACTCGGGGTTGTGCCGGGTGCTGATCCCCTCGTTCCGGAAGTTCCGGTTGATCTCGTAGACGCGCTCGAGCCCACCGACCACCAGCCGCTTGAGGTACAGCTCGGGCGCGATGCGCAGGAACAGCGGGAGGTCGAGCGCGTTGTGGTGGGTGGTGAAGGGGCGGGCCGCGGCCCCGCTCACCAGCGGGTGCATCATCGGCGTCTCCACCTCGACGAAGCCGCGCCGGTCCAGGAACTCGCGGAGGAAGCGGATCAGCGCCGTGCGCCGGAGGAAGACCTCCTTCACCTCGGGGTTCGAGACCAGGTCGAGGTACCGCTGCCGGTAGCGCGTCTCCACGTCGGCCAGACCGTGCCACTTCTCCGGCGGCGCCCGGAGCGCCTTGGTGAGCGGCAGGTACTCGGTCGCGGCCAGGGTGAGCTCTCCGGTCTTGCTCCGGAACAGCGTCCCCCTCACCCCGACGAAGTCACCCAGGTCGGTGAGCCTGAAACGCTCGAACTGCTCGCCCAGCGCATCCTTCTTCACGTGAATCTGGAGCTCGCCGCTCCGGTCGCGCAGCTTGATGAACGCCGCCTTGCCGAAGCTCCGGAGCGCCACCACCCGACCGGCGATGGCGTAGGCCGGCGGCGACGCCTCGAGCTGCTGGGCGGTATCCGAGGCGTGCTTCCGGGCGATGTCGCCGGCTAGGTCCGCCGGGCGGAAGCCGTTGCCGAAGGGGTTGCAGCCGAGGGCGCGCCAGCGCTCGCCCTTCTCCAGGCGCTGCGCGTAGAGCTCGTGCTCCTTGGCCGACTCGATCTCGTCGCTCACGGTCTTGGAGGCCTCTCCTACTCCGGAACGGCCCGGTTGGGGTTCTTCACGCCCAGCAGCTGGGCGGTGATGAAGTCGTCCAGCTGGCCATCCAGCACCGCGTCCACGTTGCCCGTCTCCACCCCGGTCCGGAGGTCCTTCACCAGCCGGTAGGGGGCGAGCACGTAGCTGCGGATCTGCGAGCCGAAGGCGATGTCCTTCTTCTGCGACTCGGCCTCGTCGCGGGCCTGGTTCCGCTTCTGCAGCTCGAGGTCGTACAGCCGCGAGCGGAGGATCTTCCAGGCCATGTCCCGGTTGGCGTGCTGGCTGCGCTCGTTCTGCATGGCGACGGTGATGCCGGTGGGAACGTGCGTGAGCCGGACCGCGGACGAGGTCTTGTTGACCTTCTGGCCCCCCGCCCCGCTCGCCCGGTACACGTCGACCCGGACGTCCTTCTCCGGGATGTCGATGACGATGTCGTCGTCCACCTCGGGATAGACGGTGACCGAGGCGAAGGACGTCTGACGGCGCGCGTTGGCGTCGAAGGGGCTGATGCGCACCAGGCGGTGCACGCCGTTCTCCGCCTTGAGGTACCCGTAGGCGTTCTCGCCGGTGACCTTGATCGAGACGTTCTTCAGGCCTGCCTCCTCGCCGGCCACGAAGTCGTTGATCTCCACCGTCCAGCCCTTCGCCTCCGAATATCTGGAATACATGCGGAGCAGCATCGCCGCCCAGTCCATGGACTCGGTGCCGCCGGCGCCGGCGTTGATCTCCATGTAGGCGTTGGCGTGGTCGTTCTCGCCGGAGAGCATCCGCTGCAGCTCGAGCCTCTCCACCTCCCGCTCCACGGCGTCGAGCGAAGCCTCGGCCTCGGCGCGGGCGTCGTCGTCACCGGCCTCGGCGGCCAGCTCGAGCAAGGTGCGAGCGTCGTCCAGCGCCCGGTCGACGCGCTCGAACCCCTCCACCTGCGCGACCAGGGCCGCCTTCTCCTTGAGGAGGCCTTGCGCCTTGGCCTGGTCGTTCCAGAAGTCGGGCTGGCCGGCGTCCCGGTCGATCAGCGCGATGCGCGACCGCTTGCGGTCGAGGTCAAAGATGCCCCCGGAGCGCGTCCAGGCGCGCCTGCAGGGAGCCGATTCGTTCCGTCGCGTCGATGGGCATGGAGTCAGGAGTGCCGGCGGAGGCGAACCAGGGCCACCAGCCCCGAGAGCCCGGCGAAGAGCGCGGCAAGGTACGCGGGAACGTCACCGATGACAACGTACGGCGTGCTGCCCTCCAGGAGGGGGAGCTCCGCCATCCGCCACTCCGGGCCGGTCAGCTCGGCAGCCGAGACCGAGAGCTGGTCACTGGGGACGATGCCCACCTCGGTCGCGTCGAACACCCGGCCCACTGGATCGATGAACGCGCTCACCCCGGTGTTCGCCGCGCGGGCCACCGGCCTCCCCGTCTCCACCGCCCGGGTCGCGACCATGTGGAGGAACTGGAACGGTGCCGAGCTGAAGCCGTACCAGGCGTCGTTGGTCATGTTCACCAGCACCTGGGCGCCGTTCCGGGCGTAGGTGCGGGAGATCTCCGGGAAGATGGCGTCGAAGCAGATCTCGATGCCCAGCCGGACCGGAGGGGCGTCGGGCCGGCGCAGCACCGCCGGGGAGAGGTCTGTTCCGGGGGCGAAGCTCGCCCCGACGATGTTGCCGATGCCGAGCACCTCGTCCAGCCGCAAGGGCACGTACTCGCCGAACGGCACCAGGTGGTTCTTCACGTAGTGGTGGGCGATGCCCAGCGTGGGATCGAGCAGGAAGGCCGCGTTCTCGTTCCCCTTGCGGAGGTTCCTCGGGTCGAACACGTCCACGCCGAGCAGGAGCCCGGCGTGGTAGCCCCCCTGGCGGAGCCCGGCGTCGGTGAGCCGCATCACCCCGGTGGGGAACGCGAGCGGGTAGCTGCCCTCGGGCCAGACGATGAGCTCGGCGCCCCCTTCGTCGGCGGTGGCGGTGGGCGGGAGGTAGCGGCCGAGGATGGTCGCCGCCCGCGAGCTGCCCCGGGACATCTTGAGCTTCTGGTCGATGTTGCCCTGGACCACCGCGGTCTTGACCCGGGGTGCGGCGGCCGCGGCGCGGTCCATCGCCCGGACGTGGAACGCGCCGTAGACGTGGCCGAGCACCAGCACCGCGGCGGCGAGGGCGAGCAGGACCCGCGGCGCCGCACGCTCCCGGAGCCGCCACCACCGCCAGCCCTCGTAGAGCGCGCCGTTCACCACCGCCACCGCGAGCGCGACGCCGTAGACGCCGCCCAGGCTGGCCACCTGGTGGAACCAGAGGTTCCGTGTCTGGGTGTAGCCGAGGTTTGCCCAGGGAAAGCCCGAGCAGAAGTAGTTCCGCATCAGCTCGGTGGCCATCCACACCGGGCCCACCGTCCAGCCCATGCTCCAGCCGAGGCCGCGCTCGACGAGCCGCAGCAGGCCGGCGGCGATGGCCCAGTGGAACGCGCACCAGGCCACCAGCAGCTCGAGCGCGGGGATGCTGAGCCAGTTCGGCATCCCGCCGAACGTCACCATGGCCACGTTCACCCACCAGAACGCGCCGGTGAAGAACACCATGCCGGCGAGCATCCCGGCGCCAAACGCCCGCCAGGGCGAGAGCCGCCGGATGGCGAGGAGCATCGGGACGAGGCAGACGAACGCCAGGGGCTCGAGGAGCCCGGAGGCGAACAGCTCGCGCCGAAGCCCGATCGGAAAGGCGATGGGAAACGCCGCGGCGCCGAGGAGACCGGTGAGCGTCAGGGCCCCCAGTCGCCAGGGCACGAGGACGCGCTCGCGCCGGGCAGGCACGGACGTCAGGGGCCGGGGGACAGGGGGCGAGGGTGGAAGGGCGACGGCGGACATCGGGCGGGGGTGCTCCTACCAGAACCCGCGGTCGGGCGCGTGTCGTCCCGGCATCGAGCGTCGATCAGCGAGAGGCGGGCACCATCCCCGGCCGGCCGAGCAGCCGGCTTTCCAGGGCGGCCATCCGCTGGGCATCCTGGCGGCGGTGGTGGTCGTGCCCGAGCAGGTGCAGGAGCCCGTGGGCGAGGTACAGGTCCAGCTCCTGGGCCAGCGGGCGCCGGTGCGCCCGGGCCTGCCTGCGGGCGGTGTCGAGGGAGAGGATGACGTCCCCGAGAGGGCGCGGGCCCGTCGTCCCCGGGGGCGGCTCGCCGGCGGGGAAGCTGAGGACGTCGGTGGGCCGGTCCTTCCTTCGCCAGCTCCGGTTCAACCCCCGGATGCCCGGGTCGTCGGTCAGGAGCACCGAGAGCTCCACCTCAGCCAGCCCGAGCGTCACCAGGAAGCGCGCGGCGCTCGCCCGGAGCTGCCGCAGGTGTCCGGCCGTGCCGCTGAGGCCCTCCGAGCGGACGCCCACCACCGGAGAGCGCCCGGCGCTGCGCCGGATCCGCCGGGCCGACCCTCCAGGCCCGCCGGGCCCGACCGCCCTGACCTTCACGGTCCCGGCGTGGCGTCGGGCACGCCCCGCGGGCGACTGTCGTCCCCTCTTCGGCCGGGAGGCGGGCATCGGCGCCGATGCTAACCTCGGCGCCCGTCCATGCCTCGGCGATCGACGTCGCGCCGCTCGAACCAGCCTTTCCTGCTCGCGATGCGACTCCTTCGGGACGAGGTCCCGAGCTTCGACGTCTACCCGTTCCAGCTCCCGGCCATCCGATCGCTCGAGGAGCTTCCGCTCGACGCGCAGGTCACCTTCCTGGTCGGCGAGAACGGCTCGGGCAAGTCGACGCTGGTCGAGGCCATCGCGGTCGCGGCGGGCTTCAACCCCGAGGGGGGCAGCCGGGACAACAACTTCGTCACCCGGCGGTCGGACTCGGAGCTCCACCGGCACGTTCGCCTCGTCCGGAGCACCCGACGGCCGCGGACCGGCTACTTCCTCCGGGCGGAGAGCTTCTACAACGTGGGGACCGAGGCCGAGCAGATCGCTCGGCAGCCGGGCGGCTCGTTCGCCGCCTACGGCGGAAGGTCCCCGCACGAGCAATCCCACGGCGAGTCCTTCATGGCCCTGGTGAACCACCGCTTCGGCCCGGACGGTCTCTACGTCCTCGACGAGCCGGAGGCCGCGCTCTCGCCGCAGCGGCAGCTCGCCCTGCTGGTGGCGATGCACCGGCTGGTGACCGACGGGGCCCAGTTCGTCATCGCGACCCACTCGCCGATCCTGATGGCCTTTCCCGGTGCCTGCCTGCTGCGCCTCGACGGGGAGCGCATCGAGCCAGTCGAGTTCCGAAAGACCGAGCACTACGCGCTGACGCGCGACTTCCTCAACGACCCGGACCGTTACCTGCGGCGGCTGCTGGCCGCCAGCGCCGCGCCGCCGGACCCGGACGACTGAGCCGTCCTCGCCCGATGACGGCCTGCGAGCGCCACGGGACCCGTGCGGGCGCAACCGTACAGCGTCGCTGGACGGTCCGGGTCTCGGAAGCGAGCGCCAGCGCCGCGGGACGCGCTCCGCCGAGCGCCCCCGGCGGGTACGCCGGCCGCGAGTGGTAGATGCCCTCGAGCGTGTGCAGGAACGACACCGAGATGGCGTTCAGGTCACGGAGGGTGAGGTCGCACTCGTCGAGCTGTCCCTCGGTGAACACCGCGGTGATGATCCGCTGCACCAGCGCTTGGAGCCGCTCGCTGGTTGGCTCGGGCATGGCCCGGCTGGCCGCCTCCGCCGCGTCGGCCAGCATCACCAGCGCCGCCTCGCGGAACTGGGGCCGTGGCCCGGTGTAGCGGAACACCGCGTCCTCCACCCCGCCCACGCGCCCCCCGGCCTCCTTGAGCGCCTTGTGGTGGAAGTAGCCCACCAGCCGGGTGCCGTGGTGCTGGGCGATGACATCCTGCACCGCGCGCGGCAGCTTGTAGTGGCGCGCAAGCTCGAGCCCATCGGTGACGTGGCGCTTGATGATGACCGCGCTCATTCCCGGGGCGAGGCAGTCGTGGGGGTTGTCGCCCTTCTGGTTCTCGCCGAAGTAGAGCGGGTTCTTCCCCTTCCCGATGTCGTGGTAGTAGGCGCACGTCCGGCCGAGCAGCGGGTTGCAGCCCGTCGCCTCCGCCGCCGCCTCCACCAGGCTCCCGACGATGATGCTGTGGTGGTACGTGCCGGGGCTCTGGACGATGAGCTCCTTGAGCGCCGGGTGGTTGAGGTTGGCGAGCTCGAGGAGCTTCAGATCGCTCGCGTAGCCAAACCCCAGCTCGAGCAGCGGCGTCAGGGCCAGCACCAGCGTCGGGACCAGCAGCGCCGAGCCGAGGCCCGCGAAGCCGGCCCCCAGGAGCGCGTCCGGGGCAGAGCCCTTCCCCGCCGCCAGAGCGAACGCGAGCACCACCCCCGCATTGACCAGCCCGACCCAGACGCCGCTCCGGAACAGCGCCGCGCGGTCCCGTGCCCGGGCGACCTGCGTGGCCGCCACCAGGCTCCCGAGGAGCCCGTAGACGGCGAAGAAGAGCGAATTGCCGAGCATCACCCCGACCAGCGTCGAGAGCACCAGGCCGAAGAACAGCGCCAGCTCCTGGTTGAGGAGAAGCCGGACCAGCATCGCCCCGGCAGCCACCGGGAGCAGCACCAGCAGCGCCTGCAGCGGCAGGACGGGCCAGCGGTCGTGGAGCGCCTCGCCGATGGCCGCCGCCAGCCGGAACGCGCCGAGGAGGCCGACCAGCAGCACC
>Ga0335070_10002263_pt1 | contig 22498 bp, 24 predicted proteins | sample Lox_Sample_13_FD_206722 | JGI IMG/M metagenome (GOLD analysis project Ga0335070, IMG submission 206722) | Soil microbial communities from Loxahatchee National Wildlife Refuge, Florida, United States - Lox_Sample_1.3 | ecosystem: Environmental > Terrestrial > Soil > Wetlands | place: USA...
AAGCTTTGGCTTCACCCACGAACGCATCGTGCACGTTATTCGCTGTTCTGTCTTTCATAGCGTCGTTCACCTTATCAATCAGTATCGATTGATAAAGAATTCTTTAAGTTTTTGCATACCATGACTGCCAGTTCCGAACGTCCTACGTCGCATTATGTTTTGCGGCAACTGGCTTTTTCCAGTCATATTGCTAGAAATGGAAAGTCGGTCTGACCGTATTCTTACATCTAGTCGTATTTTTTTACCCTGATCATCTTCCTGAAGTGTCGCAGGTCTGAAGCGACTCTTTTGAGAACGTAGAGTTCTTCCATCGTTTTCTGGAAGTTTGAAAACTCCTCGTATATTCTGTCTATCACGGTGTCTTTCTGTTCCATTGGTTCCGTCTCCGGGTTCTGTGGTGCTGAGGGTGTTCATCGTTAGTTGGCTGACCACTCAACCATTTTCCGTCACTGAGGAGAAAGGAGAAGGCTTCGAGAACGGAAAAAAATTCGTATGGGTCTTGTGGTATGCCTTCAACCTCGGCCCTCCAGCACATCGTAAGACTTAAGAGTCACGCCTAGTATAAAAACCTTGTTAAACACTAAGACATGTGCTCTTTGCAGCCGATTCTAACCTATGGCCAGTATACCTTCCAGTATCTTCTTCTCCGGAACGTCCAGCTGTTTTGAAAGCCAGATCTTCAACAACGACGTTTCCTTCGGAAGCGGCCCGCTGTAGGTTATGATCTGGTTGTCTTTAACCGCGTCAACTTGGAACAGTTTCTCCTGTTCCCTGTACATGAATGACAACGTCTGCGCTTGAGAGGCTACATTTTGGAAGTCTTCCCAGATTTTGCATCTCAAAATGACGGGAGGCCCCCGTGTTTCCTTCACTTCCAAATCTTGGGTTCTTGATGTTGACAATGGCGGAGGCGAAATCTGGGCTGGCGTATGCAAAGCTTGCTGTGGCGTTGGTAATTGTTCACGAGAAGCTGAAAGATGGGTGATCAGATTAGTTATCTCGTTCTGCAGGGTAGACAGACGTTCTTCAACTTTCTCGACTTTCCCACTGAGTTCGCCTGTGTCACCCATTCTCTCGGTTATCGTACCGAGCTCATTAATGAGTCTGTCAAGGTCTTTTTCATGTTCCTTCAGGACGTTTACGATGAAATCTAACGCTTCGAGTGCTTCGTCCTTCGATGGGATCTTCCTAGACATCACTGCATCTCCGCTGTTTCGCTCACCCTATAACGTGCGAGCTTTATAAATAAACTTAGCGAATCCTCAAAATGTATCGTTGTGACGCGCTTTCTATCCTTATTGGGAATCATGTGCAACAAATCGTAATGTTTCGCAGGGGTTCAATGGGAGAGTTAAAATATCAGTCCTCCACAGACTCTAGGTGCTCGGAAGTCCTTCTATGCATGGGATGTTGAATTTTTCGCAAAAGGAAGAGGTTCTCAAATTTATCTCAGAAAACAACTGTAAGATATTGAACCTTTGCCACATTCCTGAAGAAGGTCGACTGAAAGTTCTGAGTTTTTCCACTTCCGACAGAGATCGAGTCAAGGAGGTGTTGGAATATGGAGAACGGGTTGATGGGTCAAGCCTGTTCTCATTCATTGAACCTGGCAGAAGTGACATATACATCTCACCGCGCATCGCCCGGGCTTTTGCAGATCCGTTCGCCATACTGCCAACGTTGAACGTTCTTTGCGATTATCTTGATGAGAAAGGAAAGCCTCTGGACGTCGCGCCACAGACTGTGCTAGCAAGAGCTGAGAGTAGGCTGAAGGCTTCAACCAGCGTTGCTTTGAAAGCTTTGGCCGAACTCGAATTCTATATAATGGCGAAACTGCAGACTGAATCGCTCTTTCAAGGTATGCCCGACAAGAACTATCATGAGTGCTCTCCCTTTTCAAAGTTTGAAGAAATTCGGAATGAAATACTGGCAACACTTGCCGTCGTGGGCATTCCCACAAAATACGGACACAGTGAAGTGGGCCGAGTAACAACCGCGGATGGAGTGGCAATTGAGCAACATGAAATCGAATTCATGCCTCAGAAGCTCGCTGACATGGCTGAAACTGTAGCCATTTCGAAGTGGGCAATTCGTAATGTCTGTCTTAGACATGGCGTGTCCGCTTCGTTCATTCCGAAGATCGATCTGAACCATGCTGGCAACGGAATGCACGTGCACCTCTGCGGCTTCAGACACGACCGCAATATCATAATAGATGCAGGCCGACAGCTTAGCAAGGAAGCACTCAACATGATCGGCGGAATACTAAAATTCGCTCCAAGTCTGGCGGCATTTGGGAACCAGACACCTGTTTCATATCTCCGCTTTGTAGCCAGAAAAGAGTCACCCATGCACATCTGTTGGAGTGCCCAGAACCGCCTAGCCCTGATACGCATACCCTTGTGGTGGAGATTCAGAAAATCATCCGAAAGAACAGAATCACGTCGCGAAACGTTTGAGTACAGGGCGCCCGATGCATTTGCCAACCCAAGCCTTTTGCTTTCAGGCTTGACCCTCACAGTGAACTGGGGACTGGAAAACGCGAATGAATCACTGAGAATTGCTGAAGAATTACATGCCCAGTCTCTGCGGACCGAGGAAAAGAAGTTTCGAATGTTACCCCAATCATGCAGTGAAGCGGCTCAGTATCTTGCGAAAGACAGGAGGCTTTACGAAGCCGACGGCGTCTTTCCAGAAAGGCTCATCGAAACCATCATTCATAGACTTGATGACTACAAAGATCGCGACCTGTTGAGAGATGTGCTCGAAAAGCCAGAAGAACTGCAAAAAACAATAACACAATATCTACACTACGGATAAAACAGAAGTGAAACCGTAGACGTGCGCGTTGGAAGCGAGTTCGATTATGGAAAAAGCAAAAACGTGCCCCGAACTTGGCGGTTTTTGTTTACGAAACGGACGAAGGAGATAGACTGTGATTGAAAAACAACGTGCAGACGTTTTTTGGCATCGATTGGCAAAGTACGCTATGATCACAGTGGTTATTCAAGCACTTCTTGGAATGTCACTTTACTCTACAATGTATGGACGAGGACCTTTGTCCTTGCTTTTCCTTGTACCTATGACAAATATCGGCTATCTTTGGTTGTTGCAGAACGCTATTAGCTTCAGGCTATGGCCAGCTGCAATACTGATCGGGAGCCTTTTCTTGTTCTTTCTCATTCTTGTTCTTGGGGAAATCACGCATCGGTTGAGGCGAGCTTTTTCATAACAAAGAGATGAACGAATCGCAAGTGAAGTGTCTTATGAAAGTCGCTTTGAAACAGTAGGCAGTTCTGGGTGGAATATGCCACAGTAAACTATGATCCAAAACTTCAGTCAGTTCCTACTTAAACAAAAATCTGTCCCAAAAGGCCAAAAACCCCCGCCTTAGGATTGTCAAAGCCACTGAAAAAGCCTTTTCGTCAATTTTAGATCACGTTGAAGCACAAAACATAAAACAAACCTTACGGCTTTTTAGTGAAGGTTCTGGGCGGGTAGATCAGCCTGGTATGATCGCCACGTTGGCATCGTGGAGGTCCCGGGTTCAAATCCCGGCCCGTCCACCAAGTGATTTGTGCTATTCCAGAACGAAGATGTTCCTTTTGCGGCTCATTTCTCTAAGTATCTTAGGCCACACGGTGACGCTAACTTCGCCTAAATGTGCCTTTTTGAGTATCGCCATCTGAGTCCGTGATTGTCCTATGCCTCCGCCGATGCTGAGCGGTATCTCGTTTTTGATTATGGCTTGATGGTACGGGTATCTGAGAAAGTCAAGCTGTCCTGTCATCTTAAGTTGTATTTTGAGCGTCTCGGCGTTAACGCGTATGCCCATCGATGACAACTCGTGACGCCGTTTTGTCACAGGGTTCCAGACGAGTATGTCACCGTTTAGTCCGTGCATAGGTTTACCCTTCCTGGATTTTGTCTCGGTGACCCAGTCGTCGTAATCAGCGGCTCTCATTTCGTGTGGATATCCATCTTTCAGCGTCCAGCCGATTCCGTAAATGAAGATGCCCGGGTATTCCTGCAGGATCTTCGTCTCGCGTTGTTTCCGTGGAAGATTCGGATATTTGTCAAGGATGTCTTCAGCGTGTATGAACGTCAGTTTTTCAGGCAGATCGGGATACTTGTCTGTCTTGAGTTGCGGAAAGATTTTCTGGACATGTTTTTCAGCGCCCTTGATGACCTTCCAGATTTTCTTCACAGTTTCAGTGAGATACGCCAGGTTGCGGTCCTCCTCCGTTATTACTTTCTCCCAATCCCATTGGTCTACGTAAGCGCTGTGGTCATGGTCTAGAAAGTAGTCTTTTCTTACCGCGCGCATATCGGTGCACAGACCCTCGCCCGGTTTCATGCCGAACTGTCTCAAGGCCATGCGCTTCCATTTTGTGGCAGCTTGAACAACCTGGGCATCCACTGGATGCTTGTCATAATCATTAGAAATGTGAAACTGGATCGGAGTGCGCGAGCCATCGCGGTCCAGGAGGTCATTGACGCCGCTTTCAACATCGACGATAAGGGGAACTTGGACCATGATCAAGTTGAGCTCCTTGCACAAGTACTTCTCAATATAGTTCTTGACGGCGAAAATCGCGATCTGCGTATCCTTCGGGTTCAGAATGGATTTGTAGTCTCTTGGAAGAACCTTCTCCAGATCATCGTAATTACCGATGCCGGGACCAGCCAAATCAGCTTTCTTTTCAGACATCGTCATGCTTCATCAGACCTTTTACACAACAGCATTGCACCTGCGCTATAAATCTTTGTTGCCTCTGTTCATTCCGTAAGCATGCTTCTCAGAAATTGGTTCTACCGCACCGTAGGCTTCTGCATTGTCTCTAGACCATGCAAGGCTAAAGTAACGAGGAGAAGCAGGAAGAATGAAATGACAACTATCAATATCTTATACAAAATCGATATCGTCGAGAAAAGCAGAACGTAGGCGTCTATGATCCCAATTAGAAGAGTGGCTATACTCGTTGCATCAATCTTGTTTCTCATCATTTTCTCTGCACGTCTCACGAGTCTTGGTATGTCTGACACAAGTATCGATGTTGAATAAAAACAGTTCCCCTACAGGTTGCTTTTTTCAGCATGCTTTCCAGCAAGATATTAATGAAACATTGACATTTTTCATGCCGGTTTCCCATGTTTCGACTCTTGACGGTTCACTCGTCGAATTGACGCCTAATGTAAAACTCTCCTTTCCCAGATCTTATTTAGGAACCATTCATGCCAGGATTGTTCCGAAATTGCCGACAAAGTTAAGAGCAGAAACACCAAATCCATACCTATGGAGGATGGTAGAAACTTTTTTCCTTTCCCCTTTCCTCGCAAAAGCGCTCTACCATTCTCCTAAAATGGTAAATTAATCTCTCGTAACTGAAATGTATCTTCATGTGTATTCCAATGAAAAACCACTGAATCACAAAGAGTTGACAAGCAAAATTTCGGAAAGTTGGATCTTCTAACATCTTGTGCCGAATGCCCAACTGAATTTCTTCTGCAGGGTTTTGGGATAGATTTTTTCCACGGGTAAATCCACCTGTTCTGTCCACGCTACGTAGGCCATAGGATCGATGTAGGACTTTAGTGAAGTGCCGAGGTTGTATTCTTTTGTCTCCTCGGAAAGTTTCAAGTCGAGCCTGCTTTTCTCCAACCTTTTGACCGTTGTGTCAGTGCTTTTGCCTTGCTCTGTCTTTTCTTTCAATTTCTTTTCAAGCTCCTCGACTTTTCCTTGTTTTTTTGCCAGCCTGTCCTCAAAGTTTGGTGGAATCTTCTTCTTGTGGTTGGCAATCTTGGCTGCTTCCAAGTTCGCCATTTTGGCGCAGAACTGCTTCGAGTAATCAGGATCTTCTTTCTTTGCGTCGCACTTCTGCAAGAAGTCTTTGACAGTCGTCGTGCACTTCCAAGTTCTGAACACTTTCGCCGTGAGGCCCTCCATCTTCTCAGACAGGAACCGTGAGACTTTCCTCGAGTTTATTCCTTCGAAAAGATACTCTCTGCTAGTCTTCGAGAATTCCTGAATGTTCCTTGTCACACTTGCTGGTGCTTCAACGGTCTTGGTCCATCTCACGCAGTCTTTTCCAAGGAAGTCGAAGTTGAGTTTGTTTCCTTCAATACCAACGTGTTCAGGTCTGAGTGTTATGGCTCCTACGGTGTCTGCTTCGCCGGGGTCCTTTTCGTCTCCCACTCTCATGTTTACTTTCATGATCAGCCAGCTAACGGTTGCTATCTTGCGTTTGTCCAATTCCTCAGCATCAAGGTTCTTTGTTATGTGAGCCTCGATTCTGGGAATTTCTTTGCCGAGCTTCTCGGCTTTTTTGAACTTTTCTTCTTCGGCTTTCTGCTTCAAGAACGCAGAGTCAGAGAACCAGACGTACTTCATTTTTCCCGTAAGCTTGTCTTCCCATTTGGCTAGGTACATTTTTTCAGGTTCCCAAACCCTGCCTTTCCAGTTTCCTGAAGGCATAGGGCTTTCGGGGGAAAGGTTCAGGATTATGTCTTCTTCTCGTGGCCCTTCTTTCCATTTTCCTCGTTTCGGGTGTTCTCCCCTACCCGCAAAAATGCAGGACGGTTCGGCAGTCCAGTTTGCTATTTCAAGTTTGTTTCCGTCAACGATGGCGTATCCGAACTTCTCCCTCAGTCCCTCTCTTATTATCTTTCTCTCAGCCGTGAGCCTTTTCTTCTCTTCTTTGGGCATGTTCAGTTTTTTTTGCTGCTCCTGCATGATGTAAGCCGCCACTTCTGAGAAGTCTATCTGCCCGTTGTCGTCGGTCATCCATTCATTTTGATCCCTATCCAGACCGTTCAAGTGACTTTTCTCGAAGGCACTCAGAAATTCCAAGGAAGGATTTTCCGCCTTTAGCGTTGCGAGGAAGTCCTGAATGAAATTTCTGTAAAAAACTCTGTCAGGAGGAGATGTCGGTGACTGTCTCTTCCTGATCCAGAAAACCGCCATCTGTTCGGTTTTCGGAGACAGTTTTACTGGTCGTCCCTGAATCTTGGCATGAAAGCCTCTGTAATCGTATCGGGGAACTTGTATTCCGTTGTGGGCGAGGCTTTTCATACGGTATTTCATTATTTTCTCTCGTCATACCCCTGAAACTCAGTGTTTAGGTTTTTTGTGATTCTTCAACGTTGCCTAAAAAACTTGTCCCTCGGACTGTCTCTTTCTCCGAAAATTGCTATGGAGTTGTTCAACTGTTTCATCGTCAATGTAGCCTTTGTGGGGACGGAAACCGCCCGCGAACGTAGCTGGAATGTGAAGCAGCTCGTGTATGATGGTCTTCTCTTTGTCGTCTTGGGCTAGTCTGTCATATCGTTCTGAAATGACCTCTATCAAGTATGCTGAGGGAAGGTTGAGGGTTTCCTGCCAGACTTTTCCGAGGCCGTGGATCCTTGCGATTGTACGTCGCGAGGCGGATCCTTTGCTTCTGATGCAGAAGACGAACTGCGGGACGATGTGGAAGAAGCCCAGTTTCTCAGCGATTTCGTCGGCCAGTTTCTTGACGTCAGGTGCTTCTGAATAGGTTATCGGCAAAGCTATCGCCACATGCGCGGTTGAAACATTCTTTCAGTTGCAGGTAGTTATTTCCGTGTTGCGCTCGCCGCGGCCAGAAAGACAGCTCTAACGACTAGCGATATGCCGAGAAGCATCAAAATCAGGGCCCAAAATTCAAACCATCTTGATTGTCCAATCAGCCACGTTTGAACAAGATACGCTGTTCCAAACCAGAAGACGATGTCTGAAAGGTTTTGAGCTCTTCTGCGTACTGATGAGTTGACCAAAAATCTGATCGCCAACATTGCGACTAGAAACACGCCCCAAACCAAGCTGAACTGTTCAACTGCCGTGTATACAGCTACGTGTTGCCCTACTATTAACGGCTGTGGGAACATGATGTTGTTGGGCAAATTTCCAACGTTCACAAGGGTGAGGTCTTGGAAGAAACTGATTATTTTGTCATATAGGTTTGGGGTCATTATGAAGATGAACCCGACCAGAACCAAGAAGAAACCAGCGGATATTGCGCTCAGAAGTCCTTCTCTGCTTCTACGGGAGAATCCTTCCGAAACCAATTAGATTACCTCTCAAGAGCATTCTAGGGGCGAGAGCGTATATATAACATTTCTCAGCCTAAGCATGTTTTAAATACTAAAGGTTCAGAATAAAACAAGCAGCAGACAGAGGTTAAAGAGATGACGCAGTGTCCAAAATGTGGTAATGAAGTCGGTGAAGAAATGAGCTTTTGTCCGAAATGCGGAGCACCTTTGAAGTTGCAACAGCCTGCACCTGAGACTAGCCCCAGACAATATCGGAGAGACGAAAAGTCGGAAAAGGGCGAGAAAGAGGAGAAACATGAAAAGGGCGAGAAAGGCGAGAAACACGGATATGGTTTCATGGGTCCGCTGATCGGCGGTCTGATTTTGATCTTCTTGGGTGTATCGTTCTGGCTCGAACTCACCGGCACGCTTGACCCGAGATACGTATGGTCTTTCTTCTTGCTACTGGTCGGCATCGCAATAATCATCGCAGCCCTCTACGTCACATTAGTCCTGGCCAAGAGGCATCCTCGACCCTAGATTGACCATCCAACCAGCAGTCTATGAAGTCGATGTTCCAGAAGTGTCAGGGTGTTGCGTCGGCCGAAAACTCGGAAATAGTTTTTTCCCGCAGCTTCTATCATGTCTCCCATAGCGTACCTTGGAAACAAGCATGAAGAAACTATCAGTTCTCCCCATTCTCCTCGCTTGAGCTCGTGCAGCATTTTGGTTTCTTTTCCAGTTGCTACTTCAAAGAAGTATGTGTCATAGTTAGGGGTGACGTAGGGCAAGTCGTCAAGCTGCTGGCAGAAAACGCCTTCAGTTGCGCTGTAAATCTCGACGATGGGAACAGGTCCGAAGTATTTTCTCAGCAACGGCCCGTACTTGTACTGTATCTTGCGCACACTGGTGCAGAAAAGCGCGCGAAGGTTCCAGATGTCTTTCGGTTTCTTCTTGTGTTTGCGCTCGACGTACTTGGCGAAGAACAGAATCACAGGCGTCACGCCCATCGCGGCGGTCACGTTCTTGTCCAGCGCTTGTTGGTATACAAGTTCAAATCTCTTCTCCCAATCGGGCTTTTTAATGCCTGCTCCCAGAGCGTCTATTTCCTCCTGTCTAGGAACGAGTCCGATCTGGTCGAGTGCAGGATTGAGTCGCGCATAGGTGCCTGAACTGTACCCATACGTCATGGTCTGTCCGTTTACAACCACCGAGTGGACGTTCGATGGAAAATTGAGGTTGAGAATCCTTCCCGTGAACAAGTCATAGTTCCCAGTTCTGAGTGCATGATTTATCAAGCCTCTTGCCCCACACGTCAGGATCTGCTCAATATGCTTCCTCGTGACTGGCAATACTTTCGCTGGACCTGTTGACCCCCTAGTCATGACCCAACACAACAACGGTTCAGGAAGAATCGATTCGTAATCTCCTTTCATGATGTCCTCGAAGTATGGGTTAAGATCATTGAAGTCTACCGTTGAGAAGTGTCCCCTGAAATTCTCAACATCCTGTATTTCCGACGCATGGCGATTCTGCCCGTAACGTGTTTTGCCGTACTCTTTCAGAAGCGCGGATAAGACTTCCTCCTGACTTTGCTGCGGACTTTCCAAAGATTTGTACCAGGGCTGGACTAGCGGTCGAAAGTTGCTGTCAAAGATGTTTTCTGCACACATTTTGTCCAGTGTTCCAGTTGGGTTTAGCCGTTTTATGTCTTTCTTATTCGTAGCTGCGAAACCAATGCATGCCAGACTAGCAGCTGCACGCTTGAAAACGTTCCGGATGTTCGGATGTTCCTTCTGGCAAATTTGAGGCTGGACAGAGAAAGAGGATTAGTGTGCTGCTCTTTCTGACCAGGGTTCTCTACACGTATTTTTTGTCTTTGTAACAATACCATCTCTGGTATTGTTGAATGTAAGTCAACGGTCCACCACATGTGGGGCAAAGGGGCTGCTGCGTTTGCGCCTGTTGAGGCTGTGTCAGTGGTTGGGGTCCGAAAGTTTGCGTAGACGATGGCTTTAGAAGAACGTAGTCTCCTGCGGCTTGAATTTGTTCCCATGGAACTTCCTTGTCTTGACCCTTTTCTGTTTCGATAATCAGTGTCATTCCCACTTTCCCAACTGCAAATGCGATATCCTTGATTGTCCCAGCACTGTTTCCCTCGCTGTCAATCACCTGCATACCTATAAGTCGGTCCTTTGTCAACGCTTTTTCTTGTTTGGACATTTTTCTCTTCACCTTCACACAGATTTCAGTTAGACCAACGATTAATAAGCTTTCAGATTTTGAATCTATTTTGGCTTCTGACTTTCACTCATGTTTCTGTGGGCGCTTAAGCAAGGCGTACGGCTTGGTATCTCGCGCGCTCCCCTTTTCATCTCGTTCTTTTTTGTCGATAATCTTAAACTTTGAAGCTTTTCAGAAGATGGTTTATCCACAGACGCAGTTTTTCGAACTGCTCATCGCCTATCTTGTCTTTTATCAGCAGCTTGACGATTGCGCTAGACACGTTTGCAGGCGCACTATTCGCCTGCGAAGTGTAGAATGTTTAAATACGTTTCATCGCTACTTCTATCGGAAAATGGAAATGTCATCTGAAAACATACACTTATTTAACACGCTCAGTCGTAGCAAAGAAAGATTTGTTCCGTTAGAAAAAGGACACGTAAAAATGTACACTTGTGGTCCCACGGTTTATGACTACAGTCACATCGGTAATATGAGAGCCTTCCTCTTCGAGGACCTGCTGAAAAGATGGCTAAAATACAGAGGCTACAAAGTCACGCACGTAATGAACCTGACTGACGTCGACGACAGAACGATAAAGGCTTCTAGGACTCAAGGGATTCCGATCAAACAGTACACGGAACATTTTGCGCAGGCTTTTTTTGAGGACATTGCGACATTGAACATTGAGAAGGCGGACTTCTATCCAAAAGCGACAGATCACATACCCGAGATGGTGGCACTCGTCAAGAAGCTCTTGGACAGAGACTACGCGTACAGAAGCGAGGACGGATCAATCTATTTCAACATTTCAAAGTTCAAAGACTACGGCAAACTCGCCAGAATCCAAGTTGGCGAACTCAAGGCAGGAGCAAGAGTGAAAGTCGATGATTACGAGAAGGAAGAGGCCTCTGATTTCGTACTGTGGAAAGCATGGGACGCCGACGACGGTGACGTTTTCTGGGACACGGAAATCGGCAAGGGAAGGCCGGGTTGGCACATAGAATGCTCCGCGATGTCCATGAAATATCTCGGGGAAACCTTTGATATCCACTGCGGCGGAGTGGACAACTTGTTTCCGCATCACGAGAACGAAATTGCGCAGAGCGAATCCGCAACAGGAAAGAAGTTCGTGAATTACTGGCTCCACAACGAGCATTTGCTGGTTGAGGGCAAGAAGATGGCCAAGAGGCTCGGAAACTATTTCACGGTAAGGGACTTGACCGCGAAAGGGTACGATCCTATTGCAATACGTTATCTTATGATATCCACGCACTATCGACAGCAGTTGAACTTCACTTTCGAGGGGTTGGACGCGGCTGGTAAAACGCTTGATCGTTTGAGAAATTTCGTGAATCGATTGATGGAGGCCAACGGAAAAGCGAGTGGCCTTGCGCTTCAGCAGCTCGTTGAGAACGTGCAGACAGGCTTTGAAGAAGCTATGGACGACGACTTGAACATAAGTGTCGCCTTAGCCCGCATGTTTGACTTTGTTCGGGACGTGAACAATCTCTTGGACAAAGGCCTAGTTAGCGGGGAAGAGGCAAAGGAAATCCGATCGATGATGCTTAGGTTCGACAACGTTCTTGGCGTGATCGGTGAAATCGAGAAAGGCCCAGAACTGTCTGACGAGGCGGAGCAGCTCATGCTTAAACGTGAAGAAGCCCGAAAGGCCAAGGATTGGAAAACCGCTGATCAGATACGAGAGCAACTCAGGACCATGGGCATCATGATCGAGGATACAGCGCAAGGTGTCAAATGGAAAAAAGAAAACCGCTGATCCTGTAAGATGATTTGAGGCATGATTCCTTGAGGAAGTCAGGATCCTATGAACCCGGCTGAAATCTTGATGTTGAAAATGATGCAGCTGCTAAGAGCCTTGAATGTCACCAGTGTCTTTCGAATTGGGTTGTCATCGTACAGGTTCACGGACTACTTCAAAGGTATGGAAAAAGTTGGAGCCGTGAGAGAAATATTCGGCGAAAAGACAGAGGAAGTTCTGCACAACCTGATGGTCGAATTCACTTTCATCGGTGGTTACATGTTTGTAAACAACGCTAACGGTCATTTAATGATAAGCTCACGGTACCTCAACAGGGGAGACAGGATCGACATATACTTGGACCTAATACACGAACTCGTCCACGTGAAGCAACTCATGGAAGGAAAGGAGCTGTTCGATGTCCACTACGGTTATGCAGAAAGGCCGACCGAAATCGAGGCTTACCTTGCAGCGGTGCGTGAGGCAAAGAGACTCGGGCTGAGCGAGGACAGGATTTGCCAGTACTTGAAAACCGAATGGATGAACGTCGAAGACTTTAAGAGGCTGGCAAAGTCAATGAACGTAAATTGTGAACACTGGCTAAACGCAACGTAGATTTATAGCGCGCGCTAAGACCAAATTTCACGGTTGACTTTTGCCCAGCCTATTCCACTCGTCGGTGCCGTATTTCTCCAGGCAAAGTTTGTTTGAACCCTCTATCTCTAGACTCGTCAGCTTTTCTGGTGCAAGTCGGATATCAAGCGCCCGGTTGAACCCTTCGATCAGTGCCTCGCCGACTTCCGCGACAGTTGTGTCTTTCCGTAATTCCTCGTCTAGCGACGTGATTCTGTTCCTAGCGACATCAACGACTTGCTCAATGCTAGTTGCCCACGGGACGCGAAGAAAAGTGAACATTTTCGCCAAGTTGACCTTCAGGAGAAGTGTGCCGTGCTGCAGGACGACTCCTTTTTTGTGCGCTTGAGCGCTCCCAGAAATCTTCTTGCCATTAATGGTGAGGTTTGGACAAGTCTTCTCGTTGCCTCGGTTGAAATCTGCCTTTACGCCAAGTGTCTGAACGGTTTCGACCAACCCCGAGTAAATCTTGTTGTAGACTTCGTTAATGTTCTCGGTTCTTAGATCATCTTTCTTGGCGACTACGCTGTACGTGATTTCGTCGACTGCGTCGTGATAAACGGCTCCTCCCCCGGTTATTCTCCTCACGACGTCAACGCCACGCGCTTTGCAGTTCTTCAATTGCACCTCTTTTTCAACTTCCTGAAATCTTCCGATTGACACAGCAGAAGGGTTCCATCGGTAGAATCTTACAGTGTTTGGAGCAAGACCTCTAATCCTCGCCTGCAGAATCGATTCGTCAATTGCCATGTTTTCGAAGGCGTTGTGAGTCTCGATTTCGAGCAATCGCCAAGTAGTCAAAGTGTTAACCACGGAAGGGAAATCAGATTGCCTTTAAGTATATTGCGATTCTTCATCTTCAGCTTTTCAGAAAGGCAAAAGACAAGTTCTGAGGCGTGTCATCGACGCTCTTTTGGTCCAGAAACCTGACGTTCAAGCATTTTGATGGGCAAGGAGGGCCACTTTAATAATCTTTCAGCGGTATGACAAATGATAACGGCACGGGTGCGTAGAAAACATGCCAGCAGGTTTCATTGTTGTCATGGATCGAGAACTGGTCAGCATGATTCTTGAGGGTGCCAGGCGGCTTTACCCAAGGGAGTCCTTCTTGCTTCTAAGAGGAAAGAAAAGCAAGAACGCAATAAAAATAACTGACCTGCTAGTTCCCCCACTCGCAAACTATGGCCGCGGTTTTGCGGAAGTTCAACTTCACAGGTTGCCGATGGATTTTTCAATCGTCGGAACCGTGCATTCTCATCCTTCTGGAAATCTTAACCCTTCAAACATGGATCTTAACCATCTGATGGGACGCTTTCTTATGATCGTGGCATATCCATTTGCTGATGAGAGGAACATTGCCGTGTACGGCCGTAGCGGAGAAAAGGTGCAGCTTCATGTAACCGAGACCTGAAAAGAATTGTGGAAGATGGTTGATCGAACATGATAATCATGGTGCTGAAACTTTGCCGAAAAAGGTCATAATGCTTGTTGATCTGGACTATTTCTACGCCCAGAGTGAGGAGCTCAGAAATCCTTCCCTGAAGAACAAGCCAGTCGTTGTTTGTGTCTTCTCAGGACGCACCGAAGAAAGCGGCGCTGTTAGCACTGCAAATTACATTGCCCGCGGCTACGGAGTGAGATCCGGTATGCCGATCTACTTGGCGAAGAAGAAGCTCGAGAGTGTCGATGCTGCATTCCTGCCTGTTGACGAGAAACTCTACACGGGGACATCCGACAAAGTGATGCAATTGCTGAGAGTCTACGCCGATGAATTTGAGCAAGTGGGCATCGATGAAGCCTATCTTGACATCACGAAACGGGTGCAAGGAAGCTTTCAAAACGCCGAAAATCTCGCTAACATCATAAAGAGTGAACTGCGCAATCAGCTAGGGCTGACTTGCTCCGTCGGAGTGGGGCCGAACAAACTTGTCGCAAAGATCGCGGCAGACGAAAAAAAACCTGATGGATTGACAATCGTGGAACCGGATAGAGTCAGAGGGTTCTTGGAACCTCTTGCTGTAGATCGTCTTCTCGGCGTGGGCTTGAAGACCGCGAAAAAAATGGCGGCTATGAGCATTTGTACGATTGGCGACCTCGCACGGTATGATGTTCAGAGACTGATTTCCACGTTTGGCAGGACTCGGGGGACGTACTTTCACAACGCCTCCATCGGAGTTGACGATGAGCCAGTAAAAGAAAAAGGTGAGGCAGCATCACTGAGTAGAATTGCCACTCTTGTGCAAAACACCAGCGACTTGAGAGTTGTCCTTGAAAAAGCCAACGAACTCTGTGTCGACCTGTATGCAAATATCGTTGAGCAGAAAAGGACGTTCAAATCGGTTAGCATAATCTTGATTGCCAAAGACTTGAGTGTCTACAGTCGATCCAGAACACTTGAGAGCTCGTCGAACAGCTTGGAACTGATGGAGAGAGTTGCTGGAGAGCTTTTTGAAGCGTTCCTGAGTGAAAACCCCATTGAACTTCGAAGGGTCGGGGTGAAACTCTCAGGTCTTTCAGGGATTGGAATGGGTCAGAAGCAAATTACTGGCTTTTTTGGTTCTCGACAAGATTAGCTCGCTTGCGACAGTGTGCTTCTGGGGAAGCCTTATCTTTCCAAGAATTCACGTTGCTATTGAACCAGCATGACCTCTCGAGCTGAAAAGAAGAAATCCGACAGGTTGCCGCCAGGGCAGTCTCCTATAAAAGAGCTTCTGAGATGGGGAAAGGATCACCCCGGGGTTACTCGTTCTAACCCCATGATAGATCTGAAGACCTACATGCTGGAAATTGGTGGCGAAGTGGAAAGGCCAGTCAGACTCAACTGGGAGGAGGTTCTGAGACTTCCAAGAGTGGAGTCGGTTAGTGGCTTCCACTGCGTGGAAGGGTGGAGCGTTCTTGACTGCAGGTGGAATGGCGTTCAGTTCAAAAGGATAGTCGAACTGGTGAAACCGAAGGAAAGAGCAAAGTCCGTGACTTTCCATTGTGCAGACGGGTACACAACTTCATTGGCGTTGGATGAACTTTCTGGGGACAACGTTCTTTTGGCCTATGGGCTAAACGGTGAACCCTTGGAAGAGGGATATGGATTTCCGTTGAGACTCGTCGTTCCAGATAAATATGGGTACAAAAGTGCCTTGTGGGTCGTGAAAATATGGTTCACCGTTGAAAAAGAGCTTGGATTCTGGGAAACACGAGGCTACAGCGACAAAGCAGATGTTTGGACTAGCGATCGCTTTTCAACGTGAACACAGTCTGGTTTAATGAGGTGACTGACAGAAAAGTTATTCTACCTTCAAAAACAAACAGGCTAGCCAAGCCTACCAGGTGAATCTATTGTCAGATCCTGTTCAGACAGCAGTCAAACAGATAAGACGCCTCGAGATTCAAGGTGCGAGAAATGTGGCCATTGCCGCTATAAAGTCGATAGAAACTCTTGCGGCGAGAACCGAAACTTCCAACAAGAAGGATTTTCTGAGAGAACTGATCAAATCTAAGGATGCGCTTTTTGCTTCCAGAGCGACGGAGCCTCTCATGCGAAACGCCCTGCGACTGATCATAAATCGGGTTGACAAGAGTGAAGAAAAGAATGTCAATAGACTCGCAGAGATCGTGTATCAGGCTTCGAAACAGTTTCTCGGGGATCTTGAAAACTCCAGCAAGAGAATCGCTGAAATAGGCTCGAGGAGGATTAGAAGCAACTCTGTCGTCTTGACGCACTGCCACTCTTCCACGGTCACCAACCTTCTGAACAGGGCCAAGTATGAAGGCAAGGTCTTCAAGGTCATTTGTACGGAAACAAGACCTGTCCTTCAAGGGCAGATTACTGCGAAAGAAATGCTGGACATGGGCGTAGAAACAACGTTCATCATAGATTCTGCCGCGCGGTTCTTCATGAATGACGTTGACCTTGTTCTCGTCGGCGCCGATGCAATAACCTCAGAAGGAAACGTGATCAACAAAATCGGGACGAGCATGGTGGCTTTGATAGCCCATGAGGCCAGGACACCTTTCTACGTCGTCAGTGAGCTGTTGAAGTTTGATCCTGCAACCGTTTCGGGTGACTACGAGAAGATTGAAGAGAGAAGCCCTAATGAAATATGGAAGAACGCTCCGAAGGAATTGATAATCAGAAACCCGGCGTTTGACGTAACTCGTAGAGACTTCATTCACGGCATAATCTGTGAGGATGGAATGATATCCCCGCACTCGATAACGGAAGTTATGCACAGAAAATACCCGTGGGTTTTTGAATAAAGAGTCTTAAGTCTTTTCAAAGCCTTTAATTCCGATCAATTATACTATCTGCAAGGTTGAATCCTTATGAACCTGAGAGCTAGGCTACTGAACATTCAAGCTGGAGGAAAAAACATTGCCATACTTGATGACGCTGACGCAAGCTCACTCGGTGTTCATTCATCGGATCGTGTGAAGATAAACTATCAAGACAAGTGTGCTGTCGCCATCCTCAACGTTGCGGCCAATTTTCCAAGTCATTCAATTGGACTCTACGAGGAGACCTCGCGAAAGCTGGGGATGACCGCTGAAGACGCCGTTGAGGTCGAAGCGGCCACGCCTCCAGAGTCGATCAGTTACATACAAGCGAAAATAAGGAATGAACGGTTGCGCGAAAATGAAATAATGTCCGTGATCAGGGATGTCGTGGAGCGTCGTCTCAGCGATATCGAACTTTCTGCCTTTCTTACTGCTCTGTACATTCATGGGTTGAGTATGGATGAGATCGAAGCTCTGTCGAAAGCGATGGTGAAAACCGGGAGCTCGTTATCGCTTGGCAAGAAGCCCATACTTGACAAGCATAGCATTGGCGGTATACCTGGAGACAAAACTTCAATTCTCGTGGTACCCATAATAGCCGCCGTTGGCTTCACGATCCCGAAAACTTCTTCCAGAGCAGTGACGTCGCCTGCAGGAACCGCTGACAGGGTTGAATCATTGTGCCCAGTCAACCTTTCCCTCGAAGAAATACGGCCCGTCGTGGAAAAAACGAACGGTTGCTTAGTTTGGGGCGGAGCGCTCGATCTAGCTCCTGCCGATGATCTTTTCATCCAGATCGAGTACCCGTTGGCGATAGATCCGATGCTTCTTCCCTCAATAATGAGCAAGAAGAAGGCAATAGGAGCCACGCACGTCGTGCTGGATATCCCCACTGGCAGGGGTGCCAAGATCAAGACGATGGGCGAGGCTGGTGCACTTGCCGCGGATTTCATTGACCTGGGCAAACGGTTAGACATGAACGTGCAATGTGGGGTCACTTTCGGAGAGCAGCCGCTTGGCAACGCGGTAGGTCCAGCATTGGAAGCAAAAGAGGCGTTGTCGACTATAATGGGAAATGGCCCAGTTGACGTTCGGGAAAAGGCGATCAGTCTTGCAGGAATTCTTCTGGAGATGGTTGGGAAAGAGAACGGAAAGCAAATCGCTGAAGAAATGTTGAAGTCGGGAAAGGCCGAGAAGAAACTGAGAGAGATAATTGACGCTCAAGGCGGGAACCCGAGGGTGAAACCTGATGATTTAGCAATCGGCAAGGAGCGGGCTTCAGTGGAAGCTGATGAGGACGGCCTAATTCTGTACATCAGCAATGAAGACATCGCGAAGATTGCGAAACAGGCCGGGGCTCCGAAGGACAAGGGTGCAGGACTGTTGCTCAGGGCAAAGCTTGGGGATCGCGTGAAGAAAGGGCAGATCATTCTGGACATATTTGCCGAGAGGAGCACCAAACTCGAATCCGCACTATTGCTCGCAAACAAGCTCAAACCACTGGGCCTCAGCAAAAAACCCGAGGACAGAATGTTGATGGAAAGAATCCCAACAGTAGCTGTCCACAAGAAGACTTTCATACTGGAGAGATGATTGAAATACTTTGCTTTTCACTCCGTATCTGCAAACCGATAAGGTGCCAGGCTCAACATGATTTTTGTAAGAAAGCATGAAACCAGCGACGAAAACGGTGTGGAGAAACAGTTCAAGGCACGCATCGTGTGGCTTGTCACAAGTGGAGACGTCGAGAAGGCCATGCAGCTGCTTGCAAAGCATTTTGAGGTTAGTGTTCCTAAACTGAAGATTGGTCTTCCCAAACGTCATAGACTGAAGACACTTGGCTGCTACGTCCCAAGGAATGAAACAATTTATCTGCTCAACAGTGGGGCGCTAGCGAATCCATCCGTTGTCCTACACGAGTTCTACCATCACCTACGAACGTCAATCGACAAGAAGCACAGAGGAACTGAGAAATACGCGAACAGATTTGCCGAAGAATTCATTGCAGTCTATCAAGCCTTCGGTACTTCTATTCCCGGGAAAACCAAACCGTCCTCAGAAAATCAAACAGAGGAAGAGGGCATTCTCGGAAAACGTTCTGAAGACTCGTAGCTCACTTTAAATATCTGAGTTGTGATTAGACGTAGCGAGAGGATATTATCCATGGGTTCTAAGTCCCCAAGGGGCGAATTTGGCGCAAGAGCCCTCGTCGAAAAGAGAAAGAGGTTCCGCTGGAGCAGCATGTACTATAAGCGTCGAATGTTGAGGCTCGACGTCAAAGCGGACCCGCTTGAGGGAGCACCCATGGGGCGTGGAATCGTGCTGGAGAAGGTCGGCGTGGAGAGCAAGCAGCCTAACAGTGCGATCCGCAAGTGTGTGAGGACTCAGCTTATCAAGAATGGGCGTTTGATCACGGCTTTCCTTCCCGGAGACGGTGCGTTGAACGTCGTCGACGAACACGATGAAGTGCTCGTTGAAGGAATAGGAGGTTCACGTGGAAGAAGTATGGGCGACATTCCAGGAGTTCGTTGGAAGGTCATCACGGTCAACGGGGTTTCTTTGAACGAACTCGTCTACGGACGGAAACAGAAACCGGCTCGGTGATTTTTTGAGTCAGAAGCAAGAAGAGAAGCAGGCGAGAGAAATAAAGCTCTTCGGGAAATGGAGTTTCAAAGGTATCACGGTTCTTGATCCGGGGCTTCAGAGGTACATTTCGCTCAAGCCGGTCGTGATTCCTCACAGTATGGGAAGGCATGAGCACAAACGTTTTCGCAAAGCGAGTGTCAACATCGTGGAGCGCTTGGCAAACAACATAATGCGTCCTGGAAAAAACGCGGGCAAGAAGGCCAAAGTGACAAACATGGTTAAGCATGCCCTTGAAATAATCAACTTGCGCACGGGCAAAAACCCGGTTGAAGTCTTGGTCAAAGCCGTAGAGAATTCTGCTCCGTGTGAAGACACAACAAGGATCAGCTACGGCGGAATAGTCTACCACCTTTCAGTGGACGTTGCACCGCAGAGAAGAGTTGACTTGGCATTACGACATATTACCGACGGGGCTCGACAGGCTTCTTTGAACAACCCACGTTCCATCGATGAATGTCTGGCAGACGAATTGATCTTGGCAGGAAACAAAGACGTGAAGAGTTTTGCAGTTGCAAAGCGCAACGAAATTGAAAGGGTTGCTCAAGCATCGCGGTAACAGCTTTTCTAAATCGTTCTATTTCAGATGGATTTCTACGACGTCGCCGTCCTTGAGGTGAAAGGTTGCGCCAACTCTCTGCGGACTGAAGACGAGACGTTTGGACCACACCTTGGCAAAGTTGAAATTCTCTTTGAAATCACTGTGGATTGCTTTAGCTAAATCGTAGATCGTGGCTCCCTTCTTGAGGATGAAAGGCTTCTTTGAGAATTCTCTTTCGTTAGGTTCTTTCGTGTAAATTCGCATTATCTCCAGTGTTCTGAAAAGGTTCTCGCCGAGTTCGTTGAGACCTTCGCCCGTTATCGTTGAGACTGGAATTATCGGAAGTCGGTCGCCGAGGTAGGCTTTCAACAGTTTCAGGTTTCCTTCGGTTCCTTCCAGGTCGATTTTGTTGCCCACTATCACGGTGGGTTTGAAAACCATCGTTTCAAAAACTGCTTCCTCCACGTCGCTTAACGTTGCGTCACCGTAGATCTTTACAAAAGCGTCCGTGACGTTGTAGCCTTTCAGCAGTGTTTCAACTTCTCTGAAGGTGCAGTCGGTCAGTCTTCCCAGGACCACGATTCGCAAGCCTGCACCCATGTACTTTCTATCAATCTCAACTCTTGATTTCGGTTTGCTCGTCGAAATCCGCGCTTTGTTCATCTCGTCCAATATTCCGGTCAACTGTTTGATCGGATCTCGTGACAGGTCGATCACGATGATCAGTCCGTCAGCATTTCGAGCGATGGCTAATGTTTTGAGCCCCCAAGCCTTTCCGTCCGCGGCGCCTTCCATCAGAGCCGGAGTCTCGATTATCTGGAATTGCAGATCTTCGAAATCCATGATTCCTGGAACGGGTTGCCTCGTGGTGTACGGGCTGGTTGAGATCTCAACTTTTGCGTTGGTAACTGAGCTCAACAAACTGCTCTTCCCTGCTTTCGTCAGGCTCAACAGTACTATTTGCGCTGCACCCTCCTTTTCCAAGAAGATCTTGGGTCCGCTCTTTCCAGCCCTTTTCTTCTTTTTCTCTTCGATTTCCCTCTTGAGAGCAGCCATCTGCTTCTTGACCTGTGCACACGTTTTGGCCGTCCCCTTGTGTTTGGGCACCAGGCTGAGAAATTCTTCCATGCGCTTGATTCTTTCTCTCGGGTTTTTTGTCTCTTCGACTTCCGCCCATTTTTTCCTAGCGTCAGGGGGCAAATTGGCAGGCATGAGTTGAACGCGTCCAACAGATATTTCCGAAGGCCAAGTTTAATATTTGTTCCGATCTCGACCTTGCATCTCACCTTTTCCGTTGCAGAACTGGATGATCAAATTGATCTGTCGTTTCTGTGTGCGTCACGTGATCCTTCATGTGCGGTTCGACTTGTGGCTCAGGAAGAAAGTTGCTACGAAACTTGACTGGTCGTGTGCAGGCGCAAAGTCAGTGACCGTCGCCTAAATTTTTAGGCTGGTTGGCCTGGAGTGAAGGGAGTGAAGGGAAGGAAGAAGCCGAACAGGAAACCCAGTACGACCAACAGTATGATGAAAATGATTCCGGCTAGTATGGCTATTGCCAGGGCTCCTAGCCAGCGTGTCTTGAAGGTTGCCTTGTACACGCCGATCCAAGCTATGAATGCCAGTATGAAACCTGCGATGTAACCTGCAGACCCCAGTAGTCCACCTAAGAGGAAGTCTACCGCTAAGAGTACTATGACGTAGACTATGGGGCCCAAGAGCGTGGCAGCCATCGCTTCTCCGAAAGTAGCTTTTCCTTTAGTCACCAACTTGCCTCCGATGTACGCTGGTATTGAAACTAGAATCCAGATGACTATCAAGGCTACGATTATTTCAAGCAAAGTCAGTATCGTGGTTCCGCTTGGAAATAGGGTTGAGAGGATGGAAATCATTGGCCGTATTCTTGTCGTTGTCTTCTTATAAGACCTTCCCTAGCGCGCGCTCATGGTATTTGGCTATGGCAAACGTTTAATTCAATGCTGAATAATACTCATATGAGAAGGGAGACAGGAAAATGAAGAGCGGAGCGATTTTTGGTTGCTTGGTGGCCGCGTTGTTGGTCTTGGTGTTTTTCACAAACATGGGGGTTTCTTCCACTCTATTGGAGCAAAAGAACGGCTGGAGTTTCACCACTTCAACGCGTGACACGAGTCCGCGCGCATTGGTTGGCAGTGACACAGGGTATAGTCTCACAGCAGGCCAGAGCCTGAACGTTTCATGGAGTAGCACGCCTTCAGGACAGGGTGAGACGATCTCTATGAGGTTTTACTTGCTCAATAGTTCCCAAATAAGTGGCTGGACGTGGGTGGTGACACCGCTTGCTCAATTTGAGGAAACAAATTCGGGCTATCTCATAAAACTAGACAACTGGGGCACGA
>Ga0335070_10002264_pt1 | contig 22495 bp, 23 predicted proteins | sample Lox_Sample_13_FD_206722 | JGI IMG/M metagenome (GOLD analysis project Ga0335070, IMG submission 206722) | Soil microbial communities from Loxahatchee National Wildlife Refuge, Florida, United States - Lox_Sample_1.3 | ecosystem: Environmental > Terrestrial > Soil > Wetlands | place: USA...
ACTATAAATCACTCAAGCAATCCAGCTTTGACCGCAGTGGAGGCAACGAAGATTACTGGCCCATGGCCGCCGGCGCCACGCAGGAGCTGTTCAACGCGAATGGGCCGGGCGTCATCACGCACATATGGTTTACGATTGCGGCCGAGAGTTCGAATCATTTGAAAGAAATTGTGATCCGCGCCTACTGGGACGGCAATTCCAAGCCCAGCATCGAGGTTCCGGTGGGCGATTTCTTCGGGCTGAATCTCGGGCAATATTTCGTGTATCAATCGGCGTTTCTCAATTGCTCGTCGATCAAGGCGCTGAATTCGTATTTCGCCATGCCGTTCCGCAAGTCGGCGCGGCTGACGGCGACCAACGAGAGCGAGCACAAAGTCGACGCCTTCTACTCCAACATCGATTATCAGCTTGTGCCTTCCCTGCCCGATGACACGCTTTACTTTCATGCGCAATACCGGCAGGCGACGCCCAACGTGGCGCATACCGAATCCGACAAGAACCTGGATGGCCGCTATAACCACGTGTACGTCGAAACGCGCGGGCGAGGCCATCTGATGGGGGTGACACTCGGGGTGCTTCAGAACACCGATCACTGGATGGGCGAAGGTGATGACATGATCTTCGTTGACGATGAGACCAAGCCCGTGATCACCGGCACCGGCTCCGAGGATTACTTCAACGGCGCATGGGATTTCGGCGGGCGCGACGGCGCCATCCAGTTCGCCCACCTGTATAACGGGGCGCCGTTGATGATCTCGCCGGAGCGCGCAGGCGGCCGTTACTGCCTGTATCGCTGGCATGCCGACAACCCTGTGACCTTTACGCGCTACCTCAAGCACACCATGGAGCACGGACACGCCGACGATCGCGCCGACAATTTCTTCTCGGTGGCGTATTGGTACCAGGCCGAGCCGTATACTGATTTTCCGCCGCTGCCGCCTGCGCGCGCACGGATTCCGAATTTGAAAGTAGTAGCCGGACCGGGCGGCGCCCAGCCGGCGTAGTGACCGAGGAGAGATGAACATGCGAACTGTCTTAACATTGCTGGCGGCTTCTGCGGCTCTTGCCGCGGCCGATCCGGCGGGCTTCGTCTTGTGGAAAGGCGCCGAATTGAAGAGCTACGAAAAGAAGCTTGCGCCCAAAATTGACGCTCACAAGGTTGCTACCGAATCGCTCGGCAACTTCGGTAATCACAACTTCATGGTGGCGCACCGGGAAGGCAGCGGCCAGGCTGAGCTGCACGAAAAGCAGGCCGACCTCTTTATCGTGCAGTCGGGCGAGGGGACGCTGGTGGTGGGCGGGACGGTGGTGGACGCCAAAACCACGGAGCCGAACGAAATCCGCGGGCCTTCGATCAAAGACGGCGTGAACAAGCACCTGGGACCCGGCGACGTGGTGCATATTCCGGCCAAAACGCCGCATCAATTGATGGTCGAGTCAGGCAAACAGATCACGTACGCGGTGATGAAGGTGAATGAGTAAAGGCTGCTTCCTCTAGCCGTCTTTCCAGTAGAGTTCGGCGTCGGACCGGCGGATGTAATCGGCGTCAATTCCAGCCGGATCACGGGCGAGGCCGGCGGAATAGCGCTCGTAAGCGATCGCGCCGATGGCTGCGGCCAGAGCGCGGGGCGCAGCCGTGATCCTGGATTTCTCAAATCGCGTGCCTTGGAGCGCTTGCTGAAACGGAGCAAAATCGGTGGAGATGAACTCGACTTCTCCCTCAGGCAGCGTGGCGAGCCACTCGGAAAACCGCGCCACTACCGGATCGCGCAGTGGCTGGCCAGCGGCGTCGTACACAGCGCCGTAAATCTCGCCGCGGCGCGCGTCCAAGACCACTGCCCGCTGGTTGGCGTCGCTGAAGCGCGCCAGCGCTTCCAGGTTCGAGACCGTGACCACCTTCCGCCCCGCAGCTTCGGCAAGGCCCTTCACGCATGCGAGACCCACGCGCACTCCGGTGAACGATCCCGGGCCCGAAGCGGCTGCGAAACACTCCACGTCCGTCACTCGCCGGCTGTGCCGGTCCAGCACGCGCCCGAGATGCTCGAACAGCACATGGCCGAAGCCCTCGGGAGAGTGGAGGAGCACCTCTTCGATCAGTTTCCGGCCGTCGAGCAGAGCGATGCTGCCAAATTCGTGCGTGGTATCGAGAGCCAGAATGAATGCGTTCACTGAGTGAGCTGGTAGGTACGGTCCTGCGAGTAGACTTTCCCATTGGCGTTCATTCCGAAGAGGCGGACGTGGAGAACCGCCGGATAATGCTTCGCCATGTTTGCCGGAATCTGAAAAGCGCCTTTTCCGCCCGTGCCGATCACACGATAACCTTGCAGCTCATCGGCGATCTCGCCCGTCCAAAGATACATCATGGACCGCGTGGCGTGCGTCTCCCGCGTCAGCTTCACCGCGTAAGCCGCAGGCGAGCGTAACGAAATCGTGTCCGCCGCCGGTTGCACGATCTGAAACGGAACCTTGCCGACTTCCACTTCCTGCATGAGAATGCGGCGCGACTCGAACTTGTACGACTTCAACATCCCCTGTTTATGGCCCTCGCGCGAGATATGCAATACCCAGTCATGCGACCGGTCGGGCGGCTCGCCGGCGAAGCGCTCTGTTTTGACGCCCTTGAGCGGCACGGTTTCTCCATTCGCCGGATTGAGCCAGACGACGTCGTAGCCGTGCCTTTCAACCAGGACCTCGACGGGGCCCGCGGGGTTCTCGACGTAAAGAATGTATTCGACATCTTCCAGTGCCGTGGCGCGCCCGCCATCGACATCGAAGTACGGTTCCAGCTCCCAGTGCCGGTTATCGGCGAAAAACTCAAAGAAGATTTTCATTTCGACGGCCCCAGCGTCATCCGCTCCGGCAGCGCAAACGTAATCGCCGTCCATGGCAGCGTTCCACAGCCGGTGCCGGAACGCCTCCGGAGCGGCCGCCGCCTTCCCTGCAAAGGCCATGTTGACGAACGGAGCCGGATAGAGCTGATGCTCGATGGCTCCCACTTCGTTCGCGGCGGATTCATGAGTGACGTAGTCCATCCAGCCGTCCTCTAGCAACGATGCTGACGTGGCGCGCGTGCCGGTCGAGCGAAGATGCTGGTACGGATCTTCGTTTTTCAGCAGCCGCCCGATCTCCTTGACCAGGTCGCGGCCATCCTCGTAGTCTTCGAAATTCTCCACGCCGCCCCAGGTGATGTTCATGCCCGCGTAACGAGCGATCAGGTAGCGTATGTAGCGCGCCCGGTGCTCCCAATCCGGAAACAGTTTGCGCAATTGATTCGCGCCACCCGCAAGCACGAGGTCCACGGTGATTCCCTTCTGGTTGATGTAGCGAATGCGCTCGTCGAGCTGCCGGAAGTAGCCCGGGTCAGGAGCATCGGGAGTAGGAAAGGCTTTGACGGCGTCATCACCCTCGCCGAGCGCGTTGCCGCGAATGTGCGTGAATTTCTGGCCGGCGCGGGCGTCGACGAACTGGCGGAAGGCCGTGTCGTCTGTCAGCGCGAGGCGCATCAGCGTGTCGCCCATCCACAGGTGGGGCGTGTTGCCGTCGCCGCTTGTGTAGGCGAAATGATGCACGTTGGCCACGCGCACGAATCCCGGTGACGGTGACTCGGCGGCGGAAAACTGGCCGATCTTTCCGTTGAAGCTCTCGACGTTGCTGGTTACCCGGAAATCCCAATTGCCTGGTTCGGTGGGGGTAAAACGGATCACCATGCGCTGGCCACCGTCCCAGTAGGCGGGCAGCAAGAACGTGCGATGTCGCGGCGACCGGAACTCCGCCCGCAGCTCGACGGACTGATACGGATTCGCGTGTGCCGCGACATCCGCCTGGCTAAGCTCGAACACGATTTCGCAGGGCGAGAAAGCCGGGGTTGAGGAGCATACGGTCTGTGCGTGTACTGGGAGCGCGATCAAAAACGACAGGGCGCCAAAAAAACGCGCACAAACACGAATGCGGCCGGCGTCGTGCAAATCGGGGCCCATGCCAATAGTGTAAACTCAACGGTTTCGGCCTATGGCGCAGAAGAGAATTGGTGTGGTGCTGTTTCAGCTCGGCGGACCGGACTCGCTCGAGGCAATCGAGCCATTTCTTTACAACTTGTTTTGCGATCCCGATATCATCGACTTCCCGTTTGCACGAATTGCGCGCCAGCCGCTGGCGAGGCTCATTTCCATGCGCCGCGCCCGGCACGTGGCCCACCACTACGCCGAGATTGGCGGCAAATCACCGATTCTCGAATTCACGCGGCGGCAGGCGGAGGCGCTCGAATCTGAACTGCGCCGCGAGTTCGATGCGCGAGTCGTGGTGGCGATGCGTTACTGGCATCCGTTCACCGAGGAAGCGATTGATGAACTGGCAGCTCACGCACCCAACGAAGTGGTGCTGCTACCTTTGTACCCGCAGTATTCCAAAACCACCACCGGCAGCAGCATCAACGAATGGGACCGGCGCTTCCAGCCCAATGGGTGGAATCCGCGTGTGCATTTGGTGACGGAGTTCTACCGGGAACCGGCGTATCTCGATGCGGTGACCGCAGCCATCGACGCATCAGTCCGCGATTTCGAGAACCCGGCGGATGTCGACGTGGTTTTCAGCGCGCATAGTGTTCCGATCGCCGTCATTGAGCATGGCGACCCCTACCAGCGGCAGATCGAGCACACGGTCGACCTGGTTTGGGAACGCGGTCGCTGGCCCGCGCGCCGGCATCTCTGCTATCAAAGCAAGGTGGGCGCCTCGAAATGGCTGCGCCCCTCGATGCATGAGACCCTAAGGAGCCTCGCCGCGGCGGGATCGCGAAATGTACTGGTCGTGCCGATTTCTTTCGTGTCCGATCACGTTGAGACGCTTCATGAAATCGATATCGAACATCGCGAGCAGGCGCGCAGCCTCGGCATTGAAAATTACCGGATGATGCCCGGTCTGAACGATTCGCATGAGTTTATCGGCGCGCTGGCAGGGCTGGTCCGAAGCCGGATTCACGCGACGCAACTTCTTACGAGCGCAGCAGGACGCCTCCGCTAGCCGGCGAGCGAAGGCCATAACGAAGCGTCCGCGCAAGTATAATCGAATGGTGAAGCGATTTCTGGCCTCATTGGCCGCAATTCTCGCACTGGTCGCGATGACCGCTTGTAAGCGCGCCAGCAACCAGGAAGAAGCCGTACGCCAGGGTGTGATCGATTACCTCGCCAAACGCGCCAACCTGAATGTGTCGGGGATGAACGTCGTGGTCACCTCAGTGATCTTCCGGCAGAACGAAGCCGACGCCGTGGTCTCGATTACAGCGAAGGGAGGCGCGGCGGGACAAGGGATGTCGATGCGGTACACGCTCGAGCGCCAGGGCGATCAGTGGGTGGTGAAAAACAAAGCCGAAACCGGCCCCAACCCGCACAGCGCCAGCGGTGCAAACCCACACGGCGGAGCTGCGCCCGAGATGGGAGGAGCGCTGCCGCCGGGGCATCCAACCGTCGACAGCACAAAACCAAAGCCATGAAACGTGTCGCCATTTTAGGTGGTGGACCGGCGGGAGCGTTTGCCGCCGAACAACTGAGCGCAGCCGGGCTCGAGACGGTTGTTTTTGACGAAAAACTCGCCTGGGAGAAGCCGTGCGGCGGTGGCCTCACCTACAAGGCGTATCATCAATATCCCTTCCTGATCAACAACAGCACGCCGAAGAGACTCGTCGAAGAGACGGTGCTGGCTGCACCCCGCGCGGGCGCGGTGACTTTGCAATTACGAAATCCCATCGTCATTTATTCACGATTCGATTTGAATCGAATGCTGCTCGAACGCGCCGAGCGCGCCGGGGCACGCATTGAGAAAGCCCGCGTGACCGAGATGACGCGGTCGGGAGGCGGATGGCAGCTTAAGACCAAATCCGGCATTCTGGATGCTGACTTCTGCATCGTCGCCACAGGTGCGCGCAACCCGTTGCGCGACTTCGGCACCGAGCTCGGCCCGCGCGACACCATGGCTGCGCTGGGTTATTACGTCCCCGGCGAACGCGAGCAGATCGACATCCAGTTCCTGCCGAAGCTGGAGGGCTATATCTGGATTTTTCCGCGTTGCGGCCATCTTTCAGTGGGCATTTGCGGCAAGGGCGTGCCGGCCGGCGTACTGCGCAAATGGCTGGAAGATTACATGGTGGAAAAGGGCATGTCCTGGAAAAATGGCGTGTTCTACAGCCACGTGCTTCCCTCGCTCGAAACCCCGTCCTGGAAACGAAACCGCGTCGCGGGCGAAGGGTGGATGGCGGTGGGTGACGCAGCCGGGCTGGTGGATCCCATTACCGGCGAGGGCCTGTACTACGCGATCCGCTCCGCGGACCTGGCGGCCAAAGCGCTGCTCTCGGAAATCACCGATCTCGCCGGCCAAGCTTATCGCCGCATGCTGCGCCGCGATTTCGCCGCGGATCTGGAATTCGGCTCACGGCTGGCCAAGCGCGTCTTTTTCGGGCGGTTCCTGTTCGGCAGCGTGCCGGCGCGCATGGTGCAGTTTACGCGGCGCAGCCCCAAGTTCGCGGGAGTTGTGCAGGATCTTTTCGCGGGGACGCAGCCTTACCTCGGCTTGAAGCACCGGCTGATGGAAAATCTGAACGGCAGCCTGCTCGAAATCGCCATGAATGTGAGCCTGCATCGTCTTATGCCGGGCCGGCTCCGGGCATGACACGCACCAACTCCGAAAACATCTTCTGCAAAGCGCAAAAGCTGATTCCCGGTGGCGTCAACTCGCCGGTGCGGGCGTTTCGCAGCGTCGGCGGGTCGCCCCCGTTCATCGCGCGCGGCGAGGGCTCACGCATCTTTGACGTCGACGGCAACCAGTACATCGATTACGTAGGCTCCTGGGGCCCGTTGCTGCTGGGCCACCGGCATCCGGCGATCATCCAGGCCGTGCGAGAAGCGCTCGAGACGGGAACCAGTTTCGGCGCGCCCACCAGCCGCGAGGTCGAGATGGCTGAGGCTATTTGCAGTGCCGTGCCCTCCATCGAAATGGTGCGCCTGGTGAACTCGGGAACGGAGGCGACCATGTCGGCGCTCCGTGTGGCTCGCGGCTTCACGGGGCGCGACCTCATAGTGAAGTTCGAAGGCTGCTATCACGGCCACGTAGATTCCCTGCTGGTGAAAGCAGGCTCCGGCGTGGCCACCCTCGGGCTGCCGGATTCGCCCGGCGTTCCCAAGAGCTTCAGCGACACCACCCTCGCGTTGCCGTTCAACTCCACGGCTGCGCTCGAACAGGCCTTTCAGCAGCGCGGCGATCGGATCGCCGCGGTGATTGTCGAACCGGTGGTAGGGAACATGGGCTGTGTGCCGCCGGCGTCCGGATTTCTCCAGACGTTGCGCGGCATCACCGCGCGCTACGGATCGCTTTTGATTTTCGATGAGGTAATGACGGGCTTCCGCGTCGCATTCGGCGGCGCGCAGCAACTCTTTGGCATACACCCCGATTTGACGACGCTGGGAAAAGTGATCGGTGGCGGCCTTCCGATCGGCGCCTACGGCGGGCGCGCGGATATCATGAGCCGGGTGGCGCCCGCGGGACCCATCTATCAGGCGGGCACGCTTTCCGGCAACCCGCTGGCGGTCGCTGCCGGTCTCGCCATGCTGCGTCATCTCAAGCTGCATCCAGAGATTTACGCGCAGCTCGAGGCCAGGTCCGCCGCCATTTGCGCCGCGGCGCCGCGCGGAACCACGGTGAACCGGGTCGGTTCGATGTTTACCATTTTCTTTGCCAATCAGCCCGTAACGGATTGGGCATCCGCGAAAAGATCCGACACGACGCGATTCGCGGACTTCCACCGAACCATGCTGGAGGCTGGCATCTACCTTCCGCCATCGCAGTTCGAGGCAGCGTTCGTTTCCGCGGCGCACTCGGAAGAAGATGTCGGCACCACCGCAGGGTGCTTTCAAGCATTCACCGGGAGTTAACCAAAGAATACTGGCTCCGCTCCAGCGCCGCAAGAAACAATGGAGACATGTGGCTCATGAAGCAGCGGCCCTCGATCAGCGTTTTTGTCTTTTTGCAGGTGCTCGACGTTCTGACGACCATCATTGGGCTCAGGCTCGGCGCCGGTGAGGCCAGCGCTTTCATCGGGAGCCTGATGCACCTCGGGATCGTGCCCGCGCTGATGATCTCGAAAATTATCGCCGTCATCCTCGTGCTCCTGGCTCTAAAACGAGGGCGGCCACGGATCGTCGTGCTGGCAAATCTCTGGTTTGCGGGAATCGTAACCTGGAACCTGGCGCTGATCTTTTCTCAAGCCTGGCGAAACGGGGTCGCGTAGCTACTTCAAATTCAAGACTTCGTTGAGTGAGCCCTGCCGGTAGCCCTCGAGATCGAGCGTCACGTATTTGAATCCTAGTTTTTTGAAAATCTGGGTGAAGCGGGCCGCCATCTCAGGCGTGAGCGCTCGCGGCAGCTCGTCCTTCGCGATCTCGATGCGCACCAGCTCTTCGTGAAACCGCACGCGGAACTGCCGGAATCCGAGTGCTTTGATCTCCTCTTCCCCCTGCTCCACGGTCTTGATGTTCTCGATCGTGACCGGCGTGCCGTACGGAATGCGTGAACTCAGACACGCGGCCGCAGGACGGTCCCAGGTGGGCAATCCTGCAATGCGCGACAGCTCGCGGATTTCAGCCTTGCTCAGGCCGGCGTCCGCCAACGGCGATTTCACTTGATGAATTTTGGCCGCATTTTGTCCCGGCCGGTAGTCCCCCAGGTCGTCCTGATTCACGCCGTAGATGATGTTGGGGATGCCACGCGCGCGCCCGACTTCTTCCAGCTCGGTGAATAACTCGTCTTTGCAGTGGAAGCAACGGTTCTGATCGTTCTTGATGTAATCGGGATTCTCGAACTCGTGCGTCTCGATGTACTCGTGAGCAATCCCGAACCGGTGCACGAAATCTTCGGCGTCGCGCTTGTGGGACTCGGGAATCGAAGCCGAATCGGCCGTGATCGCGATGGCATTCGAGCCCAGCACGTGGTGCGCAGCCCAGGCGAGATACGCGGAATCGGTCCCGCCCGAATAGGCCACGATCACCCGGCCCAGTTCACGCAGGACGGAAAACAGCTTCTCCTGCTTCGCCGCCAACGCCGCCGCATCCATCACTCCGACCAGAGTGGCCATAGCCAAATTATAAGCCATGGCGGACTCCGGGCCGTGCTAACCTGTAGCCGTATCCCCCATATGGCTCTGACCCGGGAGAAGGCTCAGCTCATGAGCGCGTCGGAAGTAGACCGCACGCTCGTACGCCTGGCCCATGAAATTCTCGAGAAAAGCGGGGATCTGGACCGCCTGGCATTCGTCGGCATCCGCCGCCGTGGCGTGCCGCTGGCGCAGCGACTGGCGCGCAAAATCGAAGCCCTGGAGGGACGGCGCGTACCGGTCGGCATCCTCGATATCAACTTGTATCGCGACGATCTGACCACAGTTGATATCAAACCCGTGGTGAACGCCACGGAGATTCCGTTCCCTGTGCACGGGAAAGACATCATCCTGATGGACGACGTCCTATATACCGGGCGAACCATCCGCGCCGCCCTCGATGCGTTGTTCGACCATGGACGCCCGGCCCGCGTGCATCTGCTGGTGCTGATCGACCGCGGCCACCGCGAACTGCCCATCGAGGCCAAGTTCATCGGGCGGACGGTGCAAACCACGGACGACGAGATTATCGAGGTGAAGTTCAACGAGATCGACCAGATGGAGAAAGTGCTGCTGGTCGAGAAAGTGGCGGAAACGGTGTAAACGGGAGGCATCATGTCCGTGGGACTGCTCGGAATCGAAGAACTGACGCGCCAGGATGTGGAAGCGATTTTGCAGCGCGCCCGTTTCTTCCAGCCGGTGCAAACGCAGCCTTTCAAGAAGCTGGATACCCTGCGCGGCAAGATGATCGTCAACCTGTTTTACGAAGCATCCACCCGCACGCGCACGAGCTTCGAAATCGCTGCCAAGCGGCTGGGGGCGGACACGGTCTCCATCACTGCGTCGGGCTCCAGCGTTTCCAAAGGTGAATCTCTGGTAGACACCTTGAATACGCTGGCGGCCATGCACCCGGACGCCATCGTGATGCGCCATTCCGCTTCCGGCGCGCCGCATTTTCTGGCGCGCCATCTGGCGACTCCCATCATCAACGCGGGCGACGGCACCCATGAGCATCCCACACAGGCGCTGCTGGATGCCCTCACGATTCTCGACCGCCGCCCGGCGCTGGAAGGTCTGCGCGTCGCCATCATCGGCGATATCGCCCACAGCCGCGTAGCCCGCTCGAATGTGCACCTGCTGGCGAAATTCGGCGTGGACATCGTGCTGTGCGGTCCGGCCACTTTGCTGCCCCCTGAATTGACCGAGATCGCGCCGGGCGTCAGCCTGACCACCGATATGAGCGAAGCGATCGCCGGCGCCGATGTGGTGATGATGCTTCGCGTGCAACTGGAACGCCTGCACGATCCGCCCCTCTCCGCCGGCGAATATTTCCAGTTTTATGGGCTGCGCCTGGAGCATCTGGCGCTCGCCAAGCCGGACGCCATCGTGATGCATCCCGGCCCCATCAATCGCGGTCGCGAACTATCCTCCGAGGTGGCCGACTTCCAGCGGTCGGTCATTCTCAACCAAGTGGAAAACGGTGTGGCCGTGCGCATGGCCGTGCTCGAACGCATTGTAGGAGAACACGTCAATGGACGGGCTGCGGGGTAGATTGAGCCTCCTCAAGAAATCACGACCGAAGGGGAGACGGGGAGACTGGGAGACGAGGAGACGTCGAAATCTCCCCATCTCCTCCTCTCCCCATCTCCCTGTCAGGCGAGAATACCGACATGTCTTCTCTTCTCATTAAGAACGGCCACGTCGTCGACCCGGCTTCCGGACGGGAAGGGCCTTTCGACGTGCGGATTGAAGACGGCCGCATCCAAGACGTCGGAAAGAATCTCGATCCAACCGGCGCCGAGGTGGTCGATGCCACCGGCCTGGTGGTGACGCCCGGGCTGATCGATATGCACGTGCACCTGCGTGAGCCGGGCATCGAACATTCGGAGACGATCGAGACCGGTGCGCGCGCTGCGGCGGCGGGTGGGTTCACCTCCATCTGCTGCATGCCGAATACCCTGCCCGTCAACGACAATGCCACGGTCACTAACTACATCATTGAGCGCGCCCGCCAGCATGCCGTGGTAAACGTCTTTCCCATCGGCGCCATCACCAAAAACAGCGCCGGCGAGGAACTCGCCGCCATCGGCTCCATGAAGAACGCGGGCATTGTGGCAATTTCCGATGACGGCCGGCCGGTCATGAATGCGCGCGTCATGCGCCGGGCCATGCAAATGGCCAAGTCGTTCGACCTGCCGGTGATCGACCACTGCGAGGACCTGAACCTGAGCGCGGGCGGCGACATGCACGAAGGCGTGCAATCCACGCGGCTGGGACTGCGGGGCATCCCTGCCAGCTCCGAGGACGTGATGGTGGCGCGCGATATTCTGCTGGCGGAATCCACCGGCGCTCGTTTTCACGTGGCGCACATCTCGTCGCGGCATTCCGTCAACATGGTGCGGTTCGCAAAGAAGCAAGGCCTTCCGGTCACCTGTGAGGCCACGCCGCACCACTTCGCGCTCAGCGACGCTGACATCACCGAGTACGACAGCAGTTACAAGATGAAGCCGCCACTGCGCTCGGAATGCGATGTCGCGGCGGTGATCGAGGGCATCGTTGCGGGAACCGTGGATGCGATTGCCTCCGACCATGCGCCCCATCCCGGCAGCGAAAAAATGCAGGAGTTTGAGAAGTGCCCCTTCGGCATCATCGGCCTTGAGACCGCGCTGGCGCTCTCGCTGGAAAAGCTGTACCACACGCAAAAGATTTCGCTGATGCGGTTGGTCGAGTTGTTCACCACAGGTCCCGCCCGCATCCTGGGACTGAACCGGGGAACCCTCGCCACGGGCGGACCCGGGGATGTCACCATCTTTGATCCGGAACTGGAATGGACCTACGATGTGAACCGTTCCTATTCCAAGAGCAAGAACTCGCCGTTTGACGGCTGGCAACTCAGAGGTGGGCCGGTGGCAACCATCGTCGGCGGCGTAGTGGTATGGCGTCGCGAAGCCTAGATCCCCTCAACCAACTTCACATTTCTTTCCCAGTTCTCCTGGCCGCCGTATAATACCGCGAGACAGGAGCCCTGGATGCCTGAATCACCGGATCTCTTTAAACCGCACATGCCCGAGGTAGACCAGCCGTCCCATATTCATCGAGTTTTCGATCAGGCCCGCAAATCTGCCGCTGCCGAGCACGGCGAGGGCGATTCAAGCCGCCGCGTTGTCCTGGTTACTCCCGGCCGCATGCTCATGCTGCAGCCGTGTCCCCTTCCCGGTTCCATGCCCGCAAACGTGGTCACTCAGATTGAGCGGCTGGTTTCGCCTAAGGTTAAGAGAAAGATCGCCGTCATCGCATACACCGAGTTGAAGGCGATAACTACGGGTCTCCCGAAAGCCATCCCCTTCTTCGGAATGTTGGTGGGTATGGCCTACATCGGCCACTCCGTCTGGATTTTCGAAGGTCATCCTTCGGCCTTGGCTGCCGGCTGCAAAGAGGCTGATGTCCTGATCGTCGACAGCGGAATGGTTCCACATCTGCCCTCGAACTGGCAAACCCTGGCGTCCAGTGAAGCGCCTAAGCTCGAAATTTACATTCACGATCGCGCCAACCATTCGCTTCGCAAAGTGAACTAAGTACGCAAGCCGTACACACTACTCACCTTGCCTGCGCTACGTACACCTTAGGCAAGGTCGAGGCGTTAATTAAAGATAGCTAGGTCTATGACCGTATGAAAGAGTTCCTTTTGTAGCCGAACTTGCGACGGGCAGATTTACGGTCGAACGTCCAGTTGATCTTAGTGCGGGCGCGATTCATCCGACGATGCCAGGCTCGGCTTTCTCGACGCAGGGTCTTCAGGTCGGGGATTCTTCTGGTACCGAGGCATTGCCGTGTGAAGATGCCGATTTCGATTTCGGCCTGATTCAGCCAACTTCCGTGGGTGGGCGTGTAGTGAACGGTGAACCGGTCCCAGATCTCGCCGCCGACCTCTGCGCCGTACAGATCGGTGAGTGACTTGCGGCGATGAATATTCAGGTTGTCCATCACCAGATGGATGGTCTCGGCTTCCGGATACTGAATGGCCAATTGGAAGGCCACCTGTGCGAACTCAAACGCCGACCGGTCCGGCGTGGGGAAGGTGAAGTGCCGACCCGCCTTCGGCTCTACGGCGCAGAAAACATTAGCCGTGCCGCAGCGCTCATATTCGCTATCCCGCCTGGCTTCGCGCCCCGGCTCGGCCGGAGAAGCAGGGCGGATATCGGCGTGCAATGTGACTGGCTTCTCATCCAGACACACAACCGGTTGTTTAGGATCGTAGCGTTGTTCATACGTCTCCAGAACATCCTCCATCTTGGCGATGTAGTCTTCATTGAGTTCGGCCACGCACCACATTTTTTTCCCGCCACGGCTTGAGGTCGTGGTGGAGCAGCAAAACCCGAACGGTTTCCCTTCCCACTCGTGGAACCAGTCGCCGCTTCACGGCTTCCTCGGCCACCAGGCGCACGGTCCACCGGGCGCGACCTTCCGGCGGCTCACTGCAGACCATGGCAATGATGCGCTGCCTCTGGCTATCCTCCAGCAGCGCGGCCGCGCCGGGCCGCTCCCTGTCATAGAGTGCGCGTTCGAGTCCCCCTTGCTGGTAGCGATGACCGACCTTCCGAATCGCCTGCGGAGTCAGCGGAACAACGGCGGCAACCCGCGGCGCGCTCACACCTTTGGCCAACTGCAACAGAGCCACGGCCCGCAGGACAACCCGCACCTGCTGCACACCGCCGCTCAACAGTTTCCTCAACGCCTTCTGGTCCTTGGTTGTGACTTCGATACTCAGGGCTGGACGGGCCATACCCTAAGTATGCGGCAAAACATTTCTGATTGGAATTGTTTTATTAGAATCTTTTTAGGCGGTCAAAGACCTAGTGGAACTGCCACCTTCACCCGAATATGTACGCCGCGGTGGTCGTTCAGTGCGGCCGGCGACATCAGCGGTCAGATTATCATCGCCAAAAAGCTCACTAAGAAGCATTTGGGTGTCAAATGCGGCTTTAGACCGACGCGCCACAAAGCCAATCTCTGCGCATTCTGAGGGTGGAGCGAGTTTGCGTGATTCCGCGACGATCTTTGGTGAGCTGGTTGGAGAGCCTGTTGAGACAACTGCGAAGAACCGTTCAGCAACGCACGAAGGGGCGTTTCTTTCCAGCACATGTTGGGCCAAGCAAGGCATGACTCCGTCAAGGCCGGCTCGAAGCGAGGCGATCGGTGTATTTCGGCACGCATGATCAACCGCCCTTCCTGCTTGAGCAAGCTACCCGGGAGGAACGTATAATCGGCTTATACTACGGCCCTGTTCAGTTTACAGGACAAATTTCCTGCCTGCCGCCTGCTGTTCCCAGCAGGAGAGGGTGACCGAACCGGTCGTCGAGGTAATTGCACAGCCAATCTTTAGCCTGATGTTTTAGCCGCGCGCTTGGAATTCCAAATCACCGAAAGACTCGAAACGACCATGGCGCCCGCCGCGAAGATGGGGTTGATGACGCCCGCGACCGCGAGTGTGACACCAATGGTGTTATAGAGGAACGCCCAAAACAGGTTCTGGTGGACGACTCGCAGAGTCCTCTCCGCGAGATCGAAGACTTCGAGTACGGGCAGCAATCCACTGCCAGAGATCACCACGGTCGCGGCTTTCATCGCAATGTCTGTTCCCGAGCCCAGCGCAACTCCCAGATCAGCCTGCGCCAGGCTCGGCGCATCGTTCACTCCGTCGCCCACCATGGCCACCACGTTGCCACGACTTTGCAGTTCCCGGATCACGGCCACTTTGTGATCGGGCAGCGCTTCAGCGATTGCTTCGTCTGCACCAATCTGTGCCGCTACCCAGTTCACGGTCGCACGCGAATCGCCGGATACGAGCAGCGTACGAATGCCGCGGCGCGCCAACTCCGAAACGAAGCGCTCCGATTCCGGCTTGATGCGATCTCCAAAAGCCAGCACCCCCGTCACCGTTTCGCCACGCCCGAAATACACCACCGTGTGGCCATCCGCTTCCCATGCCTCCGCTTTCGCCGTCAGTTCCCCGCAGGGAGTGCTCGGACACAATCTCCGGCTCCCGACGAAGACCCTTCGGCCGGTGACAATGCCACTGATCCCCACGCCGTCATGAATTTCGACATCCTTCACGGGTAGTGTCTGAAGCGACTGCGCCTCAGCCCAGCGACAGAGTGCCCGACCCAGTGGATGCTGTGAATAGGTTTCGAGCGAAGCGATGAACGGCAGATCGTCGGCCTCTCCCGCTGTTTCCAGCAGGCCGAAATTGCCTTCCGTTACGGTTCCTGTCTTGTCCAACACAACTACATCGACTTTACGAATCGTTTCCAATGCGCGGCTGTCGTTGACGAGGATATGGCGGCGGGCAGCAGCGCCGATCGCGGTCGTGATGGCCAGTGGCGTTGCGATGCCCAAAGCGCAAGGGCAAGCGATTACCAGCACCGAGATGGCATGCATAAGCGCGACAGAAGTCACAGCTCCCGTGGCGATCCATCCGGCCAACGTGAGCACCGCCACGAGAATCATTGCCGGGACGAACAAGCGTGAAACGCGATCAACTTGCCGCTCCAGTCGTGAACGGCTCCCCATGGCTGACTCCACCGCCCGGATGATCTGGGCGAGAGTGCTTTCGAGACCGACGTTCGTGGACCGCACGCGCAGCACGCCGCTGCCGTTCACGCTGCCGCACATCACGCTGTTGCCGACGCTCCTCGTCCGGGGCGCCGATTCTCCAGTGAGTACTGACTCGTCAACGTGGGAATGGCCTTCTACCACCACCCCGTCTGCCGGAATCCGCTCACCTGGCTGTACTAGGAACACGGTTCCGCTCTCGAGAGCCTCGACTGATACGAAACGTTCGCGGCCATCTACCAGAAGCCGGGCCTTCTTCGGCATCATGCGATAGAGCGACGTGACGGCGCGTGCTGTCGAATCCTTGGCGCTTTGTTCCGCCAGCTTGCCGGCTAAAACCAGCGCGACAATGGCGCATGCCGTGTCGAAATAGAAATGATGGCCACCGCGAAACGCCTCAACTGCGCTCGAGCCATATGCCGCCAGAATCCCCAACGCCAGAAGAGTTTCCATGCGAATCGTGCGGTTCGCCAACCCGATGGCCGACAACCTGAAAATCGGCCACGCCGAATAGAAAATCGCGGGGGTAGCCAAGGCCATTAGCACGAAGGGCAGGAAGCGGCCGGCGCTGTCTGCAATCTTTTCGAAGTAGCCGACATAGAGTACCCAGCTGAGCGTCATCACGTTCATCCACAGGAACGCCGCGACTCCCATGCGGAGCAGAAGGTCTCGCCTTGCGGCGCCCTGGTCATCGCTCGGCCCTTTGTATTCGTGCGCGCGATATCCCAGAGCCGCAATACGAGCCGTGATTCGCTCCATCGGCAGGTACTGAGGGCAATATCTGATCTTCACAAGATCGGAAACGAACGACACTTCGGCGGACACTACACCTCGCAGTTTGCGCAGTGCGTGCTCGATAAGCCACGCACAAGCCGAGCACCACATCCCGCTCACTTCCAACATCACCTCGCGCGATTCCGCGCCCACAGGGGGCTCCGCGGGCTTCCGGTCTGCAAGGGGACTGGAGATCAGGCCCAGCTTCAGGCTTTCACGGTAAAGTTCTGTATCGCGAAAATCCTGGCCCGACGCCAGAACGCCGCTTTCCGACAGGATGGAATACACATTGACGCAACCGGTGCAGCAGAAGGCGTGGTCATCCTCCCTGAAGCGATGCAGGATGGGATGGCGCCCGCAGTCGAGACCGCATAGCGCACAGCAGGTCTCGGTCGCAGTCATACCTTTGAAGGACGCTCTACGCGCACTAAGTACGCAATGGGCCGGCCGTGCTCATCCAGCATTACGGGATTCGCCTTCTTAGCGGCTACCCAAACGAAAATTAGGATACCGATGAAGAGCGCCATCACCGTGACCAGAAAATAAATCAAGAATGCACCGCGAGTTCTGCTCATGGAATCTCCTTTCGGACCGGCATTAAGAATGTCATTGCAAACGAGTCGATTCCTTGTTCCGGGATCGTGGTAGTGACAATCGTAAAGTGGTTGACGTCGCGCATCCTCGCGGTGGCCGGTGCGGAAATCTCGAAACTGCCTTGCAGGGTCTCGCCGGTTTGCACCTGCACGGGGTTCTGATTGATGACCAACCTGGCGCTGGGTAAATGCTCGATTGAGAACAGCACCGCGGCCGCGCGTTTTCCGCGATTGGACACGGTGAATCGAAAACGGTTGTGAATCGTTCCATCACTGGCGACGTCGTAGAGGGTCGCGCGCACCGGAGCCACGCGCACCAGCACCGCCCTTCTCATGGAGAGTGCGACAAACAGCCCCGACGCGTAGAACAAGAACACGAGGCATGCGATGACGCGCTTGGCGTCGAGGAAGCCCAGCCGCCGGTGCCAAGGCTCTTTTCCGCCGATCTCGCGGCCATGCTCCCCCCACGTATAGTGAATCAGGCCCTGGGTACCGAGGCGGCGCAGCACGTCTTCACACGCATCGATGCACTCGCCGCAGTGCACGCACTCGATTTGGAATGGCGAGGTGCGAATGTCGATCCCCATATGGCACACGCGCACGCACTTCTTGCATTCAATGCATTCCCGCTGTTCGTCTCGATAGCAGACCAGTAGCGTGTTGGCGTCGCCCAGCATGCCTTGCAAGTATCCGTAAGGGCACACGGTTGTGCAGAATCGCTGGCGCACGAGTGTGAAATCGAGAAACGTAATCACCGTGACGACAGCCCCCGAAATGCCGCCTGCGGTGCGTACATCGAGGGAGAAAAGCCGGCGCAGCAGGTCGCGCGGCTCAACAAAATAAGCGATGAAGGCAAATGCCAGGAACACCGACGCGAGCCCCAGAGCTGCATAGAACACTGCACCCGCCGCTCGCCTGCGCGCCGGTGCACCCCACTCCGGGTGGCGCTTGTTGAACCACCGCTCCAGCCGCTTCTCGAAAGCGATGGAGGCCTCGCTAAATATCATCTGCGGACACATATAGCCGCAGTACACACGGCCATAGAAGACCGAGGACACCACGATGGCGAACATCAGAAACATGAGCGCAAAAAAGATAATTCCGAATTCGTTGATCCATAGCTCGTAGCCGGCAAAGTAGAATCGTTGCCGGGGAATGTCGAACCGGATGATATTGAAAAACGGAGCTGCGATAAATGCGAGAAAGCAGAGAAAGTGGACGCTCTTGCGCAGCCGATGATAGCTGCGCGTGGCCGGCGGCAGGGCGGGTGCGCGTTTAGCCGTGATGGGCATGGCTCATCGGACCCGCTAACCCGCGCCACAACAGGAATGCGCCCATCAACGCGACACTGGCGGCCGAGAGCGAATTACTCCAGCGGCCCATCCGCAAACCAGCCGCCGAGGAAACGATTCCGAATGACGCCATCGCGGATACCGTGCCCAGCCCGAATGCGAGCATGGTGAGCGCTCCTCCGAGAGCCGTTCCCGCCTCGACCGATTTCAGCAGCGCAGCGTACACCAGGCCACAAGGCAGGAAACCCATCACCAGTCCCATACGAAGCTTGGTGAACGGCTGCGGCGATAACAGGATGCGTCCAATCGCCCGCGAAAAAGCCCCCACGGGCGCAACCTGCACCAGACCCGGTCGTGGCACAAGACCCGAAATCAGAACCGCTGCCACAATCATCGCCGCTCCCACGCCAATCCGGGCGCCACGCGCGATGCCTGCCAACCGGGACACTACACTTAGCGCGCCGCCTGCCATTCCCGCCGCCGCTCCCAGCGCCGAATAGGTCGTGATGCGGCCCGCGTTGTACGCCAGGTGCGCCGCAAGTAGCTGATTGCGCCGCGCCGCTCTCGCCAGCGGCAGGCTGTAGGACAACACGATCGGCCCGCACATTTGTACGCAATGCACGCTGCTGACCAAACCCAGACCGAACATCGCGGAGAACTCGACTGGCGTCATGATGCCTCAGCCCGGTAACGGATCTTCGGATTCGGCGCTGGCACGCTCACGCACTCCGTGTAGAAATCGAAATGCTTCATCGTGATCGCGTGGGTAGGACAGCGCGACGCGCATAGCGAGCACCGGATGCACGTCGTCTCATCCTTCAGCATCACGCCTCCCAAAGCGTCCAACTCCTCTGCCGGCGCCGCCTTCAGCTCGTCCTCGGTGACGCCGAAATCCGCAGCTGCTGCCCGCAGCCAGTGTTCGTCCGAAACCAGCCGGCTTAATCCAACCAGCCGGATCAGGTTCTCTGGGCATACATCCACACATCCGTTGCAGGCCACGCAGATCGAGGTATCGAATACCGTGTTCACGTTGCAGCGCAGGCAGCGGGAAGCCTGCCGCCGAGCGTCCACTTCCGGGTAGCGCTCCTCGATGATTGCTAGCGAGACGGCTCGCCGCTCGCTTTCCAGCACCGGCGGGTTTGCGCGCGGCACACGGTTCCAGCCGTCGGCCATGCTGTACGCCGCAGGCTGCCATTCCTTGCGCACAGCAATCTCGGTGCGTGTGCCACGAAGGAAGTCGTGCATCGAGCGCGCCGCGATCTGTGCAGAGGCAATGGCGTCGATGAAGAGCCTGGGACCGTGAGCGATATCTCCGCAAGCGAAAACGTCAGGTGCGCTCGTTTGGTAGGTCTCGCGGTTCACCTTGATCAGCCCCCGCTCCACCTCCACGCCGTCGTTCGCATCCAGAAAGGACAGGTCGGACGTCTGCCCGATCGCAAATATCACGCTGTCGGCTTCGATATCCTCGATCTGGGCTTCGTCGAACTTCGGGTTGAACCGGTTGTTGTCATCGAAGACCGACGTGCACTGAACCGTGCGCAGGGCCGTCACCTTTCCACGGCTTCCGACAAGTTCTTTCGGCCCGCGGCGATTGTGCAGAAAGATGCCCTCTTCCTCGCCCTCATGCACCTCGACCTTGTCCGCCGGCATCTCTTCGCGGCTTTCGAGGCACACCACGTGCACCTCCTTGTCACCACTGATGCGCAGCGCCGACCTGGCCACGTCGTACGCCACCTGCTCGCCGCGTCCCATTTCTTCCAGCGCTTCCCGACGCGACGCTGCGTCCGCCGGACGGAGCGCCGAGCGCGCCACGTCGTAGGCGACATTGCCACCACCGATCACCACGATGCGGCGTCCTAGCGGCAGCGGTTTGCCTTCGTTGAAGGCGCGCAGAAACTCCATCCCGTCAATGGCGTTTTCCAGATCCGCTCCCGGAATCGGCAGTTTGCGCCCCTTCGGCAGCCCCACGCCCAGAAAGATGGCTTTGTATCCTTGGCGGCGCAGGCCGGCGATCGTGAAATCGCGCCCCAGCCGCATGCCGCACTTCAGTTCTACCCCCAGCGAGAGTACGGCGTTGATTTCAGCGCGTACCAGTTCGCGCGGCAGCCGGAATACGGGAACGCCCGCGGTCAGCATGCCTCCGGGTTCGGAATAGGCCTCAAACACCGTGACCGAGTATCCGATCTTGACCAGATCATGCGCCACCGTCAGCCCTGAAACGCCCGCGCCTACCACGGCCACACTCTCGTACTTACCGCGGTTCGGCGGGATCATGTGGTCGTCGTAAGCCGACTGGTACAGCGCCGGGCTGCCGCTCTCCGGCCCGTAAGCCTCCGTAACAAATCGTTTCAAAGCACGGATAGCAATTGGAGAGTCGACATCGCCGCGCCGGCAGTTGGCCTCGCAGGGTGCCCCGCACACCCGCCCGCAGATGGATGCAAAGGGATTGCGCGCCCGCGCCAGCCGGTAGGCCTCTTCGTACCGCCCCTCTGCGATGGCCGTCACGTATCCGCACGCATCCGTGTGCACCGGACACGCATGGCGGCACTTCACCATCTGCATCCAGTACTCGGTGGCGTCCGGTAATTGAACCTGGAAGAGACCGTTGCCCATTCGTCACTCGTGAGGAGACTTGCGGATGGCAAACGCCGCTACGATCACGGCGAAGATGAAGATCATAGCCGCGACCAGATACATAAAGGCCGCCGAAGATTCGGTCGCCGCGTTCAGTTGCTGCACCAACATGCCGCGCTCTGCATTCCTCGTCTCCCCGTACATATAAAGGAAGAAGTAGGCGAGGGCTCCGCCCGAAATCACGACGATCGCCAGCTTCAAGAATCCCGGCACTTCGGTGCCCGTCCGCTCGCTAATCCATCCGCCGGCGTAATCATGAATGTCTTTTTGCTGTTCCTTTTCTGGCATAAAAGTCTCCGCCGCTACTCCGGCTTGTCATCCTCCAGCATGCGGTATTTGATTTCCTCACCTTCGGGTCCCCAGTAGCCGTCCCGCACGCTGCGGATCAGGAAATACAGCGCGCCGCCTCCCAGGACGAAGAACAGGAAATACGAGAAAAAGATGCTCGGATATGAATAGTCGCCCATCGCTCACCTCTCGTAGTCGTTGTCCGGCCGCCAGTTTTTCGCGCGGCCGAGAGTCTGCAGATATGCCACCACAGCCTGAAATTCCGGCTCGTTCGCGACGATCCACGGAAATGGAGGCATCACCGAACCCGGCACCAGGTCGCGCGGATTGCGGAAGTGCGTCCGGTGCCATTGCGTATCGTATTTGCCCCCCACGCGCGAAAGGTCCGGTCCCGTTCGCTTGGTGCCGAACAGGTGGGGGTTGTCATAAACGAACTCGTCGGGCGTCGAGATAGGGGCATCCACGCCGCGCCATCCCGACCGCTTCGTATCCGCCAGCAGCGTGCGCGTCTGCTGCGTGTGGCAGTACCAGCACCCTTCCCTCACATAGACAGCACGCCCCCGCAGTTCCTGCTCGGTGTACGGCCGCAGTTTGCCAGTGGGTCCTTTCGATGGATCGTTATTTTCAAACGGCCGGCCCCAGCTCTTGTCCACCATCGGAGGTACCACGGTGGTCAGCAAACCACCGATGAAGAACAGTACCAGCGCGGCAGCCACCGCAAAACCCGCGCTGTTGTCCGCTTTTCTCAACATGTCACCCTCCTACAGCACCGCTGGCGCGGGCTTGGGTTCCACCACGCCACGCGCGCCGATCACGGTCGCCATGATGTTGTACCCGAACAGGACGATGCCGCAGAAGATCAGCACGCCCGAGAAGAACCGCACCGTCCACACCGGCTTGAGTGCCACTACCGTATCGATGAATGGAATCGCCGGATTATTCCACTGCCAGCCCTGCCAGAATCCGCCCAGCCAGAGAGTCACGAAGAAGCCCAGCCCACCGATCATCATGAACCAGAAGCTCCAGTTCGCCAGTGCGTCGGAATGTAGCTTGGTTTGGAAAGCCCGCGGAATCGCGTAATACGTTCCCGCAATCGCGAAGAACGAAAACGCCCCCAGCACCGCCATGTGCGCGTGCCCCGGGATCCAGTCGGTCTTGGAGACGATCGC
>Ga0335070_10002266_pt1 | contig 22480 bp, 25 predicted proteins | sample Lox_Sample_13_FD_206722 | JGI IMG/M metagenome (GOLD analysis project Ga0335070, IMG submission 206722) | Soil microbial communities from Loxahatchee National Wildlife Refuge, Florida, United States - Lox_Sample_1.3 | ecosystem: Environmental > Terrestrial > Soil > Wetlands | place: USA...
AGCCTCACCGTAACCGCGCCGAAATAGGACCATGCCTATGGGCCAGCATCGCGCGAACCGGATGCTGGCTTTATTTTTGGTGTTTTGGCTCGGCACCCCGAGCGTATTTCCCAAAGACAAATCGAAGACTCTGGCCGTGCGCTGGGACGAGCAGTCTCCGGGTTGTACGTTCTCGCGCAGCGATGATGGCAAGTTCCACTACGGGTTGTGGTCGGACGATGTCGGGATTACCCTTTCCGTCGACTCGCAGGAACTGGAGAAAGTTCGACGCCGCCACGAGCCGTTTTTCGCTGTGATGTTGCAGGTGCGTTATCGCGGTCGAGGAACGCTGGAAGTCGGCACGGACAATATCTCGCTCGAGTTCGTGAAGCACTTTGGAACTGTGCAGACTTCGCTTGATCCCGATGCATTCGCCGCAAAAGTGCAGACAGACGCGGACGCGCTGGACCACGAGACCGCGCGCGAGATCGACAAGCATCCGGATAAGAAACAGGAAAGAGAAGCGTACATGCGAGCGTTTCAGAAGGACGCGGCCGAACTGCTGGAATTTGTCAGCAAAAACAGCCTGCGGCCGACGCATCTGGATGCCGGAAATCCAGAGATCTCAGGTTGGATATTGTTTGATACCAACAGCAAGTGGATCAACGGCTGGAAGAAACAGGAAGAATTTGTGTTGCGGGTGCCGATCGATGGAAAGGTCTTCGAGTTTCCATTCAGCCTGCCACCGAAACCTGGGGACATTATGCTGCGGAAGAGGTGAGGCAAGGGTCAGAGGGCAGAGGGCAGGGTCGGTCTTCTGTTGTTGGTTCGGACACACGGCGAAAATATTGAGACCCCGCGGGATCGCTCTGGTGGGGTCTTGTATTGACTGTTCACTCGAAAGTCAAAAGTAGCTTCAACTGCCGCGGACAGGCGTGCCGTCCCACATCAGCGTCCTGCACCACCTTCCCACTTAGGAGGCGGCGCGGCGGGTCTGGCGTTCCATTTCTATCGCCTGGTGCATGAGTACGTCGCGCAGGGAAACCAAGCCCTTCAATTCCTTGCCATCGATAATGGGGAGATGGCGGAATCCGAATTCGCGCATGATGAAGAGGCATTCCTCGATGCTCTCGTCAGCGGCGACGGCTCGCGGATTCGCGGTCATCACTTCGGAAACTATGGTAGTGCCGGGAGTGCGCCCGACGGCGACGACGCGGTTCATGATGTCGCGCTCGGAAATGATGCCGGCAAGTTCACCATTGCGCATGACGGGCAACGCCCCGATGTTGTGCTCCATCATGAAACGAGCAGCTTCGAGCACGCTGCGGCTGGCATCGACGGAATAGACTCTGCGGTCTTTCACCAAGTCGCGGAGGGTCGCCATGGTTACTCCTTTGGAAACCAAGGAAGATTTGCGGACTGGCCCAGGCACCCACGGCCCCGGCCTGATAGTGGGCATTACTGTATCACAGGGGCGGAGGATGCAAAGGGGAAAAGCGGCCAGTTCGGAGTTAGTGGAAGACCAGGTGTTCTTCGTGTACTTCTTCCTGTGGGGCGGACTCGGTTGGAAGTACGTCATCGTACCGTGGGAAGGAAATATCCCTCCCCGCTTCAATTTCAGGAGGCTGCGTCCGCAGAGGCGCGGGCTTGGAGTACTGGAGCACCAGCAGCAAAGGCATCATCAGCAGAAAGACCACGCCCATCACCCAGAATGCTTCGACAAACGCGAGCATCGTGGCGTGTTGCTGCAGCATGCCGTACATCGCGGCAATCGCCTTGCGAGAAGCCGTAACCTTGTCGATGCCCAAGCTATAAAAGTGAGCTTGAAGTCCCTTGAGCATCTGAGATGCCTGCGGGGTTCCGGGCGTGATGCTGGCGGCCAGATGATTCTGATGCAGTTGGCTGCGGCGGGCGAGGAAGGTGGTCATGATGGCAATGCCCACGCTGCCGCCGATGTTGCGCATCAAGTTGAAAATGCTGGTAGCGTTTCCCATTTTCGCGGGAGAAATGTGCGACATGGAGAGCGCCATCAGCGGGATGAAAAGGAAGCTGAGCGCGATTCCCTGCACGATCTGCACCCAACAGATGTCCCAGAAACCGGCGTACAGATTGAGTCCCGAAAGACGGAACATGGTGAACGAGCCTAGCAGCAAGCCGACTACGAGGAGACGACGGGGATCAGTCTTCGTGGTGAGATGTCCAGCCAACGGAGTAAACAGCAATGCGCCAATGCCTCGAGGCGACAGCGCCAGGCCGGAGTTGTACGCGGGATATCCCATGAGCGTCTGCAAGTAGAGGGGCAGCAAAACCAGGCTGGCGTAGAGAATGAATCCGAGCAGGCTGATCATGAAAACGCCGGCGCTGAAGGAGCGATCCCTCAATACCCGGAGGTCGACGACAGGATGATCGGTCTTCAGTTCACGGATCACCAGCGCCACGATACCAGCGAGGCAGAGCACGCCGAAGGTTTGAATGTAATGCGAGGCGAACCAGTCTTTCCGCTGGCCGGTGTCGAGAAGAATCTGCAACGAGCCGATGCCTACGGCAAGGAAACCGATTCCCCAGAGGTCGACTCGGCCAGTGCCGTCGCGCTTTACATACGGTGGGTCAGACACGAAGCGGTTCATCAGAAATAGCGAGAGAACTCCGACCGGCAGGTTGAGGTAGAAAATCCAGCGCCAGGTGTAGTTGTCCGTGATCCATCCACCCAGGGTAGGACCGAGAATGGGCGCGAGCAGAATGCCGATACCGAAGGCGGCCATAGCGTGGCCGTGGCGTTCTTTGGGGAACGTCTCGAGCAGAATGGCTTGCGCCAGAGGCTGAAGTCCGCCGCCGGTCAGGCCTTGCAGCACGCGAAAAATGATCAGTTGCGTGAGCGACGTAGCGAGCCCGCAGCAGAGCGAGGTGACGGTGAACCCGGCAACGCAGAGGAGCAAGAGGCGCTTGCGTCCGAGATAATTTGCCAGCCAGCCGGAGATGGGGAGAATGATCGCGTTCGAGACCAAATACGAAGTGACAACCCACGTGCCTTCTTCATTCGTTGAAGCCAGATTGCCAGCAATGTGAGGGATGGAGACGTTGACGACAGTAGTGTCGAGAACCTCCATGAAGGTGGCCAGCATCACCGAGCAGGTGATCACCCACGGGTTGATGACGCGACGTGAGTTGGCGTCCATTGGGGACGGCAGCTTTGAGCGAAAAGGTCCGCCAGCTTTCAATATTGAGGAGAGGGGCGGGCCGATGCCGTGACGTGCATCACAGCAGCACGTGCCGAAAGTACCTAAAAAAGGCGGCCGTTGAGGCGGCCGCCGGAAGTCAACAACATAGAGCTAGTTTAGAAACGGAATTGCGGCCCGAAACTGATGCGCATGTTGTTATGCATTCCGTTGTTGAAGAAGATGTTGTCGCCGATTTCGGCGCGAACGCCAATTGGCCCTGCGAAGGCTTCGATACCACCGCCCGGATAAAGAGCGAAGTACGTGGCGCCGTTCGACAGTCCAACCGCGGTGGTGAACCCGGTGGGAGCTCCTTGGTTGGTGACGGTGAAATTCTCAAAGCCCACTTTCCCGGTCACGAATACGCGGAACGGGCCGGAGCCAGTCTGGAACTTCGGTCCGAAGAGCCCATGCAACGTGCGCAGCCTGCTGGCGACGTCGGCGGTGGTCACACCGTTGCTGAACGTGGTGGTGTAATTCCGTTCAAAATCGTAGCCCATTTCGGCCTCGATCTGGACGCTGGGACGGAGATTGAAAGCGGCGCGCCCGCCGAGTCCCAGGAAATTGCGGGTTGGGCCGGGGTCACTCAGGCGGAAATATTCAGCGAAAATGCCGACTTCGGCGTGGTCCGTGTGGTCGCTGCGATCTTGCGCCAGCAACATGGGTGCGGCGAAAAATAGCGAGATGATGAACAAACCGATACAGCGTTTCATTTGGGTGAACTCCTTGTGTTTTACGATGCGACCCTTTTCCTCACGGAGCGGAGTGAGAGCGGAGTAAGCGAGCGGCACGTGAGGTAATGGATGCGGTCTCAGTTTGCAGGGTTGGAATGCGGACGGGCGAGTGAACGAAGCTACAGGATTTGCTCTAAGGAAAAACAGCACGGGCGCGGAATGTGGCCCGCGCCCTCCACGAGCTGTTTTGCAAGGTTATTGCAGGTGGTTCAGATGACCGATAGATGCGTCGGCCGAGCTCGCATCGGAGCGCGGAGTCATCGAGACGACAACGTACTCACGTTCTTTGCTGTCGAGATCTTCTACGCGCAGCATCATTTTGTCCTTCTCGAGTCGGAACTGCGCCTGTTCGCCCACCGGCAACAGAGCAGGATGCTTTTCGTCACGAGGACGAATGCGGTAGATCACGCGATCACTTTGCAGGACATATTCCTGGCACAGCACTTCGTGGGTTTTCTTGTTGCCGGAATCGGTGCCCAGCATTTCACCCGCGAAACTTTTGCCATCCGTTTCGGCCATTCCGCACTGCACGGAATCCATCTGCAGCAGTTTGCCGGTCTGATAGGCCTTGGCCTCCCTGGCATAGGCGATGGAGGTGACACTCAATAGGACGCACAACATCAGCTTCGAACGCATAACTCTTCCCCCAGAAAAGAAGATGTGAGCGAACCCTTGTCGAGACGCACGCGTGCAGGCAGTTCTCGACCCCGAGGTATTTTGGGATGAGAGGAGTCGCGAAAACAGGTCACTCCGGTCATAGCCCTGAGGTTACTGCTGAGGCTTGTTGGTGGTTTTGGAACGTTTAGCGTTGGGCGAGTTCTTCCAGGACTTGGAAAAATGCAGGATACGAAATAGCGGCGGCCTCGGCCCGACGGATGAGGGTTTCGCCTTCAGCCCGCAGCGCTGCGATGGCGAAAGCCATGGCGATGCGGTGGTCAGCGAAGGAATCGAGTTCTGCTCCGTGAAGGTGCTGCCCGCCGGGAATCTTCATTCCATCTTCGCGTTCTTCCACCTGAGCGCCCATGAAGCGAAGATTGGCGGCGACGGCGGCGATGCGATCGGACTCTTTCACCCGCAATTCCTTAGCGTCTCGAACTTCGAGTCCTTGTTCAGAATACGGGGCGATGGCGGCGAGGACGGGGATTTCGTCGATCAGCGCGGCCGAGTCAGCGCCGGCGATAGTAGCGCCTTCGAGGCGGCCGCCTTCGATCTGCAGCGATCCCACCATCTCTCCATTGATTTCTTCAAGTTGCGTGACGGAAATATGGAGTCCCATCTGCATGAGAATGTCGAGCAGGCGAGCGCGGGTGGGATTCATCAGAAGGTTCGGAATGACGAGTTGAGAATCGGGAAACAGAGCCGCCGCGCAAAGAAAGAATGCGGCGCTGGAGAGGTCGCCGGGAATGCGCGCTTCGACGCCGCGCAAACGCTGGCCGCCCCGAATGCGGACTTCACTGCCGTGACCGACGTTCTTGCGGTCCACTTTTGCGCCGAAAGCACGCAGGGCGACTTCCCCGTGATCGCGGGTGCGAACCGATTCCTCGACGCGGGTTTCGCCATCGGCGAACAGTCCGGCGTGAAGCAGACACGTTTTCACCTGCGCACTGGCGACGGGCATTTTGTAATCGATGGCTTTCAGCTTTGATCCGGTGATGCGCAGGGGAGGTTTGCCAGAATCCGAAGAAATCTGGGCGCCCATGGCCGAGAGCGGCTTGATAACGCGCTCCATGGGACGGCGAGAAAGCGACTCGTCACCGATCATCTCGCTGGCGAAGTCTTGCGCCGAAACGATGCCGCTGAGCATGCGAATCGTGGAACCGGAGTTGCCGCAGTCGAGAGGCGTGGTGGGTGCGGCGAGAGACAGACCGCTTCCCTGCACTTCAATGACGTTGTCTTTCCGCTCCCACTTCACGCCGAGGGCGCGCATACAGCCGAGCGTGCTGGCGCAGTCAGCTCCGGTGGAATAATTTTCCAGTCGCGAAGGGCCGTCGGCGATTCCGGAGAGCATGGCATAGCGATGCGAGATGGATTTATCGCCGGGCAGTTGGACAGAGCCGCGAAGGCTGCGCGCCGGGCGCACAATGACTTGGGAGCCGGATTCCATGGGAGGCTTCGAACCTACGCCAGCGCTTTCGCTTCGGCGGTTGCTTCTTTCAGGATGTCGGCCGGGACTTCCTTTATGCTTACGCCGAATTCGAACATGGGAGTTTCAGTGCCGCGTCCCCAGCGGGCGACTTCCCAGTGGGCACGGACATACTTCACTTGGGGTGTGGCAGAGAGATCGAGCAACAGCGGAGTCTCTCCGGCATAGAACAACTGCGGGAACGCCGTAATCGATTTTGCTTCCCATGTGGCGCCGTCGGCCGAACCGAAGATGCTGACGTCGAGCGATTCCTGCTCAATGATCTTCGTGATGTTGAGGGTTACCAGGAAAACGCGGTTCGCGGCGCTGCTGACGTCGACCGCTGCGCCGTCACCTTTGGCGGTGACCGCGGTATGGGCCGGGACGAGGGCTGTTTCCGTCATTGTCATTGCGAAGGAATTCTAGCAAATTGCCTAAGATTGCAGCAGTGGCTTAACGATAGGGATCCTACGACTGCGTTGCCGCGCCTTCGCGCGACAACTTCGCTCAGGATGACACAACCATTTTATTCCGATGGGTGCGGGCCGGTGAATTCGCTGCAGCATGGCTTTTCGACGGGCTTGAATTCCATCAGCTCAACGCGGGTGAAATCCGGATCGTAGACATTGAGCTGCCATTTGCCGTCCTTGCCCATCTGCGCCTTCTCGTCGCCGTGAGGCTTCCAGCCGTGGGATTCGAGGATGGCTTGCGCCTTCTTCATGTCGACGACGCCGAGGGAAATGTGGTTCATCACGCCAGTCAGTTGCAGGTCAGGGTGCGCCGGCTGGTTCAGCATGTATTCCAACCAGTCGGTGCCGTCGGGAACCTGGATCGAGAGCCAATCCGTTTCGCTGTCTTTCATGCCACCGTGCCAGTAGGGGCGGAAGCCGAGGATCTCGCGATAGAAGTGATCTTCCGCATCGGGATGGTAGACGAGAAATCCCGCGTGGATCATGCGGTGCGAAACTGCGGACGCGGGTGGAGTCGGGACTTCCGCCTTGCCGCGCTCGACAAATTCGATGCGATGATTCTCCGGGTCGTTCACGCTGAAGGCAAGGCTGTGATCGGAGCGGCCTTCGATCTGAGTGGGCTTCAGCCCCTTGGATACGAGGTAGCGGCGAAGAGCGGCGATGTTGTCGGTGGCGAAGGCGACGTGATCCATGCGATCGGTGGCTTTGGGATCGGGTGCGGGACTGTAGCCGACCCACTGCGTACCGGCCATGTAGCGCATCGCGCTGCCGGTCTCGACTGGATCAGCAGGAGCGAGGCCAAGGACTTCGGTATAGAGCTTGCGCACACCTTCAGAATTCGTCGTGTAAAACGCGACGTGATCGATGCCGGTGATGCGCGGGCGCGTGGGCGCGGATTGGGAAAGCGCGGAAATTTGCAGCGACGCGAGAGCGAGAAGAATCGCAATTCTCTTCATGGCGGGATCATTCTAGAACACGCGGGGCTAGAGAGCTAAGGGGGAGGCTCACAAACGGACAGGAGAGATTGATAATGCCATTTTTGACAAACCATTGGTGATCCATACAGCGTATTGTCTGGGCCCATCAGGGGGATTGATGAGTGAAATCGCGATATTACGACAGTCATCGTGAGACGCTTGGTGACTTGGATGGATGCGAAGCATCTAGAACGAAGTTGATTGTCGCTTTTGTCCGAACCCGAACCGGATTGCCGTTAAAGAGAAAAGGCTCCCACGTCCATTGCTTCACTGCGTCCACTGTCGCTGACCAGAGTTCTTTTGGGCCGCTGATGGGTTCTACCCTCTCGACCTCACCCGTCTTTCCGATGACGACGTAAGTGATGACTCTCCCTTGGATGCCAGCCGACTTGGCCGACTCTGGATACAACGGCTTCACCATCTTCGTGGGTTTCTTAGCGTCCGTAATAACGAAAACTCGAGATGTGCCCTTGTCGGATTGGTCAGGTTGCTGAGCAACCACCGTTAAGGGAAACACCAGAAGCAGGAGGATTCCCCATGTGGCAAGTTGGGCCATGTGTATGGTTATGACACCGCCAGCAGTATGATGGTTCCTCAACTCTCGTTAAAAGGCGAGTACGCTCATTGCCATGTTGTATCGGACTTCAAGTCTTTGCGCCCCCTTAATTCTTATAGGCCGTCTAGGAATTGCCGGAGGAGTTTTGTTGCTTCTTCTGGCTGCTCCCACGGGGAGTAGTGACCGGCCTTGGGAATGATCTTCATCTGGCTGCCGCCGATCTGTTGATGCATCAGGTTGGCTTCGTTGACGCCGGTCATGGGGTCTTCTTCCCCTGTAATGAGCAGCGTTGGTACATTGATGGTCTTCAATGTATCGACCGAATCAGGACGCTCGGCCATGCCGCGTTGAACCTGGGCGACATCTTCTGGAGACATCTCGTTCATCATGCGGAGGGCACTGTCGACCAGATCCGGGCGATTCTCCCGAGTGCTTGCTCCCAAAACCTTTTGCAGCATCGATTGGAAGAATGGCTCGGCGCCGCGGTCGATCACGTCATTGGCGGCTTGTAAGCGTGCGGCGCGGGCGTCAGCGTTGTCGGCAGGAGCTTTGGTGTTGAAGAGACCGAGCGCTGCCGCGCGGCCACGAAATCGCCGCCAGAATTCGAAGATCGCATAGCCGCCGATGGAGACTCCGATGAGCGGTGCACGGCCGATGTCGGCATCGTCCATGACGCGGGCGATGTCAGCCGCGTGCTTGGCCATGGTGGCAGGGCCTTCGCCGATATCGGATTCGCCGTGGCCGCGGAGATCGGGAAGGATCAAGCGGTAGCGCGTGGAAAGCTGCTCGGCGACCGGCAGCCAGAATTTGTAGTTTACGGGAAACGGGTGAAGCAAGACCACGGGCGGCCCTTCGCCGAGAGTCCAGTAGACGATCCCGGCATCGTCGCTCTTAATCCGGTGAGGTGGAAGGGGCTGCACGAGAAGATTAGAACATAAGAATAGCGCCGGCCCTCAGGCGCTAAAGCGCCAATCTCCTGCGCACGGTTACGGCACGAGTGAAACTCGTGCCCTTCCCCTTCTGATGGTGCGTTGGCTTACAGGTTCGGCGCCTGCTGCGCGTTGATCGGCGCGGGCAGCAAATAGGGCTCTTCCGGCATGACGATCCATGCGATGAAGTAGGGGATGAACCCGAAGCCAGTCATGATCGCTGTCACGAGCCAGACAATGCGGACGACGGTAACGTCGATGTCGAAGTACTCGGCGAACCCGAGACAGACGCCGGCGACCTTCCGTCCCATGCGGGGACGAATCAGCTTGCGGCGAGCCAGGGAGGCGCCGACACGGATGCCACAGTAAGCGCACACATTGGCATCATCCTGAATGACTTTTCCGCAATAGTTGCAGTACATAGTCCGGCCTCCTGCTCTGTTATACGTCGATTGTAACCCTGAAGTTCCCTCGAAATGCGGCATGCGCTATACTTCCGTCTCGCAGAGTTCCCCCCTCTGAAGGCCCAATTGGTTCCCTTTTAGGTTTACCGAGCATTACCCAATTCCCGCTGGACGCAGAGGTGGAATTTTGAAGCCAAAAGCTCACTGCTACGGTACATACTTGCAAACTCAAACCCGCCTTGTGCTGATTTTTCTATTTCTGGGTTTCCTGGGGACGGCATTCGCACAAAATCCTCTGCCGCAGATTGTGGGGTCCGTCTGGCCGCAAGCGGTAACCCCGGGAGGCGGAGCGTTTACGCTCACAGTTTACGGGGCCAACTTTGTTCCTAGCGCAGTCGTGAATTGGAATTATCAGCCGCGGTCGACCACGTTCGTGTCAACACGCGAACTTCAAGCGCAGATCCTCGCTTCTGATATCGCACAAAATACCGCAGGGATTATCTCTGTATCAAATCCAGCACCGGGCGGCGGTACATCAAGCGCGAGTTGGGCACAGGTGGAAGTGCATGCTCCCACGAAAACCATAAATGCCGCCTATCCCCTGTTCGCGCCGACCACACCACCAGGGTACGGTGGGATTGTGCTTCTTGCGGATTTTAATGGAGACGGCAAACTCGACCGTATCAATGGGGGAGCTATAACCATGGGAAGAGGAAACGCTAGCTTTCGGCTTACACAGATGGTGGCAAACTATCAGGCTTATTGGGGCGCGACCTACGGCGATTTCAACGGCGATGGATTCCTGGATTTTGCATATGTGGAGGGAAAGGATTTCAACTTCAATCCCGGCAACATCCAGATCATGTTGGGGGACGGTACCGGCCACTTTACCGAAGGCGCACGGATCACTAATTTCGTGACCGGCTTTATTGAACTCGTCTCCGGCGATTTCAATAGCGACGGCAAGCTCGACCTCATCGCATTTGAAGGTGGCGGGGCCGCAATGGACATTTATCTTGGCAACGGCGACGGCACATTCACGCAGTCAGTTCGGTATGGTGACTCGATCTTCCCTGTTGCGGCACAAGTTGGAGATTTTAACAATGACGGTATCCTCGATCTAATCGTGCAAGATGCCTATAACGGTTTCTATCTTGCGCTGGGAAATGGCGACGGAACGTTTCGATATCCGGGAAGGGTAGTCGTTCCGGTTCCAGATGCATGGCCCTGTACGGGGGACGGCGCAAACAACGCGATCATCGACGACTTTAATCATGACGGCAACTTGGACCTCGCTGTGTGTAACAATCCGACGCAGAACGGATTTGAGGTATTCCTGGGGAACGGCGACGGAACCTTCCGTGCACCTTCCGATTACATTGTAGGCGGCACGGGTTTCTTCTCGGCCGCAGCGGGCGACTTCAACTCGGATGGCGAGACAGACATCGCCGTTACGCAGGAGACTCAGTTCTCAATTTTTCTTGGCAACGGGGACGGGACCTTCCAGTCACAACAAATCGTGAAACTTCCGGGGAAGAAAGATTGGAACGGTGTCTCAACCGAGTTCAATGTCGGAGATCTGAATAACGACGGCTTGCTCGACTTTATCTTCACAGGCATCACCGTCTTCAGGCAGCAATAAGAAACTCCCTGCTGCTGAAATCAAGGCCGAAACCAGGACGTTTGTATCGAGAACAACTCGCGTCACTTGCGCTTCTCGCGCCTGTACGCCGCAATCTCGGAATCAATCTCAGTGGGACTTAGTTTATCCAAACCTCTGCGCTTCGCCCCGGTCCAAGCTTTCTCGAGCCAATCCGGGGGTGGAGCTGCGGTCCGAATGAAGTCCTGGACGCTCATGATCACCACCGCGGGCTCTCCGCGGCGCTCGATGACGAAACGCTCGTTGTTTTCGACGGCACGATCCATGATTTGGCCGAACTGCGTACGAGCGACATGCGCATCCACACGGCGATTCATTATTCCTCCGATGCATCAATTGATGCATTCATTATACTACCCTTCCTCCCCGCCCGGAACTAGCTGTCTTACTCCCGGTAGGCTTCTTTGATGTAGCGGCGGGCTAAATCTGCTGGCCCCGTGTCCGGGCGGCCTGCCAGGACTGTCTGGTAGCTTTTCATGGCCTGGTCGCGCTTCTGCATGAGGTCGTACATTTCGCCCGCGGAGAGATTCGCTTTTTGCAAGACGTCCGGATCGGGGTTGGGCGCCTGGTTCACGAGTTCATAGGCTGCGGCTGCCCCCGAAAGATCTTTCTTACTGCGCAAGAGCTCTCCCAGACCCCAGGCGGCGAGCTCGTAGTGCAGGTTGCCGTACTTCCCTTCCCGCCCGTTCTGCCAGACTTTGCGGTACTCGGCTTCGGCCTCAGGAAGCTGTCCCGCAGCGCGTTCGAGATTGGCGACCTCGGTCGGAAAAAGATGGTTGCGGGGATACTTGGCCGCGAGTTCCTGCATGTAGCCGAGAGCTTCGTCGTACTGGTGCTCGCGCCGGAGAAAGAGGGTCAGGACGATTTTCGCGTCCACGGCGTTCTCGCCGTCGCTTTTGGCAACTTCGCGGAGATAAGTCAGGCCTTTCTCCTTGGATCCGCTCAGTCCGGCCAAGGCGGCTGCCACCTTCACGCTCCAGGGCAAATTTCCAACGACGTAGTTGTGCGTGCCGACCACCAGCTTGGCGTCGACGAATTGCGGGTCGAGTTCAAGTACGTGCTCATGGTCGTGGCGTGCTCCCACGGCATTGCGGAGTGCGGAGAACCAGGCTCGCTCGACCAGTCCGGTGTAAACAGAGAATTGGGCGCGAGTCACGCCGCGACAGTACAGAGCGTTGACGTCTTTGGAATTGGCCTTGAGCTCGCCTTCTTCAAGAGACTCGGCGCGGCGAGCCAGTTCCTTGATGCGCTCTTTGATTTTCGGGTCGGTGGGCCGGGGCGCGCGGCCGACGAAACTGTCGTTGGCGTAGTCCCCCGTGTTCATCGAGCCGGTTTCGTACAGGTCACGCATCAGGACTACTGTCAACAGATGGTTGACGGCAAACGGGTCGTTGGGATGCTTGGCCAGGATCGCTTCGAATTCCTTCGTGGCCCGGTCATACTCCATGTTGTAGAAGTGGTCGTAGGCAGCATCCACTTGAGGATCACGCGGCGGGTTGTGAGAGGCGGGCTCTTCCGATTTGTTTTGTCCGCTGACGGGCGGGGCCGCGATCAGCAACAGCCACAAGAGCAGAACGGTCGAACTTCCCAAGAGCGGGCCGAGTGACTTCTTTGAGGACGCCATCACGAATCGGTGTCCAACAGTTTAACTGAAGAAGATGCGCCTTGTTTGTAAAAGGATTTGCGCGCTGAACCGGAGGACGGGCAGAACCAAGAACGGCAGCCATGATCCCAGATCGCTACCTGTCAGAACGATTGCGGGTTCCTATAATTTCCACAGCCACAGAACTGATGCGGTGCGGGAGGGTGGTGTGAGCGGTCTGCGCCCGGCTGCCGAATGGAGCTCGGCTGCTGTGTGACGCTGTGTTAGGAAGCTTTCTGCGGCCTCCTGAAACGCGATCCTGTCGCACCGATTCAGCTTCGCGGGGCAAGAATCTGTTCGGCGACGAGGAAGTTGTTGGCCTTTCGGAACTAACGCAACTTTACTCGGCGGCGTGGGTAATATTTGCTTGGATTGGGCTCAACACGAACTCTCAGTTTTTGTATAACGTATTGATTCCCAGACAGTTAAAGAGAAAATAGTTTTGGCGTTTGGCTTGCGATCACCTTAAGGCCTTCCCCTTAGGACCTACTATGTCAGAGGTAGTACAACAGACTCAGCCAGAATTCTGGAGCCCACCCGCTCCGTTGATAGCCGAGCCCGTGATGGTTCGGGAGATAGCGTCGACAATGGCTGAGACCTGCAGCCGCTGCGCAACCGAGTTTCTGCTGGGGTCGCGTTTCTGTCATACCTGCGGTGGGCGCCGTCTGGAAGCGATCAGTCCGTCAGCTCGGGCCGACGCAGCCGCCATTGCTGGAATCTGGGAAGAAGCGGTCCGGCGAGTCCATCAGGTAGTCGTCAGCCTGGGGAAGATCAAGGCTCCCTCTTGGCTGCGTTACCTGCAGTTCCATGAGATCAAGAGCCGGGTTGGACTTTCGACGGCATCGCTCGTCGCCTTCTTCGTCGGGTTAGGATGCGTTGCCGGAGCTCTCCTGGTCGGCTTGCTCACGGCCAAAACTCTGGTGGACTGGCAGGCGATCCAGCTCTACCGCATCGAGTGGCTGATGGCGGCGACAGCTTCATTTGTGGCGGGGATTCTTCTGAAGAAGAAGGCTGGCCCAGACAAAGAGTAGGGCCTCTCACGACTCAGCGCTGCCCGATCCGGCGGCACGACGCTGTTGATTCATCCGATAAAGATGGTGTACCGGCCCCGTTCCATGGCCCAAGGTCTGCCCGTTTGAAATGGCGGCGGTGACATATGTCTTGGCCAGTAGGGTGGCTTCGGCGAGTCCTCTTTCCTGTGCCAAATGGCAGGCCATCGCGGTGGCGAAAGCGCAACCGGTACCGTGAGTCGAATTGGACCGCTGACGCTCGGCCTTAAAGATCTCCTGTTCCACTCCACGCTTCGTCTGGAAGCTGAGCAAATCCATAGCCTTATCCAGATGACCGCCCGTGACCACCACCGCCCGGGCGCCCATTTCGTGGAGCTTGGCTGCCGCGGTTTTCATGTCATCGAGTTCTTTCACTTTGATACCGGTGAGAACCCCGGCTTCGTCGACATTGGGTGTGATCACGTCGGCAAGAGGGATCAGGCGCTCGATCAGGACACGAGTACCGGGGGAGTCAAGAAGGTCGGTTCCGGAGGAGGACTTCAGGATCGGATCCAGAACGACGTTTGAAAGGCGCTCCTTACCCGTACGCTCCGAGAGGAAGTCTGCGACCGCCTTCGCCACTTTCGCCGACCCCAGCATGCCAATGCGGACGGCAGCGATATCCAGATCGGCGGCGAGCTCTTGCAAGGTCTCGGTGACGAGAGCGGGATCTTCCGGCACCATCCGGCGAACGCCGGAGGTCGACTGGACCGTCATGGCCGTAATGCAGGCCACTCCATAGCAGGCGTGGGCGGCGATGGTCTTGATGTCGGCAGTGATGCCGGCGCCAGAGGAGGGGTCGAACCCCGCGATCGAAAGTACAACAGGTGTTTTTTCGGGCATGACCTTCCGTTTCCGGTGAGCCGATAGTACCGTGTTTTACGGTTCAACGTCTCCCATCGGCTAAGACGGAAAGTTACTTTTGGGGCTAGGTCCGAGAAAAAAATCTTCAGTGCCCTCCACCTTCACGTCTTTGTAAATACATGATTCTATGGTAGTTGCGGAAGAAAATTCTGTAAGCCATTGATTCCATGTGACTTGTAAATTCTACCGGGGGCATTCCGTCGTGCTATTTACTGGATGATAAATACGTAACCATACCGAAACAAATAGGGTTATCGGATTACTGCCAGATTTTCAACAGGTTACGTGTGACATCCATTACTCCCCCGTTACCAAAAACCTGGTCTGATTGCCTTGACACGGAGTTTGGCCCATCGATAGCATTTACCAACTGCAACGCGAAACAGCCTTAAGGCCAAAGTAACTTTTGAGTATGCGAGGAGAACTGAATGCGAAGACGTTTAGCTCATGGACTGGCGATTGTCGGTATTATCGCCGGCCTGGGAGCGGCTCAGGGACCGAACATCTCGGAGGCGAAACCGGCTCCAGTTAGTTCAGTCCAAGAACAACCCACAGTCCGCAAACAGGCAGGCAAGGCGAAACCGTATCAAGTTGGGACAGCGTCCTGGTACGGCGAGAGCTTCGACGGGAAACCGACTGCCAGCGGCGAACCTTATGACATGTACGACATGACGGCGGCGCACCTGAAGCTTCCCATGGGAAGCTACGTGAAGGTCACGAACCTTCGCAATGGAAAGGCCGTCGTAGTCCGAGTCAACGACCGTGGACCGATCGTCCCCGGCCGGATTATCGACCTGTCGTACGGAGCAGCGCAGGCTCTGCAATTCACCCACACCGGGCTGCAACGAGTCCGGCTGGATGTGGTGAACCCCCGCCAGCAGAAGCCCACCTATCAGACCGTTGCCTACAACCGTCCCCCTGTAGCGCAACTCCCGTAAAGGTCATACACTGGCAGGGATGACCAGACCCCTGCCAACCGCTTCCTATGATGGCGTGAGTCATCGCAGCGCCGATCCGCGTGATCGGTTGATCGTGGCCTTGGATGTCTCCTCGGCTGCCGCAGCGCAGAAGATTGTGGCAGCCGTGGGAGAATCCGCTCTGACTTATAAAGTGGGCATGCAGCTCTACACTGCGGAAGGCCCGCAAGTGGTGCGGGATCTGGTGTCATCGGGGCGGCGGGTCTTTCTCGATCTCAAATACCACGACATTCCCAACACCGTGGGAGCGGCCGTAACTGAAGCTGCGAGACTTGGCGTGAGCCTGCTGACGGTGCACGCTGCCGGCGGCGGAAAGATGCTGCGAGCAGCGGTGGACGCAGCCAAGGCGAATCCCGAGTTAATGGTACTTGCCGTCACGGTGCTCACCAGTCTCGATGGAAACGATCTGGAGAAGATCGGTATCCGGGGCACAGTAGAGGACAGCGTTTTGCGTCTAGCAACGATTGCGCTGGCAAACGGTTGCCAGGGCGTGGTCAGTTCGGCGCGCGAAGCTTCCACACTTCGAACAGAACTCGGAGACGAGTTCGCCATCGTCACACCCGGCGTGCGTCCGGCGGGAACCAGCGTGGGCGATCAGGTGCGTGTGGTAACTCCGGCAGAGGCGATCGCGGCGGGCGCGAGTCACATCGTGGTGGGACGACCCATTACGGATGCGTTGGATCCGGCGGCGGAAGCGCGGGCGATTCTGGGGCAGATCAGCAGCTAAATTTACAAACTATAACTGCGATGTACGGAGGCAGAGCGGTGGTATGTTAGTGGTATAGTAGTAGTATGAAAGAGAAGACATCTGTCACACTTTCACCCGAGGTGCTCACTGGAATCGATCGGCTGGCTGGTTCAAAACGCTCGCGCTCCGCGTTCATCGAGGATGTTCTTCGCCAGTATCTGAAAGAGCGGGCAAAAAGAGAGCGCCGAGCCCGCGACCTCGCAATTCTCAATAGGTTTGCGGATGATATGAACGTCGAGGCCGAGGACGTCCTCCGATACCAGGCGCCCGAGGACTAAGGGTCGATCAGACCATGCAGAGGGCGGACATTTATCGCGTACATCGGCCCGGCGATGACCCCAAGCGTTATCGTTGTTTCGTGGTTGTGAGCCGCCAGGAGTTGATTGACTCCAGATTCTCGACCGTAATCTGTGCCCCCGTCTACACCCGCGGACAGGACTTGGCTAGTCAAGTAGCAATCGGCCCGAACGAGGGGCTGAAGCACGCAAGCTGGATCATGTGTGACAATCTGGCGAGTATTCGAAAGTCCGATCTCACCCAATTTGTAGGATCCCTCTCGTACGCCAAACTGCTCGAACTAGACGAAGCCTTGAAGGTGGCGCTGTCACTGGATTAACGCAGGCTCACGCGACCAGCAGAAACGAAAGACGGAGCGAGAAGGATAGTCCCCGCTCCGTCCGATTATGATTCGAAACTAAGAAGCCGCCGAACCTGCCCTTACAGTTTCTCGAAGAATTCACACCCCGAGCACGAGATGTAAACTCCGCCCGGAACGCCGCGCTCGCGGTCTTTCACGCGCTTCACGATGCGGGTGGGCTTGCCGCACTTGGGGCAATCCGTGCTCTTGGTGGTGTCCATGACCTTCTTGCGGTCAGCGGTCTTTGCGATCTTGGCGCCTACTGCCATGATTCATTTCTCCTGATCTCTGAATGTGTGCGCAGCGCGATACTTCGACATCCTCGACAAGTTTTTGTGGATGGGAACCTGAACGAATGATCCACGCGCGAAGATCGCGAAACTGCGTCTCTGGTGATGCGACACTTAGATTTTACAGTACGAACGTGCGGAATGTCTTGCGTGTCGAACGCGTGCCGCCCGTCACCGTCGGTTGGGACAGGCCAGCGTGAAGTTGCTCCACAGAGTGAGGTTGGTCAGTCCGGTCAACGCGGTATACGGATCGGACTGGGGACCGCACCAACCGTAGGGATCGACGGCGACCGGAAAGTTGCCCACCGTTTCGTCCACCTCAAAATGCAGGTGAGCGGGAACCCCACCCCAGAGGCTGGACGCAAAATTTCCGGTGTAGCCAATCGGATTGCGGCGAGTTGTCGACACCCACTCATTCTGCTGCGCACACGTGGGACAGGAAACAATGTCCTGGCCGGCGTTGCATTCGGTTCCCTTCGGGTCGGAACTGGTGCAGCGGAAAATCTGGCCGCTCGTTGGATCATAGTAAGACGCCAAGTGCATGTAGACGATTGTGTATCCGGTTTTGTTCACCAGACTCTGGCAGCCTCCGGCCGGCTTCGTGGGCGAAGGGATAATGGCGAGAACGTGTCCTCGCGATCCATCTGGAATTCCTTCCGCGCCTACGAGGTAGGTAACGCACCCGTTGATCGCCGGGACGAGGGGCGTTCCAAAGCCAAAGGTGTAATCGATGCCCGGATGCCCGTCGTAGTAAAGGACGCCCACGCCCGGATAATTGTAGCCTTGCAGGAAGGTCGGGATGTCCGGATTGGTATAGGCAAATAACAATCCCTTGCACTTCCCCGCGCCATTCTTGAATCCGGAATATTTCACCGTGCCGCTCTCGCCGGTGAAAGCCGTGACACTGCCATAGCCGCCTACTCCTGATGAGCACTCGTAGGCAACCTGCATTTCGTGATCGAACACCGTCATGATGGGAGCCGACTGTGGCGTGCACACTCCGCCGCACACAGAATTCTGCTTCACTGGGAAATTCAGGCTGACGCCACTACCGGTCTGTCCGTGTGCCACGAAAGCGGACAGAATGAAGCAGAAGACAGCGGTTGCAAGAGTGAGCGAGGAAATCATCTGCCGGTTGAACATATTCCTCTCCGAGTAGTTCCTGGTTTCGAAGCCGCTGATTCGACGCAGTACGCTTCAGATCACTTTCGCAGGGGATGCGTTTTGGAACCGGCGCAAGGAGCCTGATGTTACTAACATTTCCTCGCAGGGTCAATTGCAACGGGCGCTTTCTTCGATGGACCCTGCGCAATATCTACAACATGAAGGGGGAATCCCGATCACCGCCAGGTCTTGACGCTGTCTCGATCCGAGGTTTGACCACCATCAGGCGGCCCTGCTACCGTCATATGTTTGCCCTATAGCGCACAACCCGGTCTGTGAACAGCAAACCGGATCACTCGCTTCGCCGGGTCTGGGGCTCAGTTCATCGCCAGGAGACTTCTTATGTCCGCCATCAAATTCCGCGGTGTCGATTTTATTCAGTACGATTCCCTGCTCACGGACGAGGAAAAACTGGTTCGCGACTCGACGCGGCAGTTCATTGAGGACAATCTCGTTCCCATCATCGAAGAATGCAACCGTGCCGGGCGATTTCCGCGCGAGTTGATCAAGCCGATGGCGGACATGGGATTCTTCGGCGCCTCGCTCAAGGGATACGGCTGCGCCGGCATGGGCAACGTGGAATACGGCCTGATGACCCAGGAACTCGAGCGCGGGGACTCGGGTGTGCGTAGCTTCGTGAGCGTGCAGTCCGGACTCTGTATGTATCCGATCTACGAGTTCGGCAGCGAAGAGCAGAAGCAAACCTGGCTGCCTCCCATGCAGAAGGGCGAAAAACTTGGCTGCTTCGGATTGACCGAGCCTGATTTTGGATCGAATCCCGGCGGCATGCGGACGCGGGCGCGGAAGGTCGGAAACGAATACGTGATCAACGGAGAGAAGATGTGGATCACGTCCGGAACGATTGCCGACGTAGCCGTGATCTGGGCGAAGGTCGAGGACGAAAACGATCGCATCCGCGGATTTCTGGTGGAGACGGACCGTCCGGGATTCAAGGCCGACGATATTCACGGCAAGTGGTCGCTCCGGGCTTCGGTCACATCAGGACTCTCTTTGCAGGACGTGCGCGTGCCAGAGGCAAATCTTTTGCCGAAGACCGGCGGGCTGAAGTCTCCGCTGATGTGCCTGAACCAGGCGCGTTATGGAATCGCTTGGGGGGCCGTCGGGGCAGCGATGTCGTGTTACGACACCGCGCTCCAGTATTCCTTGCTGCGCAAGCAGTGGCGCGATCAGCCGATTGCGTCCCATCAGATGGTGCAAGACAAGCTGGTGTGGATGGTCAGCGAGATTACCAAGGCGCAGCTGTTGGTGTTGCAAGTGGGTCGCCTGAAAGATGCAGGAAAGGTGCAGCCGCAGCATATCTCGATGGCCAAGCGCAACAACGTCTGGATGGCGCTGGAGTGCGCCCGTCTGTCGCGTGACATCCTCGGGGCGAATGGCGTGGCCGACGATTATCCGATCATGCGCCACATGATGAATCTGGAGTCGGTGAAGACCTACGAAGGCACGCACGACGTGCATGCGCTGATCATCGGGCAGAGCATCACCGGGATTGACGCGTTTTGAGCAGGGTCATTTTTCATTCCCTCGGAAAAAGGGTTTGAGGTCTATACGCGCAAGGGGCTGAACCGGATCTTTCACAAGGCTAATCTCTGCAGGCAGCGGAGTTGTGCGTACGACACATTCCCTTCCCGCATAGTCATTACCCGCTACGTGGTTGCAGTCGACATAGTCCTGACCGCAAATCAGGCAAGTAGCATGTAGAACAATCTGCCCGACACTAAACCCCTTCAACTCACCGCTCTGAATGCGATCCCAAGTTTCGTCGTCGCAAATCCTAGTTTCATCCACTCCTATGCTCCGCTGCCGGTCATCGAAAACGAATCCTTTGCACCAACCCACAACCTTCTCGGTGTGCTCAAGATTGATCGGTATTGGATAGCCCGCATAGGGTGAGATCAGCCTGCGCGAGTCTTCAAATCTGCGTTTCCGCCCCTCAAGACTCAATAACAGGGCGCTAAACTTTGCGTCGCTAATAGGTCTTCCGCTTTGGCTATATCGGACCGTCTTTCCTTCTTCATCAAATTCAAGGACTAGATTGGTTTCGTCTGGTTTTGGCGAATATCTTAACTGAGAAATCCAACCGGCAATCAAGTTCAGGATCAAGCTCACAGGAATTCCCACAACGAATGCATAGACGGGATCTGACAAGACCTCACGAAATCCTTTTTCCGTGAAGTAGTGCAATTCACGCCCGTCGTCGGGTTCAACGACAACGGAGTAACCCTCTGAACGCAAAGTCTTGATGAGATGCAGAGCCTCTCGCGAGACAACTCGCAAACCGGGGTACACAGACTCATAAGGGTTGTATGACCTGAAGCAGACCTTTGACAGCATCCCCTCCCCCTGACCGGAACGCGGAGAGTGCAAGTGGGACCGCATTTCGGCGCTACGTACAGTGGCAGAAAGACCGCCAATGCCATTTTTTGCCAGGGCTTCGCGCAAGAGCATCTTGATGTAGGTCTGGTAGCCTAACCCTTTTTGCGCCGCTAAACGTCGTGCCGTTTCGAGGTCTTCCTTAGGGATGCGCAACGTCACCGGCTGCGAGGCCTTCGTTCCGCGAAGCAGATCGGCGAGTACTAGCGGCCGCTTGTGGCTCATCCGCTGGCGAATTTCAGCCTCAATTTCGGAACGATGAGCATCCCACCATGCCGCCTCCTTGGTCTCACTCGAAAACTTCGGAATAACCACCTGCTTCATTTTCGCTTTTGGCATTTTATTCAGGTCCCCACTGTTCCAGATAGAGAGCCACGATCTCGTCGCCTGCAGTCCAACCTGTTATCGGACGAATCGCCTCATGTCGGATTGCAAACACGATTTGCAATACACGACCAGTGCGAGTGGCTCCGACAGCAATCCATCGCTCTTCGTCGCTTTCCATTTGGTATTCCAAGAGGATGTGATTTCCGTTCAAGACATCTTCTGCATCGATGCGGTTGACGCCATGCTTAGCGAGATGCGCTTCGTTGTGCTCATCCCAGTCGAACTCACAATCCTCTTTCACTCCGTCATAGTGTACATTAAACGTACATACACATAAACGAAAATCGTAACCTATTGCATTTGCTGGATTTAAGGGATTCGCGCAAATGGCTGTGGGCTATCCGGGCGACACTTTCGGTTTCGAGGCTTGAAGTTTCACCCGTACAACTCACCCAGCAATTCATACACGCGGCGCAGGTGTGGGATCACGATGCTGCCGCCGACGACCATCGCCACATTCAGCGCTTCTTCCTGCTCCGGCCTTGGCACACCCAACCGATAGGCCTGGATGGCGTGATAGAAGATGCAGTCGTCGCAGCGCAAGACCGCAGAAGCGACCAGGCCCATCAATTCCTTCGTTTTCGAAGACAACACCCCTTCCAGATACGTATTGTGATCGATGTTGTAGAAGCGCTTGACGAGGAGGTTATTAGCCTTATCGACGCCACCGTTCAGCCTCTCGCGCGTGTCGAGAAATCGGCGTGCGAGTTCACTCTTCTCGGAAACATACTTCTCCGTGAAAAGATACGTCGGCTCTTTGCGTTCCGGAGTAGGACGCTCCGGCGAGGCTTTCTCCGCGGGCGCGGCAGGCGGGGTGGTTGTGTTCATGCCGCAAATAGTAGCAGAGAATATTGCTGCGCGAGATGTCGTCTGCGCCTAGGCCGTCGGCTTGTCGCGCATCGGCTGGACGGCCATAAAATCGGTCACGAAGCGGTCGGCGTAGTTCTGCAGCAAAGCTGGGATTCTCTGCGGGTCGGAAGAGCGCAGCACCAATCCCGCGTGGTGATGCTTTTTGATGCGCATGGAAACTTCGGGATCGTTGTAGGCAGAAGTATCGGGATTCTCCTGCTTGGCCAGTGACAGAATTACTCCGGCGTAGTCTTCACGCACCTTCGGCAGCCTGTACGTGCCATCGCCTCCTGCGATTTCAATGCGGGCCCATTCGCGCCACAAATTGAGATCAGTTGCGGCTTCAACCATCTCGTTGATAAAAGCTCCCCCGACTCGGGCGGCGCATTCCAGAAAATAGAAGTTACCGTCTTCATGGGCCTGGATGAATTCG
>Ga0335070_10002267_pt1 | contig 22477 bp, 22 predicted proteins | sample Lox_Sample_13_FD_206722 | JGI IMG/M metagenome (GOLD analysis project Ga0335070, IMG submission 206722) | Soil microbial communities from Loxahatchee National Wildlife Refuge, Florida, United States - Lox_Sample_1.3 | ecosystem: Environmental > Terrestrial > Soil > Wetlands | place: USA...
GGGAGTGAACAGCTACATCGTAAAGCCGGTGAATTTTGATGACTTTACCAGGGCGGTGGCAGAGATCGGCTGCTACTGGGTGGCGATGAATAAACCCCCATATTAACCGTCCCTGTCCGCCTTTTTTGCCCGGCCACGAAAAGAAGGTAAAAGACATGTCAGAAGAAGTGCGTGTTCTCATTGTTGAAGATGTGCCCAGTCATGCCGAGTTGATGGAGTACGAACTTCGAGACGCCGGCATAGCGGCATCTGTAAAGCGAGTCGAGACAAAAGAGGCGTATATCGAAGCGCTCTCAACTTTTATGCCCGATGTCATTCTTTCAGATTATTCTCTCCCTTCGTTTGATGGGATCGCTACTTTGCAGATAGCGTTGAAGCGGGCGCCCGATATACCATTTATTTTCGTGACCGGCGCATTGGGCGATGAGGTCGCCGTAGATCTGCTGAAGCAGGGAGCGACCGATTACGTCCTGAAGAGCCGTTTATCCAGGCTCCCGGTCGCGGTTAAACGCGCCCTCAAAGAAGTGGAAGAACGAAAGCAGCGCGAACGGACTCAGGCCGAGCTTAAACGCGCCGAGGAAGCTCTGCGGCGTAGTGAAGGTTATCTGGTGGAAGCAGAGAGGCTGAGCCATACAGGCAGCTGGGCTTTCGATGTGGTCAGCGACAAGTATGTCTACGTTTCGAAGGAATGCTTCCGAATTTATGAATGGGATTATGCGCACGAAGGTTTGCCGGACAGGGAAGTGGTTTCCCGACTAATCCACCCGGAGGACCGGGACAGAGTGAGCTTTGCGCACGTGCTCCGCGAAAAAGTAGATACGACCGATGAGTACAAAATCGTGCTGCCCAGCGGAGCGGTCAAACATGTTCAGACAATCAAGCATCCTGTCTTGAATAGCGCGGGGGATGTCGTTAGAATCGTGGGCACCACGATGGATATCACCGAACGCAAACGGGCCGAGGAGAAAATCCGGCAGCAAGACATAGAGCTGCGACAGGTTCTCGATTTTACACCTCAATTAGTCGGCGTATTTGAGCTCGACAGAAAGCGTATCTATGCCAGCCGGCCGGCGCTCGATTACCTCGGTGTGACCCTCGAAGAATGGAAGGGCAAATCCGATCCTTTCTGGCTTTTTCATCCGGATGACCGGGAACGCGTGCAGAAAGATATATACACTGGCGCGGTAAGCCAAGTGCCGCATGAATTCGAAGCACGCCTGCGAAGGAAGGATGGAGCCTACCGATGGTTCTTATTCCGTGATAATCTCATGCGCGACGAGCAGGGACGCATCACGCGCTGGTACTTATCGGCAACCGACATCGAAGACCGCAAGCGCGCCGAGGAAGCCCTGCGGCAGAGTGAGGCATCTCTGGCTGAAGCGCAGAGGCTGAGCCATACAGGTAGCTGGGCTTTCGATTTGGCCAGCAACAGGTATATTTACGTTTCAGAGGAATGCCGCCGAATTTTTGAACTAAACGCGCAAGAGGATTTCCCAAACCGAGAAGCGGTTTCCCGACTTATTCACCCGGAGGATTGGGACAGGGTGAATGCGGACTTTGAGAAGTTGCTCCGCGAAAAAGTAGATACCTCGAGCGAGTTCAGGATCGTGCTGCCCAGCGGAACGGTCAAACATATTCAGACGACCCGGCACCCTGTCCTGAATAACGCGGGAGAAGTCATTACAATTGTGGGCACCGCGATCGATATGACGGAACGCAAAAAGGCCGAATCCGAGATCAGTAGCCTCAAAAACTACCTCTCCAACATCATTGACTCTATGCCCTCCATATTGGTGGGTATGGACAATGCCCGCACCGCCACCCAGTGGAACCGACAGGCGGAGGCATTTACCGGCATGCCTGCAGGAGAGGCTATAGGGAAGCCCGTAGCCGATCTTCTCCCCGACTTCGCCCCCCAGATCATGACGATGGCAGCCGATATGAACGAACGTCGCCCCTCATCGTTGGAGAAGGTCCTCATCGAGAAGGAGGGTGAGCGCCGTTTCTATGACCTCATGCTCTACCCGCTTTTCAAAGGCGCTGCAGAAGGAGCGGTGCTGCGTATCGAGGATGTCACCGAAAAGGCTCGCATCCAGGAGTTAATGGTCCAGACCGAGAAAATGATGTCCATAGGTGGCCTTGCCGCAGGGATGGCCCATGAGATCAATAACCCTCTCGGGATCATCATCCAGGCAGCACAGAACATCGAACGGAGGATCTCGCTTGAGTTGGACCCAAACCGGAAGGTATCTGAAGAACTCGGCCTGAATCTTGAAGCGCTTCGCCTCTATTTCGACAAGAGACAAATATCTGATGCCATCGCAAGCATTCGCACGGCATCGTCCCGGGCGGCGAAGATCATTGCCAACATGCTTCAGTTCAGCCGCCGCGCCGATAAAACCATGGAGTTCACGTCGCTTGCTCAAATCGTAGACCGGACATTGGAGCTTGCCGCAAGTGACTACGACCTCAAGAAGAACTACGACTTCAGGAGCATCGAAATCATCAAAGACTATCAGGACACCCCCCAGGTCCGCATAGTCTCTGTGGAGGTAGAGCAGGTCGTATTGAACCTCCTCAAAAACGCGGCCCAGGCGATGACCGCAAACCCCCCGGACAGGAGGCCCATCATCACCCTCAGGCTACGATGCGAGGACAGGTATACGGTGCTCGAGGTGGAGGACAACGGACCCGGCATGACTGAGGATATCCGCCGAAGGGTATTCGAACCCTTCTTCACTACCAAGGAGCCCGCAGTGGGTACAGGCCTCGGCCTCTCCGTCTCCTTCATGATCGTCACCCAGAACCACAAGGGGCTCATGGAAGTGCAATCGACACCAGGGAGGGGGACAGTTTTCAAGGTGAAGCTGCCGATCCGGGGGGGAGAGCAAACATGAGTAGCCCGCACACGGTGGTTATCATCGAGGACGCAGGAGAGCAAACATGAGCCAGTCGCCAAAAGTATTGATTGTGGACGATGAAGAATTGATCCGCCTGAACCTGCGGATGCTGTTGGAGGATCTCGGCTACGGTGTCGTCGAGGCCGCCGACGGAAGGGATGGGCTCGATGCCGTTGACCGGGAAGCGCCCGACCTAATCCTGGCCGATCTGAGGATGCCGGTGATGGATGGGCTTTCGATGATTGCCGCACTTCGGGAGAAGAGCGTGGAGACACCCGTTATTGTGGTCTCCGGCACCGGTAACGTGCGGAACGCCGTCGATTCCCTTCGCCTCGGCGCATGGGACTACGTCATAAAGCCGGTCGAGGATGCAAAAGTGTTTGAATTGGTCATCGAACGGGCATTTGAGAAAGCCCGGCTTCTGAAGGAGAATCGGCTCTACCGTGAGCATTTGGAGGAAATGGTGCGCGAGCAGACGGAGGAACTCCGTAAGGCCCATGATGAACTGAAACTTCGACATCAGGAAGTCAGCCGATTGAAAGACATGCTGGCCGACGACAACCGGTATCTCTATCAGGAACTGCGGTCGGCGGCGGGCGATGAGATAATAGGTTCGGATTTTGGCTTGAGATCGGTGATGGAAATGGTCAAGCAGGTGGCACCCATAGACAGCCCTGTGCTGTTGCAAGGAGAGACGGGAACAGGAAAAGAGGTTATCGCCAATGCGATTCACTATTCTTCACCCCGCAGAGATGGGCCTTTTGTTAAGGTAAACTGCGGCGCAATCCCTGAGACTCTTCTCGACAGCGAGCTCTTCGGTCACGAGAAAGGAGCTTTCACGGGGGCGATCAGCCAAAAGAGAGGCCGGTTCGAACGGGCCAACAAGGGCACGATCTTCCTTGATGAAATTGGAGAGCTTCCGGCCCAGGCCCAGGTCAGGCTGTTGCGCGTCCTTCAGACCAAAGAAATTGAACGCGTGGGAGGGACAACTTCCATACCGGTGGATATCCGTATTATATCGGCTACAAATAGAAACCTTCAGGAGATGGTTGCCTCCGGGAGATTTCGCGAAGATCTCTGGTTCCGGCTCAATGTCTTTCCTATCATGATCCCGCCACTGAGGCAGAGAAGAGAAGATATTCCATCCCTGATCCATCACCTCATCGACCGGAAGTCCAAGGAACTTAGACTTGCGGAGAGACCTGTGCTGAACCGTGGTGCTATCGACAGGCTTGTCGCTTATGACTGGCCGGGCAATGTTAGGGAGTTGGAAAACATGATTGAACGGGCTCTGATCCAGTACAGGGGAGGTGGTGGGCTTTCATTTGAGACGCTTTTGATCCCACAGGTTCCAGGAGGTCGTGAAGTGACCCGGGACGCAGGCCGGAATCGAACCGTGCTTTCGCTGGACGAGATTAATGCCCAGCATATCAGGCAGGCTTTGGAGATGGCCGGCGGCAAGATCAACGGGCCGGGAGGAGCCGCCCAAATGCTCGGCCTTCAGCCAAACACACTCAGGAGCCGGATGAACAAGCTTGGAATTGCATACGGTAGGAAAAGATGGTAACCTTCCAGCGGCCCGAAATGAGGAAGAGGACACAAAAGAGGATTCGAGAATTCTTTGATAAGGGGTTTTGGGAGAGTTGTGTCGATTGATGGAGCCATCGAGAACTTTTAGACGCCTTACTGCAATTCTAATCGGGTGGGCGGAAAAACAAGAGCGCCCTGTTCAAGCGGGCGCTCAAATCTTGGGAACAAACACTTGTATTTCTGATTTCCTTCGACGAAGGGACCCTATTTCTTGTAGAAGGTCCCGGTACCGTTAGTCCCCCCCCTAATCGAGTACGAAACATTAAGTATTTTATCACGCCTCCCCTTTGAAACCTCAAAGGAGGACCCCTGCCCCATCGCGGGGTTCGTCCACCTTAGCGTTCCCTCAGTCGTGATCACACCGTTATCCGCCTCAAACGTTTCGGTGGTAAGCATCCCTAACAAGCTCGCTTTGGATGGGTCAATATTCCGAACAGTTAATTTCATTTTTACTGGAACCGTATCGTTCTCGATTGTTAGCACGGCAGGGCAATTTTCCAATCCGGAACGCATTCCAAGGTCCAACATTCCTTCCCAGGTTCCTTCCAGACCGGGCAGATCTTTTTCGCCAATCATCTTTTTTTGTGCTGCAGCAAATGCCACTGAAGCAACCATCAACACAATTACAATCAAGGAAGTAATCTTTTTCATTTTTTGTTCCTCCTTTCTCCTTTCTTAGATGGGTAGAAGTTAATTGTTAACACCTATCTCATCATTTTGAAGCTTAAAGCTCACTTTCGTTAGGTCCCCATGAACGAGATACCACCACAACCCAGGTACCCCGCTCTTCCCCAGACGACTCATCATCACCTCCGTTCGTTGACAATTAAGAATCAGAGGGAGCGTCTTCATTCTCCTCTCCTCCTTTGCTCAGGGGTTTCTCTATAAATTTTCTCAAATGTCCTTCCCCTCCGATTCCAGGATGTCCCCGCGTTCGGAGTTCCCATCTCTGACCGGAATTCGAGGGCCACTATCTCAACCAATACGGAATGGTTCAACAGCCCCAGAGGCCTCAAAGCGGAAGACAACCTTAGCCCTAAGGGGCTCTTGTCCTGACTCCCCAATTCTGATTTCCAGTAGATATGAATGCTCAAATCAGTATCCAACACGGAGTGATGATATACCCTTATTTCCACCAGATGCTTTAGCCTATCGGTCGGCAAATCAGACTCACATATCCCTTTCAGAAGCGCATCCACGAATTGTCCGTTGATGTTTCCAAGGGATCGCAAAGTGATTAACTCAACCCATTTCATGTCATCCATCTCCAGCAGTACCTGTCATTCCTATTACCAAGAAGCGTGCCATCATGAGTTTTCTTTTAAAATTAAAGGCTTACATAAAAATGGAGTTTGACCATTTACGGTGTAACGTAAAATATGCTACGCTATGCAGTAATTCTACTTCCATGCGTAATGTGGCCCCCCATGCGTAGGTACTTGAAAAGGGAGAAACGATGAACGTGGATGAAAACGTTTTTTTTCGTGAGGCGACCCTGCGCATATGCAGCAGCCTCGACATTGAAATGGCTCTGAAGCGCTGTTTTGAATACATAGGAGCTTTCATTCCAGTAATTGGAACAACCTTGCATACACTGGATCCTGATTTGAATCTGATGCAACTCGTGGCATCAGTCGGTGTCAACCAAGTAGAAGGGTCTAAACAAGTCCTGCCCTTACCTGAGAAGGGCCGGAATAAAAGGACAGCCGATTTACAGGCGGCCTTGTTGAGGAATGAAGTAGTGATCCAAGTCATAAACCAGCCGGACCAGGAGGTAGGGCTCCCGGAGATTCTAGAACGACTTCGGCTCAAATCCGATATATCGGTAATGATGATGTATTTGAAACTTGAAAGCAGTTTGATTGGTATGCTCGGGGTAGCGGCAGGTAGCCTGAATAAATACACCAATGAGCATGCTCGCCTGCTTCAACTGCTTCATGAACCTTTTGCCATTGCCATGTCCAAAGCTTTAGAACATTTGGAAATTATTCGACTCAAAGACATGCTGGCCGACGACAACCGTTATCTCTTTGACGAGTTGAGGTCAGCCTTGGGCGATGAGATCATTGGTTCGGATTTTGGCCTGAAAACGGTGATGGAGATGGTGAAGCAGGTGGCATCCATAGACAGCCCTGTGCTGTTGCTGGGGGAGACGGGTACAGGAAAAGAGGTCATCGCCAATGCGATCCACTATTCTTCGCCTCGCAAGGATGGGCCGTTTATTAAAGTGAATTGCGGTGCCATCCCTGAGACTCTTCTCGACAGCGAGCTCTTCGGTCACGAGAAAGGAGCTTTCACGGGGGCGATCAGCCAAAAGAGAGGGCGATTCGAACGGGCCAACAAGGGCACGATATTCCTCGATGAAATTGGAGAGCTCCCGGCCCAGGCCCAGGTGAGGCTCTTGCGTGTCCTTCAGACCAAAGAAATCGAACGCGTGGGAGGGACAACTTCGATTCCGGTGGACATCCGGATCATATCGGCCACGAATCGAAACCTCGAGGAGATGATCGCCTCCGGGAGATTTCGTGAAGACCTCTGGTTCCGGCTCAATGTCTTTCCCATTATGATCCCGCCGCTCAGAGAGAGAAGAGTAGATATCCCGGCCCTGGTGCATCACTTTATCGACCGGAAGACCAAGGAACTTAAACTTGCGGAGAGACCTGTGCTGAACCGTGGTGCTATCGATAGACTTGTCGCTTATGACTGGCCGGGCAACGTTAGGGAGTTGGAAAACCTGATTGAACGGGCGCTGATCCAATATAGGGGAGGGGGTGGGCTCTCATTTGATGCGCTTTTGGCCCCCCAGGTTCCAGGAGGGCATGAAGGGATTCGTGAGGCAGGCCGAAACAGGACCCTGCTCTCGTTTGACGAGATGGCTGTACAGCACATTAGACGAGCTTTGCAGTTGGCTGGCGGCAAAATCAACGGGCCGGGAGGGGCTGCGCAACTCCTAGGCCTTCACCCGAATACTCTCAGGACGCGGATGAACAAGCTTGGAATTCCGTTCGGAAGAAAAAGCTTGAAGTAGCGGTTAAACATGGAATACTGAGGCTGTTTCCCGGCCACTACTGCACTCAAGTAATTTATCTTACCATTTCTGCTTTCATATCCTTTTCCCTACCTGGGATTGTTTTGATATCCGCCGGCGTTCCATACCATTCGAGGACCTCTAAGATAACCTCCCATTTCCAAGGTCGCCTTCAATTTGAACTTGCCGAAGAAAACGCCCGTGCCTCTTCGTGAGCGGTCCCGGGGCAGATAGCCTCCCAGAACCCTCTTCGGTTATCGGGTTGAGAAAGCGGAAGGTCTGATCTTCAAATGATAACTTTTTAGAGATTTGGAAAGGCAACGTTGATAGTAGAACTTCACCCTTTGCGAAGTCCTACGATGAAGTTCCTGATTTCTTTGTCACTACGATATTTGGCCTTATCATATCGGCCATCATGCACCATCTCAACCCGCTCCCTGACGAACCGTGGCTTGGGTTGAGAGTCAGGATAACCTAAAACCAACATGTCATAGATTTCCAATCCTTGCGGTATTTCTAAGAGTTGCCTCAAAAGGCTTTTCACAAAAGGATTCCCTGTCGCGCTCACCCATTGAGAACCCAGCCCAAGCGTGGTAGCGGCAAGCGTCATATAAAGGAAGGCGCTCGCCAGACCAGAAGTAAAATGAGAATCGCCACGGGTCAACAGGGTTAGCAGGGGATAAGCCTCTTTAGTCCTGGGGTCCCCGCATAGGATTATGAAAACGGGGGCAGTTTTGTAACCTGGCTCTCGCACAGGGCCTGATACGCCAGGAAACCTTAAATCCTCTTCTCTGGTAAGCTCCACCTTACGGCTGTATTCACTATGCTCATTCACTATATCAACAATCCTATCCTTCATCTGTTTATCTTTGACGACGACAAACTCCCAGGGCTGAGAATTAGCCCCCGAGGGAGCCCAGCGAGCAGCCTCTATGACTTTTTCCACATATTCGTCGGGGATGGGGTCGGCTTTAAAGCTGCGGGTACTTCGTCTTGTCTTTACAAGCTTTAGGAATCCTTCATAATCCATATGAATCTCCTTCGTTTCTTATTGTTCGTTGGGGATTAGATATATCACCATTGCTCATTTGCAGTTGGAAGGTGCAAAGACTTAATAAACAATTGCCCCTCGTTCGCGTCGGAGAATGTTTGGAATCAGTTCGTTGTCTCTTCAATCGCTATATCATCTTTGATGTTGATGCAGCCAATGACGCTCTGTGCCGCAGGGCAGGAAGTAAGATAAGATGAAAAAGCCTCTTCGACTTCTCCGATCTTTGCTCGCGGCACTTTGAGATGATATTTTACACGGATCTGGGTGATCTTCAGAACACCGTTTACATTCTCAATATCTCCTTCTGCATCTGCCCAATAAAGTTCTTCCTGGGTGGGAATCTTTTTTTCAGCCAGGAACCTGGCCAATGTCCCCATCATTCAGCCAGCTGTGGCTGCCACGATATGATCTAAGGTGGCGGCATGCTCCTTCTCGGGTTCAACTTTGTAGAATCTCTTGATCCCACCGTGAACGCCATAATAGACGGGTTCATTAAACCCCTCAATCATTGCTCTTCTCGTGGGGCCCTTTTCTCGTACAATTTTGATCCTCGACGTGTGCACGATTTCTCCCATACTTCCTCCTTTCCTTTAACATCCAATATACCAAAAATGTCGAAATGTTTGCAACGTTTGCTGTACGCTCAAAATAATTCTAAAGAGGCGTTCAAGAAAAGGAAGGAAAATACATTATATTGTTCGAAGTACCGAGATGCATTCGAGACGTTAAAATAGCTTGCCAGAACCTTCTCCGGCTATTGAGTCGAGAAAACGGAAGTATTACACCGTTTCAATTGGAAAAAGGGAGCAGGAGACCAATTCGGCCCCTACGGCGTCCAATTGCTGATGGACGGTAAAAGAGTGACAAAGGCTTTTGTCATTGGAGACAAAAGCATCTTCGCCATTCCCGGAGGTTGTCACCCCGTGGTTGCCTCCCCTGTTTCTGACCTTCTCAACCTGTGGGGGCTGGCCGGAAGAGGCAATGAGTTGGTGATGAGGGACATTCCGGAGTTTCTCTATCTGAAGTCTTTTGAGGAGGTCTTTCGAGAGTTGGAAGGGAACCGGGCGAACAGGATCCTTTCCCTGGAGAAGTTTAGGAACCTCTGCAAAACCCGCCGTTTCACCGGAGAGCAAGCAGCGCTTTTGTCGGCCATGTTGAGAGAAAAGGGATACGAGATCGAATCCCCTTAACCATATGACTTCGTCATAGCTAACCGTCATACCAGTCAGATATATTTTAAAATCAAACCCAAACATTTTTGATGTTTTTTAAAAATGAAGGTTTATAGCGAGACTGTCGAAAAAGCCTCAGTTCTGACACTTCAGGTTTGAATCCTTCCTATCAATTTTGAGTGTTCATATCTATTTTGGAAATAGTTAAGGATCGCTATTTAGAAAAGAGGAGAGATGTGGTAGAAATGCTCAATTCGTGTGTTGAATTCCTCTCCGTTTCTCGTGGAAGAAGCCATGGCCAAATATCGACCTTACGATTATTCCCAACGAGTGATGGTTCCGGTTTCTCTTGAAGACCAGTTGATGCCGGGGACATTGGACGTCGGGATCCGCGGTTTGAACGGGAGCACAGACAGCGGCAGCGTCGAAGCGATCGATTGACCTTATCTGACTTTGAGTACCGTGAGGAGAGGGATGAATATCGCTGTCCTCAGGGGAAAGTCTTTATCCTTGAGGTGAGAGAAACCATTAATGACGGGGTTATTTATAAAAGGTATAGCAGCAACGAAGAGGGGTGCAAGGGGTGTGAGCTTAAGGCCAGGTGTGTCAAGGGGAATAAGGCGAAACGGAGCACGGTGATGGTTCCTATAGGGAGTGTTCCTGGCCATTTGACTAAAGCCATGGCGGCAAAGATCGATGGCGAAAAAGGGCGAAGAATTTATCATCAGCGCATGGCCATCGTAGAACCGGTATTTGTCAACATCCGTGTCCATAAAGTAATGAATCAGTTTACCTTAAAGGGGAGGATTAAGGTTAACATCCAATGGTTGCTCTACTGTATGGTCCACAATATAGGGAAAATTCTCACCCTGGGACCCAAGTATGCCTCCACTTAGAATAGGAGAAAGGGGAAAATAGGTCTGATACCGGAGGGTTTGGCCAATAGCTGCCTTACCCATCCTACTGAACTGAATTCGATCTCACCCAATAAGACAAACCAAAAAAACAAGTTATCCGGGAAATCCCGGGCCTCCAAATCCACCCTTTTCGACAGTCTCGGTGGAAATCAGCATCTAAGTTGGATTATATATGAAGACCATATTGTTATGTTTTAGAGGTCCTGCTTATGCAATTTCCCGAGGTTAGCTCAATCTTTTTTTTAACCAGTTTTCAGTCCTCTACTTGATTCACTTCTCCTCTGCCTGGTTATACTCTTTTTGATGGATCACTTCTTACACCCTTGGATCCTGAATCCCTGAAGGCTTTGCAATAGACAGTTACTCTCAGTTGCTCTCTGTCTTTCCCCATTTCTGCTCACTCCTTTCTCTTTTCCAGCAAGGCTGAGTCCAGCCCGGAAACCGCAACTCTACGCTGGTTGTCTAAGGGTCAGAGCATCTTTTCGGGTGCGAACAGAGAGAGAATCTTTACTGTGATGCGGCGCCACAAACCGGTCTCCGGCTCGTGGGAATAGCGCAACTCTTTTCCGTTTTCTTCCGTGATCCATTCGAGCCGAGTACTCTCTGACGGGGAACCGCTTGCCTCTACCGCACTCGTCCTGAGGGTAACTCTGAATGCACAATGCACGGACGTACTTTCTTCAAAGAGGCGCGCCGCCTGTCTGGCCAGTGTTTCGCTTCGTACGACGATGCCGTTTTGGGTATCGGACCAAACCGAACGAGGATCGAGGTTCAAAGTGCCTACAAAGACCACATTACGATCCAGGATGAACGTCTTGGCATGCAGAGCTGCCCCGGACGAGCCACCCACCTGCGTGTGGTCTTTCTTTTCTCTCTGTCCTGGAGTCGGTCTTAGCTCGAAGAGATCCACACCCAGCCTGAGTAGGTCCTTCCGATATCGCGCATAGCCGCCATGGGCAATCGGTACATCGTTGGAAGCCAGGGAATTGGTCAGTATTTTCACCGTCACGCCACGCTGCCGCATTTTTGCAAACAGTTCCACGCCTCTTTCACGAGGGACAAAGTAGGGCGAGATCAGGAGCGCCTCGTTCTGCGCCTCCTCGATGATTTCCCTTAGCCTCGGTCCCATGCTGTTTGATCGGTTGGGGGACTCCGAAGCGTTGACCCTTTCAGGCCGATCATAGAGGACTTCACCCTGCGCCCAAACCACAGGAAGGCGGCCAACCTCAAGACGCTTCAGCAAGTCGGACTCCCTGAGTTTTCTTCCGTACTCTGTGGCCTTCACCGTTTCCCTGTGCTCATCGAGGATCTTGCGGGCCTTCTCCACGTCCTCGGCGGGGGGCTCTCGAGACACGAACGCCTGGATGGGAATCGCGAGTTCGTGGTTCCAGTACTCGTCGAATCCCGCAGAAACCTCTCGAGTGATGGGCCCCACGGCCATGATGTCAAGATCCTCGAAATTGATATCGTCCTGAGCATGGAAGTACTCGTCCCCGATATTTCGACCTCCCACAATCGCAACGGTGTTGTCAACAATGAATGCCTTGTTGTGCATCCGGTTCTTGATTCTTCTTGCTCCAAAGAGATAGTGAAAAGGGCGCGAGAGAAAAGAGGACCGAGACCCCGCGACGGGGTTGAACACCCGCACCTCGATGTTAGGATGAGCGTTGATCATGGCTAAAACATAATCTTTCCCTTTAATATTCCAGTCATCGACAAGGAGGCGGATTCTCACACCCCGGTCGGCCGCGGCTAACATGCGGTCCACGACGAGTTTGGGGGTGATTTCGCCGTTGAAGATGTAGTACTGCAGGTCAAGGGTCCGCTCTGCTGCATCGATCAACAAGATCCGCGCGACAAACGCGTCAACCCCGGAGGGAAGAAGATAAAAGCCAGAGTCCCCCGGGTGGCTGTCAAGCTGGGGCTGGATTCTTCTCCACAAGCTGGTTTCCTCTGGCTGGGGCAGCGCTGTTGTGGAGGTGGACGGGTAGTTAAGCGGGAGACTTGCACATCCGCTCAACATGGATAAAATCAAAACTAAAAAAAATAAGTTCCGCATGCTTTAATATCCTTCCGCAGGTTCGCTCTGTTGTGCCCTTCTCCTCGTTTGGTCCGGGTTGTAGCGCGTCATCACCTTCACTATTCCTTCGGTCTATCCCCCGGCAGATCGGCATAAACACCTTGCGACCCGAGGTGCTTTCCTTTACTTCTTTTTTGGGGGTACGATCGCCTCTTTACATGCCTTGGCTATCCGCATCTTCACCACGGTCTTGGCCGGGATATTTATCTCTTCACCCGTGGCTGGATTACGGCCCTTGCGTGCTTTGCGCTTAACTAAGACAAGTTTACCCACACCGGGGAACGTGAAGGCCCCAGCTTTTTTGGTCTCGGCGATCGCTAACATCGCCATCTCATCAATGATTAAAGAAGCAACCTTCTTGCCACGTTGTGGAACCAGACGTTCGTTCCCACTGCGTCCATATATTTGTCCAGTAAAGATGTCAGTCACGTGTTCCATCTCCGCGCAGCTATAAGAACCTCCTCCTTCGCTGGACACACCTTCACCTCATTGACCCGTTTTCCACGTCCTCAACGCTTCGGTGATTACCGACACATCCAGGATGTCCCGTACCTCGATTTCCTGCGGAACGATCTTCTCCTCGAACAGGAATGACGCGAGATACCCGAGCCGGCGATGGAACTCCGCACCCTTGACCAGCGAATAGCGATAATGGGGATCTGTCCAGAGGGATATCTTGGGCGGCGGGACATCCTCGTAGATCTCCTCTGCCCACGCCTCCTTGATTTCGATCTCTGCTGCCAGCACCTTGACTCCGACAGATGGGTCCTTCTGAATGACGTCGCTTGCCATCAGCAACGCCCGAAGGAAGCGCACCGCCGTCTCCCGGTTATCCCGGAGCCAGTCACGACGGCCGCTGTAGACGGACACGGAGTGGTAGATGCCCATTTCGCCCTCGGTGATAATGATTCGGGCGTTCGCCTCGTGGACCATTTTCTGCATCCACGGTTCCCACACCATGGCGGCGTCGATCTCGTTGTTTTTCAGTGCGTTCAGTTGCTCGGCAGGGGGCATATTGAGCAACTGGACCTGATCGCGTCGAATCCCGATCTGTCGCAGGGCCATCGCCAAACCGAAATGGGCAGTCGAGCCTTTGGCGAACCCGATCCTCTTTCCCGCCAGATCGGCAACCGTTGCGATGCCGCTGCCGTTTCGCGCGACAAGGCCCTCGCCGTAGGCCTGCTCCGGGTTGATCCCGATGACCACCCAGTCGACGCCTTCGCCCAGCCCGAGTATGAACGGCACGCAGCCGACGGTGGTCACGTCAATGCTCTTCCCGCGCGCTGCCTCGATCATCGGTGGCCCCGCAACGAACTTCACGAAGGTCGGCACCAGGCCGGCCTTTTCAAAGAGCTTCAGGTCCCTGGCCACAAACAGCAGCCAGTCGGTGTTTGCCTGATACCCGATCGTGATTGGGAGCGGGGTCTGGGCCGATGCCGGAGAATTGGCGAAGACAGGTCCCATGGAGAGCACGAGCAGTATTATGAGCAGCAACGGTAAGGTACTCTTGTGCCTCATTGGCCACCTCCTTTCAGGTCGTCTCATCGCGTAGTCGGGATCGTCAGGATGGGAGCCGCTTCCTTACTCCCTGTCTCCACGAACGTGAAGAGAAACATGATGGACGAGAACATCTGTTTGGAAGGGAGATCCCGGTTGTCAATGGAAAAACAGTGGCCGAGATACGGAACGGCCACGAAGGCGTCGGCCGGACATTTCGCTGAGCTTGTAATCCGGATCAGCGGGGAGATCGGTCCGCGGGGGCCGACATCGTCTTCCGTTGTCGGCCTCACCTGGCGCTCCGTCACATGCGCCTCGGGCACGGTGATGTACGAAGCCATGTCGGTGAGAATCTCGTAGATGGACCTGGTCAGGAGGGCGATTTCTCTGTCGTTGCTGGCCACGGTCCCGTGTATAACATTGAATTCCCGGGCGGCAGGGTCCAGGCCCAGGATCTTGGCCACGTTGCGCAACGCGCTTTCTTCGGCCGCAGCCATCTTGGGGCGGAAGATCATGCTGAGCTTTGCTTCGCCTTTATCGCCCTGCTGGACGCGCATGCCGATGTCGCCCGACAGCTGAAGCCGTTCGAGGTTCGGCAGGAGGGCATAAAACTCCGGGTTGGCACGCCGGACATACAGCCGGCCGACACGGCGGTTGTCAACACCGTTTATCGACTGCACCGAAGTGCGGAATACCTCCTCTATGGGACTGCCGGCCTGGATGAGGTTAAGAATCACCGATGGCGGAATTGGCATCATCATTGAACGGGCGAAGCGCTCGCCGGTCATCGGTGAGTAGGTGATGGTAGGGCTGTCGTTGAATGAACCCTGGCCGCTCAGACCGAGTTGGCCGGTTAGGCCGTGAGGCGCAGGACCACTATTGTACGCGTAGCCGGTTGCGGTGCCTGAGAAACTACGCACTATCGAGTAGCCGGCGACGATCTGCCCGACATCCAGGAACACCGGGGCGTCACCGTACCGAATCTTCACCAGGTTCAGCAGCATCTGGCTCTTCCACGAGTTGGCCACGGCCGCGGTGTAGTCGAACCGGTCCTGGGTCACTCTACCAGGACCGACGCTCCCGCATCCCACGAGCAAAAGAATGATCACCCCTGATAACAGATAGGCGATGGTTTTCATGTAGTTCCTATCCCTCCCCTCGCAAGCATGCCACTTTCTTGATCTAGCTCCTTTGGTGTGATAAGTCCGTGTTGAAATGAACAAATTAAACATCTTGTTTCCTACTTCAGGTCACGCAAGAACCTCTGGTACTCATCTGAGTTGACGAGAAGCCGGTGGGCGACCTCACGTAACTGATCCACTTGCTCAGGAGGCAGCTTAAAAGCGGTGGGCAACCTTTTAAAATACATTCGCTCCGTCTCATCTTTCAACGCATCAAATCTAACGTCAACCACATAAAACTGGATATCACCGCAAGAACCCGGTGCGGTAGATACCGTTTCTCCCTTGCACCTTTGAGTCCTTATCTCATCCGCCCACGATTTAACATTTTCTTTCAAGAGGGCTATTGTTTCCTGGTTGTACCGTTCGATCCCTATCGAGGAGTAAGCGGACATCATGGCGCCTATGGGAGGAACGCCCTCCGATCTCTCCCACTTTGTATCCGGCTGCGTTTCGGCATTCACAACAACAAAGACAACTTTGTTAACCTTTTCTCTCGGAGTCCCTTTGATCAATTCCCAAACACTCCCTCTGGCAATAATCCGATCCAGAACGGCTCTCAGTCCAAGATTGTCAGCAACCCCTCCATCCACAAGATGAATGTAAGGTTTCTTTTGAGAATCCAGAAAAGGTGCAATATTATTTGCCAGAAACAGTTGCCGCTCAGATTGCCGCTCAGAGATTGAACTGCGTTCAAACATCTCTTCAAATCCCTCAAGAGGCTTAAAACCGCAAGTCCCCGCATAATTTCGTATGGTAATGGGGCTTAAAAGCATGGGAACTGCGGAAGAAGCGGCTGCAGCCCTTGCCACCGGGAAACGGGACAGATCGCAGCAGATTACATCAAAGACATCCTGATCAAACCCAATTCTGAGCCCATGGGTCATGTCTGTCGCATTCATCATAATAAACGGCCCTTTTCGGGCGGCGATGTCGCCAAAGGTTTTCCCCTCAAAGACATGTTTGTCATAATATTCCGCTGCGAGATCGCTCCGATCGAACGTGTCGGAGTAGAGTCTGAACCAGTTGATCGGATTGAAGAGCGTCCGCCTAGTCAAAGCTCCCTGAATACTCTTCTTCAAGAATTTGCTTTCGAAATCCTCAAAAATGCGATCCCCGAAGAGACCATAATACCCCGCCGTGAAGCTTCCCCCGGATACACTCGATATCCCATCGACCTCATCCAGAAGCCGTCGTTTTCTTCCGTCGATGACCACCTCTGTCTTCCGAAGCTCTTCAAGCACTCCATAGGATAAAGCGGCGGCCCGCGTCCCTCCACCTGAGAAGGTAAGATACAGCGACAGACTCTCGGAATTTCCAGGGGATCCCGTGAACCTCGCCCTGTAGCCGCCCTGAGGATCGACCTGGTTCAAAGGCTGATTGACAGGATAGTGAGCACACCCGACCATAACAACAGTTACCAGTGCTGAGGTTAAAATAAAGAAGAAGAATCTTTTCATTCTATCGCCCCTTTCTTTTCGTCCAAATAGAGACACTTTCCCTCTATTCATTAAAATATCTTAAGAAGCGCCTATTTGTTCTGGCCCTTCATCTTCTCCGCAGCCTTCTCTCTCTCCGTCTTGGCTTCCATAATCAGTTTGTAGGCAATGTAGTACTTGTAGATGTTGCTGACGTAGGTCACCGTCTCCGCACCGACCTTCTCGGCGACGACGTACTCCACGTTGTGGAACCAGACGTTCGGATCCAGCCCGCGCTTGGCGGCTTCCTTGCGCATTTGCGAAATCCGACCGGCGCCGGCATTGTAGGAGGCGAACGCGAACAGGGCCCTATCCAGCTTGGTCATGGGCTCCTTGCCGTAGTACTGGTCTATCATCCACCGCATGTACTTGACGCCGGCGTGGATGTTCGCCTCGGTTTCGGTAATGTCGCCCACGCCGAGTTCCTTCCCGGTGGCGGGCATGACCTGCATCACACCGATGGCGCCCACCGGACTTTTCACGGCCTGATTGAGCTGGGATTCCTGGTACCCCTGGGCCGCCATCAGCAACCAGTCCACGTCGTACTTGTCCCCGTACTTCTGGAAATACTGAACCAGGGCGAGGAATTTCTTGCGCTCAGCCTCGGAGGCAGCGTCCTTTAAGTACTTTGCGCTCTTGAAGTAGCGCGCCAGGACCTGATTTCCAATCGCAGTCCCTTTGGCGTGGCGAGCGACGAAATCATCGACTGCGGCCTTGAGCTGCGGGCTCCCCTCGCGGATCGCCCAGGCCATGTTGCCGCCGGTGATCAAAGCGACCTCCTCATGCACCTTGATCTTGGGGAAGATCTGCTTCCAGAATTTTGCCAGGAAGTCGGCGGTGGCGGTGAACGGGATCAGTCCCGCGTTCACCATCTCGAGCAGGTCCTCGTCCTCCAGCTCCTCCGGCGCCTCTTTGATGATCACGGCAGGCTTCTTCTCTGCAGCGAAACGCTTGTTCAGGGCCGTCAGGAGTTCGTAATGGACCGAGGACTTGCGGACAAAGACCTCCTTCCCCGCCAGGTCGTCCACGCTGGATATCGGGGGTGAGGCGGGGCCGGACACCACCAGCACGCTGACATTGCGAATCAGCGGGGAGGAAAAGTCAACCAGCTTCTCGCGCTCTTCGGTCACACCGAGGCCGGCCATCGCTATGTCGCCCTTGCCGGCAGCCAGCGCCGGCAGCAATTCTCCCCGACCGACCGGGATGAACAGCGCCCGCACCTTGAGAGCCTTATGCTTCAGCTTCTGCTCCTTGGCCAGTTTCTTGTTCAGGTCCTCCACGAACAGGCGGCCGGCGTCGAAGGCCGCGCCGCGCTGGACGCCCTTGTCTACAGTATAGAGGGTTTTGCTGTAGACCGTCAGTACCCGAATTGTATGCCGCTTGACCATTCCGTCGAGGTCGCCGGTCCACGGCTTCTTCGCCTCTTCGGGTGCGATGGTGAGTCGTTCACGTTGCGGCGTCTGGGAGGGCGGCTTTACCTCGGCTGCGGCATAGATCGGTCCGGCGAAAAGGGTGCAAACGAGGGTCGCCCCGGCGACGAGGGCCAGCCCCCGGCGGGTTAGAGAATGATGTGGGTGGTGTTGTTGTAAGTGGTAATTTCCTAACATGATTTACCCTCCCTGAATTCTTTTTGTGTGACCGGTTACGCCTCCTCCGTCCCCAAAACTTGACTTCGGAATCCTCGCGCAGTCGCAGTGTGACGATCCTACAGACGACCTATGTATGTATTCTATTCTTTATCAAAACCGAGTTTCCATACCAGAGCTGCTATGATCGCACCTAGAATGGGTGCGACGATAAAGAGCCAAAGTTGGGCGAGGGCTTTGCCGCCAGAGAAAAGGGCGGGCCCGAGGCTGCGTGCAGGATTGACAGAAGTTCCGGTCACCGGGATGGTCACGAGGTGGATCAGCATCAGGGTGACTCCGATGGCTAGCCCGGCCATGGCGCTGTTCCCGAATTTTGAGGTCGTTCCCAAGATGACGAAGATGAAAAGGAAGGTCATGACGGCCTCAATCACAAAGGCGCTGAGGACATTGTAATTTCCGAGGTATCCCTCCCCCCATCCGTTGGCGCCGAGTCCCCATTCCGGCATGGTAAAACCCGGGCGGCCGACCGCGATCAGGTAAAGGACAGCGGCGCCAAGGATTGCCCCAAGGCACTGGGCTATGATATACCCGACGGCATCCTTCCCCGTCATTTTCCCCGCGGTCAATACCCCGATGGTGACAGCCGGATTGATGTGACAACCCGAGATCCCGCCGATGGCATAGGCCATCGCGACAACCGCGAAGCCAAAGGCGATTGCAATCCCCAACAACCCTATTCCCACCGGTCCCGTAGCTGATATTCCTGCGATCACCGCAGAACCGCACCCGAAAAGGACAAGACTGAACGTTCCGATAAATTCTGCTGTATACTTTTTCATGTTCTCCTCCCTTCAATGGTTGATGTTAATGCCTAACAATTATTAGATTGATCTGCATAAGCCGCGAATCACTGGGTTTGAATATACGAAAAAGGGAGTAGTATGTCAGAAAAGAAGACCATCGATCATTACCGATTCAAATCAATTATGTTTCGTTAAAACGTCCGATTGTTGACTTCGAATAAGCGAGGCAGTCCCATTTCTGGTCCTGCCTCCCAAGTTCAATTCCCAACCCGTAGACAAACCCTCAGTTACTTCGCTTTCTTCAGTGCTGCTCTGAGAGCAGAAGAGCCAGGGTTCGTTGCCTTCTTCTCAACAACAATCTGGATGGGCGTCAATTTTGCACCGTAGTAAGCCTGATTCAGGCTCTCCCTAACATCCACGACGGAGCCATCGAGATTGAGGCCCGCATAGAGCCCTTTGGACTTTGCAAAGGAGATGAAGTCGGCCACCACATTCGACTTCGCGCCCGCCCCGACAGGCCCGAGGGCAATCGACGTATCCCCGCCGAACTTCACTTTCGTCGTCATCAGCGCGTCGACCGCCTTCTGGTTCATGCACAGCACGATCACCTCTGCGGCCTCCCCCCCAATCTGCAATCCGAAGCTCACCGAGCCCATGGTGTAAAACACAGGTTGGCTCCACTCGCCCTTCGCATCTCTCGCGAGGAACACACCAGTCCCGCCAGAGCCACCAAAAAAGAAACCCGCCTTGAGCACCTGAGGATAGATGAGAACCCCTTTTTCCTTGTTGACGTGCTCATTGACCCACGAGTAACTCTTGTCACGCAAGAACTCCTCCAGTGTGACCTTGGCCTTGTCCACGATGCCCTGGGCCTCGTCCTTGTCCGCAGCCATGACAGTTCCTGCAGTTGAGGCGAGGGTAAAAACAACCGAAAGAATGACGATACCCAAAATTAGACCAACTGACCTGTGCGACTTCATGGTGATTCCTCCTTTCATTTTTGGCGCAATTGAGACATTAAAAGCAAAGAATTGACAAATGAGCGAAAGGCCTCAAAGGGAGGCGCCCGGACTGGCACACCGTCGCCTCCCGCGATCTTGAGAGGCAGGCAGACCAGCTCCGCTCGACCCGGTCGGACCCGCTTCAGGTTAAGCCCCTCAATGATCCAGATGTGGGCCTTGAGCAGGGCCTGCTGAGTTTCCACTCCATCCGCACGGAAACCGCCGACGGAGAGATAGTCTACTCCAATCAGCCGCACCTGCCGCTCAGCGAGATACTGGGCCGCGGATCGCCCGGCCAGTTGACCATGCCGGTTCTTAGCGTTACCGAAACGTCGATCCAGGATGAAGCCATCCTGTCCTCCTTTCCGACGCCTCACGCTACCGTGATGACGCTCTTGTAACCGCCGGACTGACGTTCTATTTCGCTTGCACGAGCGGTATGTTTGCAGCGAGTTCATACATCAACGCAGCATTGATCTTGCTCTCGATCTGGTAGTAGCGCACCACCTTGACCTCGGGCAAGACTTTGCGGAACTTGGGAAGATAGGCCTGACGAAGCTTCGGCCCCATAGCCTCGATGCTCATTAACTCGTCCAGCAACTTCTTCGCCGTTTCGTTGCTCATCTTTTCATAGGCATCCGCATAGTCCTTGATCAATTTCACGGTGCGTTTGCGAAGAAGAATCAGTTCGTCCTGATACTGGTCATAGACTGGCCAGAAGGCCTTCGCTTCAGCCTCTGTAAGCTGCATGTTTTCTGAAACAAGGAGTTTCTTGTCAGCCCGGACCTTCTCAATGACGATCTGCATGTTGTCCGCCGGTTTATCCTGAGCTGCTACAGTAAGAACACTTACCATCACCATCACCATCACCAATCCCACTAAAACGACTGTAACTTTGCTTTTCATATTCATTGGTTTCCTCCTTTTTTGTCATGTTCTACAAAAATTAACTTTTCCGTATTGAAATCCAACTCCTTTGCTCTGGCCACAAGCTCTGCAACGATTCTTTGGTCCAGCATCTTGTCCCTTGACAAAATCCACAGGTAAGAGCGACTGGGTCCTGCTACCATGGAGTAGTGATAGTTTTCCTTGTCCAGAGCAATCACGTGGTAGCCTCCCCAGAAGGGACCGAAAAACGAAACCTTCAGGCTGCCCACGTTTTCTTCACTTATAAAACGGGCAACCCCTTTAATTTCGCGCCATTCGCCTTTCCTCTTGTCATAGCCTCTGTTCAGAACATCAATTCCACCTCCTTCTCTCAAAGTGTACTCAGCGGTCACGTTGCTGAGGTTGCGCTCGAATGAATGGTCGAGTCTCGCGATTTCGTACCATTTCCCCAGATATCGATCAACTTCGAACCCGCTCACGGGCTGAAGACCTTTGGGGATCGATGTGCAGCCTGCGAGTATCGACAGAATTCCAAGAGTTATGAAATAGGATTTTATTGTTCTCTTCTCCCTTCGTGATTTTATTGTCGTCGTGATGCGCTCATGTACCTTCGTTACTCAGGACCCCCCGACCCTCGACACTTGCCGCTGGTCACTGATTACTGATCCTTGTCACATTTCACTTTTCCAGCTTTATCACCAACGGTCCTTTTATCGCTTCCATTACGCGTGATGCAGGGAGGTCGTTTTCCAGCAGCGTGGCCATTGCTCGCAGATACTTTCGAATGTGAAGAAAGAATTTCTTGTACCCTGCGCAGAGATACAGAAGCCCCGGTTCATCATAGTAGGTTGTTTCGAATCGATGTTTGGGGCACCCGCCCTGACAGGCTGCCAGCACCTCGCATTCCTTGCACCACCGAGGCAGTGCTGTTTCCTCGGTCACGCCGAATCCCGACCGCAGTGATTTGGCGACCATATCCGGCAGTGTGTCGGACAGGATATTGCCCAGTTTGTACTGGGGATACACGCAGTGGTCGCACGCATAGACGTCACCATCGTGCTCGATGACGACCGAACGACCGCACTGCTTTGCATGGATACAAACCGGCGAAGGCTTCCTTCTGGCGGATCCGATAAGTGGTGATGCGATAGTCTGGTCCTCTTCTCTCCATGTCTCGACCATGAATACGCGGGTCGAAGCGATGGGGCTGCTTCACTGCGCCAAGCCGATTGCGGCTTTGGCGCGGCGGATTTCCTCTTCGTCCTCAGCGGTAAGCTTGGCGTCGATGAGTCCAATGAGAACCCG
>Ga0335070_10002268_pt1 | contig 22474 bp, 16 predicted proteins | sample Lox_Sample_13_FD_206722 | JGI IMG/M metagenome (GOLD analysis project Ga0335070, IMG submission 206722) | Soil microbial communities from Loxahatchee National Wildlife Refuge, Florida, United States - Lox_Sample_1.3 | ecosystem: Environmental > Terrestrial > Soil > Wetlands | place: USA...
CGCGCAAGGCGCACCGCGCGCAGCGCCGGCAGGCGCGCTCGCCCGGTCTGCCGCCGGGCGTCGTGGCCGACCAGGCCGAGGGCGAGAACAACGCGATCCCGGCCGCCGCCAAGCTCCGCCTGCCCGTCTACTACCCGGCGGCGCGCCTGGCGATCGGCGGCTACGGCTCGGGCGAGGTCGGCTACCCGGCGACGCGCGCGTACACGATCCGCGACCGTTCGAACAACCGCTACGACGCCTACCGGATGGTCCTGTGGGCCGGCCAGCCGGGCGAGTACTACGGCGTGCAGGGGATGAGCTGGAAGGCCCCGCCCTTGCTCGACAGCCCCAGCGACACGATGCGCATGCGCCACCGCAGCTACGAGCTGTTCTACGACGGCACGCAGTTGCGGCTTGTCGCCTGGCGCACGCCGCGCGGCGTCTACTGGGTCTCCAACACGCTCTCGCTGACCCTGTCGAACCAGCAGATGCTGGCCATCGCGCGCTCGCTGACGCGCGTCGGCGGGTAGTGGCCCGCCCGGGCCCGTCGCTAGCCTCCTCAGCTCGCATGACCACGCAGCGCGAACCCATCGGCGTCATCGGCACGGGCTACGTCGGCCTCGTCACGGCGGCCGGCTTCGCCGAGCTCGGCAGCGACGTGTGGTGCATCGACATCGACGCCGAGAAGATCGCGCGGCTGAACCGCGGCGAGGTGCCGATCTTCGAGCCCGGGCTGGCCGAGTGCCTGGAGCGCAACCGCGAGCGCCTGCACTTCTCCACCGACCTCGCCGACGTGCTCGGGCACGCGCGGCTGCTGTTCGTCGCCGTCGGGACGCCGCCGACCTACTCCGGCGACGCGGACCTCAGCGCCGTCCACGCCGTGGTCGGCGCGATGCCCCCCTCCGATCGCCACGCCCTGGTGATGAAGTCGACCGTGCCCGTCGGCACGGGCGAGGCGATCCGCCGCGTCTTCGCCCAGCAGGGCAAGCACGGCTTCCGCTACGTCTCGTGCCCGGAGTTCCTCAAGGAGGGCTCGGCGATCGCCGACTTCCTCGAGCCCGACCGCGTCGTGATCGGCGACGACGGCGACTGGGCCGGCGACGCCGTCGCCGAGCTCTACCGGCCGCTGCTCACGCCCGCGCACGGGGGACAGGGCACCGGCGAGCTCGTGCGCACCGACGTCGCGAGCGCCGAGATGGTGAAGCTCGCCGCCAACGCCTTCCTCGCGACGAAGATCTCGTTCATCAACGAGATCGCCAACGTCTGCGAGGAGACCGGCGCCGACGTCCTCGAGGTCGCCCGCGGCATGGGCCTCGACGACCGCATCGGCCCGAAGTTCCTGCAGCCGGGCATCGGCTTCGGGGGTTCGTGCCTGGTCGGCGATGAGACGGTGCTGGTGCGCCGGCTCGGTCGCACGCGCCTGCTCGCGTTGGAGGAGCTCTTCAGCGATCTGAGCTTCGACGAGCACCCCGAAGCCGGCCTGAGCGGGCATCTGCGTCCAGCCGGCACGGAGGTCCTGGCCTGGCGTCCGGGTGCCGGCGGCCCGGCGTGGTACCCGGTGTCGGCAGTGACGCGCCGTCGCTACGAGGGCGACCTTGTGCGCGTGCGCACGAAGACCGGCCGGACGGTCACGACGACGCCGGATCACCCCTTCCTGGTCGCGCGCGACGGCGGCACGGCGGTCGTCGAGGCGGGGGACCTGACCGATGGCGACTGGCTGCCGGTCGCGGTCGGCGGCCAGTCGTTCGACGGCGCCGCCCGCGCCGTCAGCCTCACCGAGCACCTGCCGGTGCCCGCCGAGCGCGTGATCGTGCGTCCGGCGCCACGCGAGCTGGCCGCGCTGGGCGCTCGACCGGCCGTGGAGCGCGCCACGGCGCTGGCGCACCCGCGAGGCTCGCTGACCCGCGTGCACGACATCGTCCGTCACGGCGCGCTCCGCCTCGATGAGCTCGACGTCCTGGGCCTCGACGACGCCGGGGCGACGTACGCGACGGCGCGCAACGGGACGCACGTTCCGGGGCAGCTGGTTGCCGACGAGCGCTTCTGGCGGATCGTCGGCCTCTACCTGGCCGAGGGGCACTGCACGGCTGACGGGGCGCGCCATCGGCTGAGCTGGTCCTTTCACCCCACCAGGGAGGACGACCTCGTCGAGGAGGTGGCGTCCTACTGGCGCGAGCTCGGCGTCAAGCACGACGTGCGCCGTGCACCGACCGCCAAGCACGTCACGGTCTCCTCGCGCGTGCTCGCGCACTTCTGGGTGGATGTCCTCGGCCTGGGCGCGCGTCGCGGCACGCACCGTCTCCCGGACCTTGTCTGGGACGCCCCTGAGACCCACCGGCGCGCGCTGCTGAGCGCCATGTGGCGCGGGGACGGCTCGTGGTCGCTGGTCGGCGGCGGCCCGTGCGTGATCCTCGAGTACGGGACGGTCAGCCGCGAGCTCGCCGACGGGATCCTGCGCCTGCTCGCCGGGCTCGACGTTGTGGCGAGCGTGCGGGTGGGGCGCACGACCAAGAGCACGCGCGACACCCACTGGCTACGGATCAGCGGCGCCGATCAGGTGGAGCGGATGCTCGATCTCGTCGCGCCAGCCGACCGCGCGGGAGTGGAGAGGTCGCTCGCCCGCCAGCCGAAGCGCATCGCGCCGACCGGCCACCGTCGCGACGGCGGTGGCGACGCCTGGGTGCGCGTGGTCGAGGCCGAGCGCCGCCCCGGTTCCGCCGGCTGGGTCTACTCACTGGAGGTCCCGGGTCCCCATACCTTCGTCACCAGCGGCGGGCTGGTCGTCCACAACTGCTTCCCCAAGGACGTCAGCGCCCTGAAGCAGCTCGCCGGCAACAGCGGCTACCACTTCCAGCTGCTGAACGCGGTGATCGAGGTCAACGAGCTGCAGAAGCGCCGCGTGATCGGCAAGCTCGAGAAGCACCTGGGCTCACTCGTCGGCAAGCGGATCGCGCTGCTCGGACTCGCGTTCAAGCCGAACACCGACGACATGCGCGAGGCCTCCTCGCTCGTGCTCGCCGCGCGCCTGCAGGCCGCCGGTGCGCACGTCGTCGCCTTCGACCCGATCGCCGAGGACGAGGCGCGGCACCTCATGCAGGGCGTCGAGTTCGCCGACGGCGCGCTGCAGGCCCTCGCCGGTGCCGACGCCGCCGTCCTCGTCACCGAGTGGGAGGAGTTCCGCGCGCTCGAGCCGGCGGCGATCGCGCAGGCGCTGGCGGGCGACGTCCTGATCGACGGGCGCAACGCCTTCGACCCGGATGCGATGCGCGCTGCGGGCCTCACCTACGAAGGCATCGGGCGCGGGTAGCCCTTGCAGGCGGTCATCCTCGTCGGCGGGGAGGGCACGCGGCTGCGGCCGCTGACCTCGACCGTCCCCAAGCCGGTCGTGCCGCTGGTGGACCGGCCGTTCATGGCGTACATGCTCGAGTGGCTCGCGCGTCACGGCGTCGAGGACGTCGTGCTGGCCTGCGGCTTCCTTCCGACGCTGCTGCGCGAGGCGCTCGGCGACGGCGCGCGCTACGGGGTGCGGTTGACGTTCGTCGAGGAGCCCGAGCCGATGGGCACCGGCGGCGCGCTGCGCTACGCCGCAGAGCAGCTGCCCGGCGGACTCGCCGAGCGCTTCCTCATGCTCAACGGCGATGTCCTCACCGACGCCGACGTGCGGGGGCAGATCGACCAGCACGAGGCGACCGGGGCACGCGCCACGCTCGGGCTCGTGCCGGTCGAGGACCCATCGGCCTACGGCCTGGTGCGCCTCGCCCCGGACCGGGCGGTCCGCGGCTTCCTCGAGAAGCCCCGGCCCGAGGAGATCGACACGAACCTCATCAGCGCGGGGATCTACGTGCTCGACCACAGCGTCCTCGACCTGATCGAGCCGGGGCGCAGCGTGTCGATCGAGCACGAGGTCTGGCCGCGGCTCGTCGGCGACGGCCTCTACGGAACCGCCCACGAGGGTGCCTACTGGCTCGACATCGGGACGCCGGAGCGCTACCTCGAGGGCACGCGGGACATCCTCGCGGGCGCCGTGCGCACCACCGTCCGCGAGCGCCTGGACGCCCACGGCCTGGCGCGCGGCGCCGGATGTCACGTCGACGGGCACCTGCGCGGACCGGTCGTGATGGGCGATGACTGCGTGATCGCGGAGGGCGCGGTGGTCGGCCCACACGCCGTGCTCGGCGATCGGGTCACGATCGAGCCGGGCGCGACCGTCGAGGACGCCGTCGTGCTCGCGAACGCGGTCGTCGGGCGCGGGAGCGTCGTGCGCGGCGCGATCCTGGCCGCCGGCGCGCAGCTTGGCGCCGACTGCCGGGTCGGCGGCCGGGCGGTCCTCGGGGAGGGTGTGCGGCTGGGCGCCGGCAACGTCGTCGACCGCGGGATGCGCCTCTTCCCCGGCGTCGAGCTGCCCGATGGTGGCGTCGCATTCTGAGCGTCTGCGGCATGCTGTGCGATCCATGTCGACGACCGAAGAGCAGCCACAGGTGAGACTCGACCGCGAGGAGCTCACGCGGCGCGACCCGTCCGATCAGCTGACGGACGTGCTCGCGATCCCCGAGCACCTGCGCGACGCGCTCTGGAAGGTCGAGTCGGCCGCGCTGTCCTCGTGGGACAGCCCCGGCGGGCTCGTCGTCGCCGGCATGGGCGGCAGCGCGATCGGCGGGCGGCTGGCGCGCGCGATCCTCGGCGACCAGGCCTCGCGCCCGATCCTGAGCGTCGCCGAGTACGCGCTGCCGCCGTGGACGACACCCGACACGACCGTGCTGTGCGCGAGCCACTCGGGCGACACCGAGGAGACGCTGACCTGCTTCGAGGCTGCCGGGATCGTCGGGGCGCGCCGCGTGGTCGCCACCGCGGGCGGTCAGCTCGCCGAGCTCGCGCGCGCCGAGGGCGTGCCGGTGATCCCGCTGGCCGGCGGGCTGCAGCCGCGCGCGGCCGTCGCGTACGCGACGGTGGCGGCGCTCGAGGTCGCGTCGCTCTGCGGCGCCGCGCCGCGCATGACGACCGAGATCGACGTCGCCGCCGACCACCTCGAGCAGCTCGTCCAGGCCTGGGGGCCGGACGCGGGGGAGGAGTCCGAGGCGAAGGTGCTCGCGCGCGGCCTCCACGGGACCGTGCCGGTCATCGCCGGCTCGGGCATGACGAGCACGATCGCCTACCGCTGGAAGACCCAGATCAACGAGAACGCCAAGCAGCCCGCGTTCGCGGCGGCCCTGCCCGAGCTCGACCACAACGAGATCTGCGGCTGGACGACGGCCGAGCGCTTCGGGCGCTTCAGCGCCGTCTTCCTCGACGACTCCGACGACACGCCGCGGGTCTCGCGCCGGATCGCGCTGACGCGCGAGATCATCGAGCAGTCGGCGGCGGCGACGTACGTCGTGCCCTCGCGCGGGCAGACCGCCGTCGAGCGGGCGTTCTCGCTGGTGCTGCTCGGCGACCTCGTGTCGGTGTACCTCGCCGCCCTGAACGGCGAGGACCCCGGGACGATCGAGGCGATCGACCGCCTGAAGGCGGGCCTGCGCGACGACGAGCAGGCCGGCTGAGCGGCTCGGGCACCGCCCGATACCCGACCGCCGGTGACGGGATTGGGCGATTCGTGTTAGGGTTCCCGAACTCGACTTAGGGTGCCCTAATCAGCGGGCGCCCCGGATGACCCCCGAGCCGCGCTCGATGCCTGACCGCACCTCGCCCACTGCGCCCGCCCGCGTCCTCGCGAGCATGCGCGCGCACCCCGGCTGGTCGACGTTCGGCCTCATTGCGGCCGCGCTGCTGATCTGGCAGGCGTTGACCGCGACGGGGGGCGTGCCCGATCCCACGGACGCGCAGAACCTCTCGCACGGCGCCGTCGTGACCGACAGCGCGGTGCTCGTGCTGCGCGAGGGCCTCGAATGCATCCTCGTGCTCGCGGCCGTCCTCGCGAGCATGCGCGGCGCGAACGCCGGCTACCAGCGACCGGTGGGCGTCGGTGCCGGGGTCGGCTTTGCCGCGAGCGTCGCGACGTGGTTCCTCGCGGTCTGGGTGCTGGGCATGTTCGGCGGCAGCGGGCTGAACCTGCAGGCGGCAACGGGGCTGCTCGCGATCGGCGTGCTGCTGGTCGTCATGAACTGGTTCTTCCACAACGTCTACTGGACGGGCTGGATCTCGAGCCACCACCGCCGCCGCCGGCGGCTGCTGGAGTCCTCCGGCGAGCTCGGGCGCCGCCGCCTGCTGCTCGGCCTGGCGCTCCTGGGCTTCACCAGCGTCTACCGCGAGGGATTCGAGATCGTCCTGTTCCTGCAGAACCTGCGGCTCGCCTACGGCGCCGGCGTGGTGCTCGAGGGCGTCGCGATCGGCCTGGCGCTCACCGTCGTCGTCGGGCTGCTCACCTTCCGCATGCAGCGCAAGCTGCCCTACAAGCGGATGCTCATCGTGACCGGCGTGATGCTCGGGTTCGTGCTCGTCGTCATGGTCGGCGAGAGCGTGCAGGAGATGCAACTCGCCGGCTGGCTGCCGACGACGAGCATCGGCATCGCGCTGCCCGGCTGGATGGGCCTGTGGTTCGCGATCTTCCCGACGGTCGAGGGCCTGGCGGCCCAGCTGATCGCCGCGGTCCTCGTCGCCGGCTCGTACGCGGTCGCGCGCGAGCTGAAGGTCCACCGCCCGCGCCGGCGCGGCATGCGCGCCGCGGTCCGCCCGGACCAGCCGCCGGCGGAGCCCGCGGGCGTCCCGTCCCCGTCCGGCGCCCGGGCCACCGCGCCGGTGCTCTAGCCGCACGGCGAGCGTCCCGCAAGGCCGCATATCGGGGGCAGCGAGGGACGTTCGGGTGTGTGCCGTAAACCTTGACACACCTTTGGTAAGGTTCGCCGGAGCGATGGACGCCCTCACGATCAACGAGGCGGCGCAGACGACCGGCTGGTCGCCGCGCATGCTCCGCTACATCGAGCGCATCGGCCTGGTCGAGGCGCCGCGCTCGAGCGCCGGATACCGGATGTACGGGCCCGGCGAGCTGCAGCGACTTCGCACGCTGCGCGAGCTGCTCGCAGCGCGCGACCTCGGGCTCGGCGACGTGGCGTTCGCGCTGCGCCTGCGCCGCGATGCGGCGTTGCGCGAGGCCGTCGACGCGTGGCTCGACGCCGAGCCGCGCCGGCCCGAGAGCGTCCCCGCCGGCGACTGGCTGCGCTGGGAGCAGGACAAGCACGCCCGGCTGCTGCGCGCCGCCGCACCGCCGCCCACCCGAGAGATGGAGACCGCATGACCACAGCCGTCCTGACGGAGACCGACTACAAGGTCGCCGACCTGTCCCTGGCCGAGTTCGGCCGCAAGGAGATCCGCCTGGCCGAGCACGAGATGCCGGGCCTGATGCAGACGCGTGCGGAGTACGCAGACGCGCAGCCGCTGAAGGGCGCGCGCATCACCGGCTCGCTGCACATGACCGTCCAGACCGCGGTGCTGATCGAGACGCTCGTGGCGCTCGGAGCCGAGGTGCGCTGGTGCTCGTGCAACATCTTCTCGACGCAGGACCATGCCGCGGCCGCGGTCGTCGTCGGTCTTGACGGGACGGCGGAGGAGCCCAGGGGCGTGCCGGTCTTCGCGTGGAAGGGGGAGACGCTCGAGGACTACTGGTGGTGCACCGAGCAGGTCGTCACCTGGCCGGAGGGCGGCGGCCCGAACATGATCCTCGACGACGGCGGCGACGCGACGATGCTCGTGCACAAGGGCGTCGAGTACGAGGCGGCGGGCGCGGTCCCGAACCCCGACGACGCCGAGTCCGAGGAGTTCCGCGTCTTCCTGCGGCTGCTCCAGCGCTCGCTGCACGAGGACGGCCAGCGCTACACGAAGATCGCCGCCGGGATCAAGGGCGTCACCGAGGAGACGACCACCGGCGTGCACCGCCTCTACCAGATGGCCGAGAACGGGACGCTGCTGTTCCCGGCGATCAACGTCAACGACTCGGTCACGAAGAGCAAGTTCGACAACCTCTACGGCTGCCGGCACTCGCTCGTCGACGGGATCAACCGCGCGACCGACGTGATGCTCGCCGGCAAGACGGCGGTCGTCTGCGGCTTCGGCGACGTGGGCAAGGGCTCGGCGGAGTCGCTGCGTGCCCAGGGCGCGCGCGTGATCGTCACGGAGATCGATCCGATCTGCGCGCTGCAGGCGGCGATGCAGGGCTACCAGGTGACGACGCTCGAGGAGGTCGTCTCGACGGCGGACGTGTTCATCACGACGACCGGCAACAAGGACATCATCACCGTCGATCACATGGCGCACATGAAGCACCAGGCGATCGTCGGGAACATCGGCCACTTCGACAACGAGATCGATATCGCCGGGCTGGCCGCCTACGACGGCATCCGGCGCGTGAACATCAAGCCGCAGGTCGACGAGTGGATCTTCCCCGACGGCCACGCGATCATCCTGCTCTCCGAGGGGCGGCTGCTGAACCTCGGCAACGCGACCGGCCACCCGTCGTTCGTGATGAGCAACTCGTTCACGAACCAGACGATCGCGCAGATCGAGCTGTTCACGAAGAACGACGAGTACGAGCGCAAGGTCTACGTGCTGCCCAAGCACCTGGACGAGAAGGTCGCCCACCTGCACCTCGACGCGCTGGGCGTCAAGCTCACGCGCCTGCGCGCCGACCAGGCCGCGTACATCGGCGTCCCGGTCGACGGGCCCTACAAGCCCGACAGCTACCGCTACTAGTAGTGGTCCATCCCGGAACGTCTGACCGGGTACGCCGGACGGCGATCACCGTCATGCGGCGTCCTCGGATCGGGCAATGCCACCGGCATTGCACCGATCCTGCGTCCTTGCCTGACGGCACCGCCGCGGCGGCGTTCCCGGCCCAACGCTCCGAGAAGGGCCGCTAGGCCATCGCCCCCCGGCGCAAGCTCCCGCCGCACGACGTCGCCGACCTCGGCCTCGCCGGGGACGGCGAGGCGCGGATCGCCTGGGCCGGGGGGCAGATGCCCGTCCTGCGACGCATCGGGGCGCGCTTCGCCGGCGAGCGCCCGCTGGACGGCGTGCGCGTCGCGCTCTGCCTGCACGTCACGGCGGAGACCGCGAACCTCGCGCGGGTGCTCCTCGCAGGCGGCGCCGAGGTCGCGCTCTGCGCGGCCAATCCGCTGTCCACGCAGGACGACGTCGCCGCGGCGCTCGTCGCCGGCGATCGCGTCGAGGTGCACGCGGTCCGCGGCGAGGACCTCGAGCGCTACGCCGCGCATGTGGGCGCGCTGGTCGCCGGCGAGCCCGACGTGACGCTCGACGACGGCGCTGACCTCGTCAGCGTTCTGCACGAGGCGCGCCCGGATGTCGTCGAGCGCATGCGCGGCGCGACCGAGGAGACGACGGCCGGCCTCGTGCGCCTGCGCGCGATGCAGGCCGAGGGGCGCCTGCGCTGCCCGGTGATCGCGGTCAACGAGGCGCGCACCGAGCGCGCCTTCAACGACCGCTACGGCACCGGCCAGTCGACGCTCGACGGGATCCTGCGCGCGACGAACGTCCTGCTGGCGGGTGCGACCGTCGTGGTGCTCGGCTACGGCTGGACCGGAAAGGGCATCGCCCTGCGCGCGCAGGGGCTCGGCGCGAGCGTCGTCGTCTGCGAGGTCGACCCGATCCGCGCGCTCGAGGCGCGCATGGAGGGCTTCACGGTGCTCCCGGCGCTCGAGGCGGCCGAGCGCGGCGACGTCTTCATCACCGTCACCGGTGCGACGTCGGTCCTGGGTCCGGAGCACTTCGAGCGCATGAAGGACGGCGCGATCCTCGCCAACGCCGGCCACTTCGACGTCGAGATCGACCTCGAGGGTCTGGCCCGCGTGGCGGACGCCCGCCGCGCGGTGCGCCCGCTGGTCGAGGAGTACGAGGTCGGCGGCCGGCGGCTGAACCTGCTCGCCGGCGGGCGCGTCGTAAACCTCGCAGCCGCCGAAGGGCACCCGGCGGCGATGATGGACCTCTCGTTCGCCACGCAGGCGCTCGCGGTGGAGGACCTCGTCCGCGGCGACGCCGGGCTCGGCCCGGGCGTGCACCCGTTCCCGGCGGCGCTGGACCGCGAGGTCGCCCGCCTCAAGCTCGACGCGCTGGGCGTCCGGATCGACGAGCTGACGGCCGACCAGGCCGCCTACCGCACGTCGTGGGTTCCCGCCCCCCACGAAGATTGACCCGCGAGCGTCCCGCGTTGCCGCCTATGGGAGGCAGCGCGGGACGCTCGTCGTGGGTGGTTGCCCTGCGCGCGCGCCGAACGTCCCCGGCGGCCGCGCAGGGGCGGCAGCGAGGGACGCTCGGTGCGGTGAGGTTGGATCAGCGGCCGGCGAGCGCGCTCAGGAACGCTGACCCGTTCGGTGAGCCGATGCCGGTGACGTCGTCGTACCCGGGGCGGGTGAAGATCGTCGTCGGCACGTCGAAGGAGCGCAGGAGCGTCTCGGTCCCGTCGGCGGCGTTCTCGTCGTTGGCGTAGTTCACGCGCACCACGGCCTTCGGCTCGGTCGGCGTGCGCTGCACGTCGTGCAGCGCGGCCGAGCCTGCGAGGCGGTAGAGGGCCGGGTTGGCGAAGCCGTGCGGGCGCCCGGCGGCCTGGTCGGCGAGCGCCATGATCCCCGCCATCAGCGGGGAGGAGAGGCTCGTGCCGCCGATGCGGTACTCGTCGTAGTAGGTGCCATCCGAGAAGGTCTGCGTCTGCCCGACACGCATCCCGGTGTGCGGGTCGCCGACGGTCGAGATGTCCGGCACCGCGCGGCCCTTCTGCCAGCCGAAGTAGCGGGCGATCGAGTTCGGCACGACGCCGCGCTGGTACCACGGCTGTGAGAACAGCTGGCTCGTGCCACCGCCGCTGCCGTAGACGTAGTCGCCGGGCGGCGCCGGGCCCCACGCGGTGCCCGCGTCGTTGAGCGCGGTCCCGGCGGTGCTCCAGCCGGTCTCGAACTGGTAGTCGCCGGCGCGCCCGACGCCCAGCGACGTGCCGCCGACCGCCGTCACGAGCGGGTTGTCGGCGGGGAAGTCGACCGTGCGCTCGCCGACATCGGCGACCTCGTCGCCATCGTCACCGGAGCTGAAGTACATCCCGATCCCCTCCACAGCGGCCTGGCGGAACGTGTCGTTGTAGGCCTGCACGATGCCCTGGTCGACGTCCTCGCCGGCATCGCCCCACGAGTTCGTGACGATCTGTGCCAGCCCCCCGTCGACGATCGTGTTCAGCGCGTTGAGCAGCGCCTCGTCGTAGCAGTCCTGTCCGCCGACATAGAGGATGCCCGCCTTCGGGGCCATCGTGTGGACGGCCTCCACGTCGAGCGTCTGCTCGCCGTACCAGCCCTGCGCGTCGCAGTCCTCGTCCTCCGGCACGCCGAAGATCCCGGGCGGGACGACTTGCCGGTAGGCCGCAGGCGGCAGCCCGTGCAGGCGCGAGTACTGGCTCACGTCCTGGCGGATCGTCGGCGAGGCGAAGGCGTCGACGATTGCCACGGTCTGGCCGCGGCCGTCGAGGCCCGAGGCGATCGGGCCCTGCACGCCGTACGCGCTCTGCAGCTGGCTGGGCAGATAGCCGCACGGGATGTAGCTCTGGTAGGCGCCGTACGCCTTGGGCAGGGTGCGCGCGAGCTTCTCGCCGAAATACGAGGAGCACGGCGGGGCGTTGCGGTAGCCGGGGCTCGGCGGGGCGTCCGGGGAGCTCGTGGGCGCAGCGCTGGCCCCGGGGCCGGCGTCCGGCGCGGCGCTTGCCGTGAAGGGCCGCGTCAGCCGGTTGGAGCCGTCGAGGCCGACGACGCCGGCGATGCGCGCGGCGACGTCGGCGGGCACCTGCAGGTCGGCGTTCGGCGCGGGCAGCGTCTGGCCGTCGGCGCGGTAGGCGCGCAGCTGCGCACCGAAGGCCGACTCGATCTGCGTCACGGTGCCACTCGCCGCAAGCCAGCGGTTGTTCTGGGGCACCTGGCCCGAGACCGTGAACCCCGCCTGCGTGAGCCAGGCCCGCACGGCGGCCACGTCCGCGTCGCTCGGCGCGTACGCGGCGCGGAAGGCGGCGGGGGAGAGGTACTGACCGTACCTCGGGCTCGCGGGGTCGCTCACCGCGGCGATCTGGGCGTCGAGCTGGTCGCTCTGGCGCAGGCGCAGGTAGACGACGAAGCTCCGGCGCTGGTCGTTGGGGATCGACCCGACCTGGTTGGCGGGCGTCGCCCACGACGGCGTGCTGCCGGGCAGCGTGGCGGGCGGCGCCGCCGACGCGAAGGCCGGCGCGGCGAGCGCCACGATGACGGTTGCCGCGCCGAGCGCGCTGCAAAGACGGCGGTGCATCGATACTCCTCCCGGTGCAGGGGGCGTCCGGCCCCCCGCTGTCGCAAGCTGCGTGTTCTACACCAGGTGCGGTGCTGCGCTTGGGTAAGTTGGCACCCAGCGCGATGGACGGTCTGGAGCAGAGCCTCGCCAAGCTGCGCGCCGACGGCGCGGGCGACGCGGTGATCGCGGCGTTCCGCAACGCCGCCGAGCACCTGCGCAGCGGCGACCGCGGGGTGCTGCGCGAGTCCGACATCGAGCCGGTCGACGAGCTGCCCGACGCCGACCTGCTGCCCGCGGCGCCCGCGGACGTCGCCGCGCTGCTCGACCGCACCGTCGTGATCAAGCTCAACGGCGGCCTGGGCACGAGCATGGGCATGACGCGCGCCAAGTCGCTGCTCGAGGTCAAGGACGGGCTCACGTTCCTCGACATCAGCGTGCGGCAGGTCCTCGCGCTGCGCGAGCGTGCGGGCGCCTCGCGCCTGCCGCTGGTGCTGATGAACAGCTTCGCCACGCGGGCCGACTCGCTGGCGGCGATCGCCGCAGACGCCGGGCTGTCGGCCGACCTCCCCGCGGACCTCGTGCAGAGCCGGGTGCCGAAGCTCGTCGACGACGGCAGCCTGCGGCCGGTGAGCTGGCCCGCCGACCCCGAGCTCGAATGGGCCCCGCCCGGCCACGGGGACCTGTACCCGGCGCTCGCGTCGTCCGGGATGCTCGAGGCGCTGCTCGAGCGCGGCTACTCCTACGCGTTCGTGTCGAACGCCGACAACCTCGGCGCGGTGCTCGATCCGCGGATCCTCGCCTGGTTCGCCGGCGAGCGGATCCCGTTCCTCATGGAGGTCGCCGACCGCACCGCCGCCGACCGCAAAGGCGGCCACCTCGCGCGCCGGGCCGGCGGCGGGCTCGTCCTGCGCGAGGTCGCCCAGACGGACCCGGCGGATCTCGACGCCTTCCAGGACATCGAACGCCACCGTTTCTTCAACACGAACACGATCTGGCTCGACCTGGAGGCGCTCGCCGCCCGCCTGGAGCGTGACGGGTTCATCGACCTGCCGATGATCGTCAACCGCAAGACCGTCGACCCGACCGACCCGCGCTCGACGCCCGTCGTGCAGCTCGAGAGCGCGATGGGGGCCGCCATCGACGCGTTCCAGGGCGCCCGCGCGCTGCGCGTCCCGCGCTCGCGGTTCGTCCCCGTCAAGACGACCGACGACCTGCTCGTGCTGCGCTCGGACGCCTACCGGCTGACCGGGGACGCGCGGATCGAGCTCGTGCCCGAGCGCCGTGGCCGCGCCCCGCTCGTGCGGCTCGATCCCGCGCACTACAAGCTCGTCGCCGACTTCGAGCGGCGCTTCCCCGCCGGCGCGCCCTCGCTGGCGGGCTGCGACGCGCTGAGCGTCAGCGGCGACGTGCGCTTCGGCGCCGGCGTCGTGGTGCGCGGCAGCGTGACGCTCGAGGCGCCGGAGGGGGCGCCGCGCACGATCGCCGACGGCGCGCTGCTCGAGGGGTAGCCCGGCGCCCTACGGCAGCCGGCCGAACCAGCGCATGCTCAGCAGGCCTGCGAGCAGCACGAGCACGAGCGCGCCGCCGGCGAACCCGGCCGTGATCTCGCGCTTCTCCTTGCGGCTGGCGATGCGCGAGCCGAGCTTCGAGTAGATCGTCGAGAGCTTCTTGTCGTCGGCGGCGGTGAACGCGCGGCCGCCGGAGGTCTGCGCGATCTGGCGCAGCGCCTCGGGATCCGGCGGCACCGGGACCGACTCGGGGACGCCGAGCGGGCCCTGCACGTCGAGGACGCCCCCCGGGGTGCCGAGCGCCACGGTGTAGATCGGGATGCGCGCCTTCTTCGCCAGCGCCGCCTGGGCGATCGGGTCGATCCCGGAGGTCGCCTTGCCGTCGGAGAGCAGCACGATCGCGCCGGGCGTCTTCTTCATGTTCGGCTGGCGCAGCGCCTGGAGCGCGGCCTGGATGCCGTTGCCGGTGGCCGTGCCGCCGCCCGCCCGCAGTGCCGCGATGCCGCCGCGCACCTGGTTGTGATCGATGGTGGGGCGCGCGATCGTGAGCGCCTTGTTCGAGAAGGCGACGGCGCCGACCTGGATGCCCTTGGGCAGCTTGTCGATGAACGCGCTCGCCGCCTGCTGCGCGGCGGCGAGGCGCGTGGGCGCGACGTCGGTCGCCGACATCGACGTCGAGACGTCGGTGACGAGCATGATGTTCGCGCGCTTGGTGGAGACCGCGACCGACGCCTGCGGGCGCGCGAGCGCGACCGCGAGCGCGGCGAGCGCCAGGCACAGCAGCGCGGCGGGCAGGTGCCGGCGCCAGCCCGGTGACTTCGGGGCGACCGAGGCGAGCGTGTCGAGCGCGGCAAAGCGCACGGCGTAGCGCTGGCGCCGGCGCTGGGCGAGCACGTAGCCGACGAGCACCAGCGGCACGATCAGCAGCGCGGCGAGGTAGGCGGGGCTGTCGAAGGTCATCGCAGCACCTCGCGCAGCGGGCGCAGCCAGTCGCCGTCGGTCGTGAGCACCGCGTGGCGGGCGCCCGCGCGGCGGACCGCGCCCGTGATCGCCGCCTGGCGGCGCGCCGCCTCGGTCGCGAACTGCTCGCGGATGCGCCGGCGCGAGGTGTCCACCTGGATCTGGCGCCCCGTCTCGGGGTCGACGAGCCAGAGGTGGCCGACGTCGGGCAGCTCGTCCTCGCGCGGGTCGCGGATCTGCGCGACGAGCGTGTCGTGGCGCCCGCGCAGCGCGGCGAGCGGCGCGCGCCAGGGCGGGTCCTCGGCGCCGGCGCCCTCGGCCATGTCGGAGACGACGACGATCAGCCCGGGCGTGCGGGCCAGCGCGCGGGTGTGCGCGAGCGCGCGCGCGAGGCCCTCGCCGCTCGCGCCGTCGGCGCCCACGCCCTCGTCGAGCGCGCGGCCGAGGCGGGCGAGCGCGCCGCGCCCGCCGTGCGGTGGCAGGATCAGGGGGCTGCCCGCGCCGAAGCGCAGCATCGCGACGCGGTTGCCGCGGCGCACCGCCAGGCGGCCGATCACGCGGGCGACGCCGTCGGCGACGTCGGCCTTCAGGCGCTGGGCCGTGCCGAATGCCATCGAGGGGGAGATGTCGAGCACGATCCACGTGGTGAGCGTGCGCTCGGGAACGTGCAGACGCACGTGCGGGACCTGCGTGCGGGCGGTCGCGGCGGGGTCGAGCAGGCGCACGTCGTCGCCGGGCTGGTAGGGGCGCAGCTGCGCGAGCTCGCTGCCCGGGCCCAGGCCGGACGCACGCTGGTCGCCGGGCATCAGGCCCGACACGCGCCGGCGCAGCGCCAGGTCGAGCGCGCCCACGACGGCGGGCGGCGTGGGGCCGGGCCCCTGGCTTCCCGCCGGGCGCACGAGCGGCGCGGCCGCGGGCCGCTGCCCGCGCGGGCGCTGCGGAGCCTCGACGCTCACGCCGCGTCGCCCCGCGCGAGGTCGATCTGCGGCACGGGCACGGTCTCGAGCACGCGCGCGAGCACGTCGTCGGCGGTCACGCCCTCGGCCAGCGCCTCGTAGCCCAGGACGAGCCGGTGGCGCAGGACGTCGTGGGCGACGGCGGAGACGTCGCCGGGAACGACATGCCCGCGGCCGCGCAGGAGCGCGAGCGCCCGCCCGGCGTGCACGAGGCCGATCGGGCCGCGCGGCGAGGCGCCGTACTCGATCAGCGGCGCGAGCTCGGCGAGGCCGTGCGCGGCCGGTTTGCGCGTGGCGTCCGCGAGCGCGACGGCGTAGGCGATCACCTCGCGGTCGACGATCACGGTCTCGACGGCCTCGCGGTGGCGCGCCAGCCGGTCGAGTGTGAGGACCTCGCGCACGTCGGCGCCCGCGCCGAGCGAGCGCCCGACGACGGCGGCCTCCTCGCCCGGCGAGGGGTATCCGACGAGGACCTTGAACAGGAAGCGGTCGGTCTGGGCCTCGGGCAGCGGGTAGGTGCCCTCGGACTCGATCGGGTTCTGCGTGGCGAGCACGAGGAACGGGTCGGGGACGCGGTGGCTCACGCCGCCGATCGTCACCTGCTGCTCCTGCATCACCTCGAGCAGCGCGGACTGCACCTTGGCGGGCGCGCGGTTGATCTCGTCGGCGAGCAGGAAGTTCCCGAACACCGGCCCGAGCTCGACGTCGAACGTGCCCGTGTCGGGCCGGTAGATACGCGTGCCGACGAGGTCGCTCGGGACGAGGTCCGGCGTGAACTGCACGCGCGAGAACTCGCCGCCGAGGACGCCGGCGAGCGTCTTCACGGTCAGCGTCTTGGCGAGGCCAGGGACGCCCTCGAGCAGCACGTGCCCGCCGGCGAGCAGGGCGATCATCAGGCGCTCGAGCATCGCGTCCTGGCCGACGATCACGCGCTTGACCTCGAACAGCGCGGCCTCGAGGTCGTCGCGGACCTCGTGCACCTGGGCACGGCGCTCCTCGCCGGCCGAGCCGTCGGCGCGGGCGGCGCGGGTGGTCGATTCGTCGAGCACGGCAAGCCGGCGGCCCGGCTCAGGATGAGCAGTCATGGCCGGACAGGAAACAGGACCGCCCTGAAGCGGACATGAACGCGACCTGAGCGCAGGCTGAGAACAGGCGGGCGCCGCTCAGGGCTGCGCCGGCCGCGCGGCGGCGCGCCGGCGCTCCTCCTCGAGGTCCTCGAGGCGGTCGCGGCGCTCCTGCTCGCGGTCGCTCTGCTCGAGCGCGCGCACGAGCAGGTAGGCCAGCGCGATGCCCATCACGAGCATCTGCTCGAAGGTCATGAGCTCGCCGCCGACCTGCTGGTCGTCGACGGCACTCAGCCCGAGGATCCCGGGCCGGTGCGTGTAGTACGAGTACAGCGCGTTGGGCGCGAAGGTCAGGCCGATGCCGAGCAGGCCCACGCCGAGCTTGGTCGTGAGCATGTAGACGACGGGGCCCATGATCCCGGTGCGAAAGCGTGAGCGGATCGGGCTCAGCAGGTGCCACCAGTACAGGAGGCCCACGCTCAGGAACGTCACGTGCTCGAGCACGTGGACGGTCGCGTGGTTCAGGGCGGCGTCGTAGGCGGCGGGCAGGTGCCAGAGCCACATCGCCGCGATGTACAGCACGACCGCCACCGCCGGATGGGCGAGCGGCCCGCTCGCGCGCTCGAGCGCCTTGAGGCGCCGCGTGACGGGGCGCAGGATGACCTTCGTGAGCCCGAGGATCAGGCAGATCGGCACGATGTCCAGCAGCAGCACGTGCTGGGTCATGTGGAACGCGAACGACTGCACGGCGAGCGCGTCGATCGGCGAGATCAGGGCGATCACGAGGTTGACGAGGCCGAGCAGGAACATCGCCAGCCGCCAGCCCGGGGCCGCGTGCGCCCCGTTCTCGCGGCGCACCCGCCGCCAGCGCGGCACGTACAGCCACGCGAGGACGGCGATGAGGATGATCGGCCCCGGGTCGATCGTCCACGAGAGATTTGCGCGCACGGCGCTCCATCGTCGCAAAGACGCTGGTGCGCCGTGCCGGGACGCGAGCGAGGGTGTGCCGGTGCGCCTCGCTGTGCTCGACCTGCTCGTGCCCCCAACGTGCTGGGCGTGCGGCGAGCCGGCGCCCGGCGGCGTGCTGTGCGGGCCCTGCGAGGACGTCCTGCCCTGGCTCGACCGCCCGCTGACCGTCCCGCGCGAGGGCCCGCTGGCGGCCGCCTGGGCGCCGCTGGCGTACGCCGGGCCCGCGCGCGTGCTCGTCCACGCGTTGAAGTTCCGCGGCGCCGCCGGGCTCGCGGGCGCGATGGCCCGGCACATCACGGACGGGATCCCGCCATCGGTCTTCGCCGAGGGCTGGGCGCTTGTCCCGGTGCCCGCGCACCCCGGGCGCCGGCGGCGCCGGGGCTTCGACCACGCGGAGCTGCTCGCGGCGGCGCTCGCGCGCCGCACGGGCCTGGCGCTCCTGCCCGCGCTGCAGCGCCACGGCGGCGCGCGCGAGCGCCAGCGCGGGCGCCATCGCACGCAGCGCCTGGCCGCGAGCGCCGTCAGCGTGGGCGCCCGCCACCCGGCGGGCGGGCCGTGCCTGCTCGTCGACGACGTGCGCACGACCGGCGCCACCGCCGCGGCCTGCGCTGCGGCCCTGCGCGCGGCGGGAGCCCCGCAGGTCGTTGCCGTTTCCTACGCGCACGTGCCGTAGTAGTCCGTCTGGCTGCGACCACGCCGGCCGCAGTAGCATCGGTTCCGACCACGAGCCGAGAGGAGTGCCATGCAGATCGAAGTCTCCGGTCTGAACGTCTCGATCACCGATGACCTTCGCGAGCAGATCGAGCGGCGCTTCCAGAAGGTGGCCCGCCAGGTCTCCGACCTCGCGACCTGCGAGGTCATCCTCTCCGAGGAGCGCAACCCTGCGATCAAGATGCGCGAGAAGGTCGAGGCGAGCCTGCAGCTCAAGGGCGTGACCCTTCATGCGAAGGCGCAGGCGACCGAGTTCCGGGGGGCGATCGGGGATGTCGTCGACGAGCTCATGCGCCAGGTCGAGCGGCGCCGGGACAAGGTCCGCAAGGTCAGCAAGACGGGGTCCAAGACGATCAGGCACGGGGACGTCGCGGTCGCCGAGGCGGAGGTCGCGGAGGCCGACTGAGCGCCCCGGACAGCCGTCCCCGAGGGTCTGGAGGGCCCCCGACCCACAGCTACACTTCGCCGCATGGGTCTGCTCGACAAGGCGCTCAACATCGGCGAGGGCAAGCAGTTCCGCCAGTACGAGAAGCGGGTGGACGCCATCGGCGCGTTCGAGCCCGAGCTCCAGGAGCTCGACGACGCCGCGCTGCGCGCGCGCATGGACGAGCTGCGCCGGCGCGTGCAGGAGGACGACGAGGACCTCGACGACGTCCTCGAGGAGTGCTTCGCCATCGTCCGCGAGGCGGGGCGGCGCTTCATGTCGATGCGCCACTTCGACGTCCAGCTGATCGGCGGGATGGTCCTGCACGGCGGGAACATCGCCGAGATGAAGACCGGTGAGGGCAAGACGCTGACCGCGACGCTGGCCGTGTGCCTGAACGCCCTCGAGGGCAAGGGCGTGCACCTCGTCACCGTCAACGACTACCTCGCTCGCCGCGACGCCGAGTGGATGAGCCCGATCTACGATGGGCTCGGCTTCAGCTGGGGCGTGCTGCAGAACATGCAGCCCCAGGAGGAGAAGATCGCGGCCTACGCCTGCGACATCACCTACGGCACCAACTCGGAGTTCGGCTTCGACTACCTGCGCGACAACATGGCGCAGTCGCTGGAGGAGAAGGTCCAGCACGGCGGTCGCATCGGCGAGGACGGCCGCCCGGTGGCGATGCACAACTTCGCGATCGTCGACGAGGTCGACAACATCCTGATCGACGAGGCGCGCACGCCGCTGATCATCTCCGGCGCGCCCGAGGCCGCGGCCGACTGGTACGCCACCTTCGCGCGGCTCGCGCCGAAGATGGAGCCGGGCAAGACGCCCGAGGGCCTGGACCCGCGCGCGAAGAAGGAGTACGTCGCGGACTTCGACTACGAGTTCGACGAGAAGAACAAGACGATCGCCGTCACCGAGCAGGGCGTCGCGAAGGCCGAGAAGTTCCTCGGCATCGACCATCTCTACCGCGCCGAGAACGGCCACCTCGTCAACCACCTGATCCAGGCGCTGAAGGCCGAGTCGCTCTACAAGCGCGACGTCGACTACGCCGTCGTCGACGGCCAGGTGATGATCATCGACGAGTTCACCGGCCGCATCCTGGAGGGGCGCCGCTGGTCGGAGGGCCTGCACCAGGCGGTCGAGGCCAAGGAGGGCGTGAGCGTCCAGGAGGAGAACCAGACGCTCGCGACGATCACGCTGCAGAACTACTTCCGCCTCTACGACAAGCTCGCCGGGATGACGGGCACCGCCCTGACCGAGGCGACCGAGTTCATGAAGATCTACGACCTTGGCGTCGTGCAGATCCCGACGAACCGGCCGATGGTCCGCGCCGACCGCAACGATCAGGTCTACAAGACCAAGGACGGCAAATGGCACGCCGTCGTCGAGGAGGTCGTCGGGCGCCACGAGCGCGGCCAGCCGGTGCTCGTCGGCACCATCTCCGTCGAGGTCTCCGAGACGCTCTCGGAGCAGCTGCGCGCGCGCGGGATCCCGCACACCGTGTTGAACGCGAAGCCCGAGTACGCCGAGCGCGAGGGGCACATCATCGCCGAGGCCGGCCGCCTGGGCGCGGTCACGATCGCGACGAATATGGCCGGCCGCGGCGTCGACATCAAGCTCGGCGGGAACCCCGACCACCTCGCCGGCGAGGAGCTGGCGGCGATGGGCCTCAAGCCCGGCGATCCCGACTACGAGGAGCGCCTGGCCGACGTGCTGCCCGCGATGGAGGTCAAGGTCTCCGAGGCGCGCGATGCGGTCGTCGAGGCGGGCGGCCTGTGCATCATCGGCACCGAGCGTCACGAGAGCCGCCGGATCGACAACCAGCTGCGCGGCCGCTCCGGTCGCCAGGGCGACCCGGGCGAGTCGCGCTTCTTCCTGAGCGCCGAGGACGACCTCGTGCGCCTGTTCGCCGGCGACCGGATCTACAAGATCCTCGATCGCCTCGGCTCGGTCGACGAGCACGGCCACGAGGAGCCGATCGAGGCCGGCATGCTGACGAAGCAGATCGAGAAGGCCCAGCGCAAGGTCGAGGAGCAGAACTTCCTGATCCGCAAGCGCGTGCTCGAGTACGACGACGTGATGAACGAGCAGCGCCGCGTGGTCTACGCCTACCGCGACGACGTGCTCGAGGGCCGTGACCTCGGTGACCAGGCACGCGAGGAGATCGCCGGCGTCGTCGGGCGCATGGTCGACCAGTACACGCCGGGCGACTACGTCGAGGAGTGGGATCTCGAGGGCCTGTTCATCGCGCTCAACGACATCTACCCGAGCGATCTCACGCCGGCCGAGGTGAGCGCCGAGCAGCTCGACCGCGAGCAGCTCGCCGAGCGCGTGTCCGACGAGGCGATGCGGCGCTACGACGAGCGCGAGGCGCACTTCGGCGACGAGCTGATGCGCGCGCTCGAGCGCTACCTGCTGCTGCAGATCATCGACCAGCGCTGGCGCGAGCACCTCTACGACATGGACTACCTGCGCGAGGGCATCCACCTGCGCGGGTTCGCCCAGATCGATCCCCTCGTCGCCTACAAGAACGAGGCGTTCGACCTGTTCACCGACCTCATGAACTCGATCTGGTCGGACTTCGCCCGGATGGTCTACCACGTGGAGGTCGAGGTCGAGATCGAGGATCCCGCCGCCACGCCGTTCCCGGCCGCCGGCGGCAGCCAGACCCGGGCCGGTCGGATGAGCTACTCGGGCGGCATGGGCGCCGAGGCGGCGGGCGCGCTCGCCACCGCGACCGCGGCGGGCTACGCCGCCGGCGACGCGCCGCAGATCGTCGGCGCCGACGGCCACGTCGAGGAGCTCGCGATGGCGCCGGTCGTCGAGCAGCGCCACGTCAGCGAGGAGGAGCAGATCGGGCGCAACGATCCGTGCTGGTGCGGGTCGGGCAAGAAGTACAAGAAGTGCCACGGGGCGTAGGGGTCCGCCGACGCCCACCGTCGTTCCGCGACTCGTTGCGATGGCATCGGTGCAGCCGATGCAGGTGCACACGATCCGCTGGGAGCCGGGACTGAGGCGGTCCGGATTCGGGGCGGCCTGGGCGCCGGTCCTCACGGGTCCTGTCGCCGGACACACCCTCGGGGCAGTCGCGCCGAGGGCGTGATCCGCCGCCACCCGTTCGACCGACGCCCGCGCCTCGGGCGCCGCGGCTGCCGCCGCCCGACGCCCGGTGGCCGCACGGGTCCCGTGCGTGCCCGCGCGAGCGATCCCTTGCGGTAGCACCGGCGCGGCCGATGCTGGTGCACACGATTCTCGGGAAGCGCTCGTGGACAGGCCGCGACCGGCATGGCAGCGCGGCGGCAGCACACTGCGCTGGGCCGCGACGCGAGGCCGAGGGCCATGCCCTTGATGCCTCGCGCCGGTGACGCCGGATTCGACCCGGTCCCGCCGCGGCACCGCCCGCTCGGTGGATCGTGTGCCTCGGCATGGGCGCCGCCTACGCCAATGCAATGAGGTCGTGGCACGGACCCACGGCGGCGCCGCACAGCCGGCCCGGCACAGCTCCGCGCTGCTAGCGTCGGCAGGCCATGTCAACCGTCTCCAGCAGCGACACCTGGCCCCAGCGCCTCGCGGCGATCCGCGAGCAGCTCGGCGCGCTCGAGTCGTTCCTCGACCCCGATGGGCTCGCCGCGCGGGTGGCCGAGCTCGAGGGGCGGATGG
>Ga0335070_10002269_pt1 | contig 22472 bp, 22 predicted proteins | sample Lox_Sample_13_FD_206722 | JGI IMG/M metagenome (GOLD analysis project Ga0335070, IMG submission 206722) | Soil microbial communities from Loxahatchee National Wildlife Refuge, Florida, United States - Lox_Sample_1.3 | ecosystem: Environmental > Terrestrial > Soil > Wetlands | place: USA...
GGGAAGCGCGACATGACGTTGCCGGTGAGCTCGAGCACCTGGCGCGGGTTGGCCATGCCCGTGGTGTCGGCGAGCGAGATGCCGTCCAGGCCGGCGTCGCGGAAGCGCGCCACGAAGTCGTACACCACGTCCTCGTGCACGCGGCCCTCGAACGGGCAGCCGAACGTGGTCGAAAGGCTCATGGTGATCTTGAGTCCCGCCGCGTGCGCGGCCTTCACCATGGCGGGCAGCTCGGCGAGCGACTGCTCGTGGGTGCGGTTGATGTTGGCGCGGTTGTGGGTCTCGGAGGCGGAGATCACCGCGTTCACTTCATCGGGCTTGCGGCGTGCGGCGGTGGCGTCGCGCACGCCGCGCAGGTTCGGCACCAGCGCCACGTACACCACGCCGGGCACGCGGTCGATCTGCGCCAGCACGTCGTTGGCGTCCGCCAGCGCGGGCACCGCCTTGGGCGACACGAACGAGGTGACCTCGATCTTGTGCAGCCCCGTGCGAGACAGCTGGTTGATGACCTCGACCTTCGTGGCCGTGGGAACGAAGGACTTCTCGATCTGGAAACCGTCGCGCACGGCGACGTCGTTGATGTAGAGCCGCATGGATCAGGGTAGGCGCCGCAAGACGTCAGATTCTACTCTCCGGACGGCTCCTAGCTAACCACGCCACGCGCCTTCAGCGCCTCGATCTCGGCGGCGCCGAAGCCCAGCGCGCCCAGCACTTCGCCCGTGTGCTCGCCCAGGCGCGGGCCGATCCACTTCGTGCCGCCGGGCGTGTCGGAGAGCTTCGGCACGATGCCGGGCAGCAGCAGGTCGCGCTCTCCCAGCTTGTGGCGCTCGATCATGCCGCGCGCCTGGTAGTGCATGTCCGCGGCGATGTCGGCGATCGAGTAGATGCGCCCCGAGGGCACCTGCGCGCCTTCGAGCACGCGCAGCGCCTCGTCGAGGTCGTGCTGCCGGGTCCATTCCGAGATCACGGCGTCGAGCTGCGCGGTGCGCGCCACGCGCCCGTCGTTGGTGGCGAGCGACGGATCGTCGGCGAGGTCGGGGCGCCCGATGGCGCGCATCATGCGCTTGAAGATCGAGTCGGCGTTGGCGCCGATCACGATGTACTTGCCGTCGCGGCACGGATACGTGTTCGACGGCACGATGCCCGGCAGCGACGCGCCGGTGCGCTCGCGCACGAAGCCGTCGGCGCCGTATTCCGGAAGCATCGACTCCATCATCGCGAACACCGCCTCGTAGAGTGCCACGTCCACCACCTGGCCCTTGCCGCTGGCGGCTCGCTGGTGCAGCGCCATGAGCGCGCCGATCACGCCGAACATCGCGGCCAGCGAATCGCCGATGGAAATGCCGACCCGAACGGGTGCGCGGTCCGCATAGCCCGTCACGTAGCGCATGCCGCCCATGGACTCGCCGATCGCGCCGAAGCCGGGGCGATCGCGATAGGGACCGGTCTGCCCGAAGCCGGAGATGCGGACCATGACCAGCCCCGGGTTGCCGTCGCTCAGCGCCTCGTAGCCCAGGCCCCATTTCTCCATCGTGCCGGGGCGGAAGTTCTCCACCACGATGTCGGCGCCCTTGGCGAGCTTGCGGACGATTGCCTGGCCTTCGGGATCGCGCAGGTTCACCGCGATCGACTTCTTGTTGCGCGCCTGCGCGTACCACCAGAGCGAGTTGCCCTCGTGCAGGCGCCGCCACTTGCGCAGCGGATCGCCCTCGCCGGGCGTTTCCACCTTCACGACCTCGGCGCCGAATTCCGCGAGCAGCCTCGCGCAGTACGGGCCCGCGATCAGCGTGCCCATCTCGACCACCTTGAGACCCGAGAGCGGCCCCGGCATGTTCAGTCCTCCTCGATGAGCGCGGGTAGCGCGCTTCCCGCCGGCTCGTGGAACACGAAAGCCGCGTGTTCCGTGAGCGGCGTTGCTTGCGGATTGACCTCGATCACGGTGGCGCCCGCCTCGAGCGCGGCGAAGGCGAGCGAGGCCGCGGGCTCGACGAGTCCCGAGGTGCCGATCGAGACAAACACGTCGCACGCCATCGCCGCGTGGGTCGCCGCCTCCAGCTCGCCCGCCGGCAGCATCTCGCCGAACCACACGACGTCGGGGCGAAGCGGCGAACCGCAGAGCGCGCAGCGCGGCGGCGACGCGGCGCGGTCCCAGCCGGACGCCGGGTGCCCGTTGTCGAAACACTTCACGCGCCGGATGTTTCCGTGCAGCTCGTGAATCCTTCGGCTACCTGCGGCATGATGCAATCCGTCGACATTCTGGGTGACCAGCGTGAACCCCGCTCCCCGCGCCACCGTACGCTCCTCCAGCTTCGCGAGGGCCCGATGTCCCGCGTTGGGCTGCACCGCCGCGACACGCTCGCGCCGCCACGCGTACCACTCCCACACGGTGCGCGGATCCCGGCGGAAGGCCTCGGGGGTCGCGAGCTCCTCGGGCCGGAAGCGCGACCAGAGCCCGGTGAGCGCGTCGCGGAACGTCGGAATGCCGGATTCGGCGGAGATGCCGGCGCCCGTGAGGGCCATGATGGCGCGGGCTCCGGCCAGGCGCCGGCGCGCCGCGAGCATGGCGGATTGATCGGCGGCCGCGGACATGCCTGGGTTTAGACTGGCGCTCATCATGTTCTGCCTATCGTGCGGGATCGGAGCCGGACTTTTCGCGCAGGGCGAGCTCTCCTCACATCATACGGCGGCGGGTTTCCGCAACAACTATCCCCACGAGACGAAGCAGAGCTTCTGGGCGTGGCAATGGGAGCGCATGCAGCATGGCGTGCCGCAGCCGCCGCCCGGCGGCTGGAACATCCCGCACATGCGCACGGATGCGGCGGCCTTGCGGGCCAACGGCCACGATCCGACGCTCACCTGGATCGGGCACGCGGCGTTCCTCATCCAGCTGGCGGGGCGCAACATCCTCGTCGATCCGCAGTTCTCCGGGCGCGCCTCGCCCTTGCCCTTCGCAGGCCCGAAGCGCGTCGTGCCGTTGCCCATCGAGATCGACGAGCTTCCGCCCATCGACGTGGTGCTGGTCTCGCACAACCATTACGACCATCTCGACCTCGAGTCGGTGCAGCGCCTGGCGCGCCGCGAGGGCGGCGGCCCGCTCTTCGTCGTGCCGCTCGGCCTCAAGGCCTGGTTCGCGGAGCAGGGCATCGATCGCGTCGAGGAGCTCGACTGGTGGCAGTCGCGCAACGAGAACGGGATGCGCATCACGCTCGTGCCCGTGCAGCATTGGAGCAAGCGCACGCTGTGGGACACGAACCAGACGCTCTGGGGCGGATGGGTCATCGAGGGGGGCGGCCTCAAGGTGATCCACACCGGCGACCTCGGCTATTCGAAGGACGCGCGCGACATCGGCGAGCGCCTGGGTCCCTTCGACCTCGCGCTGATCCCGATCGGCGCCTACGCGCCGCGCTGGTTCATGAAGGCCATGCACGTCGATCCGGCCGAGGCGGTGCAAGTGCGCGCCGACCTCAAGGCGCGGCATGCCATCGGGATGCATTGGGGCACCTTCGAGCGCCTCACCGACGAGCCGCTCGACGAGCCGCCCGCGGAGCTCGCGCGCCAGCGCGCCGCAGCGGGCCTTGCGCCCGAGGATTTCGACGTCATGAAGGTGGGTGAAACCCGCCGCATACAAAGAGGAGGAGACAAGCCATGAACGCAGGGATGAAGACCACGTTACGCAGTCTCGCGGCCGCGCTCGCGGCCTGGAGCGCCATCGCGGTCGCGCAATACCCCAACCACCCCGTGACGCTCGTCGTGCCGTTCGCGGCGGGAGGCCCCACGGACACCGTCGCGCGCACGCTGGGCGCCGCGATGTCGAAGGCGCTGGGGCAGACGGTCGTGATCGAGAACAAGCTGGGTGCGGGCGGCACCATCGCGGCCAACTTCGTCGCGAAGGCGAACCCCGACGGCTACACGATCTTCATTCACCACAACGGCATGGCCACGGCACCCGCGCTGTACCGGAAGCTGCCGTTCAACCCGCTCACCGATTTCGAGTACATCGGGGAAGTGGCCGACGTGCCCATGACGCTCCTCGCGCGCAAGGACTTCCCGCCCAACAACGTGAAGGAGCTGGTCGCGTACGTGCGCGCCAACAAGGAGAAGATCAACCTCGCCAACGCGGGCCTGGGGGCCGTCTCGCAGCTGTGCGGGATGCTCTTCATGCAGGCCGCCGAAACGGAGCTCACGACGATCCCGTACAACGGGACCGCGCCCGCCATGGCGGCGCTGCTGGGCGGCCAGGTGGACATCCTGTGCGACCAGACGACCCAGACCATCCCGCAGATCAAGGCGGGCAAGGTGAAGTTCTACGGCGTGACCACCAAGCAGCGCATCGCGGCGCTCCCCGATGCCCCCACGCTCGACGAGCAGGGGCTCAAGGACTTCGAGGTGGTCGTGTGGCACGGCGTGTACGCGCCGAAGGGCACGCCCCGGGAAGCGCTCGACAAGCTGAACGCCGCGCTGCGCTCCGCCCTCAAGGATCCCGACGTGGCCGCCCGCTTCAACGAGCTGGGCGCGGTGATCGTGCCGGAATCGAAGCAGACCCCGGCCGCGCTGCGCGACTGGCTCAAGGCGGAGATCGACCGGTGGCAGCCCCTGATCCGCAAGGCGGGGGTGTACGCGGACTGACGCCGGTGGCCTCCTTCGACGAGCGCCACGCGGAGATCCGCGAGGGAGTTCGCGCGTTGTGCGCGGAGTTTCCCGCCGCCTACTTCCGCGGCGTGGACGAGCGCCGCGGCTACCCCGAGGAATTCGTCGCGGCGCTCACCCGCGCGGGCTGGCTCGCCGCGCTGGTCCCGCAGGAGTACGGCGGCTCGGGACTGGGCCTGTCCGAGGCCTCGGTGATCATGGAGGAGATCAACCGATGCGGCGGCAACGCGGGCGCCTGCCACGGGCAGATGTACAACATGGGCACGCTGCTCAGGCACGGCTCGCAGGCGCAGAAGCGCGAGTACCTGCCGCGCATCGCGCGCGGCGAGCTGCGCCTGCAATCCATGGGCGTCACCGAGCCCACCGCGGGAACCGACACCACGTCGATCTCCACCTTCGCCGAGCGCAAGGGCGAACGCTACGTCGTGAACGGGCAGAAGGTCTGGATCTCGCGCGTGCAGCACTCGGACCTCATGATCCTGCTCGCGCGCACCACGCCGCTCGCGCAGGTGAAGCGAAAATCCGAAGGGCTCTCGATCTTCCTCGTGGACCTGCGCTCGGCCGTCGGCCACGGGCTCGAGGTGAAGCCCATCGCGAACATGGTGAACCACGAGACCAACGAGCTCTTCTTCAGCAACCTCGAGATTCCCGCGGCCAACCTGATCGGCGAGGAAGGACAGGGCTTCCGCTACATCCTCGACGGACTGAACGCCGAACGCGCGCTGATCGCCGCCGAATGCATCGGCGACGGCTATTGGTTCGTGGACAAGGTCACGAAGTATGCGAAGGAGCGGATCGTGTTCGGCCGGCCCATCGGCCAGAACCAGGGCGTGCAGTTTCCCATCGCGGAGGCATACATCGCCGTCGAGGCGGCCAACCTGATGCGCTTCCGGGCATGCGAGTTGTTCGACGCGGGACAACCCTGCGGCGCCGAGGCCAACATGGCGAAGCACCTGGCGGCCAGGGCTTCATGGCAAGCCGGCGAAGCGTGCCTCCAGTTCCATGGAGGCTATGGCTTCGCCGCCGAGTACGACGTGGAGAGGAAGTTCCGCGAGACGCGCCTCTACCAGGTGGCGCCGATCTCGAGCAACCTGATCCTCGCCTACATCGCGGAGCACGTGCTGGGGCTGCCGCGCTCGTTCTAGGCGATGATCGCCCCGTTTCGGACCAACCCCTCCATGGCGGGTTGAACGGCGCGAAGCGTCCGTTCCAACAAGCGTCGACGGCCTACTCGACCGTTACGGACTTGGCGAGGTTGCGGGGCTTGTCCACGTCGGTGCCGCGCACGAGGGCCGTGTGGTACGCGAGAAGCTGCACCGGCACCGCGTGCACGACGGGCGACATCACGCCCGCGTGGCGCGGCGTGCGGATCACGTGCACCCCTTCGCTTTCGGTGAAGTGGCTGTCGAGATCCGCGAAGACGTAGAGCTCGCCGCCGCGGGCGCGCACTTCCTGCATGTTGGACTTGAGCTTCTCCAGCAGCGCGTCGTTGGGCGCGATCACCACCACCGGCATCGAGGCGTCCACGAGCGCGAGGGGCCCGTGCTTGAGCTCGCCGGCGGGATAGGCCTCGGCGTGGATGTACGAGATCTCCTTCAGCTTCAGCGCGCCTTCGAGGGCCACGGGATAGTGGATTCCGCGGCCGAGGAAGAGCGCGTGGTCGTGCCGCGCGAAGCGCTCGGCCCACACGCGCACCTGCGGCTCGAGGTTGAGCGCGCTCTGCACGCTGCCCGGGACGAAGCGTAATTGCCCGATCGCGTCGTGCTCGGCGGCGGCCCCGAGGCGTCCCTTCGCCTTGGCGAGCGCGAGCGTGAGCGTGTAGAGCGCCACCAGCTGCGTCGTGAACGCCTTCGTCGATGCCACGCCGATCTCGGTGCCCGCGCGCGTGTAGAAGACGAAGCGCGAGGCGCGCGGAATGCTGCTCTCGCGCACGTTGCAGATGGACAGCGTGTTCGCGTGGCCCAGCTCCTTCGCGCGCTTGAGGGCCTCGAGCGTGTCGAGCGTCTCGCCCGACTGCGAGATCGTGACGACGAGCTGCCGGGGGCTCGGGATCGAGTCGCGATAACGGTATTCGTGGCCCAGCTCGACGCTGCAGGGAACCTGGGCGATGGCCTCGATCCAGTGGCGCGCGACGAGCCCCGCGTAGTAGCTGGTGCCGGAGGCGAGCACGAGCACCGATTGCGCGTCGCGCATCGCCGACGACGCGCCCGCCCCGAACAGCGCCTCGATGTCCACGCCGGCGTCGATCACGCCTTCCAGCGTGTCCGACACGGCGCGCGGCTGCTCGTGGATCTCCTTCTGCATGTATTGGCGGTACGGGCCGAGGTCCACCGCGTCGGCGGAGAGGTCCGACAAGTGCACGGTCCGCTGCACGGGCTCGCCGCTCGCGTCCACCACTTCCACGCCGCCGCGGTGCAGCGCGACCACGTCGCCGTCCTCGAGGTACATCACGCGGCGCGTTTCGGCGATGAGGGCGGAGGCGTCGGACGCGAGGAAGTTCTCGCCCTCGCCCAGCCCCACGACCAGCGGGCAGCCCATGCGTGCCCCGGCGACGGTCTCGGGATCGGCCATGGCGACCACGCCCAGCGCGTAGGCGCCGCGCAGGTCGGCCACCGCCTTGCGCGTCGCGGCGAAGAGATCGCGCTGCCCGCGGAAGTAGTGGTGGATGAGGTGCGCCACGACCTCGGTGTCGGTCTGCGACTCGAACGCGTAGCCCAGGGCCTTCAGCCGCGCGCGCTGCTCCTCGTGGTTCTCGATGATGCCGTTGTGCACCACGGCGATCTCGTCGTTGGAGACGTGCGGATGAGCGTTGGGCTCGGTCACGCCGCCGTGCGTGGCCCAGCGCGTGTGGGCGATGCCGATGATGCCCTTCAGGCCCTCGGCCCGCGCGGCGCTCTCCACCTCGGCCACGCGCCCCACGCGGCGCACGCGGCGGATCGCGCCGTTGAGCACCGCGATCCCGGCGGAGTCATAGCCTCGGTATTCGAGCCGCTTCAGGCCCTCGGTGAGGATGGGGACGACGTTGCGGCTGGCGATGGCGCCGACGATTCCACACATCCCGTCATTGTCTCAAAAAACAAGCTCTCCCCAGCCTGGGGACTGGGGAGAGATCAAGAAGGCGGCATGCTCTTGGCCTCACGTCGCCTCGAGGTCGCAGGAGAGGAGGGAAAACCCACGACCTGATGCGAAGTCTGCGCCCGGGAGGCCCCGGGCCGCAGCGGGATTGTCCTCAGTCGGAGTGCTGAATATTCCGGGAACCGCGCCGGCGGGGGGCCGCCAGGGCGGCCCAGGCCACCCCGAGGGTGACGAGGGGCGCCCCGACCGGCACGTAGAGGCCCCCACGCAGGGCGGCCATCGCGCCTGCGAGGAGGGCCAGCGCGCCCACCGCGGCGACGGCGAGCCCGAGGGCGGGGCGGTGCGCCAGGAAGGGCGCTGCGGCGAGCAGGACCAGCAGCGCGGTGAGCGGCCGCAGCGCTTCCTGGGCGGCGTGTCCCATGAGCGCCGTGCGCAGCGTCTGAGCATGGACCGCCACGCCGGGCGAATCCCCGCGGGAGGGCTCCCACCCGGCCACGTTCACCGGCACCTCGATGCGGTCGGAAAAGGGCTGTGTCTCGCCGATGAACACGATGCGATCCCGGAAGAGGCGCTTGAGGACATCCAGGTCCTCGGCGCGAAGCACGTCGTACATCGACACGTAGCGCAACGGCGGGGCGAGCGAGAAATCGATGAGCCCCTCGTTGCATTTGGCCGCGAGCTCCCGGCAAAGCCGCCCGGCGAGCGTGGGATAGCCGCCATCTTCCGTGGGTATCAGCAGCGAGTAGCGGCGCGTCACGCCGTCGTCGTCGCGCGCGGCAAGGCCGATGCCCAGGCGCGCGTCCCCGAGCAGCGCGAGGAAGGGCGCGTGGATGCGCCGCGCGCTGCGCGTGCGCGGGTCGATGTTGAGCGTGGCGACGAAGGGCCCGTTCTGCGCCGCCGCGGCGAGGCCCAGCATCAGCGCGCGATCGAGGCCCGCATGCAACTCGTCGTACGAGCGCTCGGGCAGGGGATAGTCGAGGCCGATGGCGCGCGGCTTCGCGGCGGCGATGCGCTGGAGCAGCTTGCCCAGGGGCTCGTGCCACAGCCCGGGCGGCACCGGGATCGCGTTCACCGTGGCCGGGTCGATGCCCACGATGATGATGTCGTCGGGAACCGCGCGCGGAGCGAACTTGGCGAGCAGGCGCCACTGCAGGTCGAGGAGCTTGTTGTCGAGCCAGGCCACCGGCGGGGTGAGCGAGAACGCGAACCCGGCCAGCGCGATCGCCGCGATCGCGAAGGCGCGCGTGGTGACGCGACCGCCGTCGCCGGGCTCCAGCATGGGCCTTATCTTAACGCTGCCCCCGCGCGGTGCTAGACTTCCCGTGTCCTCGCCCCTTAGAACAGAACGATGGCTGGGGAATCCCCGAGCGCCGCGCAGCTCCAGACGATCACCGACCCCTTCGTGAGGGAACTCGCCTCATTGGGGCGGCTGCGCAGCTATCCGAAGAACACGGTCTTCATCACCGAGGGCGATTCGAGCGATTCCGTCTTCGTGATCCTCTCGGGCCGGGTGAAGATCTTCCTGTCGGACACCGAGGGCCACGAGATGATCCTCGACACCCAGGGTCCCGGGGAATACGTGGGCGAGATGGCGCTCGACGGCAACCCGCGCTCGGCCTCGGTGATGACCATGGAAGCGACCACGTTCTCGGTGGTCTCGCGCGAGCCCATCAAGGAAGCGATCCGCCGCAAGCCCGATTTCGCCCTCGACATGATCTCCAAGATCATCGACCGGGCGCGGCTCGCCACCAACAGCGTGAAGGATCTCGCGCTGCTCGACGTCTACGGCCGCGTCGCGCGCCTGCTGCTCAACATGGCGGTGGAGGTCAACGGCAAGCTCGAGATCCCCGAGAAGCTCACGCAGCAGGAGATCGCCGAGCGCGTGGGCGCCTCGCGCGACATGGTGAGCCGCATCTTCCGCGACCTCACGGCCGGCGGTTACATCACCGTCGAGAGCCGGCACATCACGATCAACAAGAAGCCGCCGGCGCGATGGTAAGCAGCGGGGCGGTCGATGGAGCGGACTTGCGCCGCTCATCGACGCGTGGCAGCCGAAGTCAAGGAATACCGACACCAGATAGGGGAGAGAAGATCATGAAAAGCGTCTTTGCGCTCAAGTGGCGCAAGGTCCGGATCCGCCCGCTGCAGGCAACTACTTTTTCGCCGGACGCTTCCAGCCAGGCTTCGTCACCTGCTTCGCCTCGGTGATCGTGAGGCCCCCGGGCGGGACGTCCTTCGAGATCGTCGCGCCGGCCCCGATCGTCGCGCCCTTTCCCACGGTGACCGGCGCGATGAGCTGCACGTCGGAGCCGATGTGCACGTCGTCCTCGATCACCGTGCGGTGCTTGTTCGCCCCGTCGTAGTTGCAGGTGATGGTGCCGGCGCCGATGTTCACGTCGCGGCCCACGGTCGAATCCCCGATGTAGGCGAGGTGGTTCGCCTTGCTGCCCTTGCCGAACTTCGAGGCCTTCACCTCGACGAAGTTGCCGATGTGGACCTCGTCCGCGAGCGCGCTGCCCGGCCGGATGCGCGCATAGGGGCCGATGCGCGCGCGGGCGCCGATGGAAGCTTCCTCGATGTGCGAGTACGGCTTGATCTCGGTGCCGGGACCCACGGTCGCATCGCGCACGATGCAGTGCGCGCCGACCTGCACGCCGTCGCCAAGCTTCACGCTTCCCTCGAAGATGCAGCCCACGTCGATCGAGACGTCGCGCCCGCACTCCAGGCTTCCGCGCACGTCGACGCGCGCCGGGTCGCATAGCGTCACGCCCGCTTCGAGCAGGCGCGCCGCCTCGCCCGCCTGGTACCTGCGCTCGAGGAACGCGAGGTCCGCCTTGCTGTTCACGCCCAGGCATTCGTGGGGCGAGGCCGGGTGGCGCACGTCGACGGGCACGCCGTCGGCCACCGCCAATGCGACGACGTCCGTGAGGTAGTACTCGCCCTGCGCGTTGTCGTTGCCAAGGCGCGCGAGCCATCCGTCGAGGCGGGCGCGCGGGGCGGCGAGGATGCCCGTGTTCACTTCGCGGATCGCGCGTTGCTCGGGCATGGCGTCTTTCTCCTCGACGATCTTGGCGACGCGGCCGGCCTTGTCGCGCACGATGCGCCCATAGCCCCTGGGGGCATCCAGCTCCTGGGTGAGCAACGCGAGATGGCCGGTGGACGCGGCGTCCACGAGCGAGCGCAGCGTGCCCGACGCGATGAGCGGCACGTCGCCGTAGAGGACGAGCACCACGCCCTCGCGGTCGAGGTGGGGCAGGGCCTGCAGCACGGCGTGGCCGGTGCCCAGCTGCTGCTCCTGCACCGCCCACTGGGCATCGGCAGCGGAGAGCCGCTCACGCACGACCTCCGCGCCATGGCCGATCACGATGCAGAGCTTGCGCGGCTCGAGGCGGCGGGCGGTGTCGATGACGTGCGCGAGGAGCGGGCGCCCCGCGAGGGGATGCAGGACCTTGGGCAGATCCGAGCGCATGCGCTTGCCCAGGCCCGCGGCCAGGACGACGACCTGCAGTGCAGCGGCGGCGGTCAGCGGCGGTCGCGAAGCTTGCGGATGGCCTGCAGCTGCGCGACGGCCTGCGCGAGCTCGGCCTGGGCGCGGGCGATGTCCATCTGGCCCGTGCGGTTCGTGATGGCTTCCTTGGCGAGGCGCTCGGCCTCCATCGCCTTGGCCTCGTCGAGGTCGTGCGCCCGCACGGACGTGTCCGCGAGGATCGTGACATGGTCGGGCTGCACTTCCATCATGCCGCCCGAGACGTAGATCACTTCCTCCTGCGCGCCCGCCTGCAGGATGCGCACCGTGCCGGGCTTCACGCGCGTGAGCAGCGGCGTGTGCTCGGGCAGCACGCCCAGCTCGCCCGCCTCGCCCGGCGCGATCACCATCTCCGCGGCGCCGGAGAAGATCTCCTTCTCCGCGCTCACGATGTCGACCTGGAAAGTCTTGGCCATGCGCGTTCCTTACTGGACCTTCTTCGCCTTCTCGAATGCTTCCTCGATCGTGCCCACCATGTAGAAGGCCTGCTCGGGAAGCGCGTCGCACTCGCCGTTCACGATCATGTTGAAGCCCTTGATCGAGTCCTTGAGCGACACGTACTTGCCCGGCGAGCCCGTGAACACCTCGGCCACGTGGAACGGCTGCGACAGGAAGCGCTGGATCTTGCGCGCGCGGCCGACCGCCAGCTTGTCCTCGGGCGAGAGCTCATCCATGCCAAGGATCGCGATGATGTCGCGAAGTTCCTTGTAGCGCTGCAGGATCTCCTGGACCGCGCGCGTGCAGTTGTAGTGCTCTTCGCCCACCACGTTGGGATCCACCTGGCGCGACGTGGAATCCAGCGGGTCCACCGACGGGTAGATGCCGAGCGCCGCGATGTCGCGCGAAAGCACGACGGTGGCGTCGAGGTGGCCGAAGGTCGTGGCGGGCGACGGATCCGTGAGGTCGTCGGCGGGCACGTAGACCGCTTGAATGGAGGTGATCGAACCCTTCTTGGTGGAGGTGATGCGCTCCTGCAGGCGGCCCATCTCCTCGGCGAGCGTCGGCTGGTAGCCCACCGCCGAAGGCATGCGGCCCAGCAGCGCCGACACCTCGGTGCCCGCGAGCGTGAAGCGGTAGATGTTGTCGATGAAGAGCAGGATGTCGCGGCCTTCGTCGCGGAAGCGCTCGGCCATGGTGAGGCCCGTGAGCGCCACGCGCAGGCGGTTGCCCGGCGGCTCGTTCATCTGGCCGAACACCATCGCCACCTTCGACTTCGAGAGGTCTTCCTGCACGATGACCTTGGCTTCCGACATCTCGTGGTAGAAGTCGTTGCCCTCGCGGGTGCGCTCGCCCACGCCGGCGAACACCGACAGGCCCGAGTGCTGCGTGGCGATGTTGTTGATCAGCTCGAGCATGGTCACCGTCTTGCCCACGCCCGCGCCGCCGAAGAGACCGATCTTTCCGCCCTTGGCGAACGGGCAGATCAGGTCGATCACCTTGATGCCGGTCTCGAGGAGCTCCACCGAGGGCGAGAGCTCGTCGAACTTGGGCGCGGCGGCGTGGATCGAGCGGCGCTCGTCCGAATTCACCGGCCCGCGCTCGTCGATCGGGCGGCCGAGCACGTCCATGACGCGTCCCAGCGTGGCGGGCCCGACCGGCACCGAGATCGGCGCCCCGGTGCTCTTCACCTTCATGCCGCGGCGCAGCCCGTCGGAGGAGCCCATCGCGATGGTGCGGACGACGCCGTCGCCCAGCTGCTGCTCGACCTCGAAGGTAAGGCCCTTCTCGGCGAACGAGCCGCCCTCCTCGACGAGCGTGAGCGCGTCATAGATGTTGGGCATCGCCTCGCGCGGGAACTGGATGTCGATCACCGCGCCGATGCACTGGACGATTTTTCCTTCGGTCTGGGTCGTGCTCATGTTTTCCTCGTGATTCCTAGACGGCGGCAGCGCCGCCAACGATTTCCGACAATTCCTTGGTGATGGCGGCCTGGCGCGACTTGTTGTAGATGAGCGTGAGGTCGTCGATGACGCTCGAGGCGTTGTCGCTCGCGGCTTTCATCGCGACCATGCGCGCCGACATCTCGCTCGCGATGTTCTCCGCCACCGCCTGGTAGATGATCTGCTCCACGTAGCGCGTGAGCAGCTGGTCGAGCACGAGGCGCGCCTCGGGTTCGTAGATGTAGTCCCAGTTCTCGCGCGTGGCCGCCTTGGCCTCGAGCAGGCGGTCGGCGGGCAGCGGCAGCAGCTGCTCGAGCACCGGCTCCTGCTTCATCGTGTTGATGAAGCGCGTATACACGATGTACACGGCGCCGATCTTGCCGTCGGCGAACTGGTCGATCATGACCTTGAGCGGGCCGATCAGGCGCTCCATGTGCGGGGTGTCGCCCAGGGCGGTGAGATGCGAGGCGAGCTTCGCGCCCGCGCGCTGCATGAAGGCGAAGCCCTTGTTGCCGATCGCGGTGACCTGCACCTCGCGGCCTTCGCCCTGCCACTCCTTCATCTTGTTCAGCGCGAGGCGCAGGGCGTTCGTGTTGAGGCCGCCGCACAGGCCCTTGTCGGAGGTCACCACGACGAGGCCCACGCCTTTGACGCCCTCGCGCTTCACGAGGAACGGATGGCGGTACTCGGTGTTGGCGTGCGCCAGGTGCGCGGCGATGGTGCGGATCTTGTCGCCGTAGGGGCGCGCATGTCGCATGCGGTCCTGCGCCTTGCGCATCTTGGATGCCGCGACCATCTCCATGGCCTTGGTGATCTTGCGCGTGTTCTGCACGCTCTTGATCTTGTTGCGGATCTCTTTGGAGCCGGCCATGGCTTAGTACGTCGCGTTCTTCTTGAAGTCTTTGATGGCGTCGTGCAGCTTCGCCTCGTCGTCCTTCGAGAGGTCCTTGGTCTGCTCGATGCGGTCCACGAGGTCGGCGTACTTCGCCTTCATGAAGTCGCGCATCGCGCGCTCGGCGGCCAGCGCCTTGGCGACCGGCACGTCGTCGAAGTAGCCGTTGTTCACCCCGAAGAGCGTGAGCGCCATCTCCCAGACCTGCAGCGGCTGGTACTGCGGCTGCTTCATGAGCTCGGTCACCATTCGGCCGCGCTCGAGCTGCTTGCGCGTGGCCTCGTCGAGGTCGGAAGCGAACTGCGCGAAGGCGGCGAGCTCGCGGTACTGCGCGAGCGCGAGGCGCACGCCGCCGCCCAGCTTCTTGATCACCTTGGTCTGCGCGGCGCCGCCCACGCGCGACACCGAGATGCCCGCGTTGATGGCGGGGCGCACGCCGGCGTTGAAGAGGTCCGTCTCCAGGAAGATCTGGCCGTCGGTGATGGAGATCACGTTGGTCGGCACGAACGCGGACACGTCGCCCGCCTGCGTCTCGATCACGGGCAACGCGGTGAGCGAGCCGGTCTTGCCCTTCACCGCGCCCTTCGTGAATTTCTCGACGTACTCCTCGTTCACGCGGGCGGCGCGCTCGAGCAGGCGGCTGTGGAGGTAGAACACGTCGCCCGGATACGCTTCGCGTCCCGGCGGGCGGCGCAGCAGCAGCGAGATCTGGCGGTACGCCCACGCCTGCTTGGTGAGGTCGTCGTAGATGATGAGCGCGTCCTGGCCGCGGTCGCGGAAGTACTCGCCCATGGAGCAGCCGGCGTAGGGCGCGATGTATTGCATCGCGGCGGGGTCGGATGCCGAGGCGGCGACCACGATGGTGTAGGCCATCGCGCCGAACTCCTCGAGCTTGCGCACCACGTTCGCGATCGTGGAAGCCTTCTGGCCCACGGCCACGTACACGCACACCAGGTCCTTGCCCTTCTGGTTGATGATCGTATCGACGGCCACCGCGGTCTTGCCCGTCTGGCGGTCGCCGATGATGAGCTCGCGCTGGCCGCGTCCCACCGGCACCATCGCGTCGATCGACTTGAGCCCCGATTGCACCGGCTGCGAGACCGACTTGCGCGCGATCACGCCCGGGGCGACTTTCTCGATCGGCTCGGAGAGCTTCGCGTTGACCGGCCCCTTGCCGTCGATGGGCTGGCCCAGCGAGTTCACGACGCGCCCGATGAGCTCCGGGCCCACCGGCACCTCGAGGATGCGGCCGGTCGACTTGACCGTGTCGCCCTCGGAGATGTGCTCGTAGGCGCCGAGCACCACCGCGCCCACGGAGTCGCGCTCGAGGTTCAGGGCGAGGCCCTGCGTGCCGCCGGGGAATTCCAGCATCTCGCCCTGCATCACGTCGGCGAGGCCGTGGACGCGGCAGATGCCGTCGGTCACCGAGATCACCGAACCCTCGGTGCGCTTCTCGGCGGCCACCTGGAGGCTCTCGATCTTGGTCTTGATCAGTTCGCTGATTTCGGAGGGATTGATCTGCATTGCCGGATCCTTGGGCTGCGGTATGGGGCCTAGCGAGTGAGCGCCGCGGCCATCTGGGCCAGGGCGTCACGCACGGAGGCGTGGATGACTTGGTCGCCGACCTGCACGCGCGCGCCGCCGAGGAGCGTGGGGTCGACCTGGAGCTCGGCCTCGACGCGCTTGCCGTAGCGCTTCTCGAGGGAGGCGACGATGTCGGCACGCTGCGCCTCGTCGAGCGGCTGGGCGCTGATGATCGTCGCGCGCACGACCCGCTCGTGGTCGCGCTTGAGCTCGGCGAACTGCTGCGCGATCTCGGGGATCAACTCGGTGCGGTGGTTGTCCACCAGCATGCCGACCAGGTTGCGCGACAGGTCGTCGAGCTTGCCCTGCGCGACCGAGCCGAACAGCTCCTTCTTCTGCGCCGCGTTGACGCGCGGATTGCCCAGCGCCGAGCGCATGCGCTCGTCCGAGGCGATCGCCGCTAGCAGCTGCAGCGCCTCGTCCATCGGCCCGAGCGAGTTCTTGTCGAGCGCGGCCTCGAACGCGGCTTCGGCGTACGGGCGCGCGACGGTGGCCAGCTCAGCCATGGCTAGAGCTCGGCCTTCAGCTGGTCGAGCATCTGCGCGTGGGCGCGGGCGTCCACCTCGCGGCGCAGGATCTTCTCGGCGCCGGAGACGGCGAGCGCGGCGACCTGCTCGCGCAGCTGCTGGCGCGCGGCCTGCACTTCCTGCTCGATCTGCGCCTTGGCGGCGGCGAGAAGCCGATCGCCCTCGGCCTTGGCCTGGGTCTTCGATTCCTCGACGCGCTGGTGGGCGGCCTTCTCGGCAGCCGCGACCAGCTCCTGAGCGCGGCCACGCGCCTCGCGCATCAGGACGTCCGTCTGCTTGTGCGCCTCGGCGAGCGAAGAGCGGCCGCGCTCCGCCTCGGCGAGACCGTCGGCGATCTGCTTCTGGCGCGCCTCGATCGCCCGCAGCAGGGGCGGCCACACGAACTTCACCGTGAACCAGATGAAGAGCGCGAAGACGATCGCCTGGACGACGATAGAGAACGTGAGATTCATGGAACGATCCCTCGCGGGCGAAAGCCTGTTAGCGGAAGCCCGTTGCGAGCGGGTTGGCGAACGCGAAGAACATCGCGAGGCCCACGCCGATGATGAACGAGGCGTCGATGAGGCCCAGCAGCAGGAAGACCTTGGCCTGCAGCTGCGGCATGAGCTCCGGTTGGCGCGCGGCGCCCTCGAGGAAGCGGCTGCACATGATGCCGACGCCGACGCACGCGCCGAGCGCGCCCAGGCCGATCATCAGGCCGATGCCCACGCCGGTGTAGGCCTGGATCATGGCAAGCAGTTGGAGTTTGGCGTCCATTGGGTTTTTCCTTTCGGTGATGAATTGATTGCTTGTTGGAAGGGCGTTGCGCGTCAGTGGCTCTCGTTACCCATCTGGATGTAGACGATGGTGAGCATCATGAAGATGTAGGCCTGCAGGGCGACGATCAGGATGTGGAAGATCGCCCAGCCCCAGCCCAGGATGACCGCGAAGATGGAGCCCACGAGCCCGGCGGAGGCCAGCATCCACAGCAGCAGGAAGATGATCTCGCCCGCGTACATGTTTCCGAAGAGTCGCAGCGAGTGCGACAGCGGTTTCGAGATGTACTCGACCAGATTGAAGAGGAAGTTGAAGGGCCAGAGCAACGGGTTGGAGCCGAACGGCGCGCAGAAGAGCTCGTGGATCCAGCCGCCCAGGCCCTTGCTGGCGATCGCGGCACCGATCATGAGGAACCACACGGACAATGCGAGCGCGAAGGTCATGTTCACGTCCGCGGTCGGAACGATGCGGAAGCCATGATGGGCGCCGAGCAGGGAGGTGAGCCACGTCATGATGTCGACGGGCAGGAAGTCCATCGCGTTCATCAGCAGGACCCAAACGAACACGGTGAGCGCAAGCGGCGCCACGAACTTGTGCGGGTCGCCGTGGAAGATGCCCTTCACCTGGTCGGTGACGAAATCGAAGCAGAGCTCCACGAACGCCTGCTTCTTGCTGGGCACCCCGGAGGTCGCGCCGCGCGCGACCCACCAGAAGAATCCGACACCGACGAGCCCGAGGAGGACCGATACGATCAGGGAGTCGATGTTCAGCGACCAGAATGCGCCCTCACCGACCGGGTGCGTCGCGAACGTGAGGTGGTGGCTGATGTACTCGGAAGGGCTTTCGTACTGGGCGGCCATGCTCGTCGGCGATCTTCACTGGTCCCCGGCGGGCCGGGGCGTTTTGTTTTCTTCGACGTCCGGCACGGCAATCGCCGCGGCGAACACCCCTACTGTGATCACGAAGGTCGCGAAGAACGCCACGTGCACCATGCTCTTGTAGCCCGACAGCGCGAGCAGCAGGCCGGCGAAGATCAACGAAACCTTGATTGCTTCCGCCCTGAGCATCGTGCGCAGCGCCTCCCCGGCCGTGCGCGCTTCGCCCCGCGAGACCCGCCACCCATAGACCCATCCGGCCACCACGTTGATGGCGCCCCCGAGTGCGGCGGAAAGCGCGCCTTCCAGGCCCCACACGAGCGCTGCGACCAACATGAGCGCCGCGGTAGCGATGAGCTGCCAACGCGTCACGGTGCGGATGGGCTTGGGTTGGCGTTTGGAAACCATCGAAGCCCGCGAAGCAAAAAGCACCAAATTATAGCCTAGCGCCGCAGCTTCCGCACCAGGCCCTGGAGCTCGTCGAGGCTTGAATAGCCGATCACGACGCTGCCCTTGCCGCCGCGGCGCGGCTTCAATTTCACGACCGCCCCGAGCGCCTCGGAAAGCTCTTCCTGGAGGCGGCGCGTGTCCGCGTCGAGCTTCGCGGCATGGCGCGCAGCCTTCGGCGCGGACGAGGCTTCCTGGACGAGGCGCTCGGCCTCGCGCACCGACAGCCCCTTCGCGGCGATCTGGTGGGCGAGCTCGACCTGGCGCGCCTTGCCCAGGGAGAGCATCGCGCGCGCATGGCCCATCTCGATGGAGCCTTCCTGGAGCATCGCCTGCACCGCGGGCGCGAGCTCGAGCAGGCGCAGCAGGTTGGTCACGGCCGCCCGTGAGCGGCCCACCGCACGGGCCACGTCCTCGTGGGTGAGCTTGAATTCCTCGATGAGGCGCTTCAGGCCGTTCGCCTCCTCGATGGCGTTCAGGTCCTCGCGCTGGATGTTCTCGATCAACCCGATGCCCAGGGCGGCATCGTCGGCGACCTCGCGCACGATCGCGGGCACGCGCTGCAGGTTGGCGATGCGCGCCGCGCGCCAGCGCCGTTCCCCCGCGAGGATCTCGTAGGCGGAATCGCCGACGGCGCGCACCACGATCGGCTGGATCACGCCGCGCGCGCGGATGGAGTCGGCGAGCTCGTTGAGGGAGACTTCGTCCATGCGCGTGCGGGGCTGGTACTTGCCGGGGCGCAGCGAGTCGATGGGCAGGTGCGCGAGCTCGGAGTCCTCGCGTGCCCGGTTCGCGCCGCCCAGCAACGCGTCGAGCCCGCGGCCCAGTCCCTTGTGCTTGCTCACGCCGCCTCCTTCACCACGAACCCGTTGCGGGCGAGCAGCTCGCGCGCGAACTGCAGGTGCGCCAGCGCGCCCTTCGAAGCGGGGTCGTGCAGGAGCACGGGCTTGCCGAACGAGGGCGCCTCGGCGATGCGGATGTTGCGGGGGATCACCGTGTCGAACACCTTGTCGCCGTAGTGGCGCTTCAACTCGTCGGAGACCTGCACGGTGAGCGTGCTGCGCGGGTCGTACATCGTGCGCACCAGCGCCTCTATCTCGATCTTCGGGTTCAGGTTCTGCTTCACCTTGCGCAGCGTCCCCACCAGGTCGGAGAGGCCCTCGAGCGCGTAGTACTCGCATTGCATCGGGATGATCACCGCGTCGGCGGCGGTGAATCCGTTCACCGTGAGCATGTTGAGCGCGGGCGGGCAATCGATCACCGCGAAGTCGTAGTCCTTGACCGAGGGTGCGAGCGCGTCGCGAAGGCGGAATTCGCGCCGCTCCATCTCGATCATCTCCACCTCGGCGCCAGCCAGCTCCCGGTTGGAGGGCACGACGTCGTAGCCGCCCTCGCAGCGCGTGATCGCGGCCGAGAGCGGGTAGTCGCCGATGAGCACGCCGTACACGGTCCGGTCGACGGCGGACTTGTCCACGCCGCTGCCGGTGGTGGCGTTGCCCTGCGGGTCGAGGTCCACCAGCAGCACGCGCCGGCCGTAGTGCGCAAGGCTCGCCGCGAGGTTCACCGCGACGGAGGTCTTGCCGACGCCGCCCTTCTGGTTGGCCACCACGAACACGCGGGCCATCAGGCGGCCTCCACCAGCACCACGTGGCGCCGCGCATCGAGCGTGGGCACGCGAAGCTCCACGACCCCGGCCACCTTGTGCGACGCCGGAATGCGCGCGATCTCGTCGAACGGATAGACGCCCTTCATCGCGACGAGCCGCCCGCCGGGCGCGAGCAGGTGCTTGGCCTGCGCGACGAAATCGGCGAGGTCGGAGAAGGCGCGCGAGACGACCGCATCGAATCGCGCGGCGGGCTTCCATTCCTCGACGCGCGCGCACACCACCTCCACGTTCGCGAGTCCCAGCTCGGTCTTCGCCTGCTCGAGGAACGCGCACTTCTTGTGGCTCGAATCGAGCAGCGTCACGCGTAACCCCGGCCGCGCGATCGCCACGGGGATGCCAGGCAGTCCCGCGCCCGTGCCCACGTCGACGAGCGTGGCCGCGCCCACGATGTGAGGCAGCACGGAGAGGCTGTCGAGGATGTGCAGCGCGACCATCTCGCTCGTCTCCCGGACCGCGGTGAGGTTATGCACGCGGTTCCACTTCGCGACGAGGTCCAGGTACGCGGCGAGCTTCGCCTGGGCCTCGTGGGGCAGGTCGAGGCCCATCGCCGCCGTGCCCTGGGCGATCTGCTCCTGGAGCGTCATGCCGCCGATTGCCCGTGTGTGGCCGCAGCCGAGCGGCGCTTGAGGTGCACGAGCAGCAGCGAGATCGCGGCGGGCGTCACGCCCTGGATGCGCGAAGCCTGGCCCACGGTTTCGGGCCGCTGCGCGGCGAGCTTCTGGCGAACCTCGGTCGAGAGGCCTCGCACGCCTTCGTAGTCGAAGTCGCGGGGCAACGCCACGTTCTCCTGGGCTTGCTGGCGCGAAACCTCGTCCCTCTGGCGGTCGATGTAACCGGCGTACTTCGCGGCGATCTCCACCTGCTCGGCGACCGCGCCTTGCGCCTGGGCGGCTCCCGCGGGCATCCACGGCTTGAGGGCCTCGAAGCTCACGCCGGGACGGCGGAGCAGGTCAAAGAGTGAGTACTCGCGTTCAAGCGCGGTGCCGAAGATATCCAGCTGATTTTCATCGGGAATTTTCGATGGCTGAATGACAGCCCCGCGCAACTCGGCGGTGTGCGCTTCGATGGCTTCGCGCTTGCGGGAGAACGCGGCCCAGCGCGCGTCGTCCACCAAACCCAGCCGCCGGCCGGTCTCGGTGAGGCGCAGGTCCGCATTGTCCTCGCGTAGCTGGAGCCGGTATTCGGCGCGGCTCGTGAACATGCGGTAGGGCTCCGAGACGCCGCGCGTGATGAGGTCGTCCACCAGCACGCCCAGGTAGGCCTCGTCGCGGCGCGGGCACCAACCCGGCTGGCCGGCGGCGAGGCGGGCGGCGTTGAGGCCTGCAAGCAGGCCCTGGGCGGCGGCCTCCTCGTAGCCCGTCGTCCCGTTGATCTGGCCGGCGAAGAAAAGGCCGCCGATCGCCTTGGTCTCCAGCGTGGCCTTGAGGCCGCGCGGGTCGAAGTAGTCGTACTCGATGGCGTAGCCGGGGCGCAGCAGGTGCGCGCGCTCGAGCCCGGGGATCGAGCGTACGAGGTCGAGCTGGACGTCGAAAGGCAGGCTGGTGGAGATGCCGTTCGGATAGACCTCGTCGGTCTCCAGGCCCTCGGGCTCCAGGAAGATCTGGTGCGAGGCCTTGCCGGCGAAGCGGTGGATCTTGTCCTCGATGGACGGGCAATAGCGCGGGCCCACGCCCTCGATCACGCCGGTGAACATCGGGGAGCGGTCGAGGCCGCCGCGGATGATCTCGTGGGTGCGCTCGTTGGTGTGCGTGATCCAGCAGCTCAGCTGGCGCGGGTGTGTCGCGCGCGCGCCCACGAACGAGAACACCGGCTCCGGCCGGTCGCCCGGCTGCTCGACGAGCTTCGAGAAGTCGATGGTGCGGCCGTCGATGCGCGGCGGCGTCCCGGTCTTCAGGCGCCCCACGGGGAGCTTCAGCTCCCGCAGTCGCGCAGCGAGCGAGAGGGACGGGGGATCGCCGGCCCGGCCGGCCTGGTAACGTTCGAGGCCCACGTGGACGAGGCCGCCCAGGAAGGTGCCCGTGGTGAGCACGACAGTCGGCGCGCGGAAACGCAGGCCGATGGAGGTCACGGCGCCCGCCACGCGGTCGCCCTCGACGACCAGGTCATCGACGGCGGACTGGAAGAGCCAGAGGTTGGCCTGGGTCTCCAGCCGGCGGCGGATGGCACGCCGGTAGAGCACGCGGTCGGCCTGGGCGCGAGTCGCGCGGACGGCGGGGCCCTTGCTCGCGTTCAACGTCCGGAACTGGATCCCGGCCTCGTCGGTGGCAAGCGCCATGGCACCGCCGAGCGCATCGACCTCCTTGACCAGGTGGCCCTTGCCGATGCCCCCGATCGACGGATTGCAGGACATCTGGCCGAGGGTTTCGAGGGCGTGCGTGAGCAGCAGCGTGCGCGCGCCGGTGCGGGCCGCAGCCAGGGCGGCCTCCGTGCCGGCGTGGCCACCGCCGACCACGATGACGTCGAAACGATCCGGGAAGTCCATGGGGAAAGGGGGATGACTCGACCGCAATTTTACGGGATCGGGCGCCGTTTTCGTGTTCCACGTGGAACAAGAAATCGGCGCTCGAGGCACAAGGCGCGACCCCCTGGGGCTGGCG
>Ga0335070_10002270_pt1 | contig 22464 bp, 18 predicted proteins | sample Lox_Sample_13_FD_206722 | JGI IMG/M metagenome (GOLD analysis project Ga0335070, IMG submission 206722) | Soil microbial communities from Loxahatchee National Wildlife Refuge, Florida, United States - Lox_Sample_1.3 | ecosystem: Environmental > Terrestrial > Soil > Wetlands | place: USA...
ATCGGCCTCGACGTCGAGCCCGCGGCCCACGGCCGCGATCTTGCCGTCGGTGACGACGATGCTGTCGCCGTCGAGGAGCGGGCGCGCGATGTCGCCCGACACGATCAGCCCGATGTTCCTGATGAGCGTGCGCATAGGTTCTGGCCCTGCTCCCCTAGACGGTCAGATAGGCCCGCCGCGTGGCTTCGTCCTCGGTGAGCTGCTCCATCGGCCCTTCCCAGCGGATCTGGCCCTTCTCGATGATGTAGGCCCGGTCGGCCAGCCGTGCCGCGAACTTGAGATTCTGCTCGGACAGGAGAATGGTCAAGCCCTCCCGTTTGAGCGCGGCAATCTGCTGGCCCAGGGCCTGAACGATCACGGGGGCCAGTCCCTCGGACGGCTCGTCGAGGAGCAGGATGCGCGGGTTGCCCATGAGCGTGCGCGCCACCGTGAGCATCTGCTGCTCGCCGCCCGAAAGGCTTCCGCCGCGGCGGCCGGCCATCTCGCCGAGCTTGGGAAAGTACTCGAACACGCGCGCCAGGCCCCACCCGCCGTCGCCCTTGGCGCCCACGAGCAGGTTCTCGGCGACGGTGAGATCGCTGAAGATGCGGCGGTCCTCCGGCACCCAGCCGATGCCGAGGCGGCTGATCTCGTGCGTGCCGAGCCCCCGGAGCTCGCGCCCGTCCAGGGAGATGGAGCCTGCCACCACGTCGACGAGCCCCACGATCGCCTTCAGCGTGGTGGACTTGCCCGCGCCGTTTCGACCGAGCAGCGAGACCACCTCGCCCTCGCGCGCCTCCAGCGTCACGCCGTGAAGCACGCGCGACGGGCCATAGGCCGCCCCCACCGCTTCAAGCCGCAGCACGGCAGCTCCGTCCGCCCGCGATGCGCGCGGCATCCATCACTCGGCCTCTCCCAGATAGACGCGCTGGACCTGGGCGTCACTGCGCACCTCGTCGGGGAGCCCTTCCGCGATGACGCGGCCCTGGTGCAGCACCATGATCCGATCGGCGATGGCGAAGACCACGTCCATGTCGTGCTCGGTGAAGAGCACGGTGAGGTTCCGCTCGCGCGCGATGCGCCGGGTCAAGGCCATGAGCTGTCCCCGCTCGGCCGGGGCCATCCCCGCCGTCGGCTCGTCGAGGAGGAGCACCTCGGGGCCGTTGGCGAGGGCGACAGCGAGCTCGAGCTTCTTGAGATCGCCGTAGGCGAGCACGCCCGCCGGCCGCTCCGCCTGCGCCTCCAGCCCGACCTGGCGCAGGAGCTCCCGGGCTCCGTCGCGCTCGAGCCCCGCCGCCTTCGTGAAGAGCCGGTAGGTGCGGCGGCGGTGCGAGTGAAGCGCCACCTGGACGTTCTCGAGGCCCGTCAGGGTCAGGAAGGTGGCCGTGATCTGGAAGGTGCGGCTCACGCCCCGGCGCCACACCAGGTGCGGCGGCAGGCCCGAGAGGCGCTCGCCCTTGAAGCGCACCTCGCCCGCGTCGGCGACGAGCTGCCCCGTCAGCATGTTGAAGAACGTCGTCTTGCCCGCCCCGTTCGGGCCGATGAGGGCGCGGATCTCGCCGCGTGGCATGTCGAGGTCGACTCCGGCCACGGCCCGCACGCCGCCGAAGGACTTCGAGAGGCCGCGCGTCTCGAGGACCGCCGCGGTCACGACCGCCTCCAGTCGAGCGCGCCCGCAATGCCGCGCGGGAAGGCCAGGATCAGCCCGATGAGGATGCCGCCGAGTCCCACCTGCCAGTACTCCGTGTAGCGCGTGATGAGCGTGTCGAGCAGCTTGTAGACGGCGGCGCCGATCAGGGGACCGGACGGCGAGCCGACGCCGCCCAGGAGCACCATGACGAGGGGCTGCACGGACATGGGCGACTCGGCGTACACCGGGAACACGCTGCCCTTGAGGAAGACGAAGATGGCGCCGGCGAGCCCGGCGAAGAAGCCGGCCACGACGAAGGCCGTCCACTGAAGCGTGCGAATGCTGATGCCCACGGCCTCGGCTCGCCGAGCGTGATCGCGCACCGCTCGGAGGGCCAGGCCGAACGGCGAGGCGGCCACGATCCGCAGCAGGACCACGCCCGCGCCCGCGAACGCGAGGGTCCAGTAGTAGTAGCGCACCGGCGACTTGAGCCAGGCCGCGGGCCAGACGGACAGGAGGCCGTTGTCCCCGCCCGTGACGGCGTCCCACTGGTGCACGATCGCGTAGACGATCTGCGCGAAGGCCAGGGTGAGCATAGCGAAGTAGATGCTCGTCAGCCTGACGGAGAAGTACCCGAAGAGCGCAGCGCCCAGCATGGCCACGAAGGGCGCGGCCAGGAAGGCCAGCGGCATGGGCCAGCCCGCCGTCTCGAGCAGGAGCGCGGCGCCGTAGGCCCCGAGGGCGAAGTAGGCGGCATGGCCGAAGGACACCATTCCGCCCATGCCCATCAGGAGGTGCAGGCTCACCGCGAAGAGCGCGAAGGCGAAGATCTCCACGGCCATCCAGACCCAGAAGGTGGGGAGCAGGAGCGGGAGCCCGAGGAGGACCACGGCGAGCACGGCCACCCACGCGGGATGCCGGGAGGCCGCGCCGGCTTCGGGAACGGCGGCGCCCACGCCGCGAAGCTGGATCTCGGGACGGCCGAGCAGGCCCCATGGGCGCACGATGAGCACCACGGCCATCACGACGAACATGAGGACGATGGACGCCTTGGGGAGGACGAGCACGCCGAAGGCGTTGAGGACCCCGATCAGGAGCGAGGCGAGGAGGGCGCCCCAGACCGATCCCATGCCGCCGATCACCACCACCACGAACGTCTCGACGATGACGGTGGTGTCCATGACCGTGGTCAGGGCGAGCCGCGGGACCTGCAGGGCGCCGCCCAGCCCCGCGAGGAACGAGCCCAGGATGAACACGCCGGTGAAGAGCCGCCCCTGATCGACGCCGAGCGCGGCCACCATCTCGCGGTCCTGCGTGGCGGCGCGGATCAGCACGCCCCAGCGCGTACGGTGGAAGGTGAGCCACAGCCCCAGCGCGACCAGCGGGCCGAAGCCGATGATGGCCAGATCGTACGAGGGAAACAACTGGCCGGCGATGGATACCGAGCCCGCGAGGCCCGGGGCGGACGGCCCCGTCTTGTTGTCGGCGCCCCAGATGTAGCGCACGGCGTCCGCGGCGATGAGCACGAGGGCGAACGTGAGGAGGAGCTGGTAGAGCTCGGGGGCGCGGTACACGCGCCGGAGCAGCAGCACCTCGACGAGCCCGCCCAGCGCGGCGACGGCGGCCGCGGCGAGCATAGCCGCCGCGTAGAAGGCGAGCGGCCCCAGGGGCAAGGCGTCGGCGAGCGAGTACGTGAGATACGCCGCCAGCATGTAGAACGAGCCGTGGGCGAAGTTGACGATGCGCGTGACACCGAAGATGAGCGAGAGGCCGGACGCCACGAGGAACAGGAACATCGCGTTGGCGAGGCCGCTCAGGAGCTGGACGAACAGGAGTGACATGGCTAGCGCTCTCGAGAGGCCCCCCTCACCATCTCAGCCCTCGCGGCGCAGGCTAGCTCGCCGGCCTCATCTTCTTCACCTCGTCGTCGGACGGCAGCACCTTCTCGCCGGGGACGTACTCGTAGTTGACCATGATGCCGACCCCGCGCTGCGGATCGACCTTCGTGGTGCCGACCCATGCGCCCATGGTCGACTGCCCGTCCACGGCGCGGAAGGTGATCGGCCCGATCGGCGTGTCCACCTTGAGCCCCTTGAAGGCGGCCACCAGCTTGGCGGTGTCGGTGCTGCCGGCCTTCCTGATCGCCTCGGCAATGGACTGGTAGGTCACGTAGCCGATGAGAGAGCCCAGCACGGGCGTCTTGTCGCCGCGCTTGATGTAGCGCGCGACCCAATCCTGGTGCGCGGGGCTCTTGATGTCGTACCAGGGATAGCCGGTGACCAGCATGCCTTCGGGCGCCTCGAGCTTGAGCGGGTCGATGTACTCGGGCTCGCCCAGGAGGATGCCCACCACGAACATCTTCTGGAAGAGGCCGCGCTTCTGCGCCTCGCGCACGAAGGCGAGCCAGTCGCTGCCGAAGAGCGAGACGTAGAGGGCGTCGGGGTTCTGCGCCATGATGGCGGTGACGAGCGGGCCCGGCTCGATCTTGCCGAGGGTGGGCCAGTGCTCGCCCACCACCTGCATCTCGGGCTTGAGCTCCTTCATGCGGTCGCGGAACGTCTCCCACGCGCGCTTGCCGTACTCGTAGTTGGGGCCGATGGTCGCCCACTTCACGTACTTCATCTTGCCGGCCTTCTCGGCGAGCATGCGCCCCTGCTCGTAGGTGTTCGGCCGCAGGCGGACGACGTGGTCGTGGCCCTTGGACCACGTGATCCCTTCCGTGAGGGCTTCCGCCACCACGAACATGGTCTTGTTCTGCTTGGCCCAGTCCGACACGGCCAGCCCCACGTTCGAGAGGAAGCCGCCGGCGATGAGGGCGACCTTCTCGGACTCCACCAGCTCCTGGGCGTGCTTGACCGCCTCCGCGGGCTGGCCCTTGTCGTCCCGGAAGATCACCTCGACCTTGCGCCCGAGGACGCCGCCCTTGGCGTTGATCTCGTCCACGGCCATCTCGACGCCGGCGCGGTACGGCCCGGTGAACGGGGCGCCGATGCCGCTATAGGAATTGATGTCGCCGAGCTTGATCGGGCCCTGCGCCGCGGCCGGGCTCGCCCCGAGGATGAGCCCCAGTCCCAGTGCGAGGAGCCAGAGAGAGCCGAGTCGCCGTGCACGCATCGAGAGCCTCCTGTGGGCGCGCGTGGCGCCGTGGTAGAGCCGCCGACCGCTTGGGGTCACCCGGTCGTCCTAGTCGTCCAGGAGCGCGATCACGCGCGCCGGGGCCGACTCCGTCCGCCACTTCGCGGGGAGGGCGATCACCTTCACGCGGGACGGGATCTGGTCCAGGTTGATGAGGTTCTCGATCTGGAAGGTGATCTTCGGCAGGATCGTCCGGTGCACGCGCATGCCGCTGCCGAGGATCTCCCCGGCCGTCGCATAGTCCGCGCCCTTCTCCTCCTGCGCGAAATCGTACCCGAGCACGGAGGGACGGCGCGCCACCAGCCACTCCGCCGCCGCGTTGGTGAGGCAGGGCGAGTCGTCCCACCACTTCGGATCCATGGTGTTGTGCCCCTTGGGCCAGTCCGTGCGCACGAAGAGCATGCGGTTGGGCTCGATGGTGATCCCCTGGGCCTTGAGGGCCGCCTCGGCACGGTCCATGTCCTCGGGCGTGATGCGCGCGTTCGGCGTGCCCTTGAACGTGAGATCGAGGACCACCGCCTCGCCGACCATGGCCTCGACGGGCAGCTGCTCCACGTTCGCCTTGTCGCGGAAGAAGTGGTGCGGCGAGTCGATGTGGGTACCGGCGTGCACGGTCATCTCGACCATGTTCGAGACGAAGCCCTTGTCTTCCCAGTTCACGATGGGCCGCACCTTGAAGTAGTACTCGTCCTTCGCGAAGGGTGCGGAGTCGCACTCCTCCACGGTCATGCTCAGGTCCACGATCCGCATGGTCTCTCCTCCCTCGGGGTCTTCGACGTGACGCGAGCCCGAGAGTACGGGGAGCAGCCGGGCGGTGTCAACGAGGGGAGCGCGTTGACCCGGCCCGGGTCCTGTGCCACCATGTCGGCATGCCGGACCTGATGCCATCCACGTCCCTCACGAGCTGGTGGTGGCCGCCGAGCTAGGCGGCTTCCCGTGAGCTAGTCCGCGTCAACCATCACGAGCCGCCTCCCCCGGGGCGGCTTCGTCGTTTCGTGGACCGCCGCCCCTCCCGGAGGCCAGGAGGAGCCATGCGACAGACCATCCTGACCGGCGACCGCCCGACCGGTCCCCTGCATCTCGGGCACTATGCGGGCTCGCTCGCCGCCCGCGTCGAGCTGCAGCGTTCGCACGCCACCTACATCCTGATCGCCGATCTCCAGGCCCTCACCGACCACGCGGACCGCCCGGAGGAGATCCGGCGCAACGTGATCGAGGTCGCGCTCGACTATCTCGCCGTCGGCATCGATCCCGCCGTAAGCACGATCGTGGTGCAGTCGGGAGTGCCGGAGCTGGCCGAGCTGACGGGATACTTCCTCAACCTGGTGACCGTCGCCCGGCTCGAGCGCAACCCGACCGTGAAGGAGGAGATCCGCCACAAGGGATTCGGCAGCGAGATCCCGGCCGGCTTCCTCGTGTACCCGGTGAGCCAGGCCGCCGACATCACGGCCTTCAAGGCCCATCTGGTTCCCGTCGGCGCCGACCAGGTGCCCATGATCGAGCAGACGGTGGAGATCGTGCGCCGCTTCAATCGCCTCTACGGCGCCATCCTCGTGGAGCCGGAGGCCGTGGTGCCGCGCATCTCGCGGCTGCCCGGCATCGACGGCCGGTCGAAGATGAGCAAGTCTCTCGGCAACGCGATCTACCTCTCCGACCTGCCCGACGTGATCGGCGACAAGGTCATGCGGATGTACACGGATCCCCGCCACGCGCGGGTCGAGGACCCAGGCCAGGTCGAGGGCAACGTCGTCTTCACCTATCTCGACGCTTTCGATCCGGATCGCGCGGGGCTCGAGAAGCTCAAGGAGCGCTATCGCGAGGGGGGCGTGGGCGACGTGGCGCTCAAGCACCATCTGATCGACGTCCTGCACGATCTGCTCGCGCCCATTCGCGCCCGGCGCCAGGATCTCGGGCGTCACCCCGAGGAGATCCTGCGCGTTCTGCAAGACGGAACCGCGCGTGGACGCGCCGTGGCTCAGGCCACGGTGGCCGAGGCGCGCCGCGCCATGCACCTGGACTACCAGAGGGTCCCGTGAGCTCCGGCGGAGCGGCGGCAGCCCGCGACGGTCACCGGAGACTGCACCCACTCATGCGGGCTGGCGGCTCCTTTCCGAGGAGCCTCACCACGGTGGGAACGACGTCGAAGGACGAGCGCACGCCGCGCTCCCCCGCCTCGACGCCCGGAGCGCAGACGTAGGCCATGCCGTGCTGTCCGGTGTGCCCGCCCGTCCGCCGAAGGGGCACCGGGCCGATGAGGCCCAGCCGCGGATGCTCGAGCGCGGCGATGACGCCTCGCCAGCCCACGACGAGGTCGGCCTCGGACCCTGTCAGCGCCAGCGGATTGCGCGTCCAGGCACGCTCGACGAACGCGACCGCCGGCTCGCCCGTCCGCGGGTCGCGGCACTCGCCGAGCAGTGCCTCGAGCTCCCGGCACGTCTCCTCGTAGCGCGCGGGGTCGATCAGGCCGTCCCGTTCGCGCCCCCGGACATTCAGCCGGATCCGCCCATCGTAGAAGGAGGGAAGGGCAAATGCCGGCATCCGCCGCCAGTAGCGCCGGTAGCGCATGACGGGCTGCCAGTAGAGCTCCTGCCGAGTCCCCCGCGTGTCGAGAGAGCGCCATTCCGCTGCGGCCGCGTCGATCCCCTTGAGGAAGCTCTTGAGGGGCCTCGGCAGGCGCCGCGCCAGCGAGCGAAGCGGTCCGGCGGGCGGAGGCGGCTCCTTCTCGGAAGGCTCCGGGACCCAGTTCGCCGTCGCGTCCTGCCAGTTGCCGTCCTCGGGGAGGATCGGCACGCTCCTGGGCTCGGCCGTCCACTCGCGCGGCAAGGTGAGCAGCGAGCGCCCGAAGGCGTGGCGATAGAGGAGCTCCGCCAGAAGCACCATGGAGGCGGCATCGGAGTGGTTCGGTCCCATGCCACCCATCGACAGCGCGATGATCGCCGCATCTCCGGCGGCTGCCGCGACATCACGGACCATCCCGTCGAGACTTCGGTGGACGTCGATCAGGGCTCGCCCTGCGGCTTCTCCCGAAGGATGCCGGTGGAGCGGATGGTCGGGATCGACCCCGTGCCACAGACCCTCGACCGCTCCGTGAGCCTCGCCCGCCACCGTGATGAAGAGATCCCAGTCTGGCAGTCGCTCCCGCGCCAGCCAGCACGCGACGCGGGAGCGCAGGTCGAGAGCCCCGCTGAGCGCCGCTCCCATCGTCGCGGCGCGCCTCGCAGAAGGCCACGGCAGGCCGTAGGTCCACTGCGCCGCAGGATAGGGGCCGAATCGGTCGAGGACCTCGGTGGCCAGCTCGGCTGGACGGGCCGCCGCGACGGTGCCGGGGTCGTGAGCGCCCCACGCGACGATGCCCCTCGTGTTCCGGGCGCGAGTGAGGGTGACGTAGGGCGTATCGAATACCACGGGACGCAGGGGGAGATCGGCCCACCACGGCGCGAATCGCGCACCTTCCTGCCAGGCGCGATACGTCACGGGATCGAACTCGACGGCGGCCCAGCGCTGGGCGGCCTCTGGCGCGAGACCAGAAGCCACGTGCTCCCACGCCAGCCCCGAGCGCTGGGCGGCCCCATGATCGAGCCGGAAGCGCGCACTGCGCTGCCCGAGCCGGGCGAGAGCGGGCATCTCGCCGGCCGCCATCATCCGCTCAGCGAAGCCGGCGTCCAGTCCGTCCAGTCCCAGCACCAGCACCCGCGGTCGCGACATGGGCCCCCGTGAGAGCAACGCGTCTAGCACATGAGCCAGTCGCCGTAGGTGCCGCGGATGGGCTTGCCCTCTGCGAAGCGCGAAAGGCGGAAGGTGGGCAGGTCGGGATGCCCTCCGGGCCCCTCGGCGACGAGCGTCGCCACCATGTGACCCACCGCCGGGGACAGCTTGAACCCGTGCCCGGAAAAGCCCGCGGCCACGTAGAAGCCCTCGGGCCCAACGCGGTCGAGGACGGGATGCCAGTCGGGCGTGACGTCGAAGCAGCCGGCGTAGCCGCGCGCGATGTGGCCGTCCGCGAGCACGGGGAAGCGGTGACTCACGCGGGCGAGGGCCCCGGTCGACTCGTCGAGGCTCACCCCTTCCCGGTACGCATCCGGGTCGGCCGTGTCGTGCGATTCGTCCGCATCGAGGCCCCCCACCAGGATGTGCTCGCCCATCTCGGGCCGCGTGTAGATGTTGGTGACGAAGTCGTAGACCATGGGGTGCGGCCGGCGTTCCGCCTCGGGCCAGGCCACGATGCTGATCTTGTGACGGCACACGTTGATCGGCAGGTCCACGCCGGCCATGGCCGCCACGCGCGCGCTCCACAGGCCGGTGGCGTTGAGGACGACGGGGGCGTGGATGTCGCCCGCCGTGGTGCGGACCCCGCGGATGCGACTCCCCTCGACGAGCAGGCCCAACACCGCCGTGTCTTCGAGGACGCGCGCCCCGGCCGCGCGCGCCGCCTGCACGAAGCCCTGGGCGGTCTCGACGGGATTGCAGTACCCGGAGGCGGGCTCGTAGCAGCCCGTCACGACATCGTCGATGCGCAGCCGCGGCTCGATCTCGCGCATCTCGGTGGGAGAGACGAGCCGCGTGTCGATGCCCACCGAGCGCTGGAGCGCGACCGAGGCCTCCATGGGCGCGCGCATCTTGTCGTCCACCGCGAGGAGGTATCCCGTGTGGCGGAAACCGCACGAGCCGCCGCCGGTGCGCTCGGCGAAGTGCTGGAAGTAGTCGAGCGAGTAGAGGATCATCCGGCAGGTCTCGGCCGTGGAGTAGTGCTGGCGCACGCACGCCGAGCTCTTCCCGGTGGCCCCCGAGGCTATCGTGCCCTTGTCGACCACGAGCACGTTGCGGACGCCGCGCTGGGTCAGATGGTAGGCGCTGCTGGCGCCGGTCACGCCACCTCCGATGATCACCACATCCGCAACGCGGGGCGTCGACATGACCCCATCCTAGCAGGTCGGCGTTCTCGAGCGACAAGAGGACTGCCGGACCCTGAGGCGAAACCCATAAGCTCCTTGACAGGAGGCGGTCCCCTGTCCCAAAGTGTTCGGCACTTCCGGCCGGAAATGCCCCGGATTCGGCGACGCACCATGGGTCTATCCAAAGGAGGGTGGTCATGGACGCCCACACGCCTTCGAAGCACGACCTGAGCCGCCGTGACCTCATCAAGTGGGGCGCAGCGGGACTGGCCGCCGCCACCGCGGCGCCCGCGCTCGGCGGGCCCGCGCGCGCGCAGACCCCCAAGCGCGGCGGCACGCTGTCGCTGCGGCTGTGGGATCCCCCGTTCTTCGATCCGCATCTGACCATCTCCTACAAGACCCACATCGCGTACTCGTTCACGCACAGCCGTCTCCTCAAGCACAAGGCGGGCCCCGGCGTGGCGCCCGGCACCTTCCCCATCGAGGGCGACCTCGCGGAGTCGTGGACCCAGCCCAACGAGACGACGTACATCTTCAAGCTGCGGCGGGGCGTGCGCTGGCAGAACAAGCCGCCCGTGAACGGCCGCGAGCTCACCGCCGACGACGTCGTGTACTCCGTGGAGCGCTTCCGCACCATCACGGGCAACGCCAACGCGTACATGCTGTCCTCGCTCGACAAGGTGGAGGCCCCGGACAAGTACACGGTGAAGTTCACCCTCAAGGAGCCGTACGTCTGGTTCCTCGACATGCTGGCCAACTCGCACGCGGTGGCCATCGTGGCCCGGGAGTGCGTGGAGAAGTTCGGCGATCTGAAGAAGCCCGAGAGCGTGGTGGGCAGCGGGCCGTGGATGCTCGACAGCTACCGGCCCAACGTGGGCTACACGTTCGTTCGCAACCCCAGCTACTTCATGACCGGCCTGCCCTACATCGACCGCATCGATGTGACCATCGACGAGGACAATGCCTCCCGCATCGCTGCGTTCATCGCGGGCAAGTACGATATGGGCTGGGAGTACCAGGGCGTGATCAACCGCACGGACTGGGTGCAGCTCAAGGACACCCTCAAGCAGAAGCGCCCGAATCTGCAAACGGTCGAGTACCCGAACGCGGTCATGACCCACATCTCCATGCGCACCGACAAGCCGCCCTTCAACGACGTGCGCGTGCGCCGCGCCATCTCGCTCGCCGTGAACCGTCAGGGCATCATCGACGCGGTGGCGGAGGGCGTGGGCGTCTTCAATCCGGCCGTGCCCGCGGCCCTCAAGGAGTGGTCGCTGCCCTTCAACCAGATGGGCGAGGGCGCGCGCTGGTTCAAGTACGATCTCGCCCAGGCGAAGAAGCTCCTCGCCGAGGCCGGCTATCCCAAGGGCTTCCCCGCCACCATGGACTTCACCACGTACGGCTCCCAGATCCTGATCGACGCCTGTCAGCTCGTCCTCAAGGATCTGAAAGACCTGGGGATCGAGGTCAAGCTGAACCAGAAGGAGTACGGGGCCTACATCGTGACGAGCTTCTACGGCAAGTTCGACTCGATGTGCCTGGGGCCGCAGACGGGCTTCCAGGAGCCCGACAACTTCCTCTTCGGCCAGTACCACCCTGGGGAGCTCAAGAACCAGAGCCACATCAACGACCCCGTGGTGGCCGACATGCTGATCCGCCAGCGCCGAACCCTGGACGTCGCGAAGCGGCGGGAGATCATCCACGACATCCAGCGCCATCTGGCCAACCAGCAGTACTACGTGCAGCTGGCCTCGTCGATCCAGATCGGGGTATGGGAGGGTGCCTTGAAGAACTACGCTCCGAACGTGAGCTACGACTACGGCGGCCGCCTGCTGACGGCCTGGCTGGATCGCTGAGCATGAGCGACTCGCTCAGCCGGCGGGACCTCCTCAAGGCCGGCGGCGTGCTGGCCGCGGCGGCGCTGGGGCCGGTGGCCGGCCCGCGCGGCGCCATCGCGCAGACCCCCAAGCGCGGCGGCACGTTGTCGCTCCGGCTCTGGGATCCCCCGCACTTCGATCTCCACCAGACCATCTCCTACAAGACCAACGTGCTCCACACCTTCACCCACAGCCGGCTCCTCAAGTACAAGGCGGGGCCGGGGGTGCAGCCGGGGAGCTTCGTCCTCGAGGGTGATCTCGCGGAGTCGTGGTCGCAGCCGAACGACACGACCTACGTCTTCAAGCTCCGCAAGGGCGTGCGCTGGCACGCCAAGCCGCCCGTGAACGGCCGCGAGCTCACCGCGGACGACGTCAAGTACACCTTCGACCGCTTCGTGAACGAGAAGGGCAACGCCTACCGCAGCATGATGGCCGCCCTCGACAAGGTCGAGGTCGTCGACAAGTACACGGTCAGGATGACGCTCAAGGAGCCGTACGTCTGGTTCCTCGACATGGTCGCCAACCCCATGGCGCTCGCCATCATCCCGAAGGAAGCGGTCGAGAAGTTCGGCGACCTCAAGAAGTGGGAAGCCGTGATCGGCACGGGCCCGTGGATGCTCGACAGCTACCGGCCGAACGTCGGCGTCACCTTCGTGCGGAACCCCGGCTACTTCCTGCCCGGTCTCCCCTACATCGACCGGGTCGAGGTCACGATCGACGAGGACAACGCCTCGCGCATGGCCGCCTTCATCGCGGGCAAGTACGACCTCGGCTGGGAGGCCTCCGGCACCATCAATCGGGTGGACTGGGTGCAGCTCAAGGACACGCTCAAGCAGCGGCGGCCCAAGCTCCAGAGCCTGGAATTCGCCTCGAACCAGATGAGCCACATCTACATGCGCACCGACAAGCCGCCCTTCAACGACGTGCGCGTGCGGCGCGCCATCTCCCTGGCCTTCGACCGCCAGGGGCTCCTCGACGCGGTGGCGGAGGGCGTGGGCGTGATGAACCCCGCGGTGCCCGCGGCGCTCAAGGACTGGTCGCTGCCCGTGGACCAGCTCGGCGAAGGCGCGCAGTTCTACAAGTTCGACCCCGCGCGGGCCCGGAAGCTCCTCGCCGAAGCCGGCCATCCCAACGGTTTCCCGGCCACGGTCTCGTACGCGACGTACGGCTCCACCATCCAGGTGGACGCCGTCCAGCTCCTGCTGAAGTACCTGAAGGACATCGGCATCGACGCGAAGCCGATCCAGCAGGAGTACGGCGCCTACATCAGCACGACCTTCTACGGCAAGTACGAGTCGATGGCGTTCGGGCCGCAGACGCCGTTCCTCGATCCCGACAACTACCTCTTCGGCCCGTACATGCCCGGCGAGCTCAAGAACCAGAGCCACGTCAACGATCCGGTGCTGAGCGACATGCTCATCCGCCAGCGGCGGACGGCCGACGTGGCCAAGCGCCGCGAGGTCCTCCACGAGATCCAGCGCCACGCGGCCCGGCAGCAATACTACGTGTACGCGCCCTCGGGCGTCTACATCGGCGTGTGGGACGCGGCGGTGAAGAACTACGTGCCCAATCTGGGCTACGACTGGGGCGGGCGCCTGCTCGCCGCCTGGCTCGATCGCTGAGACGGCGTTGAAGCGCTACCTCCTCAAGCGCCTGGTGGTGGCGATCCCGTCGCTGATCATTGCTTCGCTCATCGTCTTCACGCTCCCCCGCCTGCTGCCGGGCGACGCCGTGCAGCTCATGCTGGAGGAAAAGGCCTACGGCAAGGACGTGGACGATCTCCGCCACAAGCTGGGCCTCGACCGGCCCATCTACATCCAGTACTTCACGTGGGTCGGCAACGTCCTCACCGGCAATCTCGGCGAGTCGCTCTGGACCAAGCGCACGGTGACGGAAGAGCTGGGCATGCGGCTGCCCATCACCATGCTGCTGGGCGGGATGGCCATCTGCTTCGCCATCATCATCGCGATACCCATCGGCATCCTGTCGGCGGTGCGGGCCGACACCCTCCGCGACTACGTGGCGCGGAGCGCCGCCATCGTCGGCCTGTCCGTCCCGAGCTTCTGGATCGCCACGCTCGTGATCGTGCTCCCCGCCATCTGGTGGGGATGGACGCCGCATCTGGGGTTCACGGAGTTCAGCAAGTCGCCGGGCGCGCACGTGCTCCAGTTCATCCTGCCCGCATTCATCCTGGGCATCGCCTCCGCCGCCGGCATCATGCGGCTCACGCGCGCCATGCTCCTCGAGGTGCTGCGCCAGGACTACGTGCGCACGGCGTGGGCCAAGGGCCTCCGCGAGGGCGTGGTCGTCATGAAGCACAGCCTCAAGAACGCCGTGATCCCCGTGGTCACCATCCTCGGCATCCAGCTCGCGCAGATCTTCAGCGGCACCGTCATCATCGAGTCCATCTTCCAGCTGCCCGGCATGGGCCGCTTCCTCTTCGACGCCATCCTCCAGCGCGACTACCCGGTCATCCAGGGCATCAACCTGCTCGTGGTCTCGATCATCGTCGTCATGAACCTGCTCGTGGATCTCCTCTACGCCGTGCTCGACCCGAGGATCCGGTACTCGTGATGGAGCGAGGGTAGCCGGCATGGCCCGCTACGTCGAGGCGGCGGCGAACGTGGCGCCCGTCCGGCCTTCGTGGGCCCTTCCCCGCGCCGCGCATGCGCTCCTCCTCTTCTGCCGTCGCAAGCCGCTCGGCGCCCTCGGCGCCTTCCTCGTGCTGGTGATGCTCGTCATGGCGGCCGGCGCACCCTGGATTGCCCACTACGCGTACGACGACAGCATTCCCGGCGCCCGCATGAAGCCGCCGGGCGCCCAGTTCTGGATGGGGACGGACAATCTCTCGCGGGACATGTGGAGCCGCGTGGTCTACGGGGCCCGCGTCTCCGTCACCGTGGGCTTCGTGACCATCGCGCTCTCCACGCTGATCGCGCTGGCCGTGGGGGTGTCGAGCGCCTACATCGGCGGCTACTACGACATGGCCGTGCAGCGCGTGGTGGATGCCTGGATGTCCTTCCCCTATCTCGTGATCATCCTCTCCCTCATGGCCGTGCTCGGGCCGGGATTGCTGAACCTCATCCTGTCCCTGTCCGTCCTGGTGGCCGCGTCCAGCGCGCGGGTGATTCGCGGGGCCGCACTGTCCGTGATGGAGAACCCGTACATCGAGTCGGCGCGGGCCATGGGGACGCCGCACCTCCGCATCGTGGTGCGGCACGTCGTGCCCAACCTGATGGCCACGGTGATCATCGTCGCCACCATCGGGCTCGGGGGCGTGATCCTCGCGGAGTCCTCGCTGTCCTTCCTGGGCCTGGGCGTGCCGCCGCCCCGGCCATCCTGGGGCGCCATGCTCGCGGGTTCGGGCCGCTCGTTCATGCAGCGCGCGCCCTGGATGGCGATCTTCCCCGGCGCCGCCATCTCGCTCGCCGTCTTCGGCTTCAACATGCTGGGCGACGCGCTTCGCGACGTCCTTGACCCTAGACTCCGCGGCACCGGCAGCGGCCCCGCTCGCTGACCCCCGTCCCAGTGTTCTGGTAGCCTACCCACCGATCCCGTGATCCACCTCCGAACGCGCACGAGACTGTTCCGCTCCGAGCGCCGGCTTTGCCGGCGCCATCTCAGGGGGGAGGTTCGGAAGGGGGGCGAAGCTCCCCTCCGAGAACTATGATCATTCTGGGCGTGATCCCGGCTCGCCTGCAGTCGACACGCCTGCCCCGCAAGGTGCTGCGCGAAATCGAGGGCGTGCCCATGGTGGTCTACGTCTTCAAGCGGGCGCTCCGCTGCCCGATGCTGTCCGACCTGCTGGTGGCCACGGACAGCGAGGAGGTCGTGGAGGCCTGTCACGCGCATCATGTGCCCGCGGTCATGACGTCGAGTGCGCACCGCTCCGGAACGGACCGGCTCTGGGAGGTCGCCCACGCGCGCATGGCCGACGTCTACGTCAACATCCAGGGCGACGAGCCGCTCGTGACCACCGGCCACCTCGAGACGCTGGTGCGGCCGTTCCTCGAGGAGCCCGAGGTCCAGGTCACCACGCTCAAGATCCGCGCCACGCCCGAGGAGGTCTCCACCCGCACCGCCAACAAGGTAGTGACCGACCGTCACGGCGACGCGCTCTACTTCTCCCGGCTTCCCATTCCCTGCGATCGCGACAACCGGGGCGACGTCGTCTACTGGAAGCACATCGGCATGTACGCGTACCGCCGCTCGGTGCTCGAGATGTTCCACTCGCTGCCGCCGTCGCCGCTGGAGCAGGCGGAGCAGCTCGAGCAGCTTCGCCTCCTCGAGCACGGCATCCCCATCCGGGTGCTGGAGACGCGGGAGCCCACCATCGGCGTGGACACGGAGGAAGACCTCAAAGCCGTCATCGCGCTCGTGGCAGCCCGCCCCGCGTGACCGCGTCCGACGGCGCTCCGGGGCGCTGGGGCATCCTCGCCCTCATCATGGCCGCCCAGACGATGGCCAACGTGGGGCCGCTCGGCATCCCGTCCATCGCCCCGTTGATTCGCGAGGATCTCGGGCTCTCCATGGCGCAGGCGGGCTCGTTCCTCTCCGCGTACTACATCGGCGCGGCGCTGATGTCCCTGCCTGCCGGCTGGATGGCCGACCGGTGGGGTGTGCTCGCCACCATGGTCGTGGGTCAGGCGATCATCGCGGGCGGTCTCTTCGGCGTCGCGGGATCGGGCACATTCTCCCTGCTCACGGTCATCATGGCGTGCGCGGGCGCCGGGTACGGAATGCTCAACCCGACCACGGCCAAGGCCGCCATGGCCTGGTTTCCGCGCCGACAGCGCGCCACCGCCGTGGGCCTCAAGCAGGTCGGCCTGCCGCTGGGCGGCGCCGTCGGCGCGCTCGTCATGCCGCCGCTCGCGCTCTGGCTCGGCTGGCGCTCGGCCGTGACGTTGCCGGCCGCGCTCATCGCGGCAGTGGGGGCGCTCACGTGGCTGCTCTACCGGGATCCTCCCACGGCGCTGGCGCCGGTGAGCGGGCCGGCGGCGGCCGGCCGCAGCAGGACCCTCGCAGGCGTCCTTGCCAACCGCGATCTCTGGCTCGTCTCGGTCTCCACCCTGGTCTTCGCGGGCATGCAGACGGTGTGGATGTCGTTCCTCGTCCTGTATCTCACCGACGTGCTCCGCCTCACGCTGGTCCAGGCCGGCCGGTACCTCGTCATGGCGCAGATCGCCGGCATGGCCGGGCGCGTGATCTTCGGCGTGCTCTCCGACGGGCTCTTCGAAGGGCGCCGGCGCATCGTGCTGGTGATCGCGGGCGCGGGCTCCACCGCCTGCTCGCTCGTGATGGCGGGCACGGGAGAGCGCACCGGCGCCTGGATCCTGGCGCCGCTCGCCGTGGCCTTCGGGTTCTTCGGCATCGGCTGGAACGGGGTGCAGCACACCCTGCTCGCCGAGCTCGTGGGGCCGCGCGGCGCGGGCACGGCCGTCGGCCTGGGCCTCACCGTCTCGTCGTTCGGCGTGAGCGTGTGCCCCCCGCTCTTCGGGCTGGCCGTGCAGCGCCTGGGCGGCTTCACCGTGCCCTGGGCGGCGCTCGGCATCGCCATGGCGCTGAATCTCTGTCTCCTCATTCCGGTGCGGGAGGGAAGGATGGACCTGTCGTGAGCCGGCTGTCCTACGGCTGGGTGGTGCTGGGCGCGGCCTTCCTCATCGTCACCATGGCCATCGGCACGCTCTTCTCGCTGGCCGTCTTTCTCAAGCCCCTCGAAGACTCCATGGGGTGGAACCGCTCGAGCATCAGCGCGATCGCCCTCATGAACTGGATCGCCATGGGCTTGGGCTCTTTCGGGGCCGGCTATCTCTCGGACCGGTTCGGCACGCGCCGCGTGGTCCTGGCCGGCGGCGTCCTCGTGGGCGGCGGCCTCATGCTGTCCGGCCGCGTGGAGTCGCTGTGGCAGTTCTACCTCACGTTCGGGCTGCTCGTCGGCTTCGGCGTGAGCTGCTTCTACGTGCCGCTCACGGTGACGGCGCTTCGCTGGTTCGAGCACCGCCGCGGCCTCGCCGCGTCCATCGTGTCCTCGGGCAACGGGCTCGGCACGCTGGCCCTGGCGCCCCTGACGCGCTGGCTCATCAACGCGTACGACTGGCGCACCGCCTTCCTGGTCCTGGGCGAGCTGGCGCTCGTGATCGTCGTCTCGATGGCGCTCTTGCTGAGGCCCGCGCCCTCGACGGCCGGCGTGGCCCCCGGCGCACCGGGTCCCGGCGCGACGGCACGAACGCTCTGGACGGCGTGGGCCTTCTGGGCCATCGCGCTGACGCACTTTGCCTGCTGCGCCGCGCACTCGGGACCCATCTTCCACATGGTCACGCATGCCATCGAGCTGGGGGTGCCGGCCCTCGCGGCCGCGGGAGCGCTGGGCATCTCGGGGCTGACGTCGATCGGGGGCCGGGTGTGCACCGGCATGATCGCCGACCGCGTTGGCGCCAAGCCGACCCTGATCGTGGGCCTCATCCTCCAGGCCTCGATCATCTTCCTGTACGTCTTCCCGACCGGCCCCGGCGCGCTCTATGCCCTCGCGATGGCCTTCGGGGTGGGCTACGGCAGCGTCATGCCGCTCTACGCGGTCGTGACGCGCGAGTATTTCGGCGAGCGGGCCATCGGCACCGCGTACGGCGGCGTGTTCCTGATCTCGTGCATCGGCATGGGGCTGGGCTCGTATGCGGGGGGCATCATTCACGACCTGCTGGGCTCGTACCTCTGGCTCTTCCTGGGGTCGGGCGCCGTCGCGACCATGGCCATTGTGCTGGCCATGACCCTGCGGGCACCGCGGGCGGCCCTGAGCCGCACGTGAGCCCCCGGCACCCTTTGTCCGTTGACATGAGCGCGCCTTTCCTGCTAGAAATGCGCAAGGATTCTGCTTACTTTCTGAGCGCTAGACAACCTGTTCCGAGCCTAGACATGGCGGGGAACTGCCGCGCGGCACGGGCGGTTCACCCATCAGCGGGTCGTTCACTCACTCTCAAGGGGGTCTCGGTCAATGACGACAGAGAAGCGCGCATCCCAGGGTAGCCGGATCGATCGCCGGACCTTCATCAAGACCACCGGCGTGGCGGCCGGCGTGGCCAGCGGGATCGAGGGTATCGTCGCCGCTCGCCGGGCACCCGCGTTCGCCCAGGGCACGAAGCTCCACTGGGTCCGCTGGGTCGATTTCATCCCCGAGTCCGACGTGGAGCTCAAGCGCCAGATGCCCGAGGCGTCGAAGGCCCTCGGCGCCGAGTGCGTCCTCGAGACGATCAACGCCAACGATCTGCAGCCCCGCATCACGGCCGCCATCCAGTCAGGGGCCGGCGCCGACATCTTCAACTTCCAGTACAACTGGCCCCACCTCTACCAGAACGCCATCGTCGACGTGAGCGACGTCGCCGGCGAGCTCGCCAAGGCGGATGGCGGCTTCTACGACGTCTATCCACCGTCCTGCCAGGTCAACGGCAAGTGGCTCGCCCTGCCTCACTCCATCGTCGGCAACGCCGTCGCGTACCGGAAGTCGTGGCTCAAGGAGGCGGGGGCCAGCGAGTATCCCAAGACGTGGGACGAGGCGCGGAAGGTCTTCGCCGTGCTCAAGAAGAAGGGCAAGCCCTACGGCCAGACGCTCGGGCACACCTTCGGCGACGCGCCGACGTTCACGTACACGATGCTGTGGGCCTTCGGCGCCGCCGAGACCGACAAGACGGGCAAGAAGGTGGTGCTCAACAGCGCGGGCGCCGTCGAGTCGGTCAAGTTCATGCAGGCCTTCTGGAAGGAGTGCTGCGACGAGGGAGGCCTCGCGTGGGACGACACGAACAACAACCGCGCCTTCCACGCGGGCGAGATCTCGGCCACGCTCAACGGCGCCAGCATCTACATCGTGGCCAAGCGGCAGAAGGACAAGATCAAGGACGACAAGGGCGAGCCCATGTACCCGGACATCGGCCACGCTCCGCTCCCGGCCGGGCCCGCGGGCGCCTATCTCCTCTTCCTCAACCAGTCGGACGCGGTCATGAAGTACTCGAAGAATCAGAAGCTCGCCAAGGACTTCCTGCGCTGGGTCCACAAGAAGGAGAACTACGGGAAGTGGTTCACCACGCAGGAAGGCTATAGCGTCGGCCCCACGAGGGTGTGGGAGAACGATCCCATGTGGGCCAAGCTGGACGAGCCGCTCAGGATGTTCCGGACGGCCGCGCGCAACACGCGCCTGTTCGGGTACGCCGGCCCGTCCACGGGCAAGGCGACCGAGGCCTTCACCAAGTACGTGATCACCGACATGTACGCCAAGGGCGTGCAGGGCATGAAGGCGGAAGACGCCGTGAAGTGGGCGGACGGCGAGCTGCGCAAGATCTACGAGTCCTAGACCCGTGCGAGACCAGGGGGAGACAGCCATGACGAAGCCCGAGACCAAGGGGCACCCGAGCTCTGACCTGACACGCCGGCGGTTCATTGCCGCGTCCGCGACCGCCGGGCTCGCCGCCAGCGCCGGGCTCGAGGGCATCCTGGCCGCGAGACGGGCCCCCGCCTACGCGCAGGGCACGCGGCTGAACATCGTGCGGTGGGTGGACTTCATCCCCGCGTGCGACGTCGAGCTCAAGCGCCAGGCGGGCGAGGCGTCCAAGGCGCTCGGCGCCGAGGTCGTCTTCGAGTTCATCAACGCCAACGACATCCAGTCCCGCATCACCGCCGCCATCCAGTCGGGCGCGGGCCCGGACATCATGCACATGCTCCACAACTGGCCCCACCTCTACGCCAACGGCCTCCTCGAGGTCAACGATCTCGCAGAGTGGCAGGCCAAGGAGCAGGGCGCCTTCTACGCGCAGTCCGAGACCTACGTGAAGGTGGGCGGCAAGTTCATGGCCCTGCCCCACAGCATCGTGCCCGGGCTCATCGCCTACCGGAAGTCCTGGCTCGACGAGGTTGGCGCCACCACCTTCCCGAAGACCTACGACGATCTCCGGCAGGTGGGCGCCAAGCTCAAGAAGAAGGGCCACCCCTACGGGCAGACGCTGGGGCATACCTTCGGCGATGCGCCGGCCTGGGCCTATCCGCTCCTGTGGAACTTCGGCGGCGCCGAGACGGACAAGAACGGCAAGGTCGCCATCGACAGCAAGGGCTCCGTGGAATCCGTCAAGTTCATGCAGGCGTTCTGGAAGGAAGCCTGCGACGAGGGCGGGCTCGCCTGGGACGACACCAACAACAACCGCGCGTTCCTCGGCGGCGAGATCTCGGCCACCCTCAACGGCGCCTCGATCTACATCGCGGCCAAGCGCGGGCAGGACAAGATCAAGGACGAGAAGGGCGAGCCCATGGTGCGCGACATCCAGCACGCCCGGCTGCCCGCCGGCCCCGCCGGCACGTGGAGCTACCACACGGCGTTCGCGCACGGCGTGATGAAGTACACGAAGAACCCCAAGCTGGCCAAGGACTTCCTCAAGTGGCTGCACGGCAAGGAGCAGTACGGCAAGTGGTTCCAGGTCGCGGAGGGCTTCTCCATCGGCTCGACCAAGCTCTGGGAGCAGAACCCGCTCTGGACGACCATCGACGAGCCCATGAAGGGCTTCAAGACGGCGGCCGACAACTCGCGGGTCATCGGCTTCGCAGGGCCACCCTCGGCCAAGGCCACCGAGGTCTATACCAAGTACGTCATCGTGGACATGTACGCCAAGGGCGTGCAGGGCATGAAGGCCGAAGACTCCGTCAAGTGGGCGGCCGGAGAATTGGGTAAGATCTACGGCTAGGCCATGAAGAAGCCCATCGCGGGAGGGTCAGGAGGCGTGGCGGGGATCGCCGCCGCGCTGCCGCAGGCCGGCGCCACGCGCCCCGGCCGCGTCACCCGCTGGCTCGAGAACGAGCGGCTCCTGGCCGCGCTCCTCCTGGCCCCCGCCATCGTCATCCTCGGCATGTTCATCGCGTATCCGTTCGTGATGGGCGTGTGGCTGTCGCTCTCCAGCGTCAGCGTGGGCAACCCCGGGGAGTTCGTCGGCATCAAGAACTTCATCAAGGCGTGGAACGACTCCATCTTCCGCACGGCCTTCTGGAACACGTCGTTCTACACGTTCTGGGCCACCATCTTCAAGCTCAGCCTGGGCATGTGGCTGGCCCTGCTCCTCAACCGGCACTTCCGCGGCAAGCGCATCGTGCGCGCGGCCATGCTGCTTCCCTTCATCGTGCCCACCGTGCTGAGCACCTTCGCGTGGCGGTGGATGTTCGACCCGACGTTCAGCGTGCTCAACTGGCTCCTGTACCAGACTGGCTTCATCACGACCAAGATCCCCTTCCTCTCCGACGGCACCTACGGCATGTGGTGCGCCATCGTCGTCAACACGTGGCGCGGCATGCCCTTCTTCGCCATCACCCTCCTGGCGGGCCTCCAGACCATCAGCACCGACCTGCAGGAGGCCGCCTCGCTCGACGGCGCGAACGGCTGGCACCGCTTCTGGCATGTGACCTGGCCCCTCCTGAAACCCGTGACCGTCGTGGTCGTGGTGTTCTCGATCATCCAGACCTTCTCGGACTTCCAGCTGATCTACGTGCTCACGGGCGGCGGGCCGGCCAACGCCACGCATCTCCTCGCCACGTACGCGTACCAGATCGGCATCGCCACGGGGCTCCTGGGCGAGGGGGCGGCGATCTCGCTCTTCATGCTGCCCGTGCTCTTCATCGTGGTGTGGCTTCAGCTCCGCTACCTCCGCCATCTCGAAGGCGCATAGCGTCCGCGCGATGAGCTCCCGCTCCCCCTCACCCTGCCCTCTCCCGCTCCCGGGGCGAGGGAATCGAGGAGCGGCAGCGACGCTCCCCCAGCCGTACGCGATCCGACACGCCCGATGCTGGTGGGGGGGCCCGGGGGAGGAGCAGCAGCCGGCGCTCCCCGAATCGCCCCCTGTCTGTCTCGCCCCACGCGTGGCCCGCAGCTGGTGGGGGGGCCCGGGGGAGGAGCGGCAGCCGGCGCTCCCCGAATCGCCCCCTGTCTGTC
>Ga0335070_10002272_pt1 | contig 22449 bp, 19 predicted proteins | sample Lox_Sample_13_FD_206722 | JGI IMG/M metagenome (GOLD analysis project Ga0335070, IMG submission 206722) | Soil microbial communities from Loxahatchee National Wildlife Refuge, Florida, United States - Lox_Sample_1.3 | ecosystem: Environmental > Terrestrial > Soil > Wetlands | place: USA...
CGCGGCCCATTCGCGGGTTCTTCACGCAGTCCAAAGGTCAATAGGCGTAAACGCGTTTTTCGCTGCCAGCCCCGACGCGGAAAGTTGCTCATCTATACGGCCGCTAAACCTTCTCCGGCTTTTTGTACACCACCATGTCCTGCTCGCGGCGCAGATCGCCGGGTAATACTGAGGAATGGTTGATTCCTGCGCGGGCTCTTGGAGAATCGGGCAAGAACTTCATCGGAACAGGCAAGGGCTTGGGGAGCTACCGGTCTATTCTCATTACGTGGGCGGGCCAGATTTTTCAGGCAAACCCGCGCCGCTGGAGTCTGGCATCTATTCGGATGCGGCCTCCTTTTCTAACTGATCACGCGATGTTCGCCAGCGGAGGATTCGGAGTGCGCTGAGACATCTGCGGGAGCCGCAACGCCTCATACTGGCTTCGTAGACGGCATCTCGAAGGAGAAACAATGCAAAAACGCAAACTTGGAAAGAGCAACTTAGAAGTATCGGCCATCGGGCTGGGGTGCATGGGAATGAGCTTTTCCTACGGCCCGCCGAAAGACAAGCAGGAGATGACCTCTCTGCTCCATGCCGCCGTCGAACGCGGCGTCACATTCTTCGACACCGCCGAAGTGTACGGTCCATTCACAAACGAAGAGCTTGTGGGCGAAGCTCTCGCTCCGTTCCGCGGGAAAGTGGTGATCGCCACCAAGTTTGGATGGAAAATTGATCCCAAGGCGGAGCGAGGTTTGGCTGGGCTGAATAGCCGGCCAGAACGAATCAGGCAGGTCGCCGAGGAGTCGCTCAAGCGGCTCAAAATCGATGCCATCGACCTCTTCTATCAGCACCGCGTCGATCCTGACGTGCCGATTGAAGACGTGGCAGGAGCGGTGAAGGACCTGATTCAGCAAGGCAAGGTAAAGCACTTCGGCCTTTCGGAAGCAGCCGCAAAGACGATTCGTCGCTCTCATTCGGTTCAGCCAGTCACTGCAGTCCAGAGCGAATACTCGTTGTGGACCAGAGGCCCCGAAGCGGAAGTGCTGCCCACGCTCGAGGAGCTTGGAATCGGCTTTGTTCCCTATAGCCCCCTGGGAAAGGGCTTTCTGACGGGAGCGATGAACGAAAACACGAGGTTCGACAGCACCGATTTCCGCAGCATCCTGCCTCGCTTCACGCCGGAGGCTCTGAAGGCGAATCAGGCGCTGGTGGATCTGCTCGGGAACATCGCGCAAAAGAAAAAGGCCACTCCGGCCCAGATCGCGCTCGCCTGGCTGCTGGCCCAAAAGCCGTGGATTGTTCCCATCCCGGGCACGACCAAGCTGCATCGCCTCGAAGAAAACATTGGAGCGGTCGCTGTCGAACTTACGCCCGAAGATCTGCGGGACATCGAAAGCGCTGCCTCAAAGATCGAGGTCGAAGGAGCTCGGTACCCGGAGCACATTGAGAAGATGACCGGCCGCTGAAAGGAGTTCACATGCCGAACGACGTTCTGGAAGACCGCCTCTCCCGGTATCGTGAAATCACGATCAGCGTGACCGGCAGAAAGTCGGGACGCACGATTTCCATCCCGGTCTGGTTCGTGTGGGAGGACGACAAGCTTCACCTCCTGCCGGTCTATGGGTCGGATACGCAGTGGTACAAGAACGCGCTCAAAAACCCAAGGATTCGCATCGATGTGCGGGGCGCAGGGGCTGACTTTCAAGCCGTTCCTATCACCGATGCCACCGGGGTCTCGTCTGTGGTCGAGAAATTCCGTGCCAAGTATGGAGCTGGTGACGTGAAGAAGTACTATTCAAAGTTCGACGTTGCCGTTGTCGCGCAGCCGCGCTGAATACAGTCATGATCGCAAACGAGGTATTCTCAAAGGCGTGAAGACCGACGGCAAAGTAGTGCCCTTACGACGGGCAGACCAAGCTGCGCAGCCGAGTGAACCAGATCTGGCCAAGCTCGCCCGCTTGATTGCCGCCTATGCCCCGCACGACGGCAGTTTCGAGCTGCGCATCCCCGGCGTGCACGCCAGTCGCTTTTCGCGCGTCAACAAAGAGTGTGTGCATGCTCTCCGGGTGCCCTCCTTGTGCATCGTCGCGCAAGGGGCGAAGACCGTCATCGTGAGGAATGAGGTCTATGAGTACGACGCGTCGCGCATGATCGTGTTCTCCGTTGCCCTGCCCATTGCTGCCCAGATCACGCAGGCCAGTCATTCCGAGCCTTACCTCGCTCTCAAGTTGGACCTCGACCCGCACAAGATTGCCGAGCTGGTCCTGAAGGCATACCCGCACGGCCTGCCTCCAGTGCAAGAAAGAAACGCTGTTTACATCACTCCGGTCGATGTGAACATTGTCAACGCTGCGACGAGGTTGATGGAGTGCCTAGCGCACCCGGGGGACACTGAACTGCTCGCCCCGCTTGTCATAGACGAGATTTTGATCCGGCTACTGCGCAGTCCCATTGGTGTTCGCGTGGCTCAAATGGGCTTTGCCGAGTCCAGCGTGCACCGGGTTGCAAAGGCCATTTCCTGGCTGCGCGCTAACTTCTCTCAACCCATGAAGGTCGAAGACTTGGCCAGTCTGGTGCACATGAGTGTTTCCTCTTTCCACGAGCACTTTCGGTCGGTCACTTCGATGAGCCCGCTGCAGTATCAAAAGGTGCTGCGCCTGCAGGAAGCGAGGCGTCTCATGTTGTCGACGATGATGGACGCGGGCACGGCGAGTCACCGCGTGGGATATCTGAGTCCTTCGCAGTTCAGCCGAGAATACAGCCGCTTCTTCGGGAGCGCGCCAACCAGAGACATCGCCCGACTGCGTCAAGACACTCGACTCTGGGCCTGACCCTCGGAAGACTGGCACAACCGGCACCAGACCGCTCTAAGAAGCAGTGTGATCTCGCCTTGAGAAGGCGCGGCTTCAGCCGCGCCAAGGTTCGCCTTTCCTCTCCCATTGTCGGGCTGGCCGCGGCGCTACTCCATGTCTAATACTCTTCTGAGAGCCGGCGCCGGAACGCCGGAACGGATCACGGCCGCGCGCAGATCGTCGGCAAGCGCCAGCAGCTCGTCCGGCGCCTGCTGCGCGTGCCAGGCCGCGCCGACTTCACCGAATTTGGAGCTGCAAAACAGTCGAAGCACCCATGCCAGCACGAACACCGGCGTGACGGCGATGATCTGATGACCGGCAGGCACGATCTTGTGCCCCAGCGCCTTCAGCACCGGAATGGTTTCGCGCATGGCCGCGGAGGCCAGCTTCAGGTCGCCGGGCGAATGGGCCGCCGCCTTGAGGTCGTTCCCGTGCTTCATCACGAGCGGCACGAGCGCGGCCACACCAGCAGCGTGCGTGGCGAGGTAATCGACGACGTTGGTTGAAACCTTGGAACTGAGGCCGGCCCGATTGAGCAGCTCGACCAACCTCTTCAGCCGCGGGGTGACCCTTCCGTCGATTTCGCCGAAGGGCGTCGGCATCAGCGAATGATCGAACGGGCCGATCGCCCGGATGATCTCCCCGTCGCGCTTGCCCCCCGCAAAGACGAATCCGAGCATCGGCCGCTCGGAGCCCAAGGCTGCAACGATCTCCGCCGGACCGTTGAGATTGTTATTCATGAAGACGACGTTGGGTGAGCTGTTGACGGCCAGTGTGGGCAGCAATTCGGCGACTTGGTTGCGGCGCACGACGACTAGGATGTAGTCGTAGATGTCGTCGCGCGCGAGTTCGCCGATGACCCTGACCTTGGCGACCCTCCGCTTTTGGCTGAACGGGTTCTCGATGACGATCCCGTTGCTCTCAATCTCGGCGAGCCGCTTGCCGCGCGCTAGCACAGTGACATCCACGCCGCGCTCGGATAGGCGGGCGGCGCAGACGGAGCCGTTCACTCCGGCGCCGATCACGAGGATTCTGGCGTTATCACTTGCCATAACGTACCTGAGAACAACGGGTCTAAACCCACATTTCGATTTTTACGTCGTTTACGCGGCTTAACTTATTCGGGCGCGGTTCAAGCTTCCTTGCCATCGCATGTTCGCCCTAGCGTTTTGTCGTCGGGTTCCATTGTCCCGCGCGGGAGGTTAAACACCAAGCGATTGCTGACGCTATCAGGGCGATAGCCCTCGTTCGTGTAGGAATACCGCCCGGCGACTCGCCTGTTAGACCTTCTCCAGCTTCTCGTACACGACCATGTCCTGCTCGCGGCGGAGGTCGCCAGGGTGGTATTGGGGAATGGGGAACTCCATCTGCTTGAACTGGACCGGAGCGGTCTTCTTGTCGACGAGCCCGAGGGCGACGGCGACGCCGTAGATGATCGCTTCCGGACGCGGCGGGCAGCCGGGAATGTAGTAGTTCACCGGGACGACTTTCTCGACCGGGCCGAGCACGGAATAGGTATCGAACCAAACGCCTCCGCCGCAAGCGCAGGAGCCGATGGCGAAAACGAGTTTCGGTGCGGGCATGGCCTCATACGCGCGCCGGAGCGCCCGCGCGGTCGAACGCATGGCCGGCCCCTGGCAGAGCATCACGTCCGCGTGGCGGGGCGAGCCAACCAGCTTGATGCCGAAGCGCTCGACGTCGTAGTAGGGCGTGAGGACATTGAGCACTTCAATATCGCACCCGTTGCAGCCTCCGCTGTTCGCGTGGTAGACCCACAACGACCGGCCGAACATTTTCTGGCAAAGATTCTTCAGCATAGCTAGTCCAGTTCGATCGGGATGTCATCCACGACCGGCTGGCCCTCCAAAAAGGCCCGCGAACGATAGATCCAGCGTTCGCTCTGGATGTCGTCGGCGCGATAGCCCTTCATCTTCAGATCCTCGATCACACCCGCTCCTTTGAAGCAGCGGCCGCAGCGCTGGCAGGTGCTCATGAAAAGCTCGAGCTTCTGGCCGAGGTCGGCGATTTGCCCGGTGGCGTTCTCGAACTCCAGGCTCATGGTGATGGCCTTCTCCGGACAGACATCCGCGCAACGCCCGCAATACGTGCAGCGGCGGCCGAGATATTGCAGGATGCGCATTTCCTGGCATGGATCGAACACCAGGATTTCGCGCGCCGGGCAGTTGTTCGCGCATCCGGCACAGCCGATGCACTTGGCCGCGTCGAAGATGGGCCGGCCGCGGAAGTTTTCCGGCAAGGGCTGCGCCTGGGCCGGATAAGGCAGCGTCACTCGCCCCGCCTTCAGGCAGATCAGCGTTTCTTCGAGTTTGCTCAGAACCGACATTTCTTTATCTTTGGTGGCCCGGACGCCCCCGTCCGGGCAGGTGAGCGAAGCTCGCCAGAGCTGCCGGGCCCAGGCCCGGCCGGGCGGACGAGGGCGTCCGCTCCTACGTGATTCCGTTCAGTATCCATAACTCGCCAACACCAGCGCCACCAGCGCCACCGCAAACAGGCTCGCAAAAAAGCGGATCGCCTGGTCGATGCGGTAGCGCGCGTGCGTCGCCGCTACCAGCGTGACCAGCAGCACCAGCACGCATACCTTCGCCCAGAACAACAGCCAGCCGAACGGGAAAAGCAAGCCCGAGCCCCACGGGATAAACAGCGCCACGAAGAGCGAACTGTAGAGCACCAGCTTCGCCATTTGCGCGTACTTGAACAACGCCAGCTTGGGCCCCGAGTACTCCATGAGCGGGCCTTCCATCAGCTCCGTTTCCGCCTCGGAAATGTCGAACGGCACACGCTGCACGAACGCCTGAAACGACAGCAGGATCACGCCCAGCATGACCACGCCCGACCAGGGGATGCCGCCCGCCGCATAGACTGAGCCGCTGAGAACGGAATCGAGGCGGAACGAACCGCTGTGCAGTGCACCAACGATCAGCGCGATGGCGAACAACGGCTCCAGCGCGATCATGCTCATCATCTCGCGGCTGATCCCGACCAGAGAGTACGTAGAGCCCGCCGCCAGTCCGGCCAGCAGTGTGCAGACGCCGCACAGAGTGAGCAGGTAGATCAGCAGGATCACATCGCCGGCACGATTCATGGGAGTGGCGAATCCCATCGGCACCAGGCATGCCAGCGTGAGCACCGTGGCCAGCGAAAGATAGACAGCAAAACGCTGCATGAGCGGCACTTCACCTGACTCAATATCCTCTTTGCCGAGCAGTTTCAGGAGATCGAAGTAGGGCTGCCACAGCGGTGGTCCCTGGCGCGATTGCACGCGCGCCGTGACCTTGCGGAGCACTCCCTGGAAGAAAGGCGCCACCAGCAACACTACGGCGACGTTTAGCGCTCCACCAACGATCATCCAAAGCACGCTGCGGTCCATAGACATCCTTTAGAGCTTCTTCCTCCGCGAAAGCTCAAGCAGTTCTTTGTGCGACCAGACCTTGGTCTGGCCGGATTTCAGATCGATCGTCTCTAGGCGGTCGGTGCACGAAAAACAGGGATCGATGCTGCCCAGCGAAATGGTCATGTCGGCGATCTGCTGATCTTTGATCATGGCGGGCACGCCCTGCAGGTTCTGATACGTCGGCGCGCGCACGCGCCACCGCCGCGGCCGGTTGTTCTCGCCGGTAATCACGAAGTGATGGCTCTCGCCGCGCGGGGCTTCCACCGACGACAGTCCCATGCGGCCGATGGGCAACTCGTCTCTGATCTCCGCCTGCAACGGGCCTACCTCCATCTTGTCGAGACACTGGCGGATGATCTTGATGGACTCGAACACTTCCTTCACACGCACCACGACGCGGCCCCACACATCGGCGGTCTGAGCGGTGATCACGTCGAACTCCACGCGGCGATAGGCGGCGTAAGGATGATCGCGCCGGCAGTCGATCTCGACGCCGGCCGCCCGCGCCACCGGACCGACGAGACCCGCAGACTTCACGAGAGCCTTGTCAGCCACGCCAACATCGCGGGTGCGCTTCTGGATGTTCTTGTCGTTGCTCACGGCAGCTACAACGGGCTTCCATTCCGATTCCAATTTGTCGAGCACCGCGCGCAGTTCGTGCCTGAGTTCGTGGGTGATGTCGCGGCGTACCCCGCCGATCACACAGAGCGCGTAGGTTTTGCGGTTGCCGCTGATCTTCTCCGCCATCCACATGATGGGCTCGCGGATGCGGAAGCTCTGCATGAAGAGCGTGTCGAAACCCACGATGTGGCAGGCGAGACCCGTCCACAGCAGGTGGCTGTGCAAGCGTTCAAGCTCCAGCATGATGGTGCGGATGTACTCGGCACGAGGCGGCACCTTGACCACGGCGGCGTCCTCGACCGCCTGCACATAGGCGACGTTGTGCACGCAGCCACAGATACCGCAGATGCGCTCGGCCAGCATGGGGATGTCGTTGTAGCTCATCACCGACTCGGCCAGCTTCTCGATGCCGCGGTGCACCATGAAGCCGCGATACTCGCAGCCGCGCACCATCTCGCCTTCCACGTACAAACGGAAGTGAGCCGGCTCGTCGAGCGTGGGATGGAAAGGGCCGAAGGGGACAACCATGCAGCCTTCCGGCGGATCGTCGAACTTGAATTCGCGCTCCTCGTCGTAGCCGTCGGGAACCTGATTCCAGGAAACATCCTTGCGTAGAGGATGCACGCCCTCGGGCCAGCCATCCGGCAGCACCAAACGCTTCGGATAACGGTGGCCTACCGGGTTAATGCCCAGCAGGTCGCGCATCTCGCGCTCGGCCCAACTCGCGGCCGGCACCGGGTCCGTGATGCTGTCGATCTCCAGGTCATACTCCGGCACCTCGGTGAGCACACTGCAGAGCAGGTGGTCCTTGTCGAAGGCGAAGTTATGAGCAACTAGAAACTTGCCGGAGAAAGGTCGGTCATCGTGGCCGATACTGGTCACGTAGCGTGCATCACGCTCCAAAAAGATGTGCTGGCACACGTACTTCACGACCGACCGGTCGACAAACACAAACAGGCGGGTATCGCTCGGCAGATCGGCCCGCTGGATGAGGGGGCCAAACTTGGCCTTGAACTCCTCAAACATTTCGCGAGCGATCATGGCAGCTCCTTCACTGCGGTCGCCTTCTCCGCATGCGGATGCGGAGTGCCGCCCAGCCAGCGGAAATAGCGCTTGATCTCGCCGTAGAAATTGTGAGCGACATAGCGATAACAATCCGCCTCCCGCGCATATCCGCACAGCCACGGGTCGGCGACGCGGCGCGGCGCGCTGCCCAGCTTGGAGATGGTGTACGCAACCAGGAACATCAGTACGAGGACCGCGGCGAGGGCAAGCGGCGCAAACAGAGCCGTAGAATGAGCTTCCGAAATTCCGGTAAGCGGCGCGTTCGCGATCGGAGAAGCGTTGGCCAGTATGGTCCCCAACCCCCCTCGACTGGCCTGAAGCGCGTGATACATGAGGCGGAAGCCGATCGCCGGCACGATTCCCAGCAGCAGGCACGAGCAGGCGAGCAGGACTTGTGGCAGTTGCATCATCCAGGGAACTTCGAGTCGGCCATTGTTGGCTGCGGCCTGCGCTTTCACCAAGTCGCTCGTGCGCGACAGGAAACTCACTCCGAAGAACTTGATGAACGAGGCCAGCGTGAGCGCACTCGTCAGGATGGCGATCACGGCGCAAACAACCAGGTAGTGCGCCGAGCCACTGCCCTGAATCGCCGCCACGTAGATGCTCCACTTGCTGACGAAGCCGTTGAATAGGGGAACGCCGGAAATCGAGAAGGAGGCGACCAGCGCGGTCACGGCGGTCAGCGGCATGTACTTCATCATCCCGCCCATCTTGTTCAGGTCCTGGGTGTCGGTGGCGTGCAGCATGGAGCCGGCGTTCAGGAACAGCAGTCCCTTGAACAGCCCGTGGTTGAGCACATGGAAAAGAGCGCCAAAGAAGCCGATGGTGGCGAGAGCGACCGCGGCCGGAGTATCCGCCGCCAGCAAAGCCATGCACGTGCCGGTGCCTAGCAGAATGTAGCCGATCTGCCCGATGCTGTGGAAGGCGAGCAGGCGTTTGGATTGTTCCTGTTTCAGCGCTTGCATGGTACCGGTAAAGAGCGTGATCGTGCCCAGCACGGCAACCAGCATGCCCCAGCGGGCGAGTGGATAGTCGGCCTGCGCGCTCAGGGGCACCAGCCACAAGAAGTAGCGCATGAGGCCGTAAACACCGGTCTTGATCATGACGCCGGAGAGCATGGCGCTTACCGGTGAGGGAGCGGCGGGGTGGGCATCCGGCAACCAGACTTGGCCGAAGGGCCACATGCCCATCTTGATCCCGAATCCAACCAGGAACAGGCCAAATGCCAGTGCCGTCAGCCCGGGCTGCGAGGCCAGCATCAACGGCAGGTTGGCGCTCACCGTATCGAAGTCGTATTTCAAACTCGCGCTGCCGCTGACGGCCTTTCCTGTCACGGCCAGCAGTTCGGCGCCGACCATGGTGGCGGCGCAGGCGATCTGCATCATGATCAGATACTTGTTGGCCGCCCAGACGTTCTCGCGCTTGCGGTACTCATAGCGGATCAACGCGTATCCCGGCAGCGTCATAAGCTGCCAGAAGATGAAGAAGAACCACATCATGTCGGTGGTCGAGAGCAGGCCGTACATGGCGGCGAGAAACAGCAGGAAGTACGGGTAGTAGCGCGCAACTCCGTAATACCGGTAATGCCGCATGTAAACGATGGAGTAGAACGCGGCCGGCACGGCAATCACGCAGGCGAGCAGCAGGAACACGGCGGTCAGGCCATCCACGTAGATACGAAGAGCGAAGCCGAACTTCGGCATGTTCCAGAAGGCAGCCGGATGCGGTGATGGCCCGGCGGCCAAGACCCGGAGTGAGACGGTGGCAATCAGCGCTGCGGTCCCCGCGGTAACGAGAAATGCCAGCCACCCCGCAACCGTCTTGAAGTGGGACACGAGGAGCGTCAGCACTGCTCCTGCGACGCACGCGAAGATAGAGACGAGGACGGCTTGTTCCGGAGTCAGCATACGGGCAGTTCTTTCGTTTTGAGGCTAGACAGCAACGCGCACAGCACTTCCAGCGTCGCGCGGACTTTCGGGCTGAGTCCCTCTCCTCCCCGCGTGGATTCCGGCTGCACGCCCAGCAGCCACGTTTTTGTAATCCCGTTGGATTCAATCAGTCTGGCCAACACGCTCAGCGAAATCTTGTGAGTTGAGATTTGCGGAAAGCGGGATGCGATTCCCTCAGCGTCCAGGAACACCACCGATCCGGGTTTCCCCCCGAACTCCACCGCATCGAGGAAGACAAGATGATCGAAATCTTGATCGGCAGCGGTGCCGATGTGGCGGTCGGGCGCGGTTCCCGCCAGGATCACGTCCGCCATGCCTAGGTCGAGAAGCCCTTCTCCCAGCCGCACACCGAAGCCGTCATCGCCGTAATCGGTGTTGCCCAGACCCATGAGGCAAACGCGGCCCTGGAGAACGCTTTCGAGTTGTTCGCGAAGGTCCACTCTTCCGATTCCTCGGGCGGGCAAGCAATGCCCGCCCCACACTCAGATATCCTCCCCGAGTTTCTTAATCTGCTCGTAGGTGAAGACGGGGCCGTCAACGCACACATAGGCCACGCCAATGCAGCAATGTCCGCACTTGCCCACGCCGCACTTCATGTAACGCTCGAGAGTCGAGACGATATGGCGCTCTTCAAAGCCCATGCCGAGCAGGTCACGGATCACGAAACGGAACATGATGGGCGGGCCGCATACGAAAGCGATAGTGTTTTCGACCGGCACGTGCACGCCCGGCTTCTTGAACAGACTGCCCACAACTCCAACGTTTCCCGTCCAAGTGGCGGGGGCGCGATCCACGGTGAGGTAGCACTCGACACCCGGTGTCTGCTCCCACTCCCGGAGCTTGGGAACGTACATTAGCTCTTTCGGCGTCTTGGCACCGTGAAAAATCTGAATACGCTGGAACTTGTCCCGGTTGGCGAGCGCATAAACGATGACGGAGCGCAAAGGAATCAGCCCAATGCCGCCTGCAACGAACACCAGGTTCTTCCCGTGGTACTGCTCCATGGGGAAGCCGTTCCCGTAAGGTCCGCGCACTGCGAACTTCTCACCGGCCTTGAGCTGATGCAGCGCTGAAGTGCAACTGCCGACGCGGCGCACGGTAAAGAAGGTCTCGCTCTCCGTTGGGCTGGGCGGAAGCGAGGTCGGGAATTCTCCTACGCCGAACAGCGACACCTGGGCAAACTGTCCCGGGCGGAACCGGTGGAATGCGCTCTGTTCCGCCGGATCCTCAAAGTGCCAATAGAAGGTCTTGACCTCTTGAATCTCGTCAACCACACGATCCAGCACCGCAACCTTGGGCAGATACACGTTCTCGGTAGGCCCGGGAACGATGGGTTGCGTCATGCTCTCAGTGGCTGACAGGTTCATTCTTTTGCACCTCCACCGTCGCGCGGCGGATCATCTCGACCACGCTCGGCATTCCGATATCACCATGACAGACAGCCGCGCAGCGGCCGCAGCCCACGCAGGCCATCGACAGCTCGCGTTGAATGAAATAGTGGGCCAGCTTGCGGAAGAAGCGGCGGTTGCGGCGATCGTGCACGGCGCGCCGCGGATTGAACCCGCCTGCCATCCGCGTGAAGCCGCCAAAACCGCAGGAGTCCCAGATACGCACGCGTTCGACCTCATTGGGTCCGACTTGACGATCGGCCACGGTAAAGCACGTGCAAGCCGGACAGACATAGGTACAGCCGCCACACTCCAGGCAGCGATTGCCGATCTCCTCCCAGGTTTTTTCCAGGATGTCACCGCGTGTGACGTCCTCGATGGCCGCCGAGAACCAACTGGTCGCGTTGGGCCGGAAACGCTTCCGGACTTCTCCCAGAATCGCTCGGCGCTTCGCGACATGCTCCTCCGAGCCCTTCTGGAAAATGGGCTCGGCAAACATCGCCTCTCCGGCCGGCGTACCCGCCACGGCGAGGAACTCATCGCCAAGATCCATCAGTTGCAGATCGAAGTGATCGCGAGCCGCCGGTCCGGTATCGGCGCACATGCAGAAGCACTCTTCGCCGATGTCCAACTCTGGGTCGCTGCAAACGACATTGATCAACAACAGGTTCTTCCGCCGGTTCTCGTAGTAGATGTCGCGGAACTCGCGCCCCAGGTAGAAACGGTCCAGGTGGTAAATGCCTGCGACGTCACAAGAGCGAATGCCGAAGATCGCGCGTTTTGGGTGCCGGTAGGTGGGCTCAATGTTGATGTCACCAGTGCTGCGCTCGATTTTCAACAGCCGCTCGATGTGCGGAAACACATAACGCTTGGGCGGATAGTACGGGTTCGGCAGGTGAATCTGGATCTGATCCCGGTTTTGGTCGGTGACCACATCGAAGTAGGTGTCCCGCTCGCGCCCGCGGAACGGCGCGACGACCTCGTAACCCTGCTGACGAAGCAGGTCCACGATCTTGAGCACGTCGTCGCGCGCGACCACACGGGCCCTCATGCAACCTCCTCCAGACGGACGGGGAGCACCCTGCGCCCGTCGCCAGATGGGCCGAGAATTTCCCTTTCGACTTCGCGCATGAAATGCGGAACGAATACCGTGCCGGACCGGACCTCTGTGGTTACCCGCGCCGCAGCCTCTGAAGATCCATCGGGAGTACGCAGGCGGATACGTTCCCCGTCGCGGATACCGAGTTTCTCGGCGTCTTCAGTGCTTACCTCGACGAACCCATCCGGGTAATCGAGCATCAGGATGCTGTACTCGCGTTTCAGAGTTTCGCTGTGCCGGATGAGCACGTTCTGGTTCCAGTAGAAGACCGAGTTTCCAAACACCAGCAGCAGCGGAAAATCCCTGGGCGGCGGCGTCGGCTGGGGGGGTTTCGGCACGGCGACGAACTTGAACGGCCGGTCTCCGCTGGGGTGCGCGAAAAGAAACTGCGTGCCCATCGGATGCTCTTTGGTGCAGGGCCACTGTCGTCCGTAATCTTGGGCCAGGTTTTGGTAGTTGGCGCCGCTGTAAAAGGAAACGGCCTCGCCGATCTCGTCCATCACGTCTGCGGCAGAGCGGTAATTCCAGTTTGCGCCCAAAAGGCGGGCCACTTGGCTGATTTGTTCCCAGGCCGGCGTTAGCCCCGGAGGGGGATCGAGGACCTGTTCTGCCAACTGAATCCGGCGGCCAGTGCTGGTGAAGGAAACCTTTTCCTCGCCAAACGCCGTCGTCGGCAGCACCACGTGGGCGCACTCCGCCGTCTCGTTCATGAAGAGGTGCTGGACCACCAGCAGGTCCAGTTGCCGCAACTGGCCCGCCACATCACCCAGAAAGGCGGAGTTCACCGGGTCGTAGCGCAAAAGCCACATCGCTTTCACGTCGCCGTTTCCGCGATGGGTGAGCAGGGCCCGCGAGCCGAGACCCGCGACGCCGGGAACCTTCATCCCCCAAAGCGCTTCCAACGCCGCGCGCGCTGGAATATCGGTGACCGGCCGGTAGCCGGGCAGGCGGTCCGGCAGCATGCCCACGTCACACACACCCTGCAGATTGTTCTGTTCGGTAAGGGCGAAGATTCCCGCTCCTGCCTTACCCAGGTTGCCCGTGAGCAGAGCCAGGTTCACGACTGCGCAGATGCTCTCCCGGGCCCGGTCCTCCATGCTTGTGGAAAACAGCAGCGCCGCCGAGTTCGCGCAGCCATAAGCCAAAGCGGCGGCCTCGATCTGTTCGGCCGGGACGCCACAGCCTTCCGCCGCTCGCAGCAAATCGTAGTCGTAGACCGCAGCCAGAAACCCCTCGTAATCGCGGCAGCGGGATTTGATGAAGGGAAGCCGCATCAGGCCGCGATCTACAATCACCTTGGCCATCGCTCCGTACAGCAAAGTCTCGGTGCCGGGCCTGATCTGCAGGAAGATATCCGCACTCTCGGCGACGCGATGGCGGCGCGTGCCGACGACGATCAGCTTGGCGCCATTCAGCTTCGCGCGAATCACCATGCCGCCAATCGTGGGCAGGCGGCGCCTCAGATCTACGCCGTCAACGATAATCACTTCGCTTTCGGCCAACTCTGCCGTGGAATTCGTGCTCGCCGCCACGCCGATCATGTCGAGAAGGACGTTGATCGCGTTGTTGGAATAAGCGCCGGTGCCATGGTGCACGTTGTTTGTTCCGATGATGGAGCGGGCAAATTTCTGCAGCAGGTAGGATTCCTCGTTGGAGCAACGAGGGGAATTCAAAAAGGCGAGCGAGTCTGGCCCGTATTGATCTCGGATTTCCCGTAGCTGGGTGGCAATGTAGTTCAGTGCCTCATCCCAGGAGACTTCCCGGAACTGGCCATTTTTCCGCAGAAGCGGCTTCTTTAGGCGGTAGGGGGAACTGGCAACCTCGTGGACATGCCAGCCCCGAATGCAAATTCGCCCTTGGTTCGCGGGGTGCGAGACGCTGGGGTAAACACCAACCACCTGGTTGCCTTGAGTCTCCAGATAGAGACCGCAACCGACTCCGCAGAAGGTACAAGTCGTGAGAGTTTGGGCCATGCTTTCGTACCTAACGACTATGTTCTGTGAGTAGATAGAACTGATAGTGCAAAGCTCACTAAGGGCTGTGACTACGGAACACGAAGGGTGTGAGGAAGAAACAGGTGCGCCCGCATCATCAATAAGATCAAGCACTTTCTGTCCCGGCCTGCGGGGAATCTTGCGCTTGGAGTATCCTCGGCATTGCGAGTGCCGCGATCACAGGCCCTCATGACCCAGATCACAGACCCTCGGGTCATGCGACGGCACAATCGCAAGGAACCTCCACTCACGAGGACGCTATGGCTACTGGGACCCCCGTCACGCGGGAGACAATACGCACGCTTCCTTCTGACGCCGTGCGCCAGATCCAATGGCGCTTTGCGGATCGCTACGACCTGCAGATGCTGGTGCAGTCGGTGCGCTCCGTCGCCCGCGGTCCGGTGGCGCGTCTGGTGGCCAGTGGCGGCCGCAATTCGCATGAGTGGACACCGGCCAAGGCGGAACTGCTCGAAGCGTTCGACAAGTCTGGAATCACGGCTGTCTTCATGGAACCGGAAGAAGGCGGTTTCATCGCGGGTCCGAAGAACCTGGCACTAGCGCTCGTCGCTTTCGAACTGGCTTGGGTGGATGGTGGCGCGGCAACGGCCAGCTTGGCGGGCTGTCTGGCCCTATCGCCGATCCATGAACGGGGCACGCCTGAACAGCAGGCAAAGTACATGAAGCTTGCTGCCCCGCCCCAGCCGGGAGAAGACCGCAAGCCTTGGCGGGGCGCGTTCTGTCTGACCGAACCCATCCCCTACGTCGGCGTCGATACTGGCATGCTGAGCGGGAAACTCCGCATCGCCGACTGGAAACCGGGAGAAGAACCGATGCTGCAGGTCGAGAAGCGCGGGCGCTTCACGACCAATATCGGATTCGCCAATTTCGTGACTGCCGCGGTCGACTCCGACGATGAGCGGATCAAGGGTAGCTGCATCGTCATCCTGGAAGAAACGGACCCCGGCATTTTTGATCGGGGTACGCCGACGCGAAAGCTGGTGCACCAGCTTTCGTCGACCGGCGATCCAATTTTCAGCTTGCGGGTGTCGGCGAGCCGAATTGTCGGCGGCTACGACGTAGAAGACGGGGATATCGTTCCGCGCTACAACCACAGCGAGGTGATTGAAGCGGTGTTCCGTAGGACGCGAGTTACCGTCGGCGTCATGACGGCCGCCAAGCTGCTCTCCGCAGTGGAGCCGATCATCCGCTATCAGCGGCAGCGATTTCGCGGTGGGGCAACGGCTACGCCAGGATCGGTGCGGTACGAACTCGGCCTGCAGGCGCGTGAAGACGCGCTACATCGTCTGGTGGACGTCTGGGCTACCGGCGAAGCCAGCGCGTCGCTGGGATTTGCAGCGGCGCGAACCTTTGACGATCTCGATCCGCTGGAGCGGGATGTAGATCAACTGCTGACCGCGCAAGGGGTCACCAGCGCCCGGGCGCGCGCCAAGTTGCAGCGCGAAGCGTCGGACCGGGCGGCGGAACTGCTCCGGTTGCCAGCCAGCGATCCCAAGAAAGAACAACTGCAATCGGATCCGCTCTTGCGCTTCGTGATGCTCGACTCCTTGGCCGATGTCCTTTGCCCGGCCACCAAGCTCTGGAACACGGGTTTGGGCGCGCAGATGATGCGCGAAGCTGTCAGCCTGATGGGCGGCTACGGCATCACCGAGGATTGCCCTGGCTTCCTGGGCAACAAGTGGGTGGACGCACAGCTGGAAGCGACCTACGAAGGTCCCGAGGCGGTGCAACGGCGGCAACTTTCGATCACCACGACCAACCCGCTCTTCCTGGCGCAATTCCGGGTGTGGATCAAGGAGATGCGCCGCATTGCGTCCGAGCGTCCCGGCACCGGCGCATGCACGCTGGCAACGGCCATGGTGATGTGGCTATGGAGCTTGGAACGCCTGCAGCACAGCGCCGATGCCGACGGCGCCCGCCTGTATCAGAGCGCACGCCAGGGTGTGACCTTCCCGCTGGCAGACGCGCTTTGCTGGCTGCTCGCGGCACGTTGCCAGGTCCTCGATGCGTTGGAACTCGAGCGGCGTGGACACGATGACCCGGCGGTCGCGGAAGGTCTGCCCGGCTTGGTCAACTTCATGACCGACCTATGCCACGTGCAAACAGCGCGAGCCAGTGGCGAAGTCGCCCGTATTTGCGCCGAGCTGGTGTTCGGATACAACCGTCATCCCGCCTGGGACGAAGCGGGATATCGCGGTTGCTACCAGCAGGACGAACTGGATTCTCTCGAGGGCATCATCGCGGGCATTGGCTCCTACGGCCTCGACGTGATCGGCAACGATGGTTCCCATCCACAAAAAGCTGGCCCGTGCGCGAAGTGTCTGGGCGCGGAACAGTTCATCACCTTGCAGTCGAAGCTGGTCACCTGCCTCACCGGCAGCCGGCTGGCAAAAGACCGCGCGGCGGAAGCGATCTCGAAGCTCATGATTCCGGAAGCGCTGGACTACCCTGCATGAGCGCGGCTTCCCCAGACCCCACAGCCGAATCTGCCGCTCCCATCGAGCGGCAGCAGATGGCGGTCGATATCGCCTGCGTCGGGTTCGGCCCGGCGATGGGCGGCTTTCTCACCACGCTGACCCGCAGCTTGCTAAACCCGGATGGATCCACACGCCTGGAAAGCACAGTGTCTCCCGGGTTGCCGCTGCAGGTGATCTGCCACGAGCGCGCCGATGGCTTGGGATTCGGAGTCTCGGGCGCCGTGACGCGAGCACGCGGAATTCGTGCCAGCTTCCCCGACGTTGACCTCACCCAGATTTCCATGGCGACGGCTGTGAAGAGGGAGAAGCTCATCTACCTGCTCGACCCAGCGCGAGCCAGCCGCCGCTCGTTCGGATTCAAGACGGCTGACCGGTTGCTACGTCTCTTCGGCGGCGTGCTTGGAGTCAGGCATTACGCGTGGGAATTGCCTTTGACTCCGCCGTTCATGCAAAAGCATGACGGCCTCGTGCTCTCGCTCGGTCAATTCAACCAGTGGGTTAGCGATCAGATCGCAGCCTCCGGGCTGGTGCAGATCTGGCCGGGAATGCCGGTGGCCGAACCTTTGATTGAAGACGGAGCCGTCAAGGGCGTCCGGCTGGCGGATCAGGGAACCGATCTGCAGGGGCGTCCGGAACCCGGCTTCACGCCCGGCATGGACCTGCATGCCGCGCTAACCGTGGCAGGCGATGGCCCCGTGGGAGTTGTCGGGAGAGAGATCGACGCTCACTTCGGCCTGCCGAGCGGTCACGAGCGCCGTGAATGGGCGCTCGGCATGAAGATGGTAGTCGAGCTTCGCGAAGACAGCGGCCTTGAAGCAGGCACCGTTCTTCATACGATCGGATTCCCAGAGCCGGAGATTTTCGGATTCTTTTATGTCCATCCAGACCGACTCGCTTCCGTTGGCATCTTCATCCCGTCGTGGTTTCGCAGTCCGGTGCGCACGGCTTATCGCTATTTGCAGCACTTTATGCTGCATCCTTATTTGTGGCGGTATCTCGAGGATGGGACGCTCAAGTCATGGGGCGCGAAGTCGCTGCAAGAATCCGGCCGCCACGGGGAGCCGTTCCTCGCAGGCAATGGCTATGCCCGAATCGGCGAAGGTTCGGGAAGCACGAATGTGCTCGCGGGTTCGGGAGTGGATGAAGCCTGGACCACCGGCGTGCAGTTGGCGGAAGCAGTGATCGAATTAGCAGAACGTAAGCTGCCGTTCACCGGCGAAAATCTTGAGAACACTTACGTGCGCCGCCGCCGCGAAAGCTGGGTGGACGCCGAGTCGAAGGTCGCCGCCGACTCCCGCAATGGATTCGAACGTGGTGTGCTTACCGGAATGGTCGGCATGGCCATCGCGGGCCTGACGGGTGGGCGCATTGCTTTGCCTTCGCCGACGAAACCCAGACGGCCAGTTTCTCTCGAAGAAGTCTACGGCTCGCGGATCGCTCGCGCCGAGCTGAAACAGATTCAGGAAGAGTGCGCCGCCAAGGGAATTTCGCTGCACGACCGTATCATGGACCGTTGTGGTTGGCCGCAAATCCCCATGGATGGCAAGCTGCTCATCTCGCACCAAGATGCTTTGCTCATGGGCGGAGGCGTACAAGCGCCCGCCGGCTATGTAAACCATGTGATTTTCAGGCGGCCGGAACTTTGCCGTGATTGCGAAACGAAGTTGTGCGTGGAAATGTGTTCCGGCCAAGCAATTACCCGTGGCGACCAAGGAGTACCCGCCTTCGATCGCGAGAAGTGTGTATACTGCGGCGCCTGCCTGTGGAATTGCCAGGCTGATGCAGACGGCACGCAGGGTAACATCGAGTTCAACGCGGGAGCAGGAGGATTGCATTCCGCGCTGAATTGATCGCGGTTCTCGGTCTGAGTGATGCCTCCGTGGACCTTTGTGTCCTTTGTGGTAAATGAAATCCATCCACCACAAAGGGCACGAAGGCACACAAAGGAAATTGACAGGATTCGAATGAGCGATGGATATCACATTGTCGTATGCGGCAGCGTCGTGCCCGACCCGCTGCAGACTCTGGAGCCGATCGAAACTCCATCCGGCCCCGCACTGAAAAACGAGATGATGCTTCCGGCAGTGCTCGACCCCTGGGCAGCTCACGCGCTGTATGAGGCGGCCAACCTGGCATCCAAGGTACCGGGCAGCAAGGTCTGGCTGGTGAGCGTGGCGCCGAAGGCAAAGCTTCAACAGGTGATGATGACCATCGCGCAGAAGGTAAGCTTCGAGCTGGTCCCGGTCGACGCGAGTGCCAGCGGCTTTGCCGATGCGCACGCCACGGCCGCGGTTCTCGCGGAGACGATCCAAGCCATCGCCGGTCTGGATCGCTCTCGCCTGCTCGTCTTCGGCGGCTGGGAGTCGGCTTCGCGCGGCGCTGGCGTGACCATGCAGTTGATCGGAGAGCGCCTGGCGATTCTCGACCAGTTTCAAGGGGTCGATCAGATTAGCGTTCAGGCGGACGGCTCGTTTGAAGTGCTGGAGAGAATCGAGGGCGGACAGCATCAGGTCTCGGTTTGCGCGGGCCCGCCAGCAGTGTTTGGCTGGGCGACCGGCAACTTGCCTGAGCCTCGCAACAATCCTCAGGTGGGGATGGCGAATATGCGTACCGTGATGCCGGCGCTGCAACGCGCGAAGGCTGCAGTCTTGCCGCCCAACGGATTGCATTATGTGAGCGCAAGCCCCCCGAAGCAGCAGCGCCAGACTCGGGTGGTCAAGGACCTGTCGGCCGAGCAGGTCGCGCAAGAGATTGCAGAATGGATCGGCAAATAAGAGACGTAGCTGGTGCTATTGAGGTTTGTGCAATTTTGTGACGCCCTGATGTGATTGTCATTCCGAGCGCAGCGAGGAATCTGCTTTCTGCAGAAGCTGCGATGAAGCAGATTCCTCGCGCCAGAAAGACGGCGCTCGGAATGACAAATCTTCGGTTTACGGGTTGGAAACGGACGGTCCGGAATGACAATCTGGGACATTACTTATGCAGGTTCAATAGCCCAGAGGATCGGTTTCTTAGGTCCTAAGCAGTGCTTAAACCAGTTCGAGATGGAACTATGGCGCATAGCATTCTATTTCTAGCTCACACGTCAGAGTCCGAAATCGCCCTGCCCAAAGCGGCCTATGAAGTCCTTGGCGCCGGCCTCGACCTGGCGAAACAGCTTGGCGCGCGACTTACCATCGGCCTGATCGGCTCTGATGTGACGACTGTGGCCGAGTCTGCCGCTTCCGCGGGAGCCGAACGGATTCTCAGCGCCTCCGGCCCTGAATTTGCTCAGCCCCGCTACGCCACCGACGCCGCGGCAGCCGAGGCTCTCTGTCGACAGGCGGGCGCAGATCTGATCTTGGCGCCGGGGACCGCTCGCTTTATGCGGGTTCTGCCAGGCGTGGCCCACCGGTTGAATGGCCGAATCGACACTCACGTCACTTCTTTCGAATCAGTCAACGGCGAACTGCGCGCCACGCGCTGGTTCTATCGCCAAAGGATCGAAGGAGTCCTTCGTCGCGATACGCGGCCTTGGATGCTGCTGCTCGATTCCGGCTGCCACGCGCCGTGGACGGGCGCGCCCGGCAAAGTCCCAGTCGAGAAAATTGCCGTCACGCTGCCGCCCGAGGCGACGAGGACCGTCGTCACCGGCATCCGCGCACCGAAGAGCGACGCTCAGACAATCCGCCCCGACGCCGAGCTTCTTTTCGTCGCCGGCGCCGGCTGGACCAAGAAGCAATCCGACGGAAAGCCGCATGTCGCCGAGGCCGAAACTCTAATCCTGGATTTTCTACGCGCGTCAGGAGCGTCTCTGGGCGGAAGCAAATCGCTGGTCGATCAGACCGGCGAGAATCAAGCGGTGCTGCGCTTCATGACGCACCTGAACCAGGTCGGCCAGACGGGTGCGACGCCGCGCCATCCCAAGGGTCTTTCTACCTGCTGCCACGGCGAGGAGCCTCACGTGGTGGGCTGGCGATTCATCAACGAGCGCCGCGCCGTGAATCTTGACCCGAACTGCGGCTGGGCCCGCGGCAAAGCGGACGTGCTCTACGTCGCCGACGCCTTTGCCGTGCTGGCGAGACTGAACGCCCTCCTTGCCCAGAAAGCAGCCGAGAAGGAGTAGAAGGCGGCCCGCGGCGGCCGATCCGTCGAAACGGCATTGCAGGAAGCGGCGGTCACGATGTTCGATCACACGCTGGGTCTTCGCTTCTGTTCTTGTGCCCACGGTTCCAAGCAGGAATGCCTGGCGTACTGCTTTTCTATTATTGAACCCTGAATTCCACCACCTATAATCACCACACTCGCGTGGGGTCTTCCCGTTACTGAACGGCTGGGACGGAGTCGTACGCCCAAAACGGCCAATACGCGCGTTTGCGTATCAAGACTCACGCCGGAGAAAGAAACATGCCTCGATCTTGGCCGAGACTGACTCCCCGCTCCCGTAAGCTTCTGCTGAGTCTTCTGGTCATTCTGCTGGCCGCCTACGCAGCTTTCGGGACCATCATCTGGCGGGCCATGCATCGGCCGCCGGAGGAATTTGCGCGGGTGATGGCCAAGATGCCCGGGCCAGTCGCGTTCTTGCTCTTTCCCTTTGAAACGTTGTGGACCCGCGCTCGCGCTGGAACGCTGAACATCGGCGATCCCGCGCCCAACTTTTCGCTACAGGCTGTCGACAGGAGTGGACATGTCCAGTTATCCGCGCTGAATAAGCAACTGCCTGTTGTGCTGATATTCGGAAGCTACACGTGACCACCGTTCCGGCGGGAGGCTCCTGCCCTCAACAAGCTATACGAGCAGTATGGGAGCCGAGTTGCGTTTCTCGTGGTTTACATTACGGAAGCGCATCCCAGCGACGTATGGCAGATGAAGAGCAACATCAAGGATAAGGTGATCTTCGCCAGTCCGAAGAACGAAGAGGAGCGCGCTCTGATTGCGGGTGCGTGCGTGCGCAAGCTGCAACTGAAAATGCCGGCGGTCCTGGACGAGTTTGGGAACTCCACTGAACAGGCGTATACGGGATGGCCCGACCGAATCTATCTGATCAACTCGCGGGGCAAGGTCGCCTACAAGAGCAAGCCCGGCCCCTTCGGCTTCAAGCCGGACGAGCTAAAAAACGCCTTGGTGAGCATGGTCGGACCTGCCTGAACCCCAGTAGTCCGCGATGTCCCGGGAAGCACTCGGTACACCTTCGATGCCAACAGAGTTGTATCCTTGTAGGCGATGCCGCAGCTACGCCAGCCAAGCCATTCTCCCACGAAGGGCCTGTTCCTGAGCCTCGTGGTCACGGTGATTGCCGTGCTGGCGTACAGCAGTTACACGACATTCCAGATCGCGGGCCTGCGGAAGCTGCAAAATGAACTGGTCGATCGCAACCGCAAAGACTCCCTCCAGCTTCTGCGCATTCAAGGGGACCTGAACTCCCTCGCGCTGGCCATGCGGGACATGCTTGCCAACGACGAGCCTTATCCATTGACGGCGTGGTCGGCGCAGTTCCAGCGCATCCGCACGGACCTGGATAGCGCGCTGCGCCTGGAAGAACAACTGGCGGTTGCCCGGAGCACGGCGGAGCAGAGAGAATTCCTCAGGAGCAACCTGACGCAATTCTGGGAT
>Ga0335070_10002273_pt1 | contig 22439 bp, 26 predicted proteins | sample Lox_Sample_13_FD_206722 | JGI IMG/M metagenome (GOLD analysis project Ga0335070, IMG submission 206722) | Soil microbial communities from Loxahatchee National Wildlife Refuge, Florida, United States - Lox_Sample_1.3 | ecosystem: Environmental > Terrestrial > Soil > Wetlands | place: USA...
CGGGATGGCGCTTGCGGTTGCCGCGCTGCTTGCCCTCGGCACAGTGCCGGAGATTGCCCACAGCTTTGCGCCCCCGCGGGGCGACGACGAGGCCGCCCGGCTGGCGTATGTCGAGCGCTGGTTGTTCGTTCCCGGGCTCTGCCTGCTCGCCGGGATCGGTGCCACCGCGAACCGCCGCTTTTTCTCCGACGCCATCGACGGCACGCGCACGCCGCCGAGCAGGTCCCTGGAGATCAACCTCCGCTATAACCAGAACACGCTGGAGCAGGCCGTCCTGGCCGCCATCGCCTGGGCCGGTCTTGCACTCAACGTGGCGCACGACCGGCTGGGTCTGATCGGCGTGCTCGCCGTCCTGTTCGCGATCGGCAGGGCGCTATTCTGGTCGGGCTACCTGATCGCGCCGTGGGCGCGCGCGTTCGGCTTCGCGCTGACGTTCTATCCCACCGTGGTGGCGTTCGGATATCTCGCCCTGCGGGCGCTGGGAGTCAGGGCGTGACGTCGATCGTGCAGACGAAATCGCTCGACGTCGGGATGGGTGCCCCGGTCTTCAGGTTGCTGGCCTTGAAGGTCAAAGTGCCGGCCGCTGCGGTGTCGAACGTGAAGGTGGTTTCTTCCGGCGCGCCGGGCAGGTCGAGCGCCTCCGTCGTGCGGCCCGACAGGATCAGCTCGGGCGTCAGGTCGGCGTCGAGCCGCCAATAGTAACCGCTGCCATGGTGACCCACGAGCTTGACGACAAGCGCGTCGCCCTTCTTCACCTCGATGGTTTTGCCGGCGTCTTTCTCGGTGACCACGACATCGGCCGATGCGCTCGCCGCGAATAACACGCAACCCGCCAGTGCGGCGGACACGAACGTCATATGTCGCATGCTGTCCTCCCCTTGAGAGAGGGACAGTCTAGCCCGCGTTGCCCTCGAGGACATCCTCGAATGTGCGAAGGCCGGTGCGCTGGGCGTTCACGAGAACCGCCATGTTTCCGGGCAGGTGCTCGTTCTTCCACATCTTGGTATGGGCGCGCGGAATATCCGCCCAGGAGAAGACCTCGGACATGCACGGATCGATGCGGCGCTCGACGACGAGTCGATTGGCCTGGCTCGCCTGCAGCAGATTGGCGAAGTGCGAACCTTGTATGCGCTTCTGGCGCATCCAGACGTAACGAGCGTCGAACGTGATGTTGTATCCCGTCGTGCCTGCGCAGAAGACGACCATGCCGCCGCGCTTCACGACCAGGCATGACACCGGGAACGTCGATTCGCCCGGATGCTCGAACACCATGTCGACGTCGTTACCTTTGCCCGTGATGTCCCAGATCGCCTTGCCGAACTTGCGCGCTTCCTTCGTCCAGGCGTCATATTCGGGCGAACCGACCTGGGGCATTGCACCCCAGCATTTGAAGTCCTTGCGGTTGATCACGCCCTTGGCGCCGAGCGACATGACGAACTCGCGCTTGCTCTCGTCGCTGATGACGCCGATCGCATTGGCGCCGGAAACTGCGCAAAGCTGGACGGCAAACGAGCCGAGCCCGCCTGAGGCACCCCACACCAGGACATTATGGCCGGGGCGCAGGATGTGCGGCCTATGGCCGAAGAACATACGGTACGTGGTGGCGAGGGTCAGCGTGTAGCAGGCCGATTCCTCCCAGGTCAGATGACGCGGGCGTTCCATGAGCTGGCGGTCCTGTACGCGCGCGAACTGCGCGAACGATCCGTCGGGAGTCTCGTACCCCCAGATGCGCTGGCTCGGCGAGAACATTGGATCGCCGCCGTTGCACTCTTCGTCGTCGCCGTCGTCCTGATTGCAGTGGACGACGACTTCGTCGCCGACCTTCCAGCGGGTCACTTTCGAGCCGACTGCCCAGACGATGCCGGAGGCGTCGGAGCCGGCGATGTGGAAGGGATTCTTGTGCGCGTCCATCGGCGAGATCGGCGTGCCGAGCGCGGCCCATACGCCGTTGTAGTTCACGCCCGCGGCCATCACGAGAATCAGCACGTCGTGCGAGTCGAGTTGCCATGTCGGCACCACCTCGATCTGCATCGATTGCTCGGGCGGTCCGTGCCGGTCTTTGCGGACGACCCAGGCATGCATCTTCGCCGGCACATGGCCGAGCGGCGGAATCTCTCCGATGTCGTACAGGTCCTTGTAGACTTCGAGCGACGGCTTGGTCTCGGCTTGCGCCATGGTCTTGTTCCCCTGCGGCAGTCTTGTGCAGCTGCGTTATTGGGGGCGAAGTAGGCCTTCCCTTGTGCTGCAATGCAACAGAAATTCGTCACTTTTGCTGTGCAAAGCTCACGCCCGGCGCAATAATATTGCGATTAAGGTTTACGGGGACGCCGGGGCCAGGAGCCTTTCTTGCCCTTCGCCTTGCCCGCGATTTCCTTGAGTTTCAGCGCCTGCCGGACCGACAGGGACGTACCGGGCGCGCCCTTTTCGGGGTCACCGAACGCGCGGCCGTACTTCTCGACGCGTCCTTCGACCGAGCCGAGGAAGTCGCCCTCCCAGTCCGACAGCTTCACGCCGGAACGTTCGGCCGCGCGGCGTGCGCGGCGCAGCGCGTTGAGGGCGGCGCGCCTGGCCTGTTCGCGGCGGTTGGGAGGTTTTTTCTGTTTCAGCGGGGCACCGCGAGCCTGGATATCGAGGGACGCGATTCTCGCGCCACGCGGCAAACGTCACAAGCCTCGACAGAATGAACCGGATGTCCTGCAGTAGGATACGTGTTTCGGGAATCATACGATGGAAATAAACGGTGTAGCGCATACGTTCATCTGCGCGGGAGACTTCGCCAAAGCGCGGGAGTTCTACGGCAAACTATTGCCGTTCCTCGGGCTGAAGGTCGTCGCCGACGCGCCGGGAATCTTCTACTGCGTCGGCGGCCGCACGGGCTTCGGAATCGAGGCGGCGAGTGCCGCACACACCGGCAAGCGCTTTGTGCAAGGCAGCGTCGGGCTGCACCATCATTGCTGGCGCGCGCGTTCGCGCGAGGACGTCGATGCCGTGTATGCCTTCCTGCAGGACATCGGCGCGCACATCGTCCACGCGCCGCGCGACGACAATTTCGCGCCTGGCTACTACTCGGTTTTGTTCGAGGACCCGGACGGCACGCGGCTGGAAGTCAATTTCGTGCCGGGGGCCGGCTTGTTCGCGCCGGGCACGCGCATCGGTGGCGGCTATGCCGACGGAACGCTGAACGGCTGATCAGCGAAATCCGGAAACGAGCAGGCCGCTACGTTCCAGCCCGTCGACGACGCCGATGTCGTGGCCGGGCACGATGTGGATGTTCGGTTCGGCCTCGTGAAGGGCATGGAGCGCCGCCAGCTCGGCGAGCACGGCCTGGCGATCCTCGCCGAGCAGCAGCCAGGTCGCGAACCGCGCACGCTCGCGCACCGCGTCGATGTTGCGCATCGTCCAGGCGACGTCGCCGGTGAACAGGAACTCCTGTCCGTCGGCGCGCCGTACGAACACCATCTGGCTTCCCGGCGTGTGTCCCGGCGCGCGAATCAACACGATCCCCGGCGCGACGGCGCGATATTTGTCGTAGCGAAACGGCTCATAGCCCACGAAGGACGGGCGATCATATTCCGGATTGTAGCGGCCGAGATTGGCGAGCTGCTCGGGATTGAGCTTGACGCGGCCCGACTGCATCTCCGCGTGGAGGAACGGAAACGCGAGCAGTCCGCCGATGTGATCGCCATGCTCGTGCGTGACCAAGATCAGTGAGGCGAATTTGATCGCGCCGCGCACCCGCTGGACCGACTGGCGATCGATCTCCATGCCCATTTCCTGCGCGCCGCGCGGCGTCAGACCGGTGTCGATCAACGCGGAACCGCCGCTGGCAAACATCACTTTGTAGGCGAACACTTCGAGCGGAACCGGCGACCAGCCGTCACCAGCCAGAACGATGTTGCCGGGATAGCTGAAGGAAGCGACATGCTCGACGCGGATGCTGTCGACTTTGTCGGATGGCAGGCTTTCCGCCAGCCGCCGCACGGCCACGATATCTATCGTATACGTCCGGTCAGGTTCGCCGCTTTCCAGCGCCAGCCACCAATAGGCCGTGCCCGCCGCCAGGCCCAGCACGATTAAACCCAATCCGATCCAGCGCCACATCGTCTGCCCCCCGACGCGCGTTCGCGATGAAGTCTGGTCCGCCTCTAGCCTTCAATCAAGCCGCGTCGCGCGGGCCGCGCTCATTGCGCGGCGTGGTGGGGATCCTTCTCGCCGGCGCGCACGGCCGTTGCGATCACGTCGGTCGCGACGGGGCAGGTGTAGAAAGCCGAGCGCGCACAATTGGGATTGTAGGCGAAGTTGAAGTCGATGATCGCGGTCTTGGGCGGGAAGGCGCCGAAATCGGCGATGTCCACGTAGCGGCCCGCTCCATAGGTACCCTTGCCCGTCAGATCGTCCATGAAGAAGGCCGACATGTCCGTCACCGTCTTGGCGGTGTTGCCGTCCGCATAAAAAGGCAGTGTGAAAGTCTTGCCGTTCAGCGTGAACGTGGCGTCGCCGGCGTGAAAGAACTGCTTGTCGGTGCCGCGCGACGTGCGGAAGACGCGCGGCGGAAATTTCAGGTCGGGCTTGAACGTGGCAGTGACGCGGTAGGCGGGATCGTAGGGAAAGTAGTCGACGCCCTTGAAGTTCAGCGCGTCCGGGCGAAGCTGATTGTAGAGCATGAAGCGCGCGCCGATGACGCCGGCGCTGACCTGTGTGCGAAACCCGGCGATATCGACATCGGTGTCGACCGGGATGCTCTTTCCGATCAGGGCTTCGTCATAGCTTCTGCCCTTCATCACGACGTGCATATGGCCGTCCCGATAGCTTGCGACCAGGATGCCTTTTTCGTCGGCCCCCCGGCGCCAGCGATAGGTGTCTGGCTTGCCCTTCACGCCGGTCAGCGTCGCCGACTGGCCTTCGCCGAGATAGGCGGCATCCTGAATCTTCAGGATGGCGTGCGGGATCTTGGCCCAGGCCCGGTTCGCCTCGACGATCTCGTCGCGCCACTCGATTGCCGGCGGCTTGGCTGCAATGCTCAAGGCCGCGGCGGCAAGCGCGGCGACCAGCTTCATTCTGTCCATGACCCGCCCCTCGGATTTTCGTTGCGCCGGTTCATTTTGCAGTGCAACAAAATATCTTATAGTTTGCCTCGTTTGTTCTTGGAGAATGGTCACGCCGATGTCGCGCGACAAGCCCTGGATTTTTCGCACCTACGCAGGTCATTCGAGCGCATCAGCGTCGAATACGCTGTACCGGACCAATCTGGCCAAAGGTCAGACCGGCTTGTCGGTCGCCTTCGACCTGCCGACCCAGACGGGCTACGACAGCGACGATCCGCTCTCCAGGGGCGAAGTCGGCAAGGTCGGCGTTCCGGTCTCGCACATCGGCGACATGCGCGCGCTGTTCGACGGAATCCCGCTCGACAAGATGAACACGTCGATGACGATCAACGCGCCGGCGGCGTGGCTGCTCGCACTCTACGTCGCCGTCGCCGACGAACAGGGCGCCGCGCGCGCCGAGCTGACGGGTACGACGCAAAACGACATCATCAAGGAATATCTGGCGCGCGGAACCTATATCTTTCCGCCCAAGCCGGCGCTGCGGCTGACGACCGACATGATCGCCTTCACCACGGCCGAAATGCCGAAATGGAATCCGATCAATCTCTGCTCCTATCACCTGCAGGAAGCCGGCGCCGATGCCGTGGAGGAAGCCGCCTTCGCGCTGGCCGCGGCCGTTTCGGTTCTCGACGCGGCCAAGGATCGGGGCGCCATACCGCCGTCGGAGTTTCCCAAGGCCGTCGGACGCATGAGTTTCTTCGTCAATTCGGGCGTCAAGTTCATCACCGAAATCTGCAAACTGCGCGCCATGGGCGCACTGTGGGACGAGATCACGCGCGACCGCTACGGCGTGACGGACCCCAAACTGCGCTTGTTCCGGTATGGCGTGCAGGTGAATTCGCTCGGGCTCACCGAGCAGCAGCCGGAGAACAACGTCTATCGCGTGCTGTTCGGCATGCTCGGCGTCACGCTGTCCAAGAATGCGCGCGCCCGCGCCGTCCAGCTGCCGGCATGGAATGAAGCACTCGGCCTGCCGCGTCCCTGGGACCAGCAATGGTCCCTGCGCCTGATGCAGATCGGCGCGTTCGAAACCGACATGCTCGAATACGAGGACATCTTCGACGGCTCGAAGGTGATCGAAGAGAGAGTCGCCCGCCTCAAGCTCCAGATCCGCGAGGAGATGGATCGCATCGCCAAGCTCGGAGGCGCAGCGAGCCAGGAGGCGCTCGAATACATGAAGGAGCGGCTCGTCGCCTCGAACGCGGCGCGCGTGGAAGCGATCGAGCGCGGCGACGAAGTGCGTGTCGGGGTCAATGCCTACCGGGAAACCGAGCCTTCGCCACTCACGGCGGGGACCGGGCATTTCCTCACGGTCGACGAGTCGGCAGAAGCCGATCAGATCGCGCGCCTGAAAGCCTGGCGCGACGCGCGCGACGCCAGGCGGGTCGACGCCTCGCTTTCCGCGCTCGAACGGGCGGCGCGCGAAGATGCCAACCTCATGCCCGTCTCGATAGAATGTGCCAAAGCCGGCGTGACCACCGGCGAATGGGCGCGTGCCCTGCGCAAGGTGTTCGGCGAGTACCGGGCGCCGACTGGCGTTGCGGCCTCAGGCCCTTCGCGCAACGACGAGCGCATCGGCGCGCTGCGAGAAAGCGTCGACGGCGCATCGAAACGGCTGGGCAGACGGCTGACGTTTCTCGTCGCGAAGCCCGGGCTCGACGGCCACTCGAACGGCGCCGAACAGATCGCCATCCGGGCGCGCGATGCCGGTATGGACGTCATCTACAACGGCATCCGCTTTTCGCCCGACGATATCGTCGCGGAGGCGAAGCAGAAAAAGCCGCATCTGATCGGTCTGTCGATCCTGTCGGGCAGCCACGTGTCGCTGGCGCGCGACGTCGTCGCCAAGCTGAAGGCGGCGGGGCTTTCGGACATCAAGGTCGTCGCCGGCGGCATCATTCCGCCGCAGGACGAGGCGATCCTGAAGGCCGCCGGCGTCGACGCCGTATTCAGCCCAAAGGACTACGACCTCAACCAGATCATGCAAGGTCTGATCGAATTATCCGTGACGTGAGTCACGGCCCGTCCGTGCCGCCGATGTCGAGGACGAACTTGTATTTGCCGTCCGTCTGCCGTTTCCATTCTGTGACGTAGTACCCGGTCACCTTCTGCTTGGTGCCGTCCTTCTTGGTGCCGGTGAACAGCCAGGTTCCGCGCGTCCAGCCGAGAACGCCGTCGGGCGAGGCGTCGGCCTCGAGCGGCGTCCATTCCAGCGTGCTCGTCTTCGGGCTGCTCGGATTCTTTTTCTCGACATCGGCGTAGTAGGCCGCGGCGGCCGCCTTTCCAAGAATCGGCGGATGATCGCCGTCGAACAGGCGAACATCGTCGGCCATATAAGCGAGAAACGCGGCATGCGCGCCGCTTTTCACCGAGAGATCGGAAAAGGCCCGATCCGCCGCCATCATGTCTTCCTTCGCGCCCGCGAACGCCGGTCCGCAGGTCACGATAAGCAGCGCTGCGGCCGCCAGGTTCTTTCGCATGCAAGGATCTCCCCAGTGACGGGACCAGTCTGCCAGAGATTCCCGCCGTTCGCGCCTGACTATTTCTTGAGCGGCGCGGCGACGAGGCCGAGCTGCGCGCGAAGCGACGCAGGTGTTTGGCCCGACGCGCGCAGACTCCGCAGCGTGACGGCGTTGTCGCGTTTGGAGAATTTTCGGCCGGCTGCGTCCAGGATCAGACGATGGTGCGCGTAAGCGGGCTCGGGCAGGTCCAGCAGTGCTTGCAGGAGGCGCTGCACATGGGCCGCCGCGAACAAGTCGTTCCCGCGCGTGACCAGAGTCACTCCCTGAAACGCATCGTCGACGACCACTGCCAGATGGTACGCGGCGGGCATTTCCTTGCGGGCCAGGACGATGTCTCCGAAGAGCAGCGGATTGACGGCGATCGTGCCCTGCTCGCCCGACGGCCCCCGGCCCGTTTCGCGAAACGCCAACGGTCCCGCCAGCCTTGACGCCGCGGCCACGTCCAGGCGCAAAGCGTGCGGCGCGCCAGCCGCGATGCGGCCGGCACGCTCCGTCTCGGAGAGCTGGCGGCAGGTTCCCGGATAGAGCGCGCCGTCCGGACCTTGCGGTGCCTCCACCGACCGGGCGATCTCGTCGGCAATCTCCTTGCGCGTGCAGAAACAGGGGTAGACCAGACCCGCCGCGTCCAGCTTCTGGAGGGCCGCGCGGTAGTCTGCGCTGCGTTCCGATTGGCGCGGCGCCGGCAGCTCCCACGCAAGGCCGAGCCAGTAGAGGTCTTCGAAGATCGCTTCGACGAACTCCTCCCTGCAGCGCGCCGTGTCCAGGTCTTCGATGCGCAACAGGAAGCGCTCGCCGCTGTCATGTGCCGTGATCGCGGCGAACGCATGACCGAGGTGCAGTAAGCCCGTTGGACTCGGGGCAAAACGCGTGACAATCATGGTTCAAGTCTACACGACGGGACCGCCATGATCATACGTCCCTCGAGAGCTGAAGACGGGCCGGCCGTTGCGTCGGTTCGCATCGCATCCTGGCGCGCGACCTATCGCGGCATCGTTCCCGATTCCTATCTGGAACACATGGACGCCGACGAAGCGCAGTGGTGCAAGGTCGCGTCGGGAGAAATGCCGGGCGCCGGCTTGTGCGTCTGCGAGCTCGACGGCCGCGTCGTCGGATTTGCCTGTTACGGCGCGGCGCGGGCGCCGAATTTCGGTTGTTCCGGCGAACTCTATGCGACCTACTTTCTTCCCGAGGCGATCGGCAGAGGATTTGGCGCACAGGCGATGAACGAAGCGATGGAGCGGCTGAAGGCTCTCGGTCACGAAGACATGCTGCTGTGGGTGATCGAGAACAACGAACGCGCCCGTCGCTTCTACGAGCGTTTCGGAGGCATTCTCATCGCCGACTCCCGGCGCAGCTTCGAGATCGATGGGGCGACGATCCGCGAAGTCGCTTACGGCTTTCGACCGCTTCCCGCGAGAGCCGCGAACGGCTAGAAGCGGGTATGGCTTTCGGTACGCGCCCTCTCTCCGGTCCGCGGCTTCCGCCCCAGCGCGGCCAGGCGACTCACCTCGTCGTCCTGTGTCACGGCTATGGCGCCGATGGGAACGATCTCATCGGACTCGCGCCGCATTGGCAGCGCGACTTGCCGACCGTTTCCTTTGTTTCGCCCAATGCGCCTGAACCCTGCGCAGGCTCGCCGTCCGGCTATCAATGGTTTCCGATCTCTCGGCTCGATCCCGGCGAGATGCAGCGGGGCGTCGAGTCCGCGGCCGACGCCCTGAACGCTTTCATCGACGCAGAGCTCGCGCGTCTCGGCCTTCCGGGCGATCGCCTCGCGCTCGTGGGGTTCAGCCAGGGCACCATGATGTCGCTGCATGTCGGATTGGGCAGGGCCGTGAAACCGGCGGCTATCATCGGCTACTCCGGCATGCTCGCGCGCGGGTCCGAACCGGAACCACTTGCCGCGGACGCGCCGCCGATCCTGCTCGTCCATGGCGACGCCGACCCGATGATCCCGGCGGAAGCGATGTTCGCGACGGCGGGCATGCTCGGCCGCGCTGGCGCCTGCGTGCAGTGGCATCTCTCCCAGGGCGTCGGACACGGTATTGATCCGGTCGGTCTGGCGATGGGCGGAACGTTCCTCGCCATGGCGTTCCGCAACCAGCTCCGCCGTCGGGAGCCGCAGGTCAATTGTCCTTTATCCTAGGGGCGTTACCGATCTGTCACGGCGAATCGCCTATTGTTGCGGCCAGCTTGGCAGCAGCTGCGCTTTGCCCTTATGGTTCCGCCAGCCAAGAGGAGTGACGATCAAAGGAACGATTCCGTGTTAGCCGCCCGGCTTCCCGACAATTGTCCCGCGCTGGTGCTGAATGCGGATCACCGGCCGCTCAGTTATTTCCCCCTCTCGCTCTGGTCCTGGCAGGACGCGATCAAGGCGGTCTTTCTCGAGCGCGTGAACATCCTTGAGGAATACGACCGCATCGTGCGCTCGCCGAACTTCGAGATGCGCATTCCTTCGGTCGTCTCGCTGAAGACCTATGTCCGCCCGGCGCGCAATCCGGCGTTCACGCGCTTCAACCTGTTCCTGCGCGATCGGTTCGAGTGCCAATATTGCGGCTCTCCGGAGGATTTGACGTTCGATCACGTCATTCCGCGGTCGCGCGGGGGACGCACGACCTGGGACAATGTCGTCACCGCCTGCGCGCCGTGCAATCTCCTGAAAGGCGGCCGCCTGGCGCATCAGATCGGCATGCATCCCAAGCACCGTCCCCACCGCCCGACGATCAACGAATTGCGCAGCAACGGCCGGAAATTCCCGCCCAACTATCTGCACGATTCGTGGGCCGACTATCTGTACTGGGACAGCGAACTCGAGCCCTAGCGCCTGTCGCGCCACATGGCGACAAGCGGCGGCGCGCCGGCGGGAGCGATGTTCTTGCGCGCCACGAACCCCGCGCGCTCGTAGAGCTTCGTGTTGCGCGGATTGGAATTTTCCAAATAGGCGGGCACGCCCATCTGGTCCGCGCGCTTGACGGTCGCTTCGAGCATGGCGCCGCCCAGGCCCATGCCTTGCAGACGCGGCGCCACGGCGATGAATGCGAGGTAATAGTGGTGCTCGTGCGGATGATTTTTTTCCATTGCGTCGGCCATCGCCGACCCGCGCATCAGCCTCGGAAAGCCGCACAGCCGGACGAACAGGGGAAATAGCCGCATCTGCTCCCAGAATCCGCCCGGGCTGGCGGCGGTGCCGGGCGGCAACCAGGCGGCGCAGACGTTGCCGTCCGAACTCATCCACACCTCACCGAACGGAATCGCGCGCGTCTTCAAAAGCCAGAAGAAGAATTGCTCGAGAACCGCCGCGCGACGCGGCCCGGGCCGCGCCATCCAGTTGAAGATGGGGTCGGTGGTGAACGCCGCCGCGAACAGCCGCGACAGGACGGGCACGTCGGCATCCGTCGCCCGGCGCGGCGCGGAGGCGGCCGCAAGGAGAGCGTGGCGGTCGTCGCTCATATTTTTTCCGAGAGAGCGATCGCGAGCCGGCAGCCGGCCTTGATGCCCTCGCTGAGCAATCGATAGCCGGGCGCCCGTTCGGCGCCGTGCCCGATCGCCGTGTCGCGATGTTCCACTTCTTCCAGCCGGAATGTTTCGACCGTGTCCTTCAGTTCGGGGTCCTTGTCGGCCAGGCGCGCGACTTGCGCCGCATAGTGCTCGTCGATCACTTCTTCGACGGCCGCGGTGCAGGCCATCGCGGCTTTTTCGCCCATCAGCGCCGTCGCCGCGCCGAGGGCGAAGCCCGCAATGCGCCAGACCGGCTCGAGCGCCGTCGGCCGCACCCGCCGCTCGTTGATCAGGACATTGAACTTGGCAAGATGCCGCTCCTCCTGATCGGCCATGTGCCGGATCGCGTCCGCCGCTTCCGATTTGCGGCCGCCAAGGACCGCCAACTGACCCGCATAGATGCGTACGGCACCGAACTCGCCGGCCTGGTCGACGCGTATCATCGCCTCGATGTCGCTCGGCGCACGGGTTCCGGGAAAAGCGGGGCGGGGTTTACGGCTCATGATTTGCGGACCAACAGCACAGTGCCGAGCGCGGCAGCGCCCAGCGAAATGAGGGCATTGTATCCCGCCATCGACACGCCGAAGAGACGCCAAGCCGCTGTGTCGCAGCGGGGAACTGGCGCAGTCAGGTCGATCACGCCGGTGAACCTGTATCCGGTCGTGCAGGCGGAAGGCCCGGGCCACCAATGCCATTCGACGCCGGCGTGGAACACCCCGAGACCGCCCGACGTCGCGACCAGAAGCAGCGTCAGAACGGCGAGCGGCGCTGCCAGGGACGGCTTGAGGATCCCGGCGCGCAACAATCCGCCGCCTCCCAGTCCGATGACCGCGGCGGCGATGTGGGGCCAGCGCTGCCAGTGGCACATCTCGCAGGGCGGATAGTTGAGGACGTACTGGAAGAAGAGCGCGCCCAGAATGAGCGACAACCCCACGGCGCCGGCAAAGATCGCGATCTGGTCTGCTTTCATCGTGCGAATATCCGGCTTTCGTCGTCGAATGCCTTGAACTCGAGTGCATTGCCGCTGGGATCGCGAACGAAGAACGTCGCCTGTTCACCGGGCGAACCTTCGAATCGGATAGACGGTGCGATCACAAAGTCAACGTTGCGCGCGCTCAATTTGTCGGCGAGTGTGCGCCATTCGCGCATGCTGAGGATCACGCCGAAATGCCGCACCGGCACTTGTTCTCCGTCGACCGCATTATGCGCTTTATCAGAAACACTATCCGCGCTTAGATGCGCAACGATCTGGTGGCCGAAGAAATCGAAGTCCACCCATTCATCGCTCGCGCGGCCTTCGGGACAACCGAGCAGGGTTCCATAGAAGGCGCGCGCCTCGGCCAGATCGCGCACCGGGAATGCCAGATGGAATCGAGGGCGTGAGGTCATGTGGGATCTCGCCAAACGTGCGAAAGATTTGGTTTCAGGAGGTGAAGGGAAGCGCATGGGCAAGCCCCTGGCAACCCGCCATGGATCGAAACGTGAGTTGCTGCGCATCGAAGGCCGCGCCGTGGAAGTCACGATGCGGCTCAATCCGCGCGCGCGGCGGCTGATCGTCAAGGTCCATCCTTCGACGGGCGAGGTGAGCGTCGTCGCGCCGTCGCAGCGCGCCCTCGATCGCGCCCTCGACTTTGCCCGCGGCGAGACGCCGTGGATCGCGCGCCAGCTGGCCCGCGTTCCCCAACCGGTCCGCCTCGTACCTGGCGCCAGCGTACCGTTGCAGGGCGTCGACTGTATGATCCTGCGCGGCGAGCCGGGAAACGGACCGGTGTGGCGCGACGACGCCGGCAACCTGCGGGTCAGCGGCCGCGAAGAGTTCGCGTCGCGTCGCGTGATCGATTTTCTCAAACGCGAGGCGCGCAAGGCTCTCGACGCGCGTTCCCGCGACTTCGCCGATCGAATCGGCGCGAAACCGAGTCGCATCGCCGTACGAGATACGGCCAGCCGCTGGGGTTCCTGTTCGGCGAACGGGTCGATTTCCTATTCCTGGCGGCTCATCCTCGCGCCGAGCTTCGTCTTCGACTATGTCGTCGCGCACGAAGTTGCGCATTTGCGCGAGATGAATCACGGGCCGCGCTTCTGGAAGCTCGTCCGCTCGCTGGTTCCCGATATAGACGCGCCGCAGGAATGGCTGAGGAAGAACGGCGCCGCGCTGCATCGCTACGCCGCGCGCAAGCCGTCCTAGGTTCCGCCGCCGAACAATTTGTTGATCAGCCCGCCTATATCGGTCGGCTTGTCGTCCGGTTTGGCCGGCGGCGGGGCGTTCGTGTCCGCCACCGGCTGCGAGGCGGGGATGTCGGCCGTGCCGGCCAGCGGTCTGACGGGCAGACCGGCTTCCGCCGTCTCCATGAAATTGCGGAAGATGTGCGCCGGCAGCCCGCCGCCCGTCGCCTTGACCATGGGCGAATTGTCGTCGTTGCCGATCCAGACGCCGCAAACCAGATCGGCGGTGAAGCCGACGAACCATGCATCGTGATAATCCTGGGTCGTGCCGGTCTTGCCGGCGGTCGGCCGCTCCGCGAGACGCGCCGCCTTGCCGGTGCCCGTGTTCACGGTCTCGACCATGAGCTGCGTCATCTGTCCCAGATTGAGCGGTGCGACCACCGCATCGGGATCCTCGACGCGGTGGGTGAAAAGGACCTTGCCGCTCCTCGTCCGTATACGGAGAATGCCGTAGGGCGGCGCGCTCTGCCCGCCGTTGGCGAAGGGCACGTAGGCGGCCGTGAGCTCGAGGGGGGTCACGGTGGACGTGCCCAGAGCCAGCGAGGATACCGCTTCGAGCGGCGAGGCGATGCCGAGACGGTGTGCCGTCTTCGCCACGACGGACGCGCCGACCTCGTCGGTCAGCTGTGCAGCAATCACGTTGGAGGATTTCGCGAAGGCGCGCGTAAGGCTGATCTCGCCCTCGAAATGGCCCTCATAGTCGCCGGGCTTCCAGCCGTGAATGTCGACCGGACCGTCATTCATCACATCGTCCGGCGTATGGCCGTGCTCGAAAGCGGCCAGATAGACGAAAGGCTTGAAGGCCGAGCCCGGCTGCCGCATGGCGTCCGTGGCCCGATTGTAGGAACTCTGTTCGTAGGAACGGCCGCCGACCATCGCGCGTACCGCTCCGTCCGGCGTCATCGCCACAAGAGCGGCCTCGCCGGCATGCAGCGCTTCGCCTTGTGAAGCGAGTCCCGTCGCCACCGCGCGCTCCGCTTCGGCCTGCGCATCGAGATCGAACGTCGTGTCGACGATCACGGAATCGCCGGCGTCGGTCGCATAGGCAGACAGGCGCGAGATGATCCAGTCGACGAAGTAGCCCGAGCCCGGCGTGCCGGCGCCGCGGACAATGCGCGGCCGCGTCGCCTGGGCCTGCGCGCGCGTTCTGTCGTCGATGAATCCGGCGTCCTCCATCGCACGCAGCACAACCGCCGCGCGCGCCATCGATGCGTCGGTATCGGCGAGCGGATTGTATTTTGCCGGAGCCTTCACGCTGCCTGCGAGCATGGCCGCTTCCGGCAAGCTCAGCTTTTCCGCCGGCTTTCCGAAAAAGCGCTGCGCCGCCGCATCGATGCCGTAGACGCCCGCGCCGAAATAGACGCGATTGAGATAGAGCGTAAGGATCTGGTCCTTGGAATAGCGCGACTCGAGATACAGGGCGAGCATCGCTTCCTGGAGCTTGCGTTCCAGCGTCCGGCTGGGATCCAGAAACAGGTTCTTCGCCAGCTGTTGCGTCAGGGTCGAACCGCCCTCGCGCACATGTCCGGCGATCATGTTCGCCACCGCCGCGCGCACCAGTCCGATCGGGTCGACGCCGATATGGGAGCGGAACCGGCGGTCTTCGATCGCGATGAACGCGTTCGGCAAATAGTCCGGCAACCGGGACACGTCGACCCTTGCGCCTTGCGTAAGACCGCGCCTCGCGATCAAGCGGCCTTGATCGTCAAGCACGGTGATGTCGCGCGAACTCCCCTTCACGAGGAGCTGGCTGACATCGGGAAGATCGGACAGAAAGTGCGACCAGAATACGGCGCCGAAGATCAGGCCCCAGGCGAGGAGCAGCATGACGGCGTAAGGCCAGACGCGGCGCCTCTTGGGTTTTCGCACGGCCGGCGCAGGCTCGCGATCTCCGCCCGGACCGACGGGTTCGCGCGCGTGCGGAATGGGTTTGCGTGCCATGGGCGTCGCCGGTTCTAGGCCGCAAGTGTTAACGCGCGTTAAACATCTTCGGCCCGACCGGAATCAGCAAGACGGATTCGGCGCTAGGGTCCAGATCCCGTGCGCCGCACGGCTTCAGTTGTCGTCGTCGTCATCGTCGGAGTGGTGACCCGGTGCCGGCGGTTGTCCCGGCTGGCCGGGAGGGGCCGTTTCGTCGATGCGGACGTCGGCCATGCCGTCGTTCGACAATTTGCCGCGATAAGATTTGAGGTGGACGTTGCCCGACCCCATTGCGCTGATGCTCGGATTGACCGCGACACCGCCGAAATACAGGTCTCCCGCGCCGAGAATGTCGACCTTCAAGGGATCCGCCACACCATCTGCGATTTTGACGTTTCCGGATCCGGCTATGTCCACATGGACGGGTCCATTGACCTTGGCCGCGGTGAAGTCGCCGGAGCCGGCGATGTCGACCGTCACACCGTTGGACACCGATCCGATCTGCGCGTCGCCGCTGCCCGCTATGTCGGCGCGGACGTTTCCGGCGTGTCCGGCGGTGATGCGTCCCGAGCCTGCGATATCGAGGTCAAGATCGCCCGACACATCGGCGACTGCGATCTTGCCGGAGCCGCCGAGCGAGATCTTGGCCTGGGTCACCTTTCCGATCGTCGCGTTCGAGGAGACCGATTCGAGATCGACGGGTCCATAGGTGTCGCCGATCGCCGCGTTGCCAATCAGATCGGAAATCTTGACGGGCGTTCCCTTCGGCACCGTGACTTTGATCGACAGATGCCCGCCATGATCGGTGTCGTTGATGTGCGAAAAGTCGAACCAGTGGCGCCAATCCCAAACGTTGTAAGAAACGCTGTTGCTGCCGTCGATCGTAAGCGACCCGCCTTCGTTCCTGACCGTCAGCCCGGCGACCAGTTCCTTGCTCCCGGACACGTCGAGCTTCATCGGCCCGTCCTGGACGGTGACACGGACGTCACCGACGACGTCCTCAACGTCGAGGCCCTTGGTGGCGAAGCTCTTCGTCGGCCAGGTCACCCAACCGCTATCGGCGCCGGAAGCGGGCAGCACCAGCAAGGCCGCGACGGCAGCGCCGATCAGCATGGACTGTGTGGGGTTCCGCATTCGGGTGCCCTCCTTCAGGGCGGCGATCTATGGCGAACCAACACATAGTCTGTCCCCAATAGTTAGCATAGAACGCTAATTTCGCGGGTCAGCAATGCTGAAACGGAAGGGGAACAAACTAGTGGCGCGGCTAGGGCATCAGCCGGTAACCGCCGCTTTCCGTGACCAGAATTCGCGCCTGCCCGGGACTCGCTTCGATCTTCTGGCGCAGCCGATAGATGTGGGTCTCGAGCGTATGCGTCGTGACGGCGGGGTTGTAGCCCCACACCTCGTGCAGCAGCGTTTCGCGCGGCACGGTCTCTCCGGACCGGTAGAGGAACTTGAGAATGTTCGTTTCCTTCTCGGTCAGCCGGATCTTTTTTGCGTTGCTGTCGAGCAGGACCTTGGCACTGGGGCGGAACGTGTAGGGTCCGATGCGGTAGACGGCTTCTTCGTTCTGGCCGTGGCTGCGCAGGTGCGCATGAACGCGCGCCATCAGCACCGCAAAGCGGAACGGCTTTGTGACGTAGTCATTTGCGCCCGATTTCAGGCCCTCGATCGTATCGGTGTCCGAATCCGCAGCGGTCAGGAGAATGATGGGCGCTGTTACGCCGCTGCCGCGTAATGTCCGGCAAAGGTCGCGTCCGTCGCCGTCCGGAAGCCCTACGTCCAGGATGATGAACTCGTAGAGGCCGTCGCCTGCAAGCGCCCGCGCCTCGGCGCAGGTCGCCGCTTCGATGATCGTGTACGCACCTTCGCTGGCAAGTTGCTCCGCCAGTGACGTGCGCAGCATTTTATCGTCGTCGACAAGAAGCACGCGCTTGGCACTTGGCATAGCTGTCCGGATCAAATCGGGGGCGGCGCGAACTCTACCCGGTTTTTGGGCAACGGTGTATGTGGAATGGACAATGGCCAAGCCTCCCCGCCCCAAAGCCACAAGCCAAGAACGGACTTCCACCGTCGATAGTGTCATCCGCGCGGTCGATGCGTTGCGGCGCGGGCGTCCGGTGCTGATTCGCGACAAGCGCCAGCGCACTCTCGTCTACGCGGCCGAAACCATTACGGACTCTTCACTTCGTGCGCTGCGGACCGCTTCCCGCCGGCCTCCCTTGCTGGTGCTGACTCACGCGCGCGCGCGCACGCTCAAGATCAGGCTGTACACGCCCGACGTCGTCGCTCTCACCATTGCGCCCGACTTCGACGCGGCCCGGCTGCGAACCATCGCCGATCCGACCGACGACCTCGATTTTCCGATGAAGGGACCGTTCGAAGCGGTCCGGACGTCCTTGCCCGCGACGCCGAAGGCGGGCGTCAAACTCGCCAAGCTGGCCGGTCTCCTGCCCGCAGTGGCCGTCCAGGCTTGCAGCGACAGACCCAAAGACGCCGTCGAACTCACCGTCGAAGACGTCTTCGGCTATGACGACGAAATCGTTCGTACACTGAAGATTGTCGCCCGCGCCCGCGTCCCGCTCGAAGGCGCGGAAAAGACCGAACTCGTTTCGTTTCGCCCGGAGGATGGCGGTCCGGAGCATTATGCGATCGTGATCAACGCGCCGCAGACCGCCAGGCCGGTTCTCACGCGATTGCATTCTGAATGCTTCACGGGCGATTTTCTGGGTTCGCTGAAATGCGATTGCGGGACGCAGCTGCGCGGCGCGATCGCGGAGATATCGAAGGCCGGCGGCGGCATATTGCTCTATCTCGCGCAGGAAGGCCGCGGCATCGGGCTGATCAACAAGCTGCGCGCCTATCGCCTGCAGGACCAGGGGTTCGATACGATCGATGCCAACGAGCGTCTCGGCTTCGAGGCGGACGAAAGGCTGTACGGTATCGCGGCACGGATGCTGGGCCTTCTCGGCTACAAGTCGGTCCGCCTGTTGACCAACAATCCCGACAAGGTCGCGGGGCTGAAGGCGGCCGGGGTGAGGGTCGCGGGCCGCGTCCGCCACGCCTTTGCGGACAATGAGCACAATCGGGCCTATCTGCGGACCAAGGCCGAAAAAGCCGGGCATCTGTTGTAGCAGCGGCAAAATTTGCCGTCCGGCCTGGCTTACAAAATCCAGCAATTGGGCACCTGGCACGCTGGCAAGACCCTTGCGTTGGGAAAGCCATGTCCTTCGTCATGATGCCGCCACACGTGACAGTCCAGCCCGCAGCCGCAGCCGCCGCGAGCACGGCCGCGCCTTCAGCGGACGAGGGCTTCTCCTTCAGCGACCTCATCGACATCGTCAACCCGCTGCAACACATCCCGGTCGTCAGCACGCTGTATCGAGCGATCACGGGCGACCAGATAAAGACCTTCCCCAAGATCGCCGGCGACACGCTGTTCGGCGGAATCACCGGGTTCGTCTCCTCCGTCGCCGACACGATCTTCCAAAAGATCACCGGCAAGAGCGTCGGGGATACGGTGCTGGGCTGGGTCGAGGACGAACTTTCGCCCTCGACCAAGGCGCCGACCGCGGTCGCGTCGGCCACGACGCCCGCAACGTCTCCGACCGTCAGCGCGCATATGAGCTTCGGCGACCGGCTGGTCTCCTGGGTCGAAGATGTCTTTTCGCCGTCCGAGCCCGCCACCGCCGTCGCTTCGACGGCGCCGGCGAGCGGCCCGGTCGCCACGGCCGCGCCGACGCCCCTGGGCGCGGCGCCTGTCGTCGTCAGCCCGGCCTCGCTCGATACGATCGTCATTCCCGGCCAGGCAGCCCTGATGATCGCGCTCGGCCGAAAGAACATCGACCAGGATCTCGCCGCCCGTGCCGCCAGCGCCTATCGCAGCACGCTCGGGGTATCCGACGCGGCCGCTGCCGGCGCGCTGCACTGAATCGTCCTTCGCGCTAGTCTTCGACGCATGGGTCTCCTCGTGCGCGCCAACCATCCGCATGCCGTCGTCGAATGCGCGGGCAACCTGTTTCGCGCCGCGGTTGGGCGCGCCGGGATCGGCATCAAGCGCGGCGAGGGCGACGGCGTCACGCCGGCCGGCAGCTTTCCGCTGAGAACCGTCCTTTACCGCTTCGATCGCATCGCGCGGCCCGTAACGCGGCTTCCGCTCCGCACAATCGGGGAAAGCGACGGCTGGTGCGACGCATCCGGCGACGGGGCATACAACCGGCCGGTCAAGCTTCCCTATCCCGCCAGTGCAGAGTCGTTGTGGCGCGATGACCGCCTCTACGACCTGATCGTGGTCGTCGGATACAACGACGGCCCCGTCGTCGCGGGGCTGGGAAGTGCGATCTTTCTCCATGTCGCGCGCGAAGATTTCGCACCGACCGAGGGCTGCATCGCCCTGGCGCTCGACGATCTGCGGACCGTGTGCGCCAGCCTCGAGCCCGGCGATACCGTCACGATTACGCCTTAGGCCGCTCACCGAAGATCGCGCTGCCGACGCGCACATGCGTTGCGCCGAAGCGGATCGCGATTTCAAAATCCGCGCTCATGCCCATGCTCAGGAGCGGCAGGTCGTTGTCTCTCGCCAGCTTGGCGAGAAGCGCGAAGTGCGGCGCCGGATTTTCATCGGCCGGCGGAATGCACATAAGTCCCTTGAGCGGCAGGTGGAGTTTTCGGGCATACGCGATGAGTGCAGGCGCATCAGATGGACGGACGCCGGCCTTCTGCGCTTCCTCGCCCGTGTTGACCTGGATGAAGAGGAACGGATAGCGATCCATGCGGTCCATCTCGGCGCGCAGGACATCGGCCAGTTTCGGCCGGTCCAGCGTCTGAATGGCATCGAACAGCGCCACCGCCTCGCGCGCCTTGTTCGTTTGCAGGGGACCGATGAGATGCAACTCGATGTCGGCATATTCGGCGCGAATCGTGGGCCATTTGCCCTGCGCCTCCTGGACCCGGTTTTCGCCGAACACGCGTTGGCCGGCGATCAGGGCGGGATAGATCGCCTCCGGGCCGTGCGTCTTGGTCACCGCGACCAGCGTCGTGGACGCGGCGGGGCTGACGGCTGCCTTTCGCGCAGCCTCGATGCGCGCGACAATGGCGGAGAGATTCTCGTTGATCTGTTCAGGTGACATGTGCCGCACAGTCTGGCGCGCCGCAAACTAGCAAGCGCAGCCGCGCATCTCAACGCGCGCTCGCCCCATGCCGGGCGCATTCCGGCTCTCATCTTGATGACCGATGACGAACGCTTGCCCGATCCCGTCGCCGCCGCGCGGCGTCTGCCGAAAGGTGCGGCGATCGTGGTGCGATCGCGGAACGCGCTGAAGCGTGCGGCGCTCGCCAGAGACCTCGTCGCCGTCGCCAAGGCGCACGCGCTCGTTTTGCTCATCGCCAATGACGGCGACCTCGCAGCGCAGTGCGGCGCGGACGGAATCCATCTATCGCAGGCCAACGGGAGACAGGCGACGCACTGGCGTGCGCGGTATCCGCGCTGGTTCATTTCCGCCGCGGCGCACGACTTGCGCTCCGCCCGGCTCGTCGCAGCCGTAGATGCGATAATCCTGTCGCCGATATTTGCCACCGCCTCGCATCCCGGCGCGGTGCCCTTGTCGGCCGCCCGCGCCAACCTGATCGCACAGGCGTGCAGCGCGCCGGTCTATGCGCTCGGTGGAATCACGGCACAAAACGCGGGCCTGTTGCGGGGATTCGCCGGCATCGCGGCGATCGGCGCGCTCGCGGCCTAGATATTCAGGACCGCGTGCAGGAACGCGGCGTCCATGCTGATGACGTTTTCGCCGTTGTAGAATGTTCCGCTCGTCCGGCTGTAATTGAGTTTTTCCCATCCGCCCGACAGTTGCAGGTTGGTGTTCACGGTGTAGGCGGCGTCGATGAGCAGCGCACGCGTGCCCAGCGTCGGGCTTCCGAAAAATCCGTCCGACCGGCCATTTCCGAACTCTACGCCGACGCTCCAGGAACCGTAAGCGACCGTCGAGCTCAGATGCAGGCTCTGCGTGACGCCGCGCGCGAAGGCATTGTTGATGTCGAATGCGAAAGTATCGGCCTGGCGGTAGGCGCCCCCGACGGAGATCTTCACGTCGTCGTTCACGTCCCAATCGAGCTGGGAGCCGACGCCCCAATCCGTCAAACCCTTGTGCCCCGGCGTTTTCGCGGCGTCGTGGCCGAGGATGATGCCGCCATACACGCCCAGGGTGACGGGACCGAAATTGTCGGAATAGTTGGCGGCCGCCTCCCACATGTTCGTCTGGCGATTGGCGGCGCCGACGCCCCTGTTGAGGAACGGAATGACGTCCTTGCCTTCGGACGGCGTGAACGATGCTGCGATCTGAAGGCCGAAGAGACGCGGCGTGAAGTAGGAGATCTTTGCGTAGTTGAGCGAGGATTCGACAGAGCTGTTCAACGCGAACACCGAAGGGAAGGCGCGCCGTGTCATCGGATCCCGGAAAAATGTCGCGTTCGAATTGTCGATCGTGACCTCGGGATTGACCGTGGGACCGGTGATGGCCAGCGCATAGGCCGCCCCGTCGGCCATACCGACCTCGACCCTGCCGAGGCCCGTCTGTGCCGAGCCATAGATTTTCTGGACGAAGTTGCTGCCGTAGTTATCGCCCGAAAGCTGGTCGTGATAGATTTCGAAGGTCCCCTTCAAGGCGAGCGAAAGGCCGCTGTCATAGTCGCGCTGCAGCCGGGCATTGAGCGATGCCGCGCCGGTAACGCCCGACTTCGCGAGTCCCGGCGCGGTCGGCTGCTCTGCGACAAAGGCGCTGCCGTAAACCTGGCCTCCGAACGCATAGGAGGCGTCGCCGACTTCGCCCGTGAAAGGCGAGAGGCTCCAATCGTCCCAACCGGCCGCCACCGACGGCGCGCAGGTGCAAAGAAGGGCGCAGATCGCGGCCGGCAACGGAGCATACTTCATGCGCATCTTGTCCTAGGTGCGGCGTGTGATGGTCAGGCGTGGGCGGCTCCATAGCACAAGGCGGCGTCGCGTCCGTCATTCGGCGAGTGAAACGCCGTACAATTTTGGGCTGTATCGCGCGTCCGCGAGTGGCCCTCGGCTGCCGGGCGCCGTTGCACGCTGTGCGACAGCCACGTATAAGCCCGCTGCAGGGGGGACGCGCGAACGACGCCGTCCAGGCGTCCAAAAAACGAAATCGGCCCA
>Ga0335070_10002274_pt1 | contig 22437 bp, 24 predicted proteins | sample Lox_Sample_13_FD_206722 | JGI IMG/M metagenome (GOLD analysis project Ga0335070, IMG submission 206722) | Soil microbial communities from Loxahatchee National Wildlife Refuge, Florida, United States - Lox_Sample_1.3 | ecosystem: Environmental > Terrestrial > Soil > Wetlands | place: USA...
CGGCCAAACCGGCGGCGCTGCTCCGTGGCCTCTTCGGGCCTCGGGCCCTCATCGGAATGGTCCTCCGGCCAAACCGGCGGCGCTGCTCCGTGGCCTCTTCGGGCCTCTGGCCCTCATCGGGTGCTCTCCTTGCGTAGGCTCTTGATCAGCTCTTTGTACCCGGGATCGGCGCCGTCGTGCGGCGCCTTGTATTCCTCGGAGTGCTTGGCGAGTATGAGCGAGGCCTTGAAGTAGCCGTCGCCGGTCCACGCTCCTTCGACGACCGCGCCGCGTCCCTCGGCGAAAAGATCCGGCGGCGCCCCCTTGTGCCTCACCGGGACGCTTGCCTTGCCGTCCGAGAGCGTGAAGGAGAGATCGAGGGTCTTGGGCTCCCACTTGAGCGAGCCGGGCAGGACGAGCCCGCCCAAGCGATAGGTCTTGCTGGGAACGGGCGCGGCCAGGAGCTCGCTCGGCGTGACGAAGTAGACGACGCTCTGGCTCACCCCCGCCCAGATGAGCCAGGCGATCGCCGCGACGATGACGAGTCCGCCGGCGATGAACTTGCGGCGCCGGCTCATGCGCTCCTCCGCGCGGTCCGGGCAGCGAGATTCTTCGCGCGCGCGGCCAAGCGGCGCCAGTATGCGAGCAGCACGACGGCGGCCACGCCGTAGGCGGCGAAGACGTAGCTCCAGTTATCCGGCATGCATGTCCTCGAGCCGCGCGATCTCCGTGCGCTTGGCGAGCAGATAGAGGAGGAGCAGCGTGAAGGCGATCCAGTTTACCAGGAGCGTCAAAAAGATCGGCGCGGCGATGGGCGAGGGCTCGGGCCCCAGGAGGGTCGCGGGCTGGTGCAGTGCCCGCCACCACTTCACCGAGAAGTGGACGATGGGAATATTCGCGGCACCAAGGATGCCCACGACGGCGGCGGCGCGGGCCCGCCGGTCCGGCTCGTCGATCATGCCGCGGAGCAAGAGATATCCGACGTAAACGAGGAAGAGCACGGCGGTGGAGGTGAGCCGGGCATCCCACGTCCACCACGTTCCCCACGTCGGCTTACCCCAGATGGAGCCCGAAGCGATGGTGATGCCGGTGAAGATGACGCCGGGCTCCGCCGCGGCCATGGCGAGCCTGTCCCAGCCCGGGCGCCGAGTCAGCAGATACCCGACGCTTCCGAGGAAGACGAAACCGAAGGCGAGATAGGCGGTGAGCACCGCCGGCACGTGGAGGTACATGATGCGCTGGACATTGCCCTGCACGGCCTCGCGCGGCGCGTAGCCGAAGGCCGTCCCGAGACCGGCGATGAGAGCGAGTACGGCAAGCCAGCCGAGCGCGCGGACGCCCACTAGCCTTCCAGCACGAACTCGAACGTGAGCACGCCCACGACGAGGTAGACGAGATCGGCCGCGGCGAGCAGCTTGAGCCACGGAGCCGCGTCGCCGAGAGGCTGAGCGGACAGCACCACCTGAGTCGCGCTCACCGAGGCCAGCAGCACCGGCACCACCGCGGGCAGCAGCAGGACAGGGAAGAGGAGCTCTCGCGCGCGCAGCTGCGCGGTGATGGCGCCGAAGAGGGTGCCGACGGCGGCGAGCCCCAGCGTGCCGAGGGCCAACACGAGCGAAAGGGCGGGCAGCGCTCCCGTGAAGTCGAGCCCGAAGAAGACGGCGAAGAGGACCAGCAGCACCGCTTCGACCACGGCCATCAGCAGGACATTGCCCGCGAGCTTGCCGAGGTAGATGGCGGACTTGTCGCCGGGCGTGAGCACGAGCCCTTCCCAGCAATCGTTTTCTCGCTCGGCGAGGAATGTCCGCCCGAAGGCCAGGAGCCCGGCCAGGATGAAGCCGAGCCAGAGCAGCCCCGGCAGGGCCGCCTCCACACGCGCGCGCTCGGGCCCGAGAGCGAACTGGAACACGAAGAGCAGGAGGAGCGAGAAGAAGAGGAGAGCGTTGAGACTCTCCTTGCTCCGACGCTCGCTGAGCACATCCTTCCAGACCACGATCCACGCGCGGCGCAGGTACGCGCTCACGAGGTCGCCCCGGGTCCCATGGCCAGCTCGTCGTAGAGGCGCCGGAGATCCTCGAGGCCCAGCTCGGCCGCGGGGCGATCGAGGACGAGGCGCCCGCTCGCGAGGATGGCGACGCGGTCGGCCACTCCCACACCCGCGTCGAAGCTGTGGGTGGCCACGATGATCGCCCCGCCACGCGTCTTGAAGGACATCAGGAACTCCCCCAGCCATTTTCTCCCCGCGCGGTCGAGGCCGGTGAAGGGCTCGTCGAGCAGGAGCAGCCGCGCGCGCCCCAGAAGCACGCGGGCGAGCGCGAGCCGCCGCTTCATCCCCGCCGAGAAGGTGCGGGCCCGCTGGTCGGACACGGCATCGAGCTCAACCTCTTCGAGCGCCGCATGGAGGCGCAACCGCCCGGCATCGTGGCCGCCCATGACCGCCCAGAAGCGAAGGTTCTCGATCGCGGTCAGATCCTCGTAGAGCCAGGAGCCGTGTCCGACCATGTCGATGTCGCCCCGCACGGCATCCGGCTCCTTCACCGCGTCGGTGCCGGCGATGTGCAGCGAGCCCGAGGTGGGCCGCAGGAGCGTGGCGAGAATACGGAGCAGCGTCGTCTTGCCGGTGCCGTTCGGCCCCAGCAGGGTCAGGCCCTGGCCCGTGCCGAGCTCGACCGAGACATCGTCGAGAACGGGGGCCGGGCCGTACGTCTTGCGGATATGCTCGGCTCGGACCATGAGGTCGAAAGCGGGAAGCGGCGGTGTCGATCCTCGCGCCGCCCCCGGTCCCGTCGCGATCAAAGCCTCATCGCTCTCAGACGCGCGATGCGCTCCTCGATCGGCGGATGCGTCGAGAATAGCGAAGCGAGACCGTCGGCGGTCAGAGGGTTCACGATGAAGAGATGGGCCGTGGCCGGGGTCGCCTCCATGGGCACTTGCTTCGACGCCATGTCGAGCTTCTGGAGCGCGTGCTCCAGTCCGGTAGCACGGCCGACGAGGCGGGCGCCCGTGGCGTCGGCCTCGTACTCGCGCGAGCGCGAGATGGCCATCTGGATGAGCATGGCCGCGATGGGCGCCAGGATGGCCATCAGAAGAGCGCCGATGACGCTGCCCCCACCGCCCTCCTCGCTGTCCCGACGGCCGCCGCCGAAGATGGCCGCCCACTGGGCCATGTGCGCGAGGTAGGTGATGGCGCCGGCGAGCGTGGCCGCGATGGTCATGGTGAGCGTGTCCCGATTCCTGACGTGGGAGAGCTCGTGAGCGAGCACGCCGCGGAGCTCGTCCTCGGTCATGATGCGCAGGATGCCCTCGGTCACTGCGACGGCGGCGTGCTGCGGGTTGCGCCCCGTCGCGAAGGCATTGGGCGAGTCGTCCTGGATGATGTAGATGGGAGGCACCGGGATATGCGCCTGCGCGGCCAGCTCGCGGACGATGCGATAGAGCTGGGGTGCCTGCGCCTCGTCCACCGGTTGGGCGCCGTACATCGACAGCACGATCTTGTCCGAGAACCAGTACGAGCCGAAATTCATGACGAGGGCCAGGATGAAGGCGATGGCCATGCCCTGACGGCCGCCGACCGCGCCTCCGATGAGCACCAGGAGGCAGGTGAGGACGACAAGCAGGAGCCCTGTCTTGATCAGGTTGGCCATGGCGCGGGACCTCAGTGGCGAATGCTAACAGTCGCCCCGGGGAGCGTCAAGCAATGGGGCCGGCGGCCCCGCGCCGCGCGACCGACGCGCGCGGATCGAAGCCGACCCACCGGATGCCCCGGACGCCGGCGAAGCGACGTGCCATGACGTCGAGGGCCTCCGGGTTGGAGTCGACGAGGATGAATCGGCGATTCGTCTCGAGGCACGCCTCGCCCGTCGTCCCGCTGCCGGCGAAAAAATCGAGCACGAGATCGCCGGGTCGCGACGAAGCCTGCACGATGCGCCGGAGGACACCGAGCGGCTTCTGCGTCGGATAGCCGGTGCGCTCGCGGCCCTGCGTCGGCACGATGGTATGCCACCAGGTGTCGGTGGGCAGCTTGCCGCGCGCGGCCTTGTCCGGCCCCACGAGCCCGGGCGCCATGTAGGGGATGCGCTCGACAGCGTCGGCGTCGAAGACGTAGCGCGCGGGATCCTTGACGTAGACCAGGATATTGTCGTGCTTGGGGGGCCACCGGCGCGTGGGGCGCCCGCCGTAATCGTAGGCCCAGATGATCTCGTTGAGGAACGATTCCCGTCCGAAGATCCGGTCCAGCAGTACCTTGCAGTAGTGAACTTCGCGATAGTCGATGTGGAAGTACAGCGTGCCGTCGGGCGCCAGCGCGCGGTAGGCCTCCCGCAGCCGCGGTTCCAGGAACGCCAGATAGTCGTCGAACCGGTCGGGATAGGCGCGCGAGCCCATCTTGACCGTGTCGTACCGATGGCCCTTGAAGCCCACGCGATCGCCCGAGAAGCTTCGCACGGTTCTGATGCGCGTCCGCGACTGCGCCTTGCCCGTATTGAACGGCGGATCGATGTAGATCAGGGCAGCCGCACCGTCGGGCACATGGCGCCGCAGGATGTCCAGGTTGTCCCCGAGGTGAATTGTGTGCACAGCCCCCGTAGTATAGAGGCTGTCTCCTCGATCCGATCCATGCTGGGCGGGCCTGCGGGGGGCCTTTCAAGTTGACAATCGGGGACGGCGGCCCGTACACTGGCTCGATTTCGGCGAAATCGATCAATTCTGTCAAGAGTTAGCGAGAATCGAATCATGATCATCAGGGTCTCAGAGATACCCGAAGAGGGGCTCAGGCTGGAAGGTCCCGGGGCCTTCCCCGAGCCCTTCCAGGACGGGACGTGGCGCCTCGAGGATGTCGAGTTGGCCATCGAGAAGGACGGCGACGTCGTCTTCGTCCATGGCCACGTGCGATCCAGCGTGCCGCAGGTCTGCTCGCGCTGCCTCGAGTGCTATGACGCGACCGTGGATGCCCCCGTGGAGACGCGTCTCGTGCCTGCCCCCGCGCGGGGAGAGGAGCGGGAGCTCGGCGTGGACGACCTCGAAACCGACGTCTACGACCATGACCAGATCGATCTCAACGCGCTGCTCGAGACCGAAACCACGCTGGGCCTGCCCATGAAACCGCTGTGCCGCGAAGAGTGCCGCGGACTCTGCCCGACCTGTGGGGCGAGCCGCAATGCGGCGCCGTGCGACTGCGCACCCGCCGCCGATCCACGCTGGTCGCCGCTCAAGGGCCTGGCCGACCGGCTGTCCAAATAAACCGGAGGGCCGGGCCTTGACGCCTGGCGAAGGAGCCACGACACCATGCCGCTGCCAAAGCGACGCCATTCGAAAACGCGCGGACGCAAGCGCCGGACGCACTACAAGATGTCCGCGCCGACGCGCTCGCTCTGCCCGCAGTGCCGGGAAGTGAAGATGCCGCATCAGATCTGCCCCAGGTGCGGCTTCTACAAGGGGCGGGAAGTTCTCTCCATCGAGGGCGAGTAGCGCCGGGGAGACCGGTCCGCGACCGATGAAGATCGCGGTGGACGCCATGGGCGGGGACTTCGGCCCCGCCGTCGTTGTCGAGGGTGCCGTGACGGCGGCCCGCGAATTCGGACTCGCCTCGGTGCTGGTCGGCGACCGGGCCGCGGTCGAGCGGGAAATCATTCGCCTCAAGGCGCAGGATCTTCCGGTCACCGTGCGCCACGCGAGCCAGGTGGTGGGCATGGCCGAGCCGCCGTCTCACGCCCTCCGCCGCAAGCGTGATTCATCGCTCCGAGTGGCGGCCGAGATCTGCAAGGAGGGCGAGTGCCAGGCGCTGGTCTCGGCCGGGAACACCGGCGCCGCCATGGCCATCGGTATGTACGTGATGGGACTCCTGCCCGGGGTGGACCGGCCGGCCATCGCGGCGGCGCTGCCGAGTCTGTCGGGCTACACCATCCTCATCGACGCGGGCGCCAACGTCGATCCGAAGCCGCGCCACCTCTTCCAGTTCGCCATCATGGGTCATGTCTACTCGCGCGACATCGTGGGCAAGGACAATCCGCGGGTGGGCCTGCTCTCGGTGGGCGAGGAGGAGGGCAAGGGCAATGAGCTGACGAAGGAGACCTTCGAGAAGCTCCGTCACTCCTCGATCAACTTCATCGGCAATATCGAGGGACGCGATATCTACAACGGCCGGTGCGACGTGGTGGTGACGGACGGGTTCACCGGCAATGTCTGCCTCAAGGTCTCGGAGAGCCTGGCCGAGATGCTCACGGAGATGATCCGGCAGGAGGTCGGGCGCGACGTCTTCTCGCTGGCGGGCGCGGCCCTGTCGAAGCGCGCCTTCGCGCGCATGAAGCGGCGGGTGGACTACACCGAGATGGGCGGCGCCCCGCTGCTCGGAATCAACGGCGCGTCCATCATTTGCCACGGTGCCTCTCCGGTGAAGGCCATCAAGAACGCGGTGCGGGTGGCCGCGGAGTGGGTGAAGAGCGGGGTCAACGATCACATCACCACCGCCCTCGAAGCCGAGCTGGAGCTGGCCGAGGGACGCGAGGGAGGTCGGGAATGACCAGGGCCCAGATCATTGGCATCGGCGCCTATGCTCCGAAGCGCATCCTGACCAACGACGATCTCGAGCGGATGGTCGAGACCTCGAGCGAATGGATAGTCCAGCGCACCGGCATCCGGGAGCGGCACATCGTCGACGAGAGCGAGGCGAGCTCGGACCTGGCGATCAGGGCCGCGCAGCAGGCCCTCGAGCGCGCCGAGGTCGAGCCGGGCGAGGTCGACCTGATCGTCGTCGGCACCACCACGGGTGACATGGCCTTTCCGACCACCGCGAATATCGTCCAGCACCAGCTGGGCTGCCGGAACGCGGGGTCCATGGATCTCTACGCCGCCTGCTCGGGATCGATCTACAGCCTCTCCGTCGGCTCCCAGTACATCCAGAGCGGGAAGTACAAGACCGTGCTCTGCATCGGCGCGGAGTGTCTCTCACGCATCACGGACTACACCGACCGCGGCACGTGCATTCTCCTGGCCGACGCTGCCGGCGCGGCGGTGCTCCGAGCGACCGAAGGGGGCTCGGGGATCCTCGACACCGATCTCTACTCCGATGGGCGCTATGGCGACCTTCTCATCCAGCCGGCCGGCGGCTCGCGCAACCCGGCGACCCACGAGACGGTGGACAAGCGGATGCACTACGCCCGGATGAAGGGTAACGAGGTTTTCAAGGTCGCGGTGCGCATGTTCGGCGACTGCGCCGAGCGCATTATGTCCCGTAACGGCTTCACCGCCGGTGACCTTGCCCTCTTCGTCCCCCATCAGGCCAATCTCCGCATCATCGAGGCGGCGGTGAAGCGGCTCAAGGTGCCCATGGACCGGGTGATCGTGAACGTGGACCGCTACGGCAATACCGGGGCGGCCTCGGTGTACGTCGCCCTCGAGGAAGCATGGTCGGGGGGGCGCCTCAAGACGGGCGATCTGGTGCTCATGGCGGCTTTTGGCGGCGGCTTCACGTGGGGCGCGGCGCTGATGCGCTGGTAGTGGCACCATGAAGATCGCGTTCCTCTTTCCCGGGCAGGGCTCGCAGTCGGTGGGCATGGGCCAGGCTTTCGCGCAGGACTCGCCCGCCGCCGCCGCCGTCTGGCGGAAGGCCGACGAGGCGCTCGGATTTCCGCTCTCGCGCCTCTGCTTCGAGGGTCCGGAGGGTGATCTCGCGCTGACCGCGAATACCCAGCCCGCCATCCTGACCGCGAGCGTGGCGGCGGCGGCCGTGCTGGCCGAGCGCGGTATCAGCCCGGATCTCTGCGCCGGACACAGCCTGGGGGAATACTCCGCGCTCGTGGTCACGGGGGCGCTCGGCTTCGTCGACGCGGTGCGGCTGGTCCGCAAGCGCGGCGAGTTCATGCAGGAGGCGGTGCCGGTGGGCACGGGAGCCATGGCCGCCCTCATGGGCCTCGACCTTGCCGCGGCCGAGCAGGCCTGTGCCGAGGCGGCACAGGGCGAGGTGGTCAATGTCGCCAACATCAATTCGCCCGGCCAGATCGTGATCGCGGGCAATCGGGGCGCGGTCGAGCGTGCGGTGAAGGCGGCCGCTGCGCTTGGGGGGAAGAAGAGCGTCCTCCTGCCCGTGAGCGCGCCCTTTCATTCGGCGCTGATGAAGCCCGCCGCGGACCGGCTCGCGGCCGAGCTCGAGCACGTGACGGTGCATCCTCCCCGGGTGCCCGTGGCGCGCAACGTGGACGCGGCGCTGACCACGACGGCGGACGACGTGAAGCCGTTCCTCGTCCGCCAGGTGGCGAGCCCGGTGCGCTGGACCGACTGCCTGCACACGCTCGCCCGGGAAGGCGCCACGACCTGGCTCGAAGTCGGACCGGGCCGCGTGCTGACGGGATTGCTCAGGCGTACGATCGACGGCGCTCGCGGCCTCACGGTCGAAGATCCCGAGTCGCTCGACAAGACCGCGGCCGCCCTCAGCGGAGGAGGCGCGGCGTGACCGAGGGCAAGGCGCTGGCGGGCCGGGTCGCCGTCATCACCGGCGGCACACGCGGCATCGGGCTGGCCATCGCGCGTGCGCTGGCGGAAGACGGCGCCTCCGTGGTAGTCTCTGGCCGCGACGCGGCCCGGCTCGAGTCCGCGGTCAAAGACATCGAGGCCTCGGGCGGTGTCGTGCTGGCGGTCGCCGCCGATCAATCGAAGCGGGAAGACTGCGACCGGCTGGTGGAGGCGGCCAAGGAGCGCTTCGGGCGCATCGACGTGTTGGTCAACAACGCCGGCGTCACGCGCGACCAGCTCCTGGTGCGGATGAAGGACGACGATTGGGACACGGTCATGGACACCAACCTTCGGGGCGTGTTCCTGATGACCCGCGCGGCGGCCAAGTCCATGATCCGGCAGAAGAGCGGACGCATCATTAACATCACCTCCACGGCGGGGGCGATGGGCAATCCCGGGCAGGTCAACTACTCGGCAGCCAAGGCGGGAGTGATCGGCCTCACGAAGGCGGCGGCGCGCGAGCTCGCACACTGGAACATCCTGGTGAATGCCGTGGCGCCGGGGCTCATCGAGACGGATATGACCGCCGGCCTCTCCGGCGAAGCACGGGAGGGCCTGCTCCAGCAGGTGCCGCTCAAGCGCATCGGGGCGGCGCGGGAGGTAGCGGAGGTGGTACGATTCCTGGCCGGTGACGGCGCCGCCTACATCACGGGGCAGACGCTCCACGTCAACGGCGGCCTGTACATGTAGCAGCGGCCCAGCGGGGCCGCCGGCATCGGTGGAGTGAGTTCAATTCACGCGGAAGCGGGGGGTGTTCATGGCAAAGCCGGTTGAGGAGCGGGTGAAGGAGATCATCGTCGAGCAGCTCGGAGTCGAGGAGGACGACGTCAATCCCAACGCGAAGTTCATCGAGGACCTGGGCGCGGACTCGCTCGACACCGTCGAGCTGGTGATGGCCTTCGAGGAGGAGTTCGACCTCGAGATCCCCGACGAGGACGCGGAGAAGATCACGACAGTGGGTGACGCCATCAGCTATATCAAGGAGAATCAGTAGGCGGGCGGTCGACGTTGCCCATGGCCATGGACAAGCGCCGCGTCGTGATCACCGGGGTGGGTGCGGTCACCCCGGTGGGGAATACGGCCGATGAGTTCTGGGCCGCTCTCCTCGAAGGCCGCTCCGGCATCGGTCCCATCACGCGCTTCGACGCGACGGGATTCCCCACCCGGATCGCCGGTGAGCTCAAGGGCTTCGACTCGCTCAAGTACATCGACCGGAAGGACGACCGCAAGTTCGATCCTTTCCTCAAGTACGCCGTCGCCTGCGCGACGATGGCCGTCGAGGACGCGGCGCTCAAGACGGACAGCATCGACCCGACACGCTTCGGCGTGCTCGTCGGATCGGGGATCGGCGGCCTCGAGACTCTGCTGTCCAACTACGAGGTGCTCAGGACCAAAGGCCCCGACCGTGTGTCCCCCTTCTTCATCCCGATGCTCATCGTCAACATGGCCTCGGGAGTGGTGTCGATGCGCCTCGGCGCCAAGGGCCCGAACTCCTCCGTGGTCACCGCCTGCGCCACCGGCAACCACGCCATCGGCGACGCCACCAAGATCATCGAGCGCGGTGACGCCGACGTGATGATCGCCGGGGGCTCCGAAGCCATCATCATCCCGTTGACCATCGCGGGCTTCTGTCAGATGAAGGCCATGTCCACGCGCAACGACGACCCCACGCGCGCTTCGCGCCCCTTCGACGCCGAGCGCGACGGCTTCGTCTGCGGCGAGGGTGGCGGGCTCGTGGTGCTGGAATGGCTCGAGCACGCCCGCCGTCGTGGCGCGCGCATCTATGCCGAGGTGGTCGGATACGGCATGACCGGCGACGCTCATCACATGACGGCGCCCGATCCCGAAGGCGACGGCGCCGCGCGCGCCATGGCCGCGGCGCTCCACGACGCCGGGCTCGAGCCGTCGGCGGTGGGCTATATCAACGCTCACGGCACCTCGACGCCTTACAACGACAAGTTCGAGACCATCGCGATCAAGCGGGTTTTCGGCGAGCACGCCAGGAAGCTGGCGGTGTCCTCCACGAAGTCCATGACGGGGCATCTCCTCGGCGCCGCGGGCGGCATCGAGGCTATCGCCACCGCCTTCGCGCTCTACCACGGAGTGCTGCCGCCCACCATCAACTACGAAAAGCCCGATCCGGATTGCGACCTGGACTACATTCCGAATCAGGCGCGCAAGCAGGAGGTCGAGGTCGCGCTGAGCAATGCGTTCGGCTTCGGCGGCACGAACGCCACGCTCGCCTTCAAAAAATACCGCGCCTAGCCGCCTGACGAGTCCTGCAGACCGACACGTGGTGACTGACGTGGAGGCGTTGGAGGGGCTGGGGCGGCGGCTCGGCCATACCTTCAAGGATCGTACGCTGCTCCTGCGGGCGCTGACCCACAGCTCCTACGCCAACGAGCATCCCGGCGAGCGGGACAATGGCGCGCTGGCCTTCCTCGGCGACGCTGTGCTGGCCCTGGTGGTCGGCGAGCACGTGTGGCGTGCCCATCCCGACGAGCCCGAGGGTCTCTTGACTCCACGCCGTGCCGAGCTCGTCTCGGGCGCCAACCTCGCTCTCTGGGCCACCGCGCTCGAGATGGGCCCACTGCTCCAGCTCGGACGCGGGGAGGAGCAGATGGGCGGCCGTGGCAAGGAATCGCTGCTCGCGACAGCGCTCGAGGCGGTGCTCGGGGTCATCTACCTCGAAGGCGGGCTCGAGGCGGCCCGCCGGGCGGTGGCCGCTCTGGCGCCGTGGTAAGGTGAATTCATGCGTCTCTGGCCTTTTCGCCGCCGGTCCGCCGCGGCGCCCGTCGACTACTCCGGCTTCGCGATCGCGGAACTCGCCCCCCAGCTCGGCGGGGTCCTGGCGGTGGAGCAGGTGCGCACCGAGGGGCATGCCCTCGGCTTCGGCGGGCAGCTGCTTCTCCCGCCCTCCTCGGCATTGACCGAGCTGATCGCGCGCTTCCGGCCCTTGGGCTATACCCCATTTCTCCAGGCGGGTGCAGCGGGGCTGACCTGGGTCCGCGCGCTCCCGTTCGTGGACGTCCAGGCGCCGTCGAAGCCGCGGATCAACATCATTCTCTTCGTGCTCACCGTGCTCTCGACGATCACCGCCGGATCGGGCGCGTTCTTCGCCTTCAATCCTTTCACCCAGCCCGGGCGCATCCTCGATGGCGTCCCCTTCGCCTTCACGCTGCTCGCCATCCTCGGCACCCACGAGTTCGGCCACTACTTCACGGCGCGCGCGTACGGCGCCTCGGTCAGCCTGCCGTACTTCATTCCGGCGCCACCGCCCTTCCTCTTCGGCACGCTGGGCGCCATCATCCGCATGCGATCTCCCGCACGCGACCGGAACTCGCTCTTCGACATCGCAGCGGCGGGTCCGCTGGCCGGGCTCGTGGTGGCGTTGCCGGCGCTGTGGATAGGGCTGGGATGGTCCAAGGTCGCGGAGCTGCCGGCCGGCGGCAGCGTGGTCTTCGGCGACTCGCTTCTGATGCGCTTCATGACCTGGCTGGCGTTCGGGCATCTGCCGCCGGGTCACGACGTCTTCGTCCATCCGGTGGCGCTCGCGGGCTGGGTCGGGCTCTTCGTGACGGCGCTCAACCTCATTCCCGTGGGCCAGCTCGACGGCGGCCGCATCGCCTATGCCCTCTTCGGGGCGCGCCACCGGCAGGTCTCGGTCGCCACATTTCTGGGCCTGCTCGCCCTCGGCGCCATCACCGGCTCCGCCAACTGGTTCGTCTGGGCCTTCCTGCTCTTCTTCGTCATGGGCTTCCAGCATCAGCCGCCGCTGGACGATCTCTCGCCGCTCTCTCCCGGACGCTACGCGGTCGGCGTCTTCTGCCTCATCCTGCTGATCCTGCTCATTCCGCCTGTCCCCGTCGCGATACAGTAGCCGCCGTTCGGGCCCGTCTATTGCCTCGGGCCCCGTTCCCCGCTAAGATTCGTCAGCCTCCCGACCGATCCACGCGTATCCGATAGAGGAGATCGTCAGTGCCTGAGCAGGCTGATCCGAAGGCCCTCGAGGCACTGATCCGCGCCGGCGATGTCGATACCGTGCTCACGGTGTTCCCCGACGGGCTCGGGCGGCTCATGGGCAAGCGCGTGGTCGGCCGCTACTTCCTCGATCACGTGCGGGAAGACGGCGTCCACGCCTGCATCTACCTCTTCACGGTGGACATGGAGATGGAACCGTTGCCCGGCTTCACGCTCACGTCATGGGAACGTGGCTACGGCGACATGAAGATGGTGCCGGACCTCGCGACATGGCGGCTGATCCCCTGGCTGCCCAAGACGGCGCTGGTCTTCTGCGATGTGTTCACCGAGGATGGCAAGCCCATCGAGGAGGCGCCGCGGTGGGTGCTCAAGCGCCAGCTCGAGCGGGCGCGAAAGCGCGGCTGGCAGGTCAAGACCGCCTCCGAGCTCGAGCTCTACCTCTTCCGCGAGTCCTTCGACGAGGCGCGCGCGAAGCGCTATCAGCAGCTCACGCCCGTGTCGAGCTACCTCGAGGACTACCACATCCTCCAGACCTCCAAGGAAGAGCCGCTGGTCCGCGCCATCCGCAATCACATGGAGGACGCCCGCGTGCCCGTGGAGTTCTCCAAGGGCGAGTGGGGCAAGGGGCAGGAGGAGATCAACCTCCGCTACGCGCCCGCCCTCGAGATGGCCGACCGCCACGTCCTCTACAAGCACGGGGTGAAGGAGATCGCCTGGCAGCAGGGCTCGTCCGTCACCTTCATGGCGAAATACGACATGGGCGCGGCGGGCTCGTCCTTCCATCTCCACTCGTCCGTCTGGGACCGCGCGGGCAAGAAGAACCTCTTCGCGGGAAGCGGCCGCCAGGGGACACCGCTCTTCCAGCAGTGGCTCGCGGGACAGATGGCGATGGCGCGAGAGTTCGCCTATTTCTACGCGCCGACGGTCAATGCCTACAAGCGCTATCAGGCGGGCTCTTTCGCTCCGACGCGCATAGCCTGCGGATGGGACAACCGCACGTGCGGCTTCCGGCTGTGCGGCGAGGGGAGTGGCTTCCGGGTGGAGAATCGCATTCCCGGCGCCGACGCGAATCCGTACCTTGCCTTCGCGGCCACCATCGCGGCGGGACTGCATGGGGTGGACAAGAAGCTCAGGCCGCCGAAGCCATACCACGGCAATGCCTACGAGGACCCGAAGCTCGCGCAGGTGCCGAAGACGCTACGGGAAGCCATCGATGAGCTCGAGCGCTCCAAGGTGGCACGCGAGGCCTTCGGGGAGACCGTGGTGAAACACTACCTCCACCACGGGCGTCTCGAGCAGCAGGCCTTCGATCAATCGGTGACGGACTGGGAGTTGGTGCGGCTCTTCGAGAGAATCTGACCACGGACCTTTCACCCTTGGCCCCCTCACCATTGGCCCCTCACCCTACCCTCTCCGCAGAGGGGAGAGGGACTCGTTGGGGAGAGGGCAGCCTCGAATCCCTCGCCCCCGGAGGGGGAGAGGGCAGGGTGAGGGGGAGGAAAGAGAGATAGAACAGCGTATGGGAACAAGGCTCAAGGGCAAGGTCGCGCTCATCACCGGCGCAGGCATGGGAATGGGGCGCGAGGCCGCGGTGCTCTTCGCTGAAGAGGGCGCCCGGATCGTCGTCTGCGACATCAACAAGCAGGCGGCGGAAGAGACGGCGGCGCTGGTCGAGAAGGCGGGTGGTCAGGCCATGACCGCGGTGGGCGACGTCGCCATCGAGGAAGACGTGAAGCGGATGGTCGAGGAGGGAGCCCGTCGCTTCGGGGCGCTCCACGTCCTCTACAATAATGCTGGCGTCCTGTGGAAGGACCGGGACCGCTCCGTGCTCGAGACCGACGGCGCCCAGTGGGACCGCGTCATGGCCATCAATCTCAAGAGCGTGTTCTGGGTCACCAAGTTCGGGATCCCGCATCTCCGCAAGGCCGGCGGCGGCTCCATCATCCTGGTCGGCTCCGTGTCGGCGCTCGCGGGCTTCACGCGGGCCCAGGACGCCTACACCGCGGCCAAGGGCGCCCTGATCTCGCTCAACAAGTCGCTGGCGATCCAGTTCGCGAAGGACAGGATTCGCTCCAATATCATCCATCCGGGGATAGTCGAGACTCCGCTGCAGGCGCCGTATCTCACGCCCGAGCTCAGAGCCGAGTTCAACACGGGCATTCCGCTGGGACGCATCGGCCAGCCGCGGGACATCGCCTACGCCGCGCTGTTTCTCGCGTCGGAGGAGTCGTCCTTCATGACGGGGGCCGAGATGGTCGTCGACGGCGGCTTCATGGCTCAATAACCTGTTCCGCACCCTGGAGGCTCTCATGCTGATACGGATGCTCCGCACCGCATGCCTGGCGCTCTGCGCTGTCGCGCTGTCCGCGCTGCCCGCGCTCGCCCAGAAGCAGACGGTCGTCGTGTACACGGCGATCGAGAACGAGCAGATCGCCGACTACATGAAGGCGCTGAACAAGACCCTGCCCAACCTCGAGCTCAAAATGCTGCGGCTGTCCACCGGCGACATCTCGGCACGGTTCATGGCCGAGAAGGACAATATGCAGGCCGAGGCCATCTGGGGCGTGGGCGCGACGAACATGCTGATCTTCAAGAACGCCGGCTTGCTCGAGCCGTACGCGCCCAAGGGGCTCGAGAAGATCCAGGGGCTCTTCCGTGACAAAGCCAATCCGCCGTCCTGGGTCGGTATCGACATCTACATGTCGGCCTTCTGCGTCAACACCGAGATCGCGAAGAAGAACAACCTGCCCATGCCGGTCTCCTGGGCGGACCTGACCAAGCCCGTCTACAAGGGGCAGGTGGTGATGCCCAACCCGGCGTCCTCCGGCACCGGGTACCTGTCCGTGGCGTCCATCCTCCAGCGCATGGGTGAGGCCGAAGGCTGGAAGTATCTCGACGCGCTCGACAAGAACATCGCCGAGTACACCAAGTCCGGCTCCAAGCCGTGCAAGGACGCGGCGGCGGGCGAGCGCGCCATCGGCGTCTCCTTCGAATACGTGGCCCTCGAGATGAAGAAGAAGGGCAGTCCGGTCGAGATGGTGCTGCCCAAGGAGGGCTCGGGCTACGAGATGGAGGCCAATGCGCTCACCAAGAAGGGCGCGAAGAACCCCGCGGCCAAGCAGTTTCTCGACTGGGCGGCGAGCGACGAGGCGATGGCGCTCTACGCGAAGTACTTCGCCGCCGTAGCCGTGGCGGGCCTGCCCGTGCCCGAAGGACTGCCCAAGGACATCAGCAAGGTCGTCTACCCGAACGACTTCGAGTGGTCGGCCAAGAATCGCGATCGCATCCTCGCGGAGTGGCAGAAGCGGTACGCGAAGTAAGGTGATCGTGCGCGGCGTAGCCCGGCCGGCGCCCGCGTCGGGGCTCGACCTCGACGCGGGGCTCTCCCGGCTGGGCTACGCCGCCTTTCGCCCGGGCCAGCGCGAGGCCATCGAGACCCTGCTCGACGCCGGCCGTCTGCTCCTTGTGGCGCCGACGGGCGGCGGCAAGAGCCTCATCTACCAGCTTCCGGCGACGCTCCTCGACGGCACCACGCTCGTCATCTCCCCGCTCATATCACTCATGCAGGACCAAGTCGACGCCCTCGGCACCCGCGGGGTGCCGGCGACCTACCTGGCGTCAACCGTCGATGGCGGCGAGATGCGCCGGCGCATGGGGATGATGGCGCACGGGGAGTACAAGCTCGTCTATGTCGCTCCCGAGCGGCTGGGCTTCCCCGGCTTCCGCGGCCTCCTCGCCGACCTCCGCTGCCCGCTCGTGGCCGTCGACGAAGCCCACTGCATCAGTGAGTGGGGGCATGACTTCCGCCCGGAATATCTCGAGATCGGCGCGCTCATCGGCGACCTGCCCGGCGCGCGGGTGCTGGCGTGCACGGCGACGGCCACGCCCGTGGTGCGCGACGAGATCCTCGCGCGACTGGGCCTGCCCGCCGACACCCCGCAGGTCGTCCAGGGCTTCGCCCGCCCGAATCTCTCGCTGCGTGTGGCCGAGGTCGAAGGCAAGCGCACGCGCGCCGCGCTCGTCGACGGCGCGCTCGCGGAAGCGCTGGGGGCGCCGGGCCGTCACCGCGGCGCCGCCATCGTCTATGCGCCCACGCGGCGCGCCTCGGAGGAGGAAGGCGCGCGCCTCGCAGCAGACGGATGGCGCGCCCGCGTCTATCACGCCGGCCTCGCTCCGGCGTCGCGCGAGGAGGCGCAGCGCGATTTCGCCGACGGCATTGCCGAGATCATCGTCGCCACCAACGCCTTCGGCATGGGCATCGACAGGGCGGATGTGCGCGCGGTCATTCACCTGGGTCCGCCCAGCTCGATCGAGGCCTATTACCAGGAAGTGGGACGGGCGGGGCGAGACGGAGCGGATGCCCTCGGCCTCCTCTTGATCTCCGCGCGCGACCTGCCGCTGCGCCGGGCGCTCATCGAGCGCGGCGCCGAGGGCGCCGCGCCGGACCCGGGGGTGGTCGCGAACATGTGGGGGATCTTCCTCGTGATGATCCGCTGGGCCGAGGGCGGCAGCTGCCGCCACGACGCCATCCTGCGCTACTTCGGCGACGAGGCCGAGACGCTCCACGGCTGCGGGCGCTGCGACGTCTGCCTCGCCCTGGGCGGCGACGCGCCCGCGCAGGATCCCGAGGCCGTGCGCCTCATCGCGCGCAAGGCGCTCTCGGGCGTTGCGCGTGTGCACGCGCGCTTTGGGCTCCAGACCGCGGTGGCCCTCATCCACGGTGATCCGGATGAGCGCCTCCAGCGCTCCGGCCTTGCCGCCACGCCGACCTTCGGGAACCTCCGGGAGCATTCGCGTGAGTGGCTGACGCGGCTCCTGCGTCGCTGCGTCACCGCGGGCTGGGTCAACTTCACCGGCGCCGATCGTCCGGTGGTCCTTCTCACGGACGAGGGCCGCGAGGTGATGAAGGGCGGCCGGCCGGCCCGGCTCCTGCTGCCCGCCGCCACGGAAGCACGCCCCGTCACCTCCGCGCGCCCGGCCAGGCGGACGCCCGCCGTGGCCGAGGAGCTTGACCGCGACGGCCAGACGCTCTTCGAAGCGCTGCGTGCCTGGCGCCTCTCCGTCGCGCGGGAGGCGGGCATTGCGCCCTTCATGGTTGCGTCCGACCGGACTCTGCGGGACATCGCACGACTGCGCCCGCGGACTCCGGAAGACCTCGCCCAGGCATACGGCATCGGCCGCCACAAGGCGGAGCGCTACGGGCTGGCTATCCTAAGAGCGGTGGCGGAAGCGGGCCGGACGTGAGCGCGGTCGCGGCGGCGGTTGCCCTCGAGGGCATCGCGAAGAAGTTCAGCGAGTTCGTCGCGCTGCACGGTATCTCGCTCTCCATCGCCCCGGGTGAATTCGTCTGCTTCCTCGGTCCGTCCGGCTGCGGCAAGACCACCCTGCTGCGCATCATCGCCGGGCTCGAGCGCCAGAACGTCGGCACGGTGCGCATGGCCGGCCGCGATGTCTCCGGCCTGCCGCCGGCCATGCGCAACTACGGCATCGTCTTCCAGTCCTATGCGCTCTTCCCGAACCTGACCGTCGGGCGCAATGTCGCTTACGGCCTCGAGACGCGCCGCATGGAGGCCGGCGCCATCGGCCGTCGTGTCGACGAGCTGCTGGCGCTGGTGGGGCTCGCCCGTCACCGGGACAAGTACCCGGCGCAGCTGTCGGGCGGCGAGCAACAGCGCGTGGCGCTGGCCCGGGCACTCGCGCCTATGCCCGCGCTCCTCCTGCTCGACGAGCCCTTGTCGGCGCTCGACGCTCGGGTGCGCCAGTCGCTGCGCCACGAGATCCGCGGGCTGCAACGGCGGCTGGGCGTAACGACCATCATGGTCACCCACGACCAGGAGGAGGCGCTCGCCATGGCCGATCGCATCGTGGTGATGAATGCGGGCCGGGTCGAGCAGGTGGGCGGGCCGGCCGAGGTGTACCGGCGGCCGCTGACGCCCTTCGTCGCGCGCTTCGTCGGCCAGATGAACTTCCTCTCCGCCGTCGCCTCCCCGCGCGGCGGCTGGGCACGCGTGGGAGAGACAGAGCTCCGGCACCAGCCGGGCTTCGTGGCGGCGGCGGGCAGCGCGGTGACCCTCGCCATCAGGCCGGAGGAGATCGCGGTCGGCCCTTCGGCCCTCGGCGTGCCGAATGCCCTCACCGCCCGCATCTCGGGTGCGCAATTCCTCGGCCCGTTCACGCGTCTGGCGCTCGTCGTCGAAGGAGACGGCGGGGCGGCTCTCGAGTGTGATGTGGCCGCCACCGCCTTCACCGCGCTCAATGTCGGCGAAGGCGCCCTCGTCCCGATCTCCCTCGCTCCGGAGGCGCTCCGGGCCTTCCCGTCCGCCGGTGCAGCGTCGTGAGCGTGCCGGTCGGGGTCGCGGCGGGAATACCGGACCGGGTCGTCCGGCACCGGCTGGGTCGCGAGGACGCCATCCGATGGGGGCTGATCGCCCTCTTCGCTCTCGTGCTCTACCTCTTCCTGCTCTATCCCCTATGGCAGGTTCTGTGGCGGAGCCTGCTCGACAATGGCGGGCGCTTCATCGGCACCGCCAACTATGTCCACTACTTCTCGACGCCCGCCATCGCCGCCTCGATCACCAATAGTCTCTTCGTGTCCGCGGCGTCCATGGTCCTGACCGTGACGCTGGCCTTCGGCTATGCCTATGCGCTGACGCGCACCCTGATGCCCGCCCGCGGCCTCTTCCGTGTCGCCGCCATGCTGCCGCTCTTCGCGCCGTCGCTCGTCCAGGCCTTCGCGCTCATCTATGTCTTCGGCAACAACGGCATCATCACGCGCACCACCGGGTTGAACGTCGGCATCTACGGGGCGAAAGGCATCATCCTCGCCGAGGTCTTCTACTGCTTCCCGCATGCGCTCCTCATCCTGTCGGCGGCGCTCGGTGCCACCGACGCCCGTCTGTACGACGCGGCGCGGACGCTGGGCGCGGGGCCCGTGAAGACCTTCCTCACCGTGACGCTGCCCGGCGTCAAGTACGGGCTCGTGAGCGCCTGCTTCGTGGTCTTCACGCTCGCCATCACCGACTTCGGCGCGCCCAAGGCCATCGGGGGCAAGTTCTCGGTGATGGCGACGGAGATCTACAACCAGGTCTCCGGCCAGCAGAACTTCAGCATGGGCGCCACCGTGTCGGTGGTGTTGCTGGTGCCGGCCGTGCTGGCCTTTGTCGTGGACCGCCTCGTCCAGCGGCGCCAGTACGCCCTCGTGACGTCGGCCTCCAAGCCGCTGCTGCCCGAGCGGAAGGCGTGGAAGGACACGTCGTTTCTCGCCTACTGCGGGCTCATCGCCGGCTTCATCGCGGCGATCTACGCGGTGATCCTCGTCTCCTCGCTGGTGCACCGCTGGCCCTACAACTTCGGCCTGACGTTGAAGCACTACGACTTCGACACCGCCGGCGGGTACCGGTCGCTCTGGAACAGCATCCGCGTGGCGGCGCTGACCGCGATCGTTGGCACCACGCTGACCTTCGTGGGCGGCTATGTCGTCGAGAAGTGCCGGACCGCGGCCGCCGGTCCGCTCTATCTGCTCTCCGTCCTGCCGGTGTCCGTGCCGGGCATGGTGCTGGGTCTCGCCTACATCTTCACCTTCAACGCTCCGGGCAGCCCCCTCAACCTGCTCTACGGCACTCTCGCCATCCTGATCGTCTCGAACGTCATCCACTATTTCACGGTGGGCTTCCTCACCGCGACCACGGCGCTCAAGCAGATGGACGCCGAGTTCGAGAACGTTGGGGCCTCCCTCGGCGTGCCCTTCTATCGCACCTTCTGGAGGGTGACGGTGCCGATCGCGCTGCCCTCGATCGTGGCCATCAGCATGTACTTCTTCCTCAATGCCATGGTCACGCTGTCGGCGGTGATCTTCATCGTGGCCCCGGGCACCGAGCTGGCCGCCGTCGCCGTGCTGCTCATGGACGACGCGGGCGACACCGCCCAGGCCGCCGCCATGTCGGTCCTGATCATCGCCACCGGCCTCGCCGTGCGCAGCCTGTACTGGCTCGCCATGCGCGGGGTGACGGCGCGCACGCAGGCCTGGGCACGGAGCGGAACGACGACGGAGGACCACACCCCATGAGCGCGTCGCTGGTCTCGAAGGTTGCGCTCGTCACCGGCGCCGCCCGCGGCATCGGGTACGCCATCGCGTCCAGGCTGGCCGCCGACGGTGCGCGGGTCGCCCTGCTCGATCTCGACGCGGCGGCCGCGGAGGCGGCGGCGGCAAAGATCGGCGGCTCGGCGCTCTGGCTGGCCGCGGACGTGACGAAGGCCGCCGAGGTGGAGGGCGCCATCGGCAGGGTGGTGGATGCCTGCGGCCGCCTCGACATCGTCGTCAACAATGCGGGGATCACCGGGCGCTCCTTTCCGATTTGGGAGCTGTCGGACGAGGACTGGCGCCGCGTCATCGATGCGGATCTCACCAGCGTCTTCCTCTGCTGTCGCGCGGCGGTCAAGGTGATGCTGGGGCAGGGAAGCGGCCGCATCATCAATATCGCGTCCATCGCGGGCAAGGAAGGCAATCCGACGCTGGTGCCCTACTCCGCCGCCAAGGCCGGGGTCATCGGCCTGACCAAGGCGCTCGCCAAAGAAGTGTGCACGCGCGGCATCCTGGTGCACGCCGTCGCTCCGGCGGTGATCGGCACGGAGCTGCTCCAGCAGATGGAGCAGAGCACAGTGGACCTGCTGGTCTCGAAGATTCCCATGGGGCGGGTGGGGCGGCCGGAGGAGGTGGCGGCCCTCGTCGCATGGCTCTGCTCCGACGACTGCTCGTTTACCACGGGCGCGGTGCATGACCTTTCCGGAGGCCGGGCGACTTACTAGCCCGCGCTCTGTTCACGGGTGCGCAACACGCGCGGCGGACGGGGCCTGTCGTCGGGAGCGGCGGGTGCGCAGCCGGCTTCGCCACCCTACGCTTCGTGAATCGCAGCCCTGCGGGCTGCGCGCACTCGCGAAGGGCGGAACGAAGCCGGCCGCGCACCCGCCGCCCCCCACGCCACCCGTCCGGTTTCACGGGAGGCGCTCGTACCTAGAGTCCAGGCTACTTTCTCGCGGGTAGGGAGGGCATGGTTGTGAGTGGAGTGCGGGTGTTGCGTTCGGGGGGCTTGGTAACTGGCTGGGGTGGGGGCGGGAACTGCGTCCGGGTCGCCGTGTGGACGAAGTCTGCGGCGATGTGGTCGGCCGCTGTGTTGAAGTAGGCCTGGTGGGCCTTGAACGCGGTGCCGGAGAACCATGTGCCTGCCTCGGACTCGAGGAATTCGACATAGGCGCGCAGGTCCGCGTCGGTGGCGTCGCGGTAGATGTATATCAGCTCGCGCAGGACATCGTCGGCGACATCGTCCCGGGATTTCGCCCGGAACTTCCCGAGCGCGGCCTCGGTCTGCCGGATCTCCTGAGTCTCGCGCTCGCCCGCGAGCTGCTCGATGCCGAGAGCCCAGCCGTCCATCGAGGTCGTGAGCGCGCCGGTGGTGGCCGCCGAGGTGTGAGCGGCCTCGTCGATGCTGAAAATGAGCACGAGCCGGTAGTCGGAGGGCTGCCTCTCTTCGAGTCCGGCCAGGTACCTGGTCCGGTCCGCGCGCCGACGCGATGCCTGCGCCGCTGCCTCGAGCCGCGTGATCTTTCGGCCCAGCGGTGACCGGTACCACGCGAGCACGTGGGTCATGGCGTCGGCATCGTAGCGGTCGAGCAGCGCCTGCGTGATGACCTTGAGGTAGGCCGCCGGGGCATAGACCGTCTTCAGGCTGCCGGCTGTCCACTGGCTGGTTTCGGGCTGATCGGCGTCGAGATAGCCGAGGAGGCGCGTGCGTATCGCGGCCAGGTCCGTCTTGAGATCGGACAGCCGCAGCGCCTCCTCCACGCGCGCACGTCGCTCGTCGAGCAGATCCGCATTCAGGTGTCCGGGCGCCTTGTCCTGAGCGGAAGCCGACGCGGCGACCCCCGCGAGCAGGAGGACAACCGTCCAGAGCGGCACGCGCCGGCCGAGGCGCATTG
>Ga0335070_10002276_pt1 | contig 22412 bp, 15 predicted proteins | sample Lox_Sample_13_FD_206722 | JGI IMG/M metagenome (GOLD analysis project Ga0335070, IMG submission 206722) | Soil microbial communities from Loxahatchee National Wildlife Refuge, Florida, United States - Lox_Sample_1.3 | ecosystem: Environmental > Terrestrial > Soil > Wetlands | place: USA...
AAAAACGAAGCGAACATCGCGTACATTCCCGTTTTGCCGCCGCCCATAGCAACCGCCATCAGCAATACGTTGAGGAGTGAATAAGCCCCGAGTACGCGCTCCGGCTTGAACTGACTGATCACAGCGCTGCCGCACATGCGTCCGACCATGAACAAAACGAACCCAATCGCGCCCAACCACCGCGAAGCCTGTAAACGCGTCACACCCGGGTCATTCTCCAAAACGTAGTTGACAAAGAAGCTGAAAATGCCGGTCTGCGCGGCCACATAGAGAAACTGTGCGGCCACTGCCAGCGTGAAGTGCTTGCGGCGGAACAAATCCCAATTGCGCGTGACCACAAAGAACGCAGCCAAATAGGCAACAATCAGCAACCCGTATTTCGTCGGCTGGAACAAAGCCTCGTTCATGTGCAACAAGGCCCAGACGAGTCCCAATATCGGTGCAATGAAGAAGTACAACAATCCGCAGACTGCCGCTAAAGCAATGGCAATGCCGGCCTGTTGCCCGCCAGTCGGCTTGGTACGGTTGTTTCCGGCCGCCGCAGCACGGCTTTCATCCTCGGCGTGCAGGTCAGGGACGTTTGATATGGCGAAGATGACGAGCAGTAATGCGACGAACACCCCAATCCCGATGTAAGGCGTGGTTAGGCCGGCATTCGCATTGGCACCGTCAGTGCCGGAGAACACAAAGTACCCGCCGACGATCGGCCCGAGAATCCAGCCCAACCCGTTAGTTGACTGGGCGATATTAATGCGGGTTGGCCCGCTTTCCGGCGGCCCCAGCACGGTTGCATAAGGATTGGCGATCGTTTCGAGGCAGGTCATGCCCGCAGCAATCACGAACAGGCCCAGCAGGAATGATCCGTAGGTGCCGATCCTGACCGCAGGAATAAACCAGAAGGCTCCCCCGGCAATCAGCGTTAAGCCAAGGAGGATGCCTCCCTTGTAGCCGAACTTCTTAGCGATCAACCCGGCCGGGATCGCCATAAGGAAGTACGCCAGATAGTTGGCAGCCTGCACCAAGCCGGACTGTTCTTTGTTGATGTGCAGTGTGTCCTGAAAATGCTTGTTCAGGATGTCGATCATCCCATTGCAGAAGCCCCACAAAAGGAACAATGAGCAGATGAGGATGAAAGTTACGGTGAAGTTTCTGCCGTCAGCGGTCACAAAAAGGCTGCGGCGGCGGGCACTGGAACTGACCGGGGCTGTCGATTGGCTCGTGGGCAGGCTCATAGTTCTAGTCCAGGGAGACCAGTATCTTCTTGAACTTCGACGGACTCTCGCTCCAGGACCGCAAAGCGTTCCCCGCTTCCTCGAGAGGAACGATCAAGCTGACGGCTTGATCCACGGGAAACTTCCCCGCCTCAAGCATCTTGATGACGGCGTGAAAATCCTCCGGCAGGGCGTTGCGCGATCCCAATATGTCCAGTTCTTTTTGCACGAAGAGTTTGGTTTCGTAGTTCACCGGCTCCTTGGCGTATCCGATGTAGACCACCCGGCCCGTGAATGCGACCTCTTCTACGGCCGCACGAAACGTCGCCGGCGATCCGATGGCTTCGATCACAACATCTGGACCGCAGCCTTGCGTGAGATCCTGCAATCGGTTGTGCAGTGAATCCTTCGCGCTGTTGATCACGTGAGTGCCGCCGGCCGCTTGAGCGAGCAGGAGTTTGTCATCTTCGACGTCGACGCAAATCGTGCGTGCTCCACGAGCGCTCGAACCAGCCACAGCGCCGAGTCCCACGCCTCCACAGCCAAACACCGCCACAGTGTCGGTCGCCGTCACGCTTCCGCGAGCCACTGCATGGAAACCGACAGTAAGCGGCTCAACCCAGCACAGTTCTTTCAGCAAGAGACGGGAGGGATACAACTTTTCGGGCGGCATGACGATAAATTCTGTAAGCCCTCCGTCCCGCTGCACCCCGAGAGTCTGGTTGAATTGGCAGGCATTAGGACGCCCCCGCCGACAGGAAGCGCACTGGCCGCAGCTGGTATAGGGAGAAATGGCTACATTCGTTCCCGCTTCAAAATCACCATGCCCCTCCACGATTGTGGCCGAGACTTCATGGCCGGGAATCCGCGGAAATGAAACCAGCGGGTTCAACCCGCGAAAGGAATTCAGGTCGCTCCCGCAGAATCCCACCATCCGGACCTTTAGCAACAACTCTCCCGGGTCGGCTAGTGGTTCCGGAATATTCTGGATCGCTAACTGGCCCGGTTTCTGGAGCACGAGTGCTTTCATGTTTGAACCGCGGTCGCCGGGAGCGACGGATTAACGTCGCCTGCGACGCTTGGCGGCCATACGCCTCCGATTGACGGCTTGCATTGTGGCCCGAAGCCGCTTCTCGGCTTCTGCATTCCAGTATCCGCACTCTAATTCGAAAAACACCGAGGTGTACGGGATGCACATGTCGGTCTTAATCAGAAGCACACGAAACACCTGACCGACACGGTCCAGCTTGGCGATGATTTCTTCGTGGGGCAAAGCGCGAACGTGCTTCTCTGGAAGCAGCTGTTTGAGCTGCTGGCGATAGGAAGTCACGCCCGGCGCGTCCGCCTCGGTCACGAAATTGAGTTCCTGATCGGTGTAGATAGTCGACTGAATGTGCTTGCACTCGTTCAGCAGCGCGAGTGTCCTGGCCAGCACCTCCGTTTGCTCACCGCCGGCAACAATCGTCTCGACCCCTCCGCTAGACTGCGCCGGATACGCCGAATCAGCGATGACAATCCAATTGCGATGACCGTAGAGCGGCAATCGGTCTTTGAGTGCCTCTTCCCAGTTCGAGCTCATTGCGTGGCCGACTCCTCGTCAAAGCAAACCGCAACCTTGCCGCACTTCCCCGACGCCATCAGAGCATATGCATCGGCAGCCTGCTCCAGGCCGTAACGGTGGGTAATGATGCTCGCCGGATGCAGGTTCCAGCGCACCAGGCGCTCCACCAATTCCTCCATGAGCCAAGTCGACGTTACCCATGAGCCGTAGATCGTCTTCTGATCATGAATGATGTCTGGAGACGGATTGAATTCGACACCACCGCCTTCGCCGACAAACGCAATTCTTCCCCACTTGCGGGTCGCGCGAATGGCGGTCGCGCGTGCTGACGCATTGGCCGAGCAGTCGAAGGCCCGCTCCACCCCGTAGCTACGAGTCAGGTCGCGCACCGCACTTACATTGTCAGAGCCGGACCTAAGGACAGAATCACACAGGCCGAGCGACTTGGCAATTTCGAGGCGTTCGGGTACCACATCAATTCCAATGATCTGTTGCGCGCCGAGCTTGCGGCTCAATGCGGCAACGGCGAGCCCCACCGGCCCAAGCCCGGTAATCAACACGGCATGATTGCCGCTGACCCCGACCTTCTCGATCGCTTCATAAACCGTTCCGAAACCACAGGCGACTTGTGCGCCATCGGCATACGAAAGCTCGTCAGGAAGAGCGATGAGATCTTTCTCTTCTGCGATCATGTAGTCGGCCATGCCGCCGTCGCGTTGCCAGCCGTAGGCGCGCCGGTATTTCTGGCTTGTGCAGGAGATCATGTAGCCGCGGCGGCAATCGTTACACACGCCGCAGCCGGAAATGTGATACACGATCACGCGATCACCAACGGCGAAACGTCGGCAGCCCGGCCCCACTTCCACAATCTGGCCGCTGGGCTCGTGTCCCGCGATCACTCCTTGATATCCTTCAGGACCTTTGCCGAGATGCTCGTGATAAATGCAGCGAATATCCGACCCGCAGATTGTGGAAGCTTTAACTCTAAGCAGCACTTCGCCATGTGCCGGGCGCGGCACAGGTAAGGTCCGGATCTCCACCTGGTCGTTGCCGGGCAGGTATGCGGCCCGCATACTTTTTTCGCTACTTAGCATAGTCGTGGTATCTCCCAGACTTGCGGGCGGAAGGATTCACGGAGGGGTTATCTCTCCATTCAAGTCCCACAGGTCTTCCCAGGATTGTCCTTCTTTCCACAGAAATACCTGGCCTTTAATCAAGCGGCAATTGCGGTCAATTGCGCTGATTGCACGCATTTCTTCCTGCGTCAACGGCTCACTCACCACGCCTTCCAGGTTGCTGAGGTAGTGGTTCCGGTTCGTGGAAAATGGAATTGGCACTTGCCCGCGCTGGACCGCCCACTTGATGCACACAACGGCGGGATGCACACCGAGGCGCTGGGCGATTCTTGCGATCACGGGATCTTGAGTCGGGACAGTGTCCTCAGGGGTCCGGTCTCGCTCCGGCCTTGCGGGAGAGCCAATGGGGCAATAACCGACCGGGACCATGCCATTCGACCGAACGAACTCGAACAATTCGGGCTGCTGAAAGTGAGGATGCAGTTCCATCTCATTGACCGCGGGTTTGATGCGCGCATCCCGAAGAAGCAGCTTCAGCTTGGGAATGGTCATATTCGAGGTGCCAATATGACGCACCAGCCCGCGATCAATCAACTCCTCCATCTTCCGCCATGTCTTCATATAATTGGCATGGATGTAAGGCGTAGCGTCTTTGCTGCGGGAGGTCACGTCACAGCCAGGCGGATGAAAATTGGGAAATGGCCAATGCACTAAGTAGAGATCCAAGTAGCTCAATCTCAGATCCGCCAGGGACTGTTTGCAGGAAGCGACGACATCGGCTTCTCCGTGCTTGTCATTCCACAGCTTCGAGGTGACCCACACTTCCTCTCGTTTGATTTTGCTATTCCAGACTTGTTGGAGGGCATACCCGATCTGCTGCTCATTGCCGTATACGGAGGCACAATCGAAATGCCTGTATCCTACTGCGGCGGCACCTTCTACCGCAGCGGCGACCTCGTTGGCTGACACATGGTCGGAGCCAAATGTGCCCAGCCCAATGGCTGGCATCTTGGCGCCGGTATACAGAAGCCGCTGAGGGACGAGCGCAGGATTCACTAATCCATTAGCTAACAAGCCAGATGCATTGTGGACCTTCATGCTGGAGTCCTATGATTCGTAATCGGACTTCCCTTCCTCACAATTTAGGTCAAAAGCAGGCGGTCGGAAGGGACATTTTCGGAAAAACAATAATCGCTAAAGTTATCGATGTCAACCGATCCATACGATCGGTCTGGTCGGGGAAATCAGTTCGCCGGAATTGTCAAACCATGGATTGCGAACCCTTTTGAGCGCGCATCATGCCACATCGGCGCGAATTGAAAATGCTATGGGAACTTGGCCATGGGGCCGCGGTTCCGGCGACTTCGATAACGTGATCGAAAATGGTTACGCGACTTTTGGGGTCTTATATACTGTCCGACGTCTATGACTGTGCGAATGAAGGACATTGCCCGGGACCTTGGCGTTTCCCCCATCACCGTGTCCAAGGTCTTGCGCAATCATCCCGACGTTGGAGAAGAAACCCGGGAACGGGTTCTGGCCCGAGTCAAAGAGGTTGATTACCGGCTGAACATTGCTGCACGAAGCCTGGTGACCGGTCGAACATATTTGGTGGGCCTGGTAGTTCCTGACCTGCTCCACCCGTTCTTTGCCGAGATCGCCAAGTCTCTTTCGGATGCCTTGCGGATGAGCGGCTACTATTTGATTGTTTCCTGCTCAAATGAAGATCCGGACCTCGAAGAGCAGGAAATCAATCGGCTGATAGAGCGCCGTCTCGACACACTGATCGTGGCCTCCTGTCGCTCCACCGTCGACCTCTTCTTCCGTATTGAGAAGCAAAAGACCCCATATATTCTGATTGATCGTAGCTTGCCCGGTCTCTCCGCGAACTATGTTGGTGCGGACGATGAAGCGGTAGGCATGCTTGCCACCATGCACCTCAGCGTGGTCGGCTGTAAGCGAATCGCCCACATTCGTGGGCCAGAGACTAGCCCCGGGATCCGTAGGCTCGAAGGATATAAGAAGGCGCTGCAACAAAGGGGCATGAAAATCGTTGACAACTACATCATCTCGGAGCGCAAGGGCGACGTCGAAACCAGGCAGCGGGGCGCAGAGGGCATGGCGCAACTGCTACGTCTCAGCCCCAGGCCGGACGGCGTGTTTTGCTTCAACGATCCGCTGGCGATGGGCGCTATGAACTATGCGCTGGATCAGGGCCTGCGGATTCCTGAAGATATCGCTGTTATTGGCTGCGGGAATCTTCACTATGACGATTCACTCCGGGTTCCGCTTTCGAGCATCGATCAGCAGAGCCGTCGAATGGGAGAGGAGGCTGCGCGCCTCGCGCTCGGCATCTTGAACTCGAAACAGCCTCCCAAGCCCGAAAGCGTGATACTCCAGCCACAACTGATCGTGCGACGCTCCACCCAGCGACGCCCCGTCAAGAAAACACTCGCCAAGTGAAGGAACCTAACCCACGCGCGGGTTACAGCGGCAGGACCCGCTGGGGTGTCCGAAGGCCGATCTCGATAGGGTTTTAGTTTTCGCTACAGTTACCGTAAACTCTGGCACTGTAGTCCCAAGACGGCTGTGAGTGGATGCCGCCAATTCCGCGCATTTGGCAATGTGTATGGCGTTGAGCACCGCCGTCGTTCAGCTCTAAACGCTGAAACGAACGCTACGAAAGGAGCCGCGGCCAGGCCTTCGACGCGCACGATCTTCATTCAGCCTCTCCCATCCGGCTGGCCCCATCGCCATGAATCGCAGAGAATTCCTTGCCACTAGTGGAGTTGCAGCCGTTAGCGCTCTTGTACCTTCTGTTTCGCGTCTCACACTTGCTGCGACCCCCTTGGAGCCGTTTGAGTGGACGACGGGTGAGCTGGTCTTCCGGTTTGACGTCAGCGCGGGAAAGTTGCGGCAGAAGCGCATCGTTCCCGCGGCAATGTCCAGCGTGCCCGGTCCAGATTCTTCGGGCGTCGAAGTAGCGCTACAGTGCAGTGGAGAGAATTCGCTAGACCAGGGCATGAAATCGGGGATGGGACAGCCCGGGGCTCGGCTGCTTTTTGCGGGTAAGCGTGAGGAGCCCACTCCCACAGGAAAGCGCTTGGTATGCATGCATGCCGATCCAGCCTTGAATCTGCGTGTGGAATCTTTCTACGAATCGTTGGACGGAGTCCCGGTAGTCCGGCGATACACCAGGATCACCAATGTCGGTACTTCCCCAGTAGGTATAGAGTTCCTCAGTTCAGCAATGCTTCACGGGCTCGCGGCAACGCAGGACTATGACCGCGAACTTCGCATTCATCTGGCCGTGAACAGCTGGATGGCCGAGGGACAGTGGCAACGGTTGCGCCCGGCTGAGATGGGCTTTGTGGAAAATGAACGCACCAGTTGGTCGGAGGCACAAGCCGGCAGTGTCGGCAGTTGGTCCACGGAGCGCTATCTGCCCATGGCGATGGCGGAAAATACGCGGCTCGGGCTGATCTGGTTCTGGCAGATTGAACACAACGGCTCCTGGTATTGGGAAATCTCTAATGTGTCGGCGCGTGACAATTATGCCGACGATGTGTATGCCTATCTCGGCGGTCCCGACGATCTCCACTCCGCAGCATGGAAAAACCTGAAGCCCGGAGAAACCTACGAGACGGTTCCGGTCGCGATCGGATGCGTGTGTGGAAAGTTTGGCGGTGCGGTTGCGGCCTTAACTCGCTACCGGCGTGTCGCGTGCCTCAAGCCTCACAGAGCCAATTCGCGATGCCCCGTGATTTTCAATGACTACATGAACTGTCTGTGGGGCGATCCGACCGAAGCCAAGGAGCTGCCGCTGATAGCGGCTGCGGCCAAAGCGGGATGCGAATACTTCGTCATTGACGCAGGATGGTATGCAGAATTGAACGAGGATTGGAGCCACACGGCCGGCGCATGGCAGCCTTCCACCACCCGGTGGCCGCACGGGTTCAAGTTCTTGCTCGATCAGATCAAGCAGGCCGGCATGATTCCTGGCCTTTGGCTGGAACCGGAAGTGGCCGGTGCAAAATCGGTTCTCGCCCAAAAACCTGACAACTGGTTCCTAGTGCGCCATGGAAAGAGAGTCTTCAAGAATTCGCGGCTGATGCTGGATTTCCGTAATCCGGAAGTGCGCGCGTATCTCGATGCAGTCATCGCGCGGCTGGTGGGCGAGTATGGTATCGGCTACGTCAAGATGGACTACAACGTCGACACACTTCAAGGAACTGAGATCAACGCCGACAGTTTCGGCCAAGGCCTGCTCGAACACAACCGCGCGCACTTAGCATGGCTGGAAGCGATTGTCCGGAAATATCCCGACCTGATCATAGAGAACTGCGGCAGCGGGGGTGGACGCATGGATTACGCCATGCTCAGCCGGCTGCAAATGCAATCCATGACGGACCAGGAAAACTACTTGAAAGTACCGGCAATCCTGGTCGGCGCATCCGCCGCGGTGCTGCCGGAACAACTCGGGATTTGGACATACCCTCTAGCCAATTCCGACGAGGATCAAGCCAGCTTCAACATGGTGACCGCGATGCTGTGCCGTATCCACCAAAGCGGGCGGCTCGATTCCGTTGCCCCGCAAGTACTGGCCCAGGTAGCCGAGGGCATCCGCATCTACAAGGAAGTCCTACGCAAACACATTCCGGCCTGGGTTCCGTTTTATCCCCTCGGGACCTCGGACGTTACCAATCGCACCGCGCCTCTCGCTTTAGGAATGCGTTGCCCGGAACAGACTGTGCTCGGTGTATGGAGGATTGACGGCCCCGCGACGACGAAGATTCCCTGGACGTCCTCTGCGGCCAAGCTACTCTACCCTGCCGACCTCGGCATCAAGGTCACAGTCGCAGACGGCAGTATCAATGTTGAGCTCCCGAGGCCGCATATGGCTTGCCTGATCTTGGGTTAGCCCGCGATTCTCAGTATGTACTCTCAAAGCAGCGCGGCCTGAATATGGACCTCGGACTCTCTATGAACCAAAGCAATCGCATGAAGAAGCAGTTTTCCAGCGGCATCGACTACGAAATCGACTTCCCGCGTAGACAAACGGCAACAGCCACAAAAACAGCCACAGGCAACTGATTTTGGGGATGACGATGGTCGGTAAACTATTGAAAAAGTGTGGTGAGCGCGGAAGGAATCGAACCTATCTTCTTTTTTTCCTCACGATTCCCGGTCAGGCGGTCAAGCGGCGGCCGTGTCTTGAACAAGGGCTCGAGCCGAAGCCAGTTCTTCTACCTTGGCCGCGAAACGCTCACCGGCTGCCCGCTGTAATGCACCAGCTGATCTTCAGCGCCGGTTGGTGAAGCTCCCACACCATGATCGGAAGACACATAGACTACACGGAATGTGTGCTCTTTGGGCATTCCTACAAAACTCCCACTGCGTTTCCCAATGCTGAGGGTTTTCGTGGATTCCTTCCAGCGAATCGGAATGGTTGAATAGGCGCCTTTCTCATAGTTGTAGTTGTCGCCCTCGTCTTCGTACAGAACAAACGCTCCGTCCGCGCCGGGATACACGCGCAACTCGATGGGATCGTTCTTTTCCATCGCGTATTGAATCGTCGGACCGTAAGGAATGATGCTGCCGGCGCGTACGAACAGCGGGACGGTGGCGATCGGGGCGGACGCATCCACAGTGACGCCTCCCGCGTAAGTCTTCCCTGTCCAGAAATCAGTCCAACTACTACCCGCTGGAAGATACACGCTGCGGCTAGTCGTGCCGGGGTTGGTAACCGGCGCAACCATCAGTGACGATCCAAACAGATATTGGTCGCCAATGTTGTAGACCTTGGCATCTTCGCGAAAATCCATGATCAGCCCGCGCATCATGGAGTAGCCCTCGTTCGTGACTTTCCACGAGGTTGAATAAATGTAAGGAAGCAGGTGGTAACGGAGTTCTTCATAGTTGGCCAGAATTTTCTGTGTGGCCTCGTCAAAACGCCAGATTTCTTTCGGCGGTCCGCTGCCATGGACACGGAACATCGGGCAGAAGGCGCTGAACTGAAACCACCGGGTATACAGCTCCGCGTATGCAGGATCAGAGGGATCTCCGCCGAAAAATCCGCCAGTGTCGGTATTCCAGTAAGGAATCCCGCTCAGCGAAAAATTCAGTCCCGCGGGAATCTGGTTGCGAAATACCTCCCAGGTGCCGCCGATATCGCCCGACCAAGTCACCGCTGCGTTCCGTTGCTGTCCAGCGTAAGCCGAACGCGTGAGAATGAACGCTCTCTTGTCGGAGGTCTGCGCGCGCTGGCCCTGGTAAAGAGTGGTGGTGTGCATCAACGGATATGCGTTGAAGACCAGCGCTCCCGGTCCAGCAGCCGTTTTGAAATTGCGGAACTCTCCCCAGCGTCCACTGAGTTCCGGTTCGCTGGCGTCAAGCCACCAGCCATCGAGGCCCTTGGCAAACAACTGCTTCGCGACTTGCTGCCAGTAGATTTTGCGCGCCTCCGGGTTGAAGGCGTCGTACCACTGTCCGCGCCCCGGCGGATAAACATAGGACAACACTTGGGAATAAAGGCCTCCGGCTTTGCGCAACTCATCGGCGTTCGGACTGTCCACATCGAACTTCGGCCAGACGGAAATAATCATGTGAACATTCTGCTCGTGCAGATCGTTCATCAACTTCACGGGATCGGGATAGCGGCCCTCGTCGAACTGATGCGAGCCCCAGGGATGCGGGTTCCAGTATTGCCAGTCCTGAATGATTCCATCGATGGGAACGTGCATGCTGCGGTAACGGGCCACAACGTCCGTCAATTCCTGTTGCGACTTATAGCGTTCCCTGCACTGCCAGAATCCCCACGCCCACTTGCCAAACATCGGCGGCGCTCCGGTAAGCCTCCGATAGGAGGCAATCACTTTGTCAATCGCAGGCCCATACATGAAGTAGTAATCGATGGAATTGCCGGCTTCCGAATTCCAGGTGAGAGGTGTTTCAGGCTTCGGCGGTTTTCGCCACGCCAGTTGGACCACCGCTCCCCCAGCGCCCTGGTAATACTCCATGCGAATCCGATGGCGGCTGTTCGCCTCAAACTTGATCTTCGAGATCAGCGTTTGCGGGCCGTGCTGGCTCCAGTCGTTGGCCACAAGATTGTCGTCCACCCAAAGCCGCACGCCATCGTCGGATGTGGTCAATAGCTTGTATTCGCCCGCTTCTTCGGCTTGCAGAAATCCGCTCCAGCGCGCGCTGTAATGATCGTGCGGCAGATTGGCTGGGGCCGCGTCCGACCAATCGAAATCGATTTGTGGGTCGGTGCGCCTCTGCACAAGCTCGTCGAAATTCTCCCCCTTGAAATACCAGGCGCTCAGGCCACCGGGCTGCCCGTCGTCGGAAAAAAGCAACCTGGACGGAATTGCTTCTGATTCAAGCGCGCCCACATTCACTACGGTCACAGCCGGATTGTCCCAGAGCACTCCATAGCCGCGGCTGGAAACCAGCATGGGAACGCCGACCTCACGATTCGCCTGTAATAGCCGGACGCTTGCGCCCTGGTAGTTCATCAGGCCTTCCTGATGCTGGCCGAGGCCGTAGATTGCTTCATCCGGCGGAAGAACGAACCCTTGCTGGCTGCGCAGGGTGCCCAACTCACCCACGCGATTCGGCGTGAGCGACTTGCCGCCTTCCGCCGGTTCCGCCAGAACGGGGTTGCCCCTCTTGTCGAAAAATGCGACCGCCCCGGTTGCGCGATCAACGTGCACTTCGATTTCGCTGGTGAGCAAATTGATGCTGTATTTCGATTCCGCCAGTTTCCACGCAACCTGGCCCGACTTGCCGATCACAGCCAGACTGTTGCTCGGAGGAAGCGTGTCTCCGGCCACATACATGACCCGAATCACATCTGGCGAAAACACCTGCAGTTTCAAGATGCCCGGATTCATCTTGAGAGTGATTCCGTGAGCGTTCTTGCGGATGAACACGACCGGAATCGCCCGGCCCGTGTCAGCTCCAGCGAGGCTCAACAAGCCGAAAGCGACATACAAAACAAATGACCGTAGCGCGAAGAATTTCCATGAGATCTGCTGTGTTGAATTTTCCATGACCAGAATCACCCTTGAACTTTGCACCAGTTGAGCCCGGCACGACGAGTCTACGACAACTCAAGACATTGGCGCCGCGGAAGGCTAGGCAGAGAAGCACAAGGAATCCCAACGAGCTGAGATCCTCGGCGAGTCAGCAAAATCTTTCTCACTCCACCAAGTCCGCGCCGTGTGCTTTCAGGCGAATGACATCCTGATACGGCACGCCGCTGATAATCCCGTGCCGGAGCAGTACTCAGGCAGACGACAATGGCGATTGCGGTGTATCTCAAGATTGTGTCCTTATTCTTACGTATGTAGGTTTCTATTGTGCCTCGCGGAAAACGCCGCTTTAACTCGCGAGGATACGAAATGAAAACGCGTATTTGCATGGCGGAACAGCGGGCACTTGAATTTCGAGCCCCTCCGTTCTTCTTGTCCACGTGACTTCGGATTTCGCTCCCAACAATTCCACCTGCCCGATTCGGTGAGGAAAGTTCTCCGCCGCCTCGGCCAGCGACCGGACAAGAATCCGGCCGTCCGGTGGCCAGCCCAGTGCAATCGCGTAGAGAGCATCTCCCTTCGTGGTGAACCGTATGTCCGTGTGGTCGAACTTGAGCTGCGTGTTCTGGTACGCCAAGCTCTTCTTCGATTCCGTTGACGGGCCTTCGCCATAGATCTTCCACGGGCGCGTCCCTTTGATGGCCTCGCTATTGACCTGCTGCCATTCCGCAAGTTCGTTCAGGAAAGAAAGCTCATCGCTATCCGGCTCTCCGTGGCCGGGCAAAGGAATGCTGAGCAGGAGATTCCCGTTCTTGCTGACGATGTCCACAAACATGGGAACCACATTCGCAGCCTTCTGGTAGGTGTGATTTTCAAAGAGGCGCCGGTTGTAGTGCCAGTTCCCGATGCAGAACTCGGTTTGCCAAGGCTGTTCCTGCAGACTGTCTTCCATCCCAAACTCGAAGTCGCGGGTCAGCGTGCCCCAGATCGGCTCGGGCACTCCTTTCAGGTCCACAACTCCTTCCAGGCGGCCGCCATGTGCCTGCATGTTCTTGTTGTAGTAGTAAGCCATGATTTGCGGCGCCAGATCGGGGATTCCCAGCCACACTTTCAGATCCGGCACCCATTGGCCCCCGTCGTCGAACGTGAACTGGACGCCGTCGTCGAAATTCAGGATGTCGGGGTTGTAGCTGTCAATGACATCCTGTACGCGCAGCATGAATTGCTTCACGAACTCCGGACAGGGCGTGTTCTTCAAATGAGGTTTGCCGTTGAGCAACTGCGGATCCATGCCCTCCCACCATTTGCCTTTGCCGTCGGCGATAGTTTGCAGGCCGTCGTACGGAACTCCGGCTAGTGCCCCAGTCGTATCGCTCTTGTAGCGAACGGGAAGGAACTCGTCCCACACGCGATGCGGCGTGCCGTGATAACTCACGCCAAAGCGCAAGCCTTGAGAACGCGCGACCTTGGCCCATGTGCCCACGATGTCGTGCTTGGGGCCCACGTTCATGCAATTCCATGGCTGGTATTTCGAATTCCAGCAATCAAAGTTGTCGTGGTGCGTGGCCAGCGCAACCATGTAATCAGCGCCCGCCCGCTTGTAGAATCTGACCAACCCTTCCGGGTCCCACTTCTCAGCTTTCCAGAGATGGCAGATGTCCTTGTATCCAAACTGTGAGGGATGGCCGTAGGTTTTTGCGTGGTACTCATATTGATGCGATCCCTGGATGTACATGTTGCGGGCATACCAGTCGCCTTGCTCGGGCACGCATTGCGGACTCCAGTGCGCCCAGATTCCGAACTTCGCATCGCGGAACCACTCGGGACAGCGGTACGACTTGAGGGACTCCCAGAATGGCAGAAACGGCCCATCGGGTGCTTCCCCGCGAAAGAAGGGCGAGTCTCCAAACGCCTTAGCGACTCCAGTCAGCGCAAGCGCGCACGCACCACTCAAAAGGAATGAACGGCGATTCAAGGTTGCGTACCTCCCATGACGCAGACAGAACTTATTGGCTGATCTTCTCCAGAGTGACCAGTACAACATCGTTGCTGCGCATGGACAATGAGAATTTGAAGGATCTGTCTTTCTTCACCTTAACGACTTTGTCAATTTCCGGGAGATCGCGCGTGAACATTTTCAGTTGCTCGAGCTGAGCTGATGTGAGTGCCTTGGGAGCGCCATGTCAATGTAGGCGGAATACGGGTCATTGACGCGAAAGCCCGTGCGGTGGACCTTCAGCCGGTAGTTTCCGGGACTTAGGCTGCTGATTGTCATGTCGGGTGATGACGCCCGGGTTGCGGCAACGATCCGGCCGTAAAAGGGACGATTACTGACCTTCTGCTGCAGTTGCTGAAAGTCCGTCTGTAGGCCTCTCTTGGAATGTCCGACATTTTATGAGCCATTTCGCCTGTGAAATGACGATGGTTGTGACCGTATAAGGCTGAAAACGAGTTACTGATTCCTGTCATGGGCCCGCGGGTGCAAAGCCCGAGAAAACCGCGCTCGGAATTTCACCACCGTGCCGGCGCGGTCAACAAACAGTGTCCGACCCGGTGTGCCTTACCTTCCCGGCATCGTTAGGGTCCCCAGCGCAACCATTGGGGTGGACTCCGCATATTTGCCGCGGTAGCAGGGGAACTCAATTGGCGTGTCACGAAATGATTTGAGGATTTGGCCGAGCCGCAACGTACCGGTACGCCGCACGTCTCGTACCCGGTTGAAATCCAATGTCACGGGTATTTGCTCTCCAAGTTCGCCCGATTGATGGATGATATCGCCTTCGGGTCCGACAATGATGGATCGCCCATTGGCCAGCTGGCCTGCGGCGTTTACGTCTACGAAATAGCATTGGTTCATGATGGCGTTTGCCTGGGCCAGGACGAGTTCTTGCCCCCGATCAATGGTGTTGGTCATGGTCGGATGGATGATGACCTCCGCGCCCAACCACGCCATCGCCCGGGTTGTCTCCGGGAACCATCCGTCATAGCAGATGGAGATTCCAAAGCGGCCAACCTCGGGGACATCGAAGACAACGAACTCCGAACCGGACTCCACTTCTTTTTCATAGGGCAGGAACGGATACATCTTGCGGTATCGCGCGACAACTTCGCCTGCAGGATTGATCACAGGTGCGGTGTTGAAAACCTTTTGGCCGCTCCGTTCGTAGATTGACCCTGGGACGAGCCAGATGTTGTGCTTCCTGGCCAGCGCTTGATACCGGGCTTCGGTTGGTCCCGGCATCGGCTCCGCAAGATTGACTCCAGATCCAAACGAGCAGAGTTCGGGAAAGACCACCATTTGGACCCAGGGAAACCTGGCCAGGACGCGCGCGGTCTCCTTTTCAAGGCGCTCGCGATTATCGTCGATGGTCCAATCCACTTGTAACGCCGCGATGGAAAATGATGACATGGTTCAGCTCCATTAGTCCGTAACGCTGACTGTTGAAGGGTTCGTAATCCGGAGCACGTCTGCTGCGGCCTCGCGATCGAGAATCCAGGCCGGCAGAGCGGACGCAAACATCGCACACGCCAGCAGTATGAGAGCCACCGCGATCAACCCGGTGTAATTGCCGGCTCCCACACTCAACGAAGCCAGCATCGGCCCTGACGCCAATCCCATCTTCGACGCGAACCCGCTCCACACCGCCGTCTGCCCTGTCCGGTCAAAACGCGCGCACATACCAAGCAGGTGCGAGATCACAAAGTTCCAGGTGATACCGGTGCCAATATTAGCGGCGATCCAAATCCACTTCACTCCGCTGTAATTGAATAGCCACGTGCCAATCAGGGATAACAGAATGCCGGCGAGAACTGGCTTCAGTATTCCAAAACGGGTGGAAAGCACGATCACCAAGGTCGCCCCGAGCACGGAAAACCAGTTGGCGACGCCAAGCGTCTCACTGATGAAAGTCAACTCCAGGCCGTAATGTTTCCCCAAACCGATGATGAAAGCAAACAGCCCCATGTTCGCCGCCTGGAAGAAAAACACCGAGAACTGCGCAAGCAACAGAGGCCCGAGCTTCATTCTGCCGGAAGGCTCGGCGTCTGGCGACGGAGCCGACACGGGATAGTCGGGTAGGAACTGCACCAATACCAAAGTGATTCCGCTGAACAAAATCAGCGCCGCGAAAAGCACAGTCGTGCCAAGTTTCGGCACCAGCAGCGGCAGGCTCATAATGCCGAAACTCCCGGCCAGAACCTGCACCAGGAGGAGCATTCCGAAAGTTCGATCGGGCGACACCGTGCGCGCGATGATCGAGAAGCTCAGTCCGATCAGCATCCCCCCAATGAATCCGTGGAGGAATCGAATGCCCATGAGCGCGTATGGATTGCGAGCGATCATGGACAGAACATCCATGGCGATTAAGCCAACCAAAAACAGGTGAGCCGTGGATCGCCACGGGATGCGACGAACGAGGAACGCGATGAGAAATGCGCCGCAGGCGGCTCCATACACGTTGAATGAGCCGACCAAGCCTGCTTGCTTGTTGGTAAATCCCAGGCCTTGCTTCAGTCCGTCCACCAGCGCGGGCATGATGTTGACGTAATAGAGCCCCGCGGTGGCAAGGAATGCCAAAAGCACGCGCGCGAGCATGCCGTGAGGGGCAACTTTAGGGAAGCACTCGGAGAGTCTCGTCGTGGTCCTCCTGTTACTGACCGCTGATACCGCCAAAGCACAGGTACTTGATTTCCAGGTATTCTTCTATCCCGTATTTGGAGCCTTCGCGGCCCAAGCCGGATTCCTTCACTCCGCCAAAGGGGGCAACCTCGGTCGAAATCAGACCGGTGTTGATTCCCACCATCCCATATTCAAGTGCCTCGGCAACACGCCACACCCGAGCGATATCGCGTCCATAGAAGTAGGCAGCCAGGCCGAATTGTGTATCGTTCGCCAGCGCGATCGCGTCCGCCTCGGTCTTGAAACGAAACAGCGGGGCTACCGGGCCGAAGGTCTCCTCACGGGCAATGGCCATGGCGGGAGTGACGCCGGTCAAAATGGTAGGCTCGAAAAAGCGGCCGCCCAAAGCGTGGCGATGCCCCCCGATCAGCACCTTCGCTCCCTTGGAGGTAGCGTCTTGAATGTGCTCTTCAACTTTCGCCAGCGCGGCGTTGTCGATCAGCGGCCCTTGTGTAGCTCCTGGTTCCAGGCCGTTGGCAGGCTTGAGCGCCTTGACGGCCGTGGCGAGCTTCGCCGCAAACGCGTCGTACACGCTGTCTTGAACCAGAATCCGGTTGGTGCAAACGCAGGTCTGCCCGGTGTTTCTATATTTGGACGCCACCGCACCTTCGACAGCAGCATCGAGATCGGCATCGTCGAATACGATGAAGGGAGCGTTGCCGCCAAGCTCAAGCGACAGTTTCTTCACGGTGCTGGAGCACTGGCCCATCAGCAGTTTGCCGATTTCCGTCGAGCCGGTAAAGGACAGCTTCTTCACGATTGGGTGGGAAGCGAGTTCCCCGCCAATCTCGCTCGCCTTACCAGTGATCACGTTGAACACGCCTTGCGGAACGCCGGCGCGTTCAGCAAGTTCTGCCAGCGCGAGCGCAGAAAACGGAGTCTGCGACGCTGGCTTCAGCACCACCGTACACCCGGCCGCAAGCGCGGGTCCGGCTTTGCGCGTGATCATGGCGAGTGGAAAGTTCCACGGCGTGATACACGCAACCACGCCGACGGGCTGCTTGATCACGACGATGCGCTTGTCGGCTTGATGCGGCGGGATCGTGTCGCCATAGACGCGCTTCGCCTCTTCGCCGAACCACTCCAGAAACGACGCCGCATATGCGACCTCGCCGCCTGACTCACTTAGCGGCTTGCCTTGTTCGAGGGTCATCAGCCGGGCCAGGTCTTCCTGGTTCGCCATCATCAGATCGAACCAGCGCCGCAGCACCACGGCACGTTCCTTCGCCGTCCTCTCGCGCCAGGTCGCGAGGGCCCGCTCCGCGGCTTCGATCGCCTGCCGCGTCTGGACGGCCCCCATTCTCGGAACCTTCCCAATCAACTCTCCGGTCGCGGGATCGTCTACGTCGATCTCTTCGCCCGGCATTGCTTCAATCCATGCTCCGTTGATGTAGCAGGCCTGCCGGAACAATCGCTGATCTCGCACCGGAATTGCTGTCGCAATGCCAGACATCATGCTGCTCCTCAAAAAGACAAATCCGCCTCACGCCAGGGCCGGTTGGGCCTTGTGCCAGGCTGTAGCCTGCTGGTACGCGTAGGCAACCTTCAGCGCGGTACCTTCCTCGAATGCCCTGGCGGCAATCTGTAGACCGATGGGCAATCCTGTCGAACTGAATCCGCAAGGCAGCGAGATCGCCGGGAGACCCGTCAGATCATAGGGGATATTCAAGCGAAGGAACGCATCAATAACATTCTCCCGCAGGCTCCCCGACTGCACCCACTCCTCACCGACCAGCGGCGGAAATGCCGGCAAAGTCGGAGACACAATGACGTCCACACTGTTGAATACTGCCCGGAAGTTCCGCTGCAGCCAGGTGCGGGCGCGTTGACTCTTCACGTAATCCGTTGCCAGCAGAAAACGCCCGGCTTCCAGGTCGGTTCGCACTCCGGGACCGTAGTCGTCGGCCTGACGTTTGAGATGTGGCTCGTGGTAGGACGTCGCCTCTGCCAGCGTGATGTGTGCCTCCATGGCGGCACAGTTCTCGAGTCCCGCAATGTCGATGTCGGCGACCTCCATCCCGAGACCTTGCAACTTGCCGATTGCTTGTCTCACCGCTTGCTCAATTTCAGGCTCAACGTGGTCGAAGAAGTAATGTTGGGGGACCCCGAGACGGAGACCGTGAATGTCTGCGGATATTTCATCGTGGTAGTCGGGGACAGGCTTTGAACTGGATGAGGAATCTCCAGGATCAGGTCCGGCAATCGCACTAAGGAAGATTGCGGCATCCTCCACCGTCTTCGTAATTGGACCAACGTGATCCAGAGACCACGCCAGAGGAACCGCACCGTATCGGCTGACGCGCCCATACGTAGGCTTCAGGCCCACTACCCCACAAGCCGCAGACGGGATGCGAATCGAACCGCCGGAGTCGGAAGCCAAAGAGGCACTGCACTGATCGCTAGCAACCGCAGCCCCGGAGCCGCCGCTCGATCCGCCCGGCACTCGCTTCGCGTCCCAGGGGTTGCGTGCCGGTCCGTAGTGCGGATTGTCATTGGTCACGCCGTAAGCGAATTCGTGCATATTAGTCTTGCCGATGATCACCGCACCAGCCGTGCGCAGTCGAGCGACAGCAGTGGCGTCGTAGTCAGGTGTCCAGTTTCCGAAAACCTTCGCCCCTGCAGTCGTCCGCATTCCCCGGGTCGCGAAAAGATCCTTGATCGAAATCGGAATCCCATGAAGCGGTCCGCGATATTGTCCGCGCTCGATTTCCTTCTCTGCCCGAACCGCGGAACGGCGGCCCTCCTCTTCCGCGACAGTGATGAAACTGTTCAGCCGTGGTTGTAACCACTGGATTCTCTTCAACGTAGCATCGAACAGTTCCACCGGAGAAATAGCACGCTTGTGCAACAAGGGGGCCAGCTCGAAGATGGGCCGCGTGACCAGTTCATCCGTCATAGGGGCAAATCAACGCACCCAGAAGGCCGTAGCAGGTTCAATTTCTCCGAGGTCAAGTGAACGCAGCGATCTGGAATCGTCAAGGATGACGCTTACCAGGGCCGCGGTTGGCCGGGCCCACTGCTCCTCCAGTTTGCTGCCCGTCAGGTTCGAAATGGTTTGCAGGTCGCGCTCAAGCCCCGTTTCTTGGGCGGGCAACTTAGTGACTGCAAGAAGTGCTGCAAGTCCGGCGCCTCCGCGTGCGACCCAAGTTCTGCGGCTCATCGATTCCCGCGACTTTCCTTCCATGTTCCTCCTTCCCTAGTTCTGTGCTGAAGCCACAGTTGGCGTGCAAACCGATTCCAGGGCCGCCTCGAGCACAGCGAAACCTTCCTCCAGCTGATCGTCTGTAATCACCAGTGGCACCAGCAGGCGAATGACGTTACCGTAAGTCCCTGCGGACAGGACAATAAGGCCGTGTTGCCAGCAGTACCTGGTAATAGCAGCAACCTCCTCTTTGGCTGGCTCTCGGGTGTCAGGATCGCGTACCAGTTCGAAGGCCCGCATCGCACCCCGTCCGCGCATGTCCCCGACCAGCGGAAAGTCCTGCTTCCATGCCTGTGTGCGCTGCAATATCCAGTCCCCTATTTGCCCGGCACGGCGCGCCAATTGTTGCTCATCAAACATCCGAAGAACCGCCAGCGCCGACTCACAGGCTACTGGATTGCCGACATAGGTCCCGCCGAGGCCTCCGGGCGCCGCGGCATCCATGATCTCCGCGCGGCCCGTTACCGCGGCGAGGGGCAGCCCGCCGGCCAAGGACTTTCCGCAGAGAATCAAGTCCGGTTCCAGGTCTAATTGTTCGCAGGCGAACAACGTACCCGTGCGGCCAAATCCGGTCTGCACCTCATCTGCAATCAGCAGGATGCCGTATTTCGTGCAGATTTCGCGCAAGGCCTGAAAGAACTCCTGCGGGGCTGCAACAAAGCCGCCTTCCCCGAGAACTGGTTCCACAATGATTGCTGCTACGTTGGCTGCGTCCACGCTCCTCCTAAAGAAGTCCTCCAGAGCATGGGCACAGCGAATGTCACACCCCGGATAAGTGCGTGAGTAAGAGCATCGATAGCAGTAGCCGTAGGGTATGCGATAGATCTCGGGCGCAAATGGTCCGAAGCCCTCTTTGTAGGGATGCACCTTGCTGGTCAGGCTCATCGCCAGAAGCGTCCGCCCGTGAAATGCATCTTCAAACCCAATGAGGGCGGGCCGGCCGGTATAGACGCGCGCAATTTTGACGGCGTTCTCGACCGCCTCAGCACCTGTGTTCACCAACAGGGTTTTCTTGGAAAATCTGCCGGGTGTGCGGCGATTCAGTTCTTCGGCCAATCGGACATAGGTCTGATAGGGAGTGACAGCGAAACAAAGATGTGTGAAGCGTTCCAACTGTGTCGCCGCCGCTTCACGCAGCGGAGGCGCGCAGTGCCCCACATTCATGCATCCGATGCCGCCGGCAAAATCAAGGAACGAATTTCCGTCGACATCGTACAAGACTGCCCCTTCCGCCCGGGCAATGAACACCGGTGCAACCGGTTGCGTCCCGCGTGGTACAGCCATGTGGTGCCTTTCGGCCCAGCGCAGCGAGACTGGACCCGGTATATCAGTCCGAAGATCAATGGAATTCACGTTGGCACCCTTGAGAGAAACCGGGCGAACCATCGCGATGCATGCTGCGAATGCCCGCCCGGAACACGTCTAGAAAAGGAACTTCAAGCCGAGCTGAATTTGCCGCGGAGCAAAAGCTGCCGTTGACTTGCTAAAGTTCGGACTGCCCATGTCTCCGACCGGCTGATACAGGTTAGTGTGATTAAAGGTGTTGAACATCTCCATCCTGAACTGCAGCTTCACTTTCTCGGTGATTTGAGTGTTCTTGAAGAAAGCCATGTCTACCGAGGCGAACATCGGTCCCCGAAAGGCATTGCGGGCAAGATTGCCGTTGGTCCCGGCCGGGACGCAAGGCGCATCCAGATAAAACGCTACGATGGATGGGCAGAAGGTTTGAATTGCAGGCGAAGTGAAGCCGCCCGCGGGTGTGAAGCTTCGCGTGGGATCCCCAAAGACTCCGTTGACGAACTGGCTCTTGCTGAACCCGCTCGTCTTCAGATTGGCGGGGCGGTTTGGCCGGTCGTTCTGGTCCGCGTCCATATTGAAGTCGCAACCGGAAAACCACGCGAGAGAGCAGTACACATTAAATGGACGGCCCGACTGCACGGCCACGATCCAGTTGTACTGCCAGCCTCCCAGAATCTTGTTCGCCACGCCATGCTTGGGGGAGGGCAGGTCCCACAAGCCCAGCAGAGTAAAACGCTGCTTTACATCGAATTCGGAAGGCCCGCGATCGCGACGGGGCAACGCCGCATCGGTCTCGGTGATGTATTGCGGCGTGCTTTGGCCGACATTTTGATAGTCACCGAGTCCGCCGTCACTCACGAGATCAATCACCTTCCCGAAGGTGTAGTTGCCAGACAGCATGAACCCGTGGCTGTAGTTCTTCTTCACCTCCAGGTTCAACCCGTGATAGATGGAGTCGCTTCCGTTGGTGATGTAGAAGAGCTGGCCCCACCCTGGATTCAGCCGGTCGATCGTGAAGTCGCAGGTAACGTCGTTGCAGATATCGCCCGTGAAACGGTTTGGATCGGTACGCGTGTAAAGCTTCACGCCGCGAGTACCGACGTAGTTCAGACTGACGGCATAGGAATTCAGGAATTGCTGCTGGAACCCGAGGAACCATTGCATCGAGTACGCGCTGCGCAGGTTGGGTATCACACCATTCGGTGCGATATTGAGACCCGCCGCCCCGCCATTCGCCGTAACCGGGTTCTGGAAATCCGGACTGGGCTGGAAGGGGAACTGATAGTTAATGTCGGTGCCCACACCAAAAACCGGAAACACATCCAGAAATGTGGCGTCGGGGGGATCGA
>Ga0335070_10002278_pt1 | contig 22403 bp, 18 predicted proteins | sample Lox_Sample_13_FD_206722 | JGI IMG/M metagenome (GOLD analysis project Ga0335070, IMG submission 206722) | Soil microbial communities from Loxahatchee National Wildlife Refuge, Florida, United States - Lox_Sample_1.3 | ecosystem: Environmental > Terrestrial > Soil > Wetlands | place: USA...
CGTGAGCATGATATCGATGTTGCTGCAACACTTCGTGAAACAGGAAATCCCCTTGTGACACGTAAACCTGAACCTGCTCTTTGGGGTGAGCTGGACGTGATCGACAGCGGACATATTCAGCATAAGGGCCTCCTGAATTCTTGATCTTTTATTATAGACGGCGGGTTCCGGAAAAAGCTATTTCGACCGTTCTCGAAGCCATTATCAGTTCATCACTGAATGAAGGGATCGAGAGAAGATCGTCGGGAACCTCCCAAAAGCCCTCAGTGGTATTCAGGCGCTCATTGACTGGGTCAGCTTCCTTCGCGCAGGGATGATGAGCGCAGTATCTCTCCTGAGACAAGAAAGGGCCGGCCCCTTCGGGGTCGGCCCTTGGCTCCGGTACAATAGCTCAGCCCGCTTTTTACAACAGGGGAACGATGAGCAGGGCAACAATATTGATGACCTTGATCATCGGGTTGATGGCCGGTCCTGCTGTGTCCTTGTAAGGATCGCCGACTGTATCACCGGTGACAGAGGCCTTGTGTCCATCGCTTCCCTTCTTATGAACTTTCCCTGTGTCATCGGTAACGCCCTCTTCAAAGGATTTCTTGGCATTGTCCCAGGCGCCGCCGCCGCTTGTCATGGCGATGGCCTGGAAGAGTCCGGTCAGGATACTTCCGATAAGTACGCCTCCAAGTGCCTCTCTTCCAAGCAGAAAACCTACAATAACAGGAACAACAACTGGGATGAGCGCAGGGACCATCATCTGCTTGATAGCGCCTTTTGTGACAATATCAACACACTTGCCATATTCCGGCTTTGCCTTATATTCCATAATTCCGGGGATCTCCCTGAACTGTCTTCTGACTTCATCAACGATGCTGCCTGCTGCTTTTCCAACAGCCTCCATCAGGAGTGAGCCGTAATAATAAGGAAGCAGACCGCCGATAAAGAGACCTGCCAGAACCATCGGGTTTGAGAGATCAAAATAAAGCTGTGTGCTGAATGACCTTGAATACTCCGCAAAAAGAACCAGAGCTGCAAGGCCTGCTGAACCGATTGCATAACCCTTTGTAACAGCCTTTGTTGTGTTTCCGACTGCATCGAGAGGATCTGTTATGTTACGAATCGCTTCAGGTAGTCCTGCCATTTCTGCGATACCGCCTGCATTGTCAGTAATCGGTCCATATGAGTCAATCGCAACAACGATGCCTGTCATCGAAAGCATGGAAACTGCGGACAATGCGATAGCAAAAAGACCGCCTGCTGCGTCACCTGCAAATCCGCCACCCAATGAATAGGCTCCGAGGATTGAGGCAACAATAACTATCACAGGAGCGGCGGTTGACTTCATGCTGACAGCGAGGCCTGCGATCACGTTTGTGCCGTGGCCTGTCAGACTGGCCTTTGCAATGTGTTTCACCGGGGGATACTGTGAAGCGGTGAAATATTCAGTTATGACCACGATCAGTCCGGTCAATGCAAGGCCGATAATTGCCATAAGGAAGACGTTCATCTGTGTAAATGAAGGGTGAGAGGCCATTGAAGCCGCATCTACGCCTTCAAGAAATCTACCTGTCACAAAATAAAACACTATTGCGGCGAGAACTCCGGCAACGGAAAGCCCCTTATAGAGGGCGCCCATAATGTACTGGCTCTTGCCGAGCTTTACAGCAAAGGTTCCGATAATGGAAGCGATGATCGATATTCCGCCGAGGAGCATCGGGAATTCCACCCATGGGCTTTCAGCGCCAAAAACCGTCTTAGCGAGGAGCATTGCTGCAACGAGCGTGACCGTGTATGTTTCATAAAGGTCAGCTGCCATGCCTGCACAGTCGCCGACATTGTCGCCAACGTTGTCTGCTATAACTGCGGGGTTCCTCGGGTCGTCTTCCGGTATGCCCGCCTCGACTTTTCCGACGAGGTCCGCTCCGACGTCTGCTGCCTTTGTATAGATACCGCCTGCGATACGGGCGAACACACTCATGAGTGAGCATCCGAACCCGAGACCTACGAGCGCATGGAATGCCATCTCAGGGGCTGCCTGTCTTGCTATTGTGTAAAAGCCGGCAAGTCCTATAATTCCGAGACCAACGACCATGACTCCGGTCACCGAGCCGCCCTTGAACGCAAGGCTGAGTGCAGCCTGGAGCCCTTTGTGGGCAGCCTGTGTTGTACGTACGTTTGCGCGGACTGTAACCCACATGCCTACAAAACCTGCAAGCGCTGAACCCAGTGTTCCAATAAGAAAACCAGCAGCTGTCCAGATACCAAGTCCGGCAACGGCAATCAAAATAATCAGGGCAACAAGCACAATTGCAACAGTTTTATATTCACGTGCAAGAAATGCATATGCTCCCTCTTTAACCGCATTCGAGATCTCCTGCATCTTCGCGCTCCCCGCATCCTGCTTCGATACCCACATTGCAGTCATCACAGCGTATATCACGCCTAACAATCCGCAACCTAAGGCGAAAAGTATTGTTAAACTCATGTATTCTCCTCCTTCGATAAGATGTTGTTCGAATTAGTTATAAGTCAGACTGAATGATCCTGGATTTCGACGAACGCTGTCTTCACCTCCCTTGTTTGGACTAAAGATTATTAATGTATTCCCACCGAGGCTTGCCAACAAAATGTCCCTTATTCCCTTGCTGCCTGTTTTGCAAAGACCATTGCCGTCGCCCGGTAGAACATATGGGCCATCTTCGAAAAGGGCGCGTAGGCGAAGAGGAAGAAGATGAAAACGAGATGGGTGACATAGATGGGATAAGCCAGGGCCGCGATATCGGCAAGCCTCAAGAGCTCGGAGAGTATGCCTGTTGCCATGATTGCAGTCACAACCACAATGAAGAGCCAGTCAAAATAGCTGCCTGCCCCCGCCTTTTCAGCATTCTTCAGACGGTTGCTGATGACAAGGGACATCCCGATGAGGAGGGCAAGGGCACTTGCGTTTCCAAGAATCTTCATAGGATCATAGAGCGGATATGGCGATTCGCCGAAGTGGAAGAGCGACGAAGCCTGTATACCAAGGATTTCATATCCATAGAGATACGCAATCGCCCAGGTCGTTGTTATCGCAAGTCCCACGAAGGCGTAGAATACGAGAAGGTGTGACGTTGATCTTGCCTGTGTTACATTACACTTCTTGAACCTCTTGTGAGTAAGGATCTCAATAATCGTATCCTTGATGTGGGCTGTCAGGTTGCCTCTTAGCGTCACGCCGTTGCTCATCGCCGCCCAATACTTCCTGATTCCTGCGATAAAGCTCAGCACGGCAAAGACTGCTGCCGCGATGAATACCGTGTCGATGAGGGGAACAGGGATGAGCTTTGCATAAACGATCTCCCCTTCAGGGAGTCCCGAGAGGTATCCCCTGGCGCCGATAATCCCGAGAAAAATGAGCACCGGCAGTGCAAAGAGGAGGATCAGGTATTTTGAGTCGGCAACCATGTTCGCAAGAGCAGAGGGTGAAGAATACGTCTTGATCGTCATCTTCCTGATCGCGCCGAGCACCTCGCCCGGTTTAGCGCCCCGAGGGCAATATGCAGTACAGTCACTGCACTGATGGCATAGCCAGACATCGGGGTTGCTCAGAAGCTTGTCCTTCTGCCCCCACTGGGCAAGGACCATCTCCTTCCTCGGGAATGGCTTGTTGTCGGGAGTCACATTACATACCACAGAACATGTGGCACACTGGAAACACTTCTTGAGTGACTCTCCTCCGTTGTTGATGATCTCTTTAACAAAACTTAAATCCGGGCTTATCACCTGTTCCGCCATGAATGAACCTCCTCTTTCAGATAGAGGCTGAAGTGAGGGTTACGAACCTATCCTTCTGCGTTCTTCAGCCTTTTTTCAGCTCAATCCTAACCTTTATCCTAAAATCCCTTAAACGGATTTGGGCCTATCTCCTTAACCTTCTCGACAAACTCGTTGATCATCTCAGGCAGCCTGTCATACTCCGAGATCGCCACCTGCATCATCTGGACCCTCTCGGACTCGAGCTGCAGCCTGTTCAGAGTCTCTCCGATCTTGCTGAACCGGTAATTGGCGAGCTCGCTGCCCTTCACGAAGTGACACTGGTAGTTCTCTCCGTACTTGCAGCCGAGGAGAAGCACGCCGTCGATGCCTTTCGAAAGGGCATCGGCGACCCAGACGAGATTCATGCCGCCGAGACATCTCAGCGAGACAAACCTTACGCTTGGATCGATCCTCTTCCGATTGATCGCCGCCGTGTCCAGCGCAGGGTATGCATCGTTCTCGCAGACGAGGGCGATGATCCTGAACTCATCCTCCTCGGACTCAACAGACTTGATCATCGAGCCGACAATATCGACACTGTAATCCTTGAAGGCGACGATCCTTTCTGGACATGCACCCATGCAGGTTCCGCAGCGCCTGCACCGGTTGATCTTGTAATAGGGTATCCCCTTCTCGTCTTCGTCAATTGCGCCGAAGGGGCATTCCTCGGTGCATCTCTTACAGGCAGTACACCTGATGAGCATCGGATCAGGGAAGGTGATGTCCCAGGCCCTTGGATGGACTGCGACACCCCTCGATACATGGTCAAGGCACTGTATCGCCTTAAAGGCCGCCCCTGCACCATCCTCCTGGGCCTCTGCCATGTTCATCGGCTGTCTCACACCGCCGGCAGCATAGATGCCGGTCCTCCTCGTCTCGTACTGGAAACAGATAAAATTCGAGTCCGCAAAACCGCAGGCGCCTTCAAGGGGCGGTATCTCAGGGCCCTGACGGTAGCCGAGGTTCAGAATAAATTCCGGCTTCGGCGTCGACTCGAGGTAAGCCTTTTTCGCCTCATCGCCCTTTGCAGCCGCCTGGGTTATTCCGTCAAGATATTCCTGGGGGGCCTTCGTCGTAGGCACCATGCCTGTTGCGAGCACGACGAGGTCAGCCTCGATCTTCACCTTCTCACCGAGCAAGGAATTTTCGGTCTCTACAAAGAGATTCCCCTTTCCTCCGTCTGTTACACCCGTCACGTCCGCCTTTGTCAGCATGACGCCGGGATCGTTCTGGGCCTCTTTATAATAGGCCTCAAGTCTTCCGGGGGTTCTGATATCGATATAAAATATCATCGCCAGGGCATCAGGGTTCTGCCTTACGTATTTCGCCTGTTTCAGGGATGTTGCGCAACACATGGCAGAGCAGTAGGGAAGATGGTTCGGGTTCCTGCTCCCCGCGCACTGAATGAAGGCGACCTTCTTCGCTTCTTTTCCGTCGGAGGGCCTGACGATCCTGCCGCCGTTCTTCCGGGCAATCTCCTCGAACTCAATATTGGTAACGACATCCTTGAACTTTCCGTATCCGAGATAGTCAAGTTTCGTCGCGTCATAGGGCTGCCAGCCCGAGGCCATAACGATCGCCCCGATCTTCATCGTTTCAGAACCGTCCTTTGACGCAATAGTCACATCGTAGAGACCCGGCTGGCCGTCGGTCTTCTCCACGTATGCAGATTTATATACCTTGATATCAGGGTGGCTCTCTACCTCCCTAATGGTCTTCTCGATGTCAGTGTCAACGATGAGGGGCTCCTGGAAGAAGTCGCCTGTAGGGATCTTCTTGTAAAGCCTGTTCGCAAAGCCCCCAAGCTGCGCCTCCTTTTCTACGAGCACAACCTTCTCGCCGGCCCTGGCCGCCTCAAGGGCCGCAGTCATTCCCGTGATGCCTCCGCCGATGACGAGGAGGGTCTCGGTAAGATCGGCGAGGATATTGGGTTCCGGCAGATCACCTTTCTGGGTCTTTATGATCCCCATGGTGAGGTAATCAGCGGCAACAGCCTGGGTCTCATCATTGTTCGGCTCCAGCGTCCATGCAACAAATTCCCTGATATTCACACGCTCTGTTATCGTTCCTGGGAAATCGAACTCCTCAAACTTCACGCGGGGAGAACAGGCTGCGATAACGATGGTGTTCACACCTTCCTTCTCCATGTCCTCCGTAATCATTCCCACGCCATCGGGACTGCAGAGGATATCATGGGTCTTGCAGAGAGGGATCTTCATGTCCTTTATCGCAACATTCGAGAGCTTATCTATATTGACGGCTTCACCAATACCGCAGCCCTTGCAGATATATACGCCATACTTTTTGTCCATCCCTACCTCCTCCTCAAGCTCTGGATGCTCTTCATAACAACACCCGTTGCATCCTGTGCTGACCGTGCAACATCAACAGGGCTCTTCAGTGTTCCCACCGCATAGACCCCCTTCTTTGCCGATGTGTCCACAAACCCTTCCGGTGTATAGGAGAGATCCTTTATCGTCTTCGCTTCCCTTGTGCTCGGGGCCATTCCTGTTGCAAGGACTACCATGTCAAAGGTCGCCTTGATCTTGCCTTCGCCGAAGATGTCTTCGGCCTCGACAATGACGTCCTTTGTTACGGGGTCTTCGGTGATGCCTGCAACCTTCCCCTTCGTGAAGGTGACATTCGGATCGTCCTTCACCTTCCAGTAGAATCTCTGCTCATAGAGACCGGGGGTTCTGATGTCGATATAGAATATCCGGGCCTTTGAATCGGGATACTGCTCCCTCACATAGAGGGTCTGCTTTAGCGAGGCCAGGCAGCAGATATAGGAACAGTAGGGGAGGTGATTCTCATCCCGTGATCCTGCACACTGGACAAAGGCTATGTTCTTAACCTCTTTTCCGTCAGAAGGCCGGAGGATCTTCCCCTTTGTGGGACCGTTCGGCGCTGCGAGCCTCTCCATCATCATATTGGTTATCACGTTCTGGACCTTGCCGAATCCGAGGATATCCATCTTCGTCGCGTCATAGGGGTTCCAGCCCATGGCCATGACGATAGCACCGACCTTCAGGTTCACCGTCTCCGGCTTCATGGCAAGGTCGATAGCGTCGTATTTACAGGCATCGAAACATGCCTTTTTGCAGTCACCGGCGCATGCCGTATCATCGATCACATAGCGAAAGGGGAAGGCCTGATCAAAAGGCAGATATGCTGCCTTTGTCTTGTCCATGCCGAAGTTGAATGCGTTCTCCCGGAAGGAAGGGCATGCCTGGGCGCATGCATCGCACCCGACGCACCGCTCATTCACATAGCGCGGATGTATCTTGAGGGTCACATCGAAATTCCCCTCTTCACCCTTGACGTCAACGACCTCGGCGAGGGTATAGACCTTTACCTGCGAGCTGTTCTTTATCCTCTTGAACTGTATCTCGAGTCCACAGTTCGGGGGGCAGAGCTTCCAGAAATACTTGTTGAGCTGTGCCACCCTGCCGCCGAGGTACGGATTTTTTTCTACGATGACTACGTCACAGCCCGCCTCAGCCGACTCAACAGCCGCTGTAAGCCCGCTGAAACCTCCTCCAACCACGAGAACCGTTTTATTCTCTGCCATCTCTATCCTCCTTAAGGCAGTAAATCACGCTGTACGGAAAATGGAACAGGGAAAAGGGAAAACCGATCATGAATAAACTATGATTAAGCCTGAGCGTAGTATTTTCCATCTTCCATCTTGCATTTTCCGTGAAACAATCGGGGAGGGCTGATGCCCTCCCCGTGTGAGGTCGACTACGATACCATCTGGACGTAGGGAACTTTCTTCAATTCCCACCCGTGAGTTTCTGCATTGTACTTCGAATTGGTGAAGCACTTCCAATCTTTATCATCGATCTTGTTGAAGTCGCCCCTGTAATAGTAGCCCGGGTACCTGGACTCCTGCCTGAAGAGGATGTGCCGTGCGTGAGCTTCAACCGAAAGGATGCGGTGATAATTCTCATTGCACCTCAGCAGCTCATGGAGGTCCTTTGCCGCCATCTTGTTCGCGTCCTCTTTGAGCATCTCGAGCTTCTTGAGACCTTCTTCGAGCATGGTCTTTGAGGTCATGTACCAGGTTGACACCCCTCCGAAGTACTCGTCGGCGATCTTCTGGAGCCTCAACTGAAGGGCCTTCGGGCCGATGTAATTGGGGTTGATCGTAGGATCGGTTGAATAGGTTTTGTATTTCTCATATATCTCGAAGGGCAGATACATCTCGGCCGTGACTTCGTCAGCCGACTTCTTCGGTGTCGGCTTGTAGTCGGGATGGTCGAGGATGTATGCTAACGCAGCCTTTGCAGCTAGCCTGCCTTCTGCGTGAGAACCTGAGGAGAATTTGTGGCCCGATGCTCCGACAACGTCACCGGCCATGAAGAGACCGGGTACGGTGGACATCCTGTTATATCCCCAGCTGTAGTGTTCCGGAGTGCCGGGAATATCGCCGGGGCCGCTTACCCAGAACCCTGCGCAGCCTGCATGGGAACCGAGGAGATAGGGCTCTGTCGGCATGATCTCGGAAGGGACCTTATCAGGCTCGGTATTCGTTGCCGCCCATATGGACGCCTGTCCGATAGCCATATCGAGGAAGTCTTCCCAGGCCTCTGCCTCAAGGTGTTTCATCTTCTTGGCTCCTTCTTTGTCGCCAAGCTTCTCTTTGAAGGCCTTGCCCAATTCAGCCATAGCCTCGTGCGTCCTCATGATGATCGGACCCTTTCCGTCCTTCATGGCCCTCATCATGAGGTGGTTCCTGATAGCCGTTCCGAGACCCTTTGCATAGTCTCCATATCTTGCAACGGCATCATCGAAATATTCCTTGTCCGCGCAGTAATCGCTTCCATAGCTGTCAGTTGCCTTCGCCTTGAAAAAGAGGAACCATGCGCCGACAGGACCATAGCCGTCCTTAAACCTCGCAGGCACGAACCGGTTCTCCATCAAGGTCATCTCGGCGCCTGCCAGCATTCCGAAAGCATAACCTGAACCCGCGCTGAATACCGGGTACCAGGTCCTTCCCATACCCTCACCGACCGACCTCGGCCTAAAGACATTAACGGCTCCGGCACATGCGTTGATGATAGCCTTCGCCTTAAAGATATAGGTCTTGTTCTCTCTGACGCTGAAGCCCGCCGCTCCTGCCACGTGCTTCCCGTCCACATCCATAAGAGGGCTGTGGATCAAGACCCTCTCGAAATGGTTCTGGGCCATTCCGGTCTTTTCCCTGTTGGTCTGGAGGGCCTTCTTTGCAGCCTCTGCAACAATGACCTTATAAGATTCACCGTTGATCATGATCTGCCATTTGCCGGACCTCACCGGCGTTCCGCCGTCCTTGAGCGATGCCTTGCCAGCATCCCTTGCCTGGAAGCCGTCGAGGGAGAATCCGTCATCACCCTTCTTCCAGATCGGGAGTCCCCACTCTTCAAAGAGCTTGACGGAGTCATCAACGTGCCTGCCGAGGTCAAAGACAAGGTCTTCCCTGATGATGCCCATCAGGTCGTTTCTTACATACTTTACATAATCGGCGACTTTGTTCTCACCGACATAGGTATTGATAGCCGACAGACCCATGGCGACTGCACCGCTTCTGTCCGTTGCTGCCTTGTCGACAAGGACAACCTTCAGTCCCTTTTCGTTTGCCCACCGGCATGCTTCGAATGCAGCGCCGCAACCTGCCATACCGCCACCCATAATAAGGAGATCGGTCTCAACCTCGGTCACTTCAGGCTTCGCACAAAATGAAAATGTACAGGTTTCTTTTTCCATGGATATTCACCTCCTATTCGTTTCTTGCCGGACCGGTAAAGAAGCCGGGCTTTTTCAGCGTCGCAAAATCAGGCGTCGGTTTTCCGGCATAGGGATCAACCGAACCTTCTGCCGTTGACCGGATGGGGAACTTGAACCTCTTGAGGATCCCGTTCCTGAATTTGATCGTCCACATGATGGAGTCAGTGCCTCTCAAAGGGATCGTGCTGGACCCGAGGGGAACAAAGTCCGAGTAACCCCTGACCTCGATCGCCTGCTGAGGGCAGATCTTCACGCAGTTAAAGCACTCCCAGCACTGCTCGGGCTCCTGATTGTATGCCTTCATCTTCTCTCTGTTGAGGGCCATCAAATCATGGGGACAGATATACTGGCAGGCTGTCTTATCCTGAGCCTTGCATCCGTCACACTTCTCGGTGATCACAAAACTTGGCATGTCAAAACCTCCTTCGGATATAGTGTTGATAATTGGCTTTTTAACCTAAAGCCTCAGGGTCTTGCTGAACCTTCACCCCCTCTCGTCATAAAATGGGGCTGGGGATTGGCGATCAGGGATTTGCTTTCGGCAATCCCCAATCTCTCATCCCTAGTCCCCTTATTTTTATGCGCCTTCTGCATATTTGTGTGTCTTGATCTCGACCTTCTCGGTCAGGCCCTCATAGTATTTTCTGAGGATCGCCAGGACCTCAGGCCGGCTGAACTTATCGGAAACATCTTCGCCCTCTGAGAGCATCTTTCTCAGCTTCGTGCCGCTCAGGAGAAGCCTGTCTTCCTTGCCGTGGGGACAGGTCCTCATCGAGGCCATGCCGTCGCACTTGTGGCACCAGAACGTCCAATCGATCTTGAGGGGCTTTGTCTCGAGGGCGTCCTTCGGAATCTCATCAAAGATCTTCTGGGCATCAAAGGGCCCGTAGTACTCACCGACACCGGCATGGTCGCGGCCAACGATGAGATGGCTGCAGCCGTAGTTCTGCCTGAAGAGGGCGTGGAGAAGGGCCTCCCTCGGACCCGCGTATCTCATGTCGAGGGGATAGCCGCCGATAACGATGGTGTTCTTTACGAAGTATTTTTCCGTGAGCATATCGATTGCCTTCTGACGGACATCGGAAGGGATGTCTCCCGGCTTCAGTTTGCCGAGGAGCATATGAACAAAGACACCGTCGCAGGTCTCGATGGCGATTTTGCAGAGGTACTCGTGGGAGCGGTGCATCGGGTTCCTCGTCTGAAAGGCTGCAACGGTCTTCCAGCCTTTTTCGAGGAAGAGATGCCTCGACTGCGCTGGGGTCAGATAGATCTCGGGATATTCCTTCGGAAATGTTGCCTCGCTGAGGACCTTGACAGGGCCGGCGAGGTTCGTCCCGGCCTGATCCATGACCATCTTCACACCAGGATGCTCTACATCAGCGGTCTTGTAAATCTCTTTGCACTCATACTGCTTGTCGATCTTGTAGCTTTCCGTGACCTTCATAGTCGCCATGATCTCGCCGAACTCCTCGGAGAAGAGGGCCACCTCGTCGCCCGGCTTTACGCTCTCGTCCGTCGAGACTGTTACCGGAATCGGCCAGAACGTGCCGTCGGCCATCTTATAATCGCCACAGATGTCCTTCCAGTCTTCGTACCCCATGAAGCCTTCGATCGGTGTAAACCCGCCGATACCGATCATGATAAGGTCGCCGGTCTCGCGGGACGATATCCTGATCTGCTTCAGGGATTTTGCCCTTTTCTTTTCTTCCTCCAGTTCCTTGCCGGTGAGCAGAAGCGGTTTCAGTTTCTTCTCTTTTCCATGCGGATTAACCAGTGACATATCCAATCCTCCTGTCTGTTATTGTTAGGCTTTCACGGGTAAAGCCAAACCGAAAACCCTTGCCTGATGCGCCCTTCATGGCTTCATGATGCCTTGGTGAGAATCCTTTTCGCGGATCAACCACCTAAAGTTCCTCAAAAGAGCACTCTAAATTAATCAATGTGGGGATTTAAAGCAATTTTAAAATTATAATTCGAAGATTAGTTTTCCTTATAAAATGGGGGGAGCACAGCAGGCGGGATTGGCAGGGGCGTACCGGCTGCACGCCCCTGCAAAGAGGTCGTAAAAAAACGCTATCTATTTCAGGCCCAGAGAAGCACAGACGGCCTTGAAGATGTCGTCAATGCCTCCGGTGCCTTTGACGCTGCTCAGTATCCTCTTCCTGCCGTAGTAGTCGATGAGGGGAGCGGTCTGGGCATTGTATACTTCAAGCCTCTTCTTTATTGTCCCTTCCTTGTCGTCGTCCCTCTGGAAGAGTTCGCCCCCGCATTTGTCGCAGACGCCTTCCTTTTTAGGAGTATTGAAATAGACGTTGTACATCTGGCCGCAGGCCTTGCACGTCCTCCTGCCGGTGAGCCTCTTCATCAAGTCGTCTAAAGGCACGTCCACGCTCAGGGCAGCGCTCAGAGACATGTTCAGGCCGGCAAGCATCTTGTCCAGCGCCTCTGCCTGGGCTGTGTTCCTCGGGAAACCGTCAAGGATATAGCCCTTCTTGCAGTCATCCTTCTTCAACCTCTCCTCAACCATTCCGAGCACAACCCTGTCCGGTACCAGTTCACCCTTGTCCATATAGGATTTCGCCTCTTTCCCGAGAGGGGTCCCTGCTGCAACAGCGGCCCTCAAGAGATCGCCGGTGGAGATCTGAGGGACACCATATTTTTCGATAAGCTTCTTTGCCTGGGTGCCCTTTCCTGCCCCCGGCGCGCCAAGTAGTACGAGTCTCATAGTTCCTCCTTGTCTGTTATGATGAATGTAAAGGCACTCTTGCATCGGACTGACCTTCAGCCCTTCAAGAAAACATGGTTACTTTATGACAACAAACCGTCTTTTTTCAAGAATAAACCCGGCAGGAATCATTAATTCTTCTTATTTTCCTATTAATGCGGCATGACGGATAGATAGTCTCTCAGCTTTTTGAGCGCCCTTCCCCTATGGCTCAGGCCATCCTTTTCGTCGGCTCCCATCTCTGCAAAGGTCCTCCCATGTCCTTCAGGATAGAAGACAGGGTCGTAACCAAAACCGTTAAAGCCTCTTTGATCCCTGCCTATCCTGCCCCCGACATTTCCCTCGAAGGTCTCAACAGGGCCTCCGGGAAAGGCCAGAGCTATACAACAGACAAACCGAGCTCCTCTTTCACTGTCGTCGACGTCATGGAGTTCTGCGAGCAGTTTGGCGATATTCTTCCGGTCATCCGCGCCCTCACCGGCATAGCGCGCGGACAGGACGCCCGGGGCGCCTCCCAGGGCATATACTTCAAGGCCGGAATCGTCGGAAAGGGCGGGTTTTCCCGCGTAAGCTGCAACAGCAACAGCCTTTTTGATCGCATTCCCTTCAAAGGATCCAGCATCCTCCTCCACCTCGGGACAGTCCGGAAAATCATCAAGGGTGTAGAGGACTATCGGAATCCCCTCGAGTATCCTCCTGATCTCTTCTACCTTCTTTTTGTTTCTTGTGGCGATGACAAGTTCCATGTCCATCCCCCTTGAGACTCCCGGTAATCTTCAGGAGTAAATGCGCCGATCCCCTTGGTACCCGGCCCCCTTGCACGATTGGGCCACTGGGCCTTGGTAATAATGAGGCCACAGGGTCTGCCTGTGACAAAAGTCATGGGTGTGAGGTAAAATATATTATGCTGGCCCAAAAAATAAAGCCAGTATTGAAAATATCGTTATCCATCTGTTAGTATTTGTGGATGTCTGATGAGTTAAAGAAGGCCAGCCTGCTGCTCAGGGTATTTGCAAAGGCTCTTGATTTCATCCTCATTGCTGCAGTGACTGAGTTGGTGCCGAGGGCCGGTTTCTACGCTGGACTGTCCTATCTCCTCATCAGCGACGGGCTCTTCGAAGGAAGAAGTGTCGGCAAGCGCCTCATGGGTCTAAGCGTCGTCTCGGCCTCGACTGAAGCCCCCTGCTCCATGAAGGACTCGATACTGAGGAACTCGCTGCTTGGTGCAGGCCTCGTGCTGTTTAGGATCCCTCTCATCGGCTGGGCATTCATCATACTGATTTCAGGCGTTGAGTTCCTCATACTCCTCGGGAGTAAGGAGGGAATGAGACTCGGAGATGAAATCGCCAAGACCTTGGTAGTCGAGGGGCTGCCGGCGCAGAGCGAAACAGCTAACCAGTAGACGAAATTCGGCGTGTTGTTCAGGAGGTGGAATGCTTTTCCATAACATATTAGGGATGTTTTCGAGTGATCTTGCCATAGACCTCGGTACGGCAAATACCCTCGTCTTTGTCAAGAGTAAAGGGATCGTCTGTAACGAGCCTTCTGTTGTCGTTGTCAGGAAGGACAATAAGAAGACCGTAGCCGTCGGCGCAGATGCCAAGAAGATGCTGGGGAAAACGCCCGCGAATATCATGGCTATCAGGCCGATGAAGGACGGCGTAATCGCAGACTTTGACGCCACAGGTGAGATGCTGAAATACTTCATCAAGAAGGTCCATAACCGGAAGAGTTTTCTCTCGCCAAGGGTCATCATCGGCGTGCCATCAGGAATTACCCAGGTCGAGCAGAGGGCTGTCAAGGATGCTGCTCAGGCGTCAGGGGCGAGAGAGGTGTACCTCATCGAAGAGCCCATGGCCGCTGCCGTTGGCGTGGGCCTTCCTGTCGGCGAGCCTTCGGGGAACATGATCGTTGATGTCGGGGGAGGGACAACGGATATAGCGGTCATCTCCCTTGACGGCATCGTCTACAGCAAGGCGGTCAGGGTGGGCGGCGACAAGATGGATGAGTCCATCATCGCTTATATAAAGAGGAAGTACAACCTTATGATCGGTGACAGGACCGCAGAGTTGATAAAAATAGAGGTTGGGTCGGCCTGTGTGGTCGATCCCTCCGATATTAAGACCATGGAGATAAAGGGAAGAGACCTTATATCAGGCATACCAAAAACGATCGTGATCAGCGAGACAGAGATCCGGGAGGCCCTTAATGAACCGGTCAGCGTGATTCTCGACACCATCAAGGTGACGCTCGAAAACACGCCACCCGAACTTGCTGCCGATATCGTGGACAAGGGCATCGTCCTTGCCGGGGGAGGGGCATTGCTGCGCGGCCTTGATAAGCTGATCAGGGAAGAGACGGGCCTGCCCGTTATCGTGGCCGATGATCCGCTTTCGGCAGTTGCGCGGGGAGTCGGCAAAATGCTCGATGAAATGGAACTCTTAAGGAAGATAGCCATAACCTGATGTCTTTCAGACGTCTTCTCCCTCTTTTCCTGCTCATGATCCTGTCATTTACTCTCATGACATACCAGAGCAACAAAGGTGTTCTTACTCCCTTGGCCTTCCTCTCGATCCCCCTGAACTATGTGAACAGTGTCTTCGGTTCCCTGTCAACCTCTGTCAAAGAACCCTTCAGAAACATGACGCTGAAGGTTGAGGAGAACAGGAGACTGAGAGAAGAGGTCAACAGGCTCATCACGGATCAACAGAGATACCGTGACATCTACTTCGAAAACCAGAGACTGAGGGAATTGCTCTCCCTGAAGGAGAGAGAGAGGAGATACGTTGCGACAGCACATGTCGTTTCGAAGGGTTGGGACCGATGGGCCAACACCCTTATCGTCGACAAGGGGAGGACCGACGGCGTAGAAAAGGATATGGCTGTGATAACTCCCCGTGGCCTTGTGGGGAAGGTCTCGAATGTGACCGACAGGTACGCTTCTGTCCTCCTCATAACCGATATCAATTTTTCTGCTGCCGTGAAGATTCAGGAGACGAGGAAAGACGCCATTTTCTCCGGAACGGGCTCCGGTTCGTGCATACTGAAATACATTCCTCAGGAAGAGAAGCTCAACGGCAACGAGGTCGTTGTCACTTCGGGCTTTGATGACCTTTTCCCTCCCGAGGTTCCTGTTGGATTGGTATCATTGGCATCGGGGAAGAGCTCAGGCATTTTTCAGAAGATCAATGTTACGCCGTTCCAGGACCTGTCGAGATTGGATGAGGTGGTCGTGATAAGGAGATGAAGACCGTCTGTCTCATCTTTACGGTTCTCTTCTCCCTCCTCCTGCAGACGAAGGTCTCGTTCTTCGGGGTCGCCCCCATGTTGACCATCATCATTGTTTATTATGGAGCCATGAGGAGCGGCACTCTGAAGGGAGTCCTTCTCGGTTCGCTCATCGGCATTGTCGAAGACAGCATTACAGGCGGCATCCTCGGGCCAAACCTCCTCGGCAAAGGGGTTGCGGGCTATCTTTCATCCCTCATCTCAGGCGGAATATTCAGGTGGACGCCGTTGCTGGGGATGCTGGCAGTCTTCACCGTCACGCTTACGGACGGCCTCCTCGTCTTCCTTTCGAAGGCCCTCTATGAAAATCTTCCGGCTCCGCCGCTCAGGGCGGTCCTGTCGATTACGCTCCAAGCAGTCATGAACATGACGGCCGGGATCTTTATTAAACCAAGAAATGCAGAATAACGAGAGATCATCGAAAAAGATCCTGACGGTGGGATATATCATCTCTGCCCTCTTCTTCATCTTTGTAATCAGGCTCTGGCAGCTCCAGATACTCCAGGGGGACGAATACCGGAGGCTCTCGGAAGAGAACAGGCTGCGCATCGTCAGGGTTCCGGCCCCCCGTGGGATCATCTACGACAGGAATGCCGTGCCCCTTGTGAAGAACTCTCCTTATTACTCGGTCTCGATAAACCCTCAGACCCTTGACAGGATCGATATGAAGGCCCTCTCTGCGCTCCTGAAGATAGACGTCGGATCGCTATCCGACAGGATAAAGCATAGCCGGAGCCTTTATGAATCCATCAGGCTCAAGGAAGGGCTCTCTCCCAGGGACATCGCCTTCATTGAGGCGAGACGATCGGACTTCCCGGGCCTCTCAATCGATGTCGATGTAAGCAGGGATTATCTATTCGGCAGCGTCGGCGCTCACCTCATCGGCTATCTCGGCAAACCGAACGAGTCCCAGTCAAGAGACCCGGAATTCAGGGACGTCCCTCCCGATGCCTTCATAGGACAATGGGGGATCGAAAGGCTCTATGACCGCGAATTGCGCGGCATAGCCGGCGAGAAGGTCATTGAGGTTGACGCCATGGGCAGGGAACTCAGGCTCATCCAGGAGAAACCCTCCGTACGGGGCGAGGATGTAAGGCTTGCAATGGACATTCATCTCCAAAAAGAGGGAGAGGAGGCCTTAGGTGAAAAGACCGGCGCCCTCGTTGCGCTCAAGGCCGACACCGGCGAGATACTCGCCCTGGCGAGCAAGCCCTCCTTTGACCCCAACATGTTTGCCAGGGGCATAACCCTGAAGCAATGGGAAGACCTCACGAAGAATGCCAAACAGCCTCTCCTGAACAGGGTGCTCCAGAGCCAGTACCCGCCGGGATCCACCTTTAAGATCGTCACGGCATTGGCTGCACTGGAAGAAGGCGCTGTCCAACCAGACTCGAAAACCACATGCAAAGGCGGCATAGCCTATGGCCGGTGGCACTTCGGTTGCTGGCAGAAGAAAGGGCATGGGACCCTTTCCCTCCATCGTGCCCTCGTCGAATCCTGCGACGTCTACTTCTACGAGGCGGGGAGAAAACTCGGCATCGACAAGATCGCCTCCTATGCGAAGGAACTGGGACTCAACAGCGAAATCGGGCTGAACCTCGTTAAGGAGAGGCGCGGTCTCATCCCTGATACCAAGTGGAAGCAGGAGAAAAAGAAACAGCCCTGGTATCTCGGGGAGACATTCAACGCAGCTATCGGCCAGGGATATGTAGCTGTCACGCCTTTCCAGATGGCACAGCTCATGAGTGTCGTTTCGAACGGCGGATACTTCTATCGTCCGTCCATACTCTTTCTGAAGGACAATCCAGAGCCCGTGAAACATCTCAACATCAAGCCTGAAACCCTTGCCGCCATCAATCATGCCCTTTTCGGGGTCGTCAATGAGCAGGGAGGAACAGGATGGGCGGCACGGTCCCAGTTGACTCATATCTGCGGCAAGACAGGCACGGCCCAGGTGGTAGGGCTCAAGAAAGATTCCCAGCACCTCCCTGAATTGCTCCGTGACCATGCGTGGTTCGTCTCCTTTGCGCCTTATGAGAAACCCGAGATCGCCCTTTCGGTCATGGTGGAACATGGCGGCCATGGAGGCGCAGCTGCCGCCCCTATCGCAAAACGTGCAATAGAGGCCTACCTGAAGAGCACTCAAGAGGCGGCATCCGGGAATCAGACCTCAGCGGCAACGACGATCAATGGACGCCGGCCTGCCGCAGTCGACCAGAAGCCGCCACAGGCCATGCCTGACCAGAAGGTGCAGAAGGAACCGACACAATGAAGATCGATCGCCTCCTTCTCAAGAACTTCGACTGGGTGACCCTCGGTCTTATCACTGCCCTGTCTGTCATAGGGGTCATGACGATATACAGCGCCACACGCTCTCCCCTTTCAGGAGAGATGCCTTCCTTTTACATCAAGCAGGTCTACTGGCTTGTCCTGAGCATCCTTGTCCTCATTGCTTTTGTGAGTTTTGATTACATATGGCTGAGCAGATTATCGCCCCTCTTTTACGGCATCGGCATTTCGCTGCTCGTGCTCGTCTTCTTTCTCGGAAGGACGGGGATGGGCGCCCAGCGGTGGCTTAACGCCGGCATATTCTCCTTTCAGCCCTCAGAGGTATTCAAGCTCATATATGTAATTGCCATCGCACGGCACCTGAGTGCCCTTCAGGAGAAGATAGGACTCTTGTCCCTTATCAAGATGTTCCTGCTCCTTGTGGCATTGCCTCTGATACTGATCATCAAACAGCCGGATCTCGGCACAGGGGTCATCCTCCTCTTCGTCTTTCTACTCGTCACCGCGGCAAAAGGGCTCCAAAAGAAGGTCATTGCTCTGCTCATCGTCCTCGGCCTTATCTCCGTCCCTTTCCTCGGGAACATCTTCTGGGAAGGGCTGAAGGACTACCAGAAGAACAGGCTTGTCGTCTTTCTTGAACCCGACGTTGATCCTTCAGGCGTCGGCTATCATATCAACCAGTCAAAGGTCGCAATAGGTTCAGGAAAGGTCTTCGGCAAGGGCTATCTCAGGGGAACACAGGGACCTTTCAGGTTCCTCCCTGAAAAGCATACGGACTTTGTGTTTGCCGTCTTTGCCGAGGAGTGGGGTTTTGCCGGAAGCGGCTTTCTCCTCTTCCTTTACCTCGCCTTTATCCTTCGGGGGCTCGATACCGCCAGGAAGGCGAAGGATGATTTCGGAAGGCTCCTGGCCATGGGCATCTCGCTCATGTTCGCGGTCTATTTCTTTGTGAATATCGGCATGACCCTCGGCATCATGCCTGTCGTAGGAGTTCCCCTGCCCTTCATGAGTTACGGCGGCACTGCGCTCCTCACCAACTTCATTGCGGCAGGGGTGCTCATCAACATACGGACCCGCCGCTTCGAACTCTTTTATTAGGCAATCCTCTTTTGGTATAATTTAAATCCTGTTGGACAGTGTTTTCGTCTCTTTCAGGTCACAGACCCCTCATGACGGACTTTCAGAGGCGGTGTAGCTCAGATGGTTAGAGCATGCGGCTCATATCCGCAGTGTCCGGGGTTCGATTCCCTGCACCGCCATTTTCCTCTCCCCTAACCCCCTAATAGGGGCTTCCTTTTCTTTCATAAGGCTTTACTGCCAAGTAGGGCACAAAAACAGCATTTACCCTGATGCCTTATGAGTGTGCATTTCTTGTTGACTTTATTGAAGCCATTTATTACTATATCACCATAAGGTGATATATGGAACCCTTCATCCTTCAGTCAAAGGCTATCTCGGACCCCACCCGTGTCAGGATGCTCAAACTGCTTGAGAGGGGCGAACTGTGTGTATGTGAGATTATGGAAGTCTTAGACCTTGTGCAATCCACAGCCTCTAAACATCTGAACATCCTAAAAATGGCGGGACTTGTGGAGAGCCGTAAGAACGGGACATGGTCATACTATCACCTTTCAGAGAAATCCCGTGAGCATAACAAGGATTTCCTCAAGTTCATTGCCCTGCATCTTAATGATGATGAAGTTATCACTCAGGACAGAAAGCTCCTCAATACCAAAAAGAAGAAGACCTGCAAATAATCAGGAGATAGAAGACACCATGACGGAAGGCATAGCAAAGAGACTTTCATTCCTTGATAGATTTCTTACCCTATGGATATTCCTTGCGATGGGTATTGGGGTGTCTATGGGTTACTTTGTTCCTAGCATTGAGGCTTTCATCAACAAGTTTCAAGTAGGCACAACCAATATCCCGATTGCCATAGGGCTGATACTGATGATGTACCCACCGCTTGCAAAGGTCAGGTATGAAGAGATGGGTGAGATTTTCAGAAACAAGAGAGTCCTTGTCCTATCGCTCATACAGAATTGGGTCATCGGTCCTATCCTGATGTTCCTTCTTGCCGCCATTTTCCTCAGAGGATATCCACCATATATGGCAGGACTAATCCTTATTGGTCTTGCGAGATGTATCGCTATGGTGATTGTGTGGAACGATCTTGCCTGTGGTGACAGGGAGTACGCTGCTGCATTGGTAGCCTTCAATTCTATTTTCCAAGTCCTGTTCTTCTCGGTATATGCCTATATCTTCATGACAGTCCTGCCTCCTTTGGTTGGTCTGAGGGGTGAGGTCGTCAATGTGACTATCGGAGAAATCGCCAAGAGCGTATTCGTTTATCTTGGAGTTCCCTTTTTCGCAGGGATGCTAACACGGTTTAGCCTATTGAGGATAAAAGGGCAAGAATGGTATGAAAAAAAGTTTGTCCCGAAGATGAGCCCTATAACCTTGATAGCCCTTCTGTTCACCATAGTGGTGATGTTTACCCTCAAGGGAAACTACATCGTTCAGTTACCATTGGATGTCATCAGGATAGCGATACCCCTTGTTGTTTATTTTGTCCTGATGTTCCTTGTCTCTTTCTATCTTGGGAGAAGGTTTGGGGCAGGGTATGAGAAGACCACTACGCTTTCGTTCACAGCAGCAAGCAACAATTTTGAACTTGCCATAGCAGTTGCAATATCGGTATTCGGTATCAATTCAGGACAGGCATTCGCAGCGGTCATCGGACCCCTTGTTGAAGTTCCCGCCCTAATTGCATTAGTCAATGTTGCTCTTCTCTTTCAGAGAAAGTATTTCCCGAGTCAGTATTGTAAGGTCGTGGGGGTTAAATCACCTTAGGGAAGAGCGTTGAGAGGGACAGCGTGAAGATAGCGGTTTTCGGTGACATACACGGCAATATTGAGGCACTGAAGGTAGCCTACGATAGTGTTATATCGGCAAAGGTTGACAAGATATATCATCTCGGCGACCTGGGTGGGTACGCTCCGTTTGTCAATGAAGTTGTTGATTTCATCATCGAGCATGGCATAGAAGGTGTTCAGGGCAACTATGACTTGAACGTTGCCTATGACAACGAACACTGTGGTTGTAAGTATGAGGACCCGATTCAGGCTGAAATGGCAGATAAGTCCTTTGAATGGACAAAACGACACGCTACCCAGAAATCAAAAGATTTCATGAAAAGCCTTCCCGAATCAATATCATTTACGTCAGGGGGAAAGAAGGTCGTGTTGTTCCACGCCACTCCCCATAAGAACAATCTGTATTGGTATGAGGAACGACCTGAGAAGTTCTTCCTTGAAATGTTTGTGAAAACGAAGGCTGATGTGATGATATATGGTCATACCCACAAGCCCTATCGAAAAGATATCGGGGCAAAAGTTTTCATCAATGCGGGAAGCGTAGGGAAGCCAAAAGACGGAGACCCACGGACATGTGTAACGTTGGTTGATATTACCGATAATGAAGTTAGACATGAGTTTCTTAGGGTGCCTTACGATGTAGGGAGGATGGTTTCCTCTATCCTTTTAAGTGGATTACCCGCTGCTTTAGCCGATAAACTCAAGGAAGGCCACTAATGTTGCCTTAAGAAGTTGTCTTACGTCCGTCCCTGAGAGAATGACTCAACAGCCTTGCGGACAATAAAAAAATACGAGGTACGAACCGAAGCATAATCACACCAGGGAGATACTGTTTGTCTTCCCCACGCTATCCTTCGAAATAACTCATTGTGTAAGAGTCTGGACTTCATCATTCTGACAGTCTCAGAACAGTCTCAGAACAAGTTTCATTTCTTCCTGGAGGCGACGCGAGTTGATGTGTGATATCAGTATCGATGCTCTGCCAAGTCGTGCAAATCAAGTAACGACCGCACTTGATATCTACTGTTCTATTGGATTTCAAGATTCCCAACAGTAACAGTTCCAGCGCTTATAGTCACGGTCCCTGAAATCGATGTGTACCCAATATTATCAGTATATGAAGGGTCGTAACCACCTTCAATCGTTACCATAACATCACGGGTGAAGTTGACGATTTCGGAGAAATATCCTGTGCAAGCCTGAATGGTATCTCCGCTAACAACGGTATCATAAGCAGCGTCGATGGAAGAAAAGTACGAAAGCGGTGATACGCCAAAGATTCTTATGGGTTGGTTTGCGAACACGTCGACGGTAGCTGTAGCGTTCTTGCCGCTATATATGCCTGTAACCGTGTGTGAACCGGTAACGGTCGCGGTGCAGCTAGCGCCCGTGCATGAGCCGTCCGGCGTAATCGAGAAGGTTGTTGAAGCGGTCACGTCACCGAGGCTGTTGTCGTACTGGTCAAAAGCCGTGGCAGTAAAGCTCTGGCCGATTCCTGCCGTGGTCGTTGCCGATGCAGGACTGACCGTGATATGGTCAAAGGGTCCGGCATCTATCGCCAGCGTCGCCGTGGCAGTCTTTCCACCGTAAGTTCCGGTTACTGTATGCGAACCTGCAACGATCGATGCACAGGCGGTTGCTGTGCATGAGCCGTCCGGCGTAATCGA
>Ga0335070_10002279_pt1 | contig 22387 bp, 17 predicted proteins | sample Lox_Sample_13_FD_206722 | JGI IMG/M metagenome (GOLD analysis project Ga0335070, IMG submission 206722) | Soil microbial communities from Loxahatchee National Wildlife Refuge, Florida, United States - Lox_Sample_1.3 | ecosystem: Environmental > Terrestrial > Soil > Wetlands | place: USA...
GGTATGAGTTTTTCCCGGAGGCACAGCGTCATCTTCTTTGTCTGGTCCGGAAGTTCCGTCGTCGTAAGGCGCGCCTTCCGAGTCTTTGTCATAGAACACTCCGTGCGGATGCATGCTGTAGGGCCGCGAAGCATTGTTCTTAAAGAGAATGCGGATGGTGTCGCCAACTTCGGCGCGAAGGATCGGACCGAGAATTCCTGCGGTCGCCCATTCAGCAGGGCGCGGTTTCACATGGCTGAAAGTCTCATCGGTGTACTCGCGATAGATGGCTTTGCGATACACGGTCCCGATGCGGTGCGGGCCTTTTTCAACGAAGACCTTTGAATAGCCTTCGAACTTCATTCCCATCATCTTGTTCACACCGCCGGGAGCATAGTCCCAGTCGACTTCATCGGCTGCAATGAAGTAGGTGCGGACTTTTGGCGCGGGCGCGGATTGAGGTGGCACGGCCGCCGCCGCTACGGAGCACATCGCGCCGAGACACAACACTTGAGCCGCTATGAGCCTGAGCATTTTCTGTTCCTTCTTCCCCTTCTGTGGTTGCCGATTGCGCGGGTAACAATCGATATTTATTCAGAACAGAAGATGACGTTTGTGCCTGCCGCAAGACACAGACCCGATAGTCGTCTAGTTTCCAGAGCCAGCAGTTGGTACTGCGGGCGACCTTGCGCCGGGCGCTTTCTCCTGGAACTGCTGTATGCGGCGCATAGTCTTAGGGTGGCGCGCCCACTCGATCTGCTTATCCTCGGGCTGGCCATAAAGTTCCGGGTGCAGATAAAAACCGCTCTCGCGGTCACTCTTTACCTCTTCAACGGGAGTGCGGTGCGCGTTGGCCCATGCATCCTGACGAATCCCGGTGATTTGCCACGAAACTTCCATCGCAGGTTGGCCCCCTGCAATCCTGAATTGATTGTTGGTCAGCTTCTCGGCAATGTAGAGGTTCGGGCCCGGAGCGCCGATGGCTGTGAGTTGATAGCGGCAGTCGCGGTTCAGCGCGCTGAACCAGTCGGGCATGGTTATGGTGGCTTCACCGCTTGCATCCAGCGTGGCGATGCCATTGTAGATATTCATCATGTCGGGCGATTCGACGGCAGAGTGGGAGAGGTACTTGTTGGCCGGGTCAAGAGGGTGATCCATTTTGTACACGGCGGAATTGCTAGTGGTGAGACTTCCGAAAACAAAAACATCCCCGTAAAAAACTCCCGAGAAGGCGCCTCCGCTGGCACCATTCCCCGCAGATGCCACAATGCCGATTCCGCTGGACCCCGTAGCTGAACTGCCGCCAACCGCGTAGACGCCAGCCCCTCCGTAACCGCCTCCCCCTCCGCCAAAGGCAGAGACGCCATCGGCTCCCCCAATGGTGTTGTTGGTGGGGTCCGAGTCGCCACCATATGTGTCGAGGCCATCGCCACCGGTGTCCCCCGATCCGCTGGCCGCACTCCCGCCCCCGGCGTAAATCGCTGCATATCCGTTCGATTGCGAAATGACGTCGAGTTGGTTACGCGGAACTTGCGTGGCAATACCCATCTGTCCACTCTGGGTGATCGATACGCGCGGAGCAAAGTCGGTGTAAAAATCCAGACCGTATCGGTTCAGAGCGATGTTGCGATTGGACGCGATCGTTTCGCCGCTGCTGCTGCCGCCGAAGCGAAGGCCGGGGGTCGAGCTAGCGTTGTTCTGGCCCTGTACGTCGGCATCGATGACCGATGCACCCGCAGAACCGGTGGCGACCAGATTCGATGTATTCGTATTGCCCTCGAGCCAGATGGTGCTCTTGCCCGTCAGATCGGTGATGCCGAAGTTGCCGGCACCCTCAGCGTTACCGCCGCCTGCGGAGATAAGGTTCCAGGTGTGGCCACCGCTGCTGGTGTTGCCGATCGTGAACCACGTTCCGAAGCCATTGGCACTGCCCACCGACAGCGGCGTGTATGTGTTATTCGAGGGAACCGTACCGACGCCGGTGTTAGCGAACTGTTGCGTTCCGGTGAACGCGTTGTTGGACTTCAGTTGCGGGACTTTAGTGGTGTCGAGGTTAAGGGTGACGACTCCGCCCGTTCCGCCGCCAGTCAGATCGGTGCCCGCAGTAACTCCGCTGACAACTTTGGTGGAGTCTAGACTGAGCGTGACGACACCGCTGGAGCCACCTCCCGTTAGGCCGGCGCCAGCATTCACTGACGTGATCGTGCTCGTCCCCGGGAAGGTCTGGCCGGTTGCAAAGGTGAAGAGTCCCTTGTTGTTGATCTTCAGTCCGGTTTCGGTGGGCATGGCTGTGCCCGAAGCGTAAAGCAGGTTCAGTGTCCCGCTCGCGCCGGTAGTGTTGTTGCCCGCCGGTTCGGCTTGCCAACGGAAGTTTTGATTCACCGCCGCGGTCGAACTGCTATTGAAGACGGAAGCAGTGAAGGTTAACGACTGCGAGTTCCTTCCGGCGGTTGCTGTCGCTACGCCGGTTGCGGGAAGACCAAAATCCCCTCGCACTGTCGCTGTTCCTTTCACATCAAGGGTGGTGGCCGGGGTCGTCGTATTTATGCCCACCTTCGTCGTGGTGCCGGTTCCAGCTTGAAACAGCACGGAATTCCCGAGGGTCGTGCTGTTGGTCCAGAGCGGAAGGAAATTTGTTGTGCCCGTGCCGCTCAACGCCGGCGGCAACACCCCGACAGGCTGTGAATCTTGTGCAGTTGCACTTTGCGGAACTGTACCCGCAGGTGCAGCCAGCACAAAGGCTGAGGCCGGGAGTCCCCCCAAGGTCTCCGAATCCCCAGCCTTTAGTGCGTATGGCACCGAGAGCAGCATGACTCTGGTTGCCTCTGGCTGACCCTCGACCTGCACTCCAAGCCAGCGCGCCTCGCCCGCTACAAACAACGACGATGGCAGCCCTTGGATCGTGGTCGAACCAAGCGTGACCGCGTAATTACCCAAGCTGTCGGCCTGAACCTTCTGCGATTCCATCCAAAGTGCGGCTCCGCCTTGTGGAGTTTTGTAGAGAGAAAAGGTGACCTCGACGGCGCCTTCTATCGGGCGGCTATTGCCGTCGACCAGAACGCCGGCATATTTGACGACAGAGGGAACCACGGGCGCGGTCCCGCTCTGTTCTTGCGCAAACACTGCGATGGTCGCTAACAATACCACTGCCAAGCTCTGAACTCTCTTCGAGATCACTTTGCCTCCTTCGCGAATAAGCGAACGGATTCCCTGGGACTGTTACAGCCTTACGCCGGCATGTTGCGCGGCGAATTTACCTACAACCGGCAGCTTAAATAGTTTTTGCTGATAGGCCTGATACATCAGGAAGATCCAGACTCCAAATCCCGCGAGCGTGAAAACCAGCATCAGGGGCAGAGCGATGACGCCAAAGATTCCGGCCGTCAAAGGTGTAAGCACAGCCGAGACAATCAGCCAGACAATCCAAAAGACGACCCACGCGACATTGAAGAAGATCGACTGGAAAGCATGAAAGCGAATGAAGGAATTCGATTTGTAGGGATCCAGTACAAGAAAGACAATCCCCGTGACGAAGCCGGCCGCGTAGCTAAGTGCGCCCACGACATTCGTATCCATCGTTTTCGATCCATTTTCCCTAGACGGAGACACAACAGCGACCGCAGCCGAACTTTCGACTGCCGATAGAGAGGCGCCTGTCCTGAGGTCTGTCGGAGATCTACAGGACTGACAGAAGCGAGTGTCACCGGCTAAGGCTGCGCCACAGGACTGGCAAGCGCTCATTTCGCTCCTCCTCGGGATTCAAGTGGATCGATGGGTCGCACAACGACGGGAATTTGCTTCCAACCGGAAGAATTAGCAAACCAACTGTGGGCAAATCGTGCGCTAACTGTTAACTCTTTTTCTTCTGTGCGCTTACGAACGCTGATTAACTCGTTTTAGCTTGCTTTCGTGCTACACTCGACCCGCAAAACTCTCGCCCTGACGTATGAAGGCCCCTGCCACAGATAATCCCGCCGTCCCGGAGGCCAGCTACAGTTTCGGGCTCTACCTGCTTGACCCGGCCAGTGGCACCCTGACGCGCGATTCGGTTCGGGTGCGTTTGCAAGAACAGCCTTTCCAGCTGTTGCTCCTATTGGTGGAACGCGCCGGGCAGATTGTTTCGCGGGAAGAGATTCGGAATCGACTTTGGCCGCAAAACACCTTCGTTGAGTTCGACAAGAGCCTGGGGGTGGCCGTACTCAAGGTCCGAGAAGCCCTCAGGGACGATGCTAGTAATCCCAGATTTATCGAAACCATTCCTCGGCGGGGATATCGGTTTATAGCCCCAGTACAGGTTGCGAACCCGAAAGCGGCGAACCCGGTCCAGCCGAGCATTTGGAACAAGAAGCGGCCCGCATGGGTCGCTCTCATCGGGAGCTTGCTCGCAGTTGCGGCGTTCACAGGAGCCTGGATTGTTCGGTTGAGGAGCCGCATTCCCGAACATGCTGCGATCGTAATCGGCGACTTCGCCAACGAGACGGGGGATACGGTATTTGATGGTTCCCTGCGCCGAGCCGTCGTGATCCATCTCGCGCAGTCTCCTTATCTCAACATTGTTCCGGAACAGAAACTGGGAGTGACGCTGCAAAACATCGGACGGTCGCCCGAGGAAGCCCTCACTCCTGCACTGGCCTTGCAGGTTTGTCAGCGGTTGAAGAGTGCGGCATTGGTCACCGGCCTGATCCGAGGCTCGACTCATCACTATCTGGTGTCGCTTGAGGCGCAGAGCTGCGCCGATGGTACATCGCTGGTGTCGGAATCCTTTTCGGTCGATGGCAAACCGGAAGTACTTCCGCGGCTCAGTGCAGCGGTTGACGATCTCCGCAAGAAGTTGGGTGAATCACGACAGTCGCTGAAGACATTCGATGTCCCGATCGAGCAGGCAACCACTAGTTCGCTCGAAGCCCTGAGGGCGTATCAGTTGGGGCTGGACCTGCGCTCGCATTCCAAGAACGTCGAAGCGCGCGATGTATTGAAAACGGCGATTGCCCTCGATCCGGATTTTGCCATTGCTTACGCACAGCTGGGGTCGACGTACTCCAATCTCGGCGAGCCGTCTCGTGCAAAACAATATTTCGAAAAAGCCTTTGCGCTGAGAGCCCGCGCCACCGAACCCGAACGCCTTTACATTACCAGCCGCTATTTCGACATTGTGACCGGAGAGCGCGAAAAGGGCTCCGAAACCACCAAGCTCTGGATGGAGATCTACCCGAACGATTGGAAGCCGTACAACGGGCTTGCAAACAATGCCATTCTCCTGGGGCAATATCAAACAGCGGTGGACCATGCGCGCCGAGCCGTGGAACTCGGCCCGGGTCAAGACTTCGGCGTATCCAATCTGCTGGTGGGACTCATGGGGATGAATCGCATGGACGAAGCCAAGGCCCTCTGCGAAAAACTCCTCTCGACCGGACACGACAATAGCTTTATCCACCTTGACCTTTTCGGCGTCGCATACTTCGAAAACGACCAACCGGCTTTGGAGCGTCAGCGCGATTGGGCAAAGAAACATCCCAACGACGTAGGAATGATCTTCGCCGAGGCATCGGCCGCCGCATCGGAAGGCATGCTCGAGACTGCCACTATGCAGTTCGAGCAGGTGGCCAAACTGGATATTGCCAACGGTGATTCGGAAGCAGCGGCCATCGCCTTGGCGGTCTCTGCAGAGATCAACTCTGAGATGGGGCGTGGTTCAATCGCCAGGAAGGAGTCCGAACGCGCTCTGAAACTAGGCAAAAATGAAATGGTCTATGGACTCACGGGTCTGGTCGCATTGCGTGGAAACGACGTTCAGCGCGCGCAACTTCTGTTGAACCAGATGGATCATGAACACCCGCTTGCTACTTTCAATCTTGGAATCTATTCCCCCATGCTTCGGACCATGGTAGCGGTCTCCCGTGGCACGTCACCTGCGGAGGTCACCCATCTTATGGAGCCCGCTCTTCCATATGAATTCGGTTCATTGGCCGACATGCTCCCAATCTATGTTCGCGGGACTGCGTACTTGGCAGTCAACGCTCCTGCCCAGGCTGAGGTGGAATTCCAGAAGATTATCCGCAATCGAAACATTGACCCGTTGACGACTCTATATCCCCTTTCCGTGTTGGGCATGGCTCGCTGTTATCGGATGATGGGAAAAATGGCCGAGAGTGAGAATGCGTATCGACAGGTGTTCACGCTCTGGAAGAATGCAGACAAAACCTCGCCCCTCCTTCTCAAAGTGCGCAATGAGTTTGAAGGGATGAGAAAATCACGCGGCGATCTGCGCGAGCCTATGGAGACCCTGAGAGGGCTATGACGGACAGGTTTGTGCCTCCCCGGTCCCACACGTAGCTTTTGCCCACACCCAACGAGGAACTGACGACGTTGGGTTCGCTAGGCCGCGAACTCCTGGCGGTACTGGTTCGCAATGTTGCCACGCCGAGACATGAGGGCTCGCCGCATTAACTGCTTAAGCTTTTTGCGCGCCCGAGCGAGTTGAGCCTTGACGGTTCCGATCGGGACTCCGAGAATCTCTGCGGTTTCGCGGATCGATAAACCTTCAATATCTCGAAGGTGAAAAGTCCGGAGTAAGGTAGGGGAGAGTTGAGCCGTCAAACCCCGTAAGCGGCTGTTCAGCTCGGAATCCCGACACTCCTGCTCGGGGCTCGGTGCGCCGTCAGCCAATTCGCTTAACAGGGAATAGTCGGGATCTTCCGCGATAGGCTCGTCCAGCGATATGTGAATGTGGCGACGCCGCGATCGCAATTGCATGCGAGCTGAGTTGTGCACGATAGCAGTCAGCCAGGTGGACATCTGGGATTGGCCCTTGAACTGGTGCAGATGCGTGTAGGCGGCGAGCAGGGCGTCCTGAACCGCATCTTCCGCATCGGCTGAGTTGCCCAGAAGCCGGTACGCACTTCTGTGAAACAACGGCAAGCTGGTTGACAATATACTCCGCAATTCCTCGACCGCGCCGGTTCCATTCATCCCTTCGAGACACGCGCTATTTTCGACGAATCTATTTGCGTTTTGCATGTAGCTACCCTCCAGTTCGTAGTGCGCGTTCCGATGCAATCGGGCGGCGTGAGGGCATAACACCAGAATTGTGGGACTCGAACAATTGGACGATGGTATCGACGATACTTTTGTATCGGTTAATGGAAGCGCGAACGACTATCTCTGCCAGCCCAGAATGCCGCTGAGCAGAAAAGCTGCCAATGGGTTGCCACGGGTGGAAGGACGACCGCTGGAAGTGCGTCCCCGACGTAATCAAGCGGCGGGGGTCGTGTCAGAGTCAGGGAGAAGTGCAGAGCGAAGCGCGGCAGCCATTTTCACTAGCGATGCGAGAGAGTCGGCTTTCATCTTCTGCATGACCTGCCCTCGATGAGCTTTCACTGTGATCTCGCTGATGCCAAGTTCGCCGCCAATTTGTTTGTTCAATAGGCCGGTAACGACCAATGCCATGACCTGCTGCTCACGAGGGGTGAGTAATGCATAACGGTTCCGAAGTTCCCGAATCTCCGCTTCGTGGCTAAGCGCAAGGCGGCTGCGCAGCAGGGCTTGCCGAATCGCGTTCAGCAGCGCTTCATCATGGAAGGGCTTGGTTAGGAATTCAATTGCGCCCGCCTTCATGGCGCGGACTGTCATCGGGATATCCCCATGGCCCGTGATAAAGATGATCGGGATGGCCGTCCGCTCGGTGGCCATCCGCTGCTGCAGTTCTAGGCCGTTGAGGCCTGGAAGAGAAACATCAAGGATCAGACAGCTTGGGAGAGCGACTCGCGGGTGATCGAGGAATGCTTGAGCGGATGCGAAGGTCTGGGCCCGCCAGCCTTCATGCCGAATCAACAATTCGAGGGATTCACGCACCGAAATGTCGTCGTCGACAATGAACACGACGGGTGTGACGGTCGACATTGGTGATGACCCCACTGCATCGCCAGGAGCGCGCGTTACGATCATTTTAATAACCCTCATTTGCGGGAAGCGACTGTGGCTTCTCAGATCACTGGAATGGTTAGTTCGCTCGCAGTGCGGCATTGAGCGCATCCAGCAAATCCGTGTCGCGGAACGGCTTGAACAGGCATTCCACTGCACCCTGCTCGCGTAGACGCGATCCAACAGTCGTATCTCGGTTCGCGGTAATGAAGATGGTCGGAATCGCTTGTCGCCGCTGGATCAATTCGCGTTGAAGTTCGGGCCCGGTCATGCCCGGCATGGCAATATCGAGGATCAGACATCTGGTTTGACCGACACAATCGGAGGCAAGAAACTCCCCCGCCGAAGAGAAAGTGCGGCTTGCAAAGCCGAACTCCCGGAGTAAATCCGGTAGCGACTCGCGCACGGACTCATCGTCATCAACCACTGATACGAGCGGACGTTCGGTGGCACACTCTTCAGGGTCAGACTTCATAAAGAAAACATTGCTCCACTCCATGGTCGGCGGTCCATTGTACTTTGGTATTGGGTAATCGTTGATACGGGACTACTCGCGCATCATGCCGCGCAAGATCAACGGACCAGCCTAGTTGATGCGCGCGTCGGCTTCGGTGCGGTTGTCGCGCCTGCAAGGAATGGAGAATGCAAACGTAGCTCCTGGGCCATCGTTCGCGGTTGCCCATAGACGTCCGCGATGAGCTTCGATGATGGAGCGGCTGATCGATAACCCGATTCCCATTCCGTCGCTCTTCGTAGTAAAGAACGCTTCGAAGAGCTTGTCCGCAGCCTGAGGGGTGAAACCGACTCCAGCATCTTTCACGCTAAGGCGCACCCTGTCTCCCTCGTCGCATTCGGTTCTGATCAGCAATTCTCTGGGGCGATCATCGACTCCGCTCATCGCATCCGAAGCATTCCGCAACAGATTCAGGATGACTTGCTGAAGTTGGACGCGATCGCCGATGACGGGCGGGAGGTCGTCTGCGAGTTCATAACGCAGAATCACGCGCTTACTCTGTAGCTCGCTCAGAGACAAGGAAGTCACCTCGCGGGTGGCTTCGTTCAGGTCCAATGGCTCCGGAGACAGCTCTCTCTTGCTATAGAGCGTGCGGAGCCGCGTGATTACGTCGGATGCTCGGTTGCCATCGCGAATGGTGCGCCGCGCGGTTTCGCGGGCGCCCTCGACGTTTGGGGGATCGGCGGAGAGCATGCGCAGACACGTGCCGGCGTTGGTGATGATGCCGGAAAGCGGCTGGTTGACTTCGTGTGCAATGGACGCCGTTAACACTCCGAGGCTCGTTACCCTGGCCACGTTTGCAAGTTCCGATCGGGCCTTGCCGAGCGCTTCTTCGGAAAGGCGCCGCTGCGTCACATCCTGAACCGCGCCGATGTACTCAGGGCGACCCTGATTGTCGCGACTGCGGTGGCCAATCAGGTGCAGATACTTGATCGAGCGGTCGGGCATGAGCAACCGGTGCTCATATTCGAAGCCGCTAACGCCCCGTTGCGCTTTTCCGATCATATCGGACAACAAGGGGCGGTCCTCTGGGTGAACGCGAGATCCGATCAATTCAAACGTCACCGGCATCCCTAGTTCAAACTCGAAGATGCGATAGAGCTGCTCGGACCACTTAATCTCGTCCGTCGCTACCAGCCAAAAAAAGTTACCGATGCGACTCAGCTTCTGTCCTTCCGCCAGGAAGGCCTCACTGCGCCGGGCCTGCTCTTCTGCCCGCTTGCGATCGTCGATATCGGTATTGGTTCCATACCATTTCAGAATTTTGCCCGATTCATCGCGCATCGGGTGCGCGCGGAACAGGAACCAGCGATACTCACCGTCGAAGCGGCGCAGTCGGCCTTCGACCTCTCCGGGCTTACCAGCAGTCGTCATCGATTGCCACGCAGCAGTCAGGGCAGCCATGTCGTCTGGATGAATGGCGAGCGTCCAGCCTGAGCCTTGCAGTTGTTCCAAGGGTAGACCCACGTAGGCGAGGTAATGCTGGTTGAAGAACTCAGCGAAGCCGTCAGGACGCGCCGACCACGCCAGCGCGGGTATCGTGTTGACGATGGCGCGAAGTTCGCGCTCGCTGGCCTGCAACTTCTCCTCCGCTCGTCTTCTGTCATCAATATCGGTGAGCAGGACATACCAGCGGACGATGCGATCTTCCGCGTCAAGCAGTGGGAGGCCGCGTGCGTGGAACCAACGATACACACCGTCCGCACGGCGCAGGCGATGATCCATAGCATAGTGAGATAACGTCTCGACAGAGTGCGCCCAAGCAGAAATCACTGTGGGAAGATCACCCGGGTGAATGGCCTCGCTGGTGGACCATCCTTTGATCTCTTCCACGGATTTGCCGAAGTAGTCCAAGACTTGGCGGTTGACAGCTTCGACTTCCCCCGTTGCGCTCATAATCGCTACCAATCCCGCGATCCCGTCAAGGATCAAGCGCAAGCTCTGCTCGCTATCGCGCAGGGCCGCCTCAGCCCGCTCGCGGTCGACAATCTCCTTTCTCAGTTCTTCGTTGGTTTCGGCGAGTTTTGCAGTTCGTTGCGCGACCTGTTGATCGAGTTCGCTGGAGATCCGTTTCTGTCGGTCGCGGAGGCGCGCTTCTTGCAGCCCGATGGATGCCTGATTCGCCGCCACGCTCAGAAGAAGGCTTTCGGTCTGCTCGGGAAAATCCGCTCGCTCGGAACCTACTACGATTATGCCGATCTCCCCGTGCACCCCCAGCGGCAAGGGGAAGATCGAAACGTCTACGTCGCCAAATCGGTTTCGGGCCGGCGGCAGCGAGTCTTGGGTACCACCTCCAAACCAGCGGCTAAGCATCAACTGAAGCTCTTGCGGCTCAATCCTCGCTTTGCACGAATTGCTGACCCGGAGGACCTCCACCGAAGTTGTCGCAACCGGCTCTTTCAACCGAGCGTATATGAAGTCCAGGCGGAGCATATGCAGAAGCGCGTCCAGCAGGATATGAACGATCTGCGAAGGCTCGTTGCCGCTCCAGATAGCCGGCAGAGCCAGCAAGCTGACCAGGTCGTTGATGCAGCGCTGAAGACGCTTGATATCGTCGGCGGGGAGTTCTTGCATGTCAGGCCGCTGTCGAAGGCAGTGATGTCCGCCTTGCCCGTCGTTCGCGAACGTCCCGCAAGAACTCGTCGGGCGGTACAAAAAAAGGGTTCTGCTGAAGGAGGCCGCCGATGATGATCAGGGGATGCGTCCGCATGATGTCGATCACGGTATCACCTCCAAACTTGCCAAGATGGTAGGTACAGATCACCGCGTCGTCGTGGCGACGCCAGACATTGTTGATCCGCGATTCGAATTCGACCAAATCGTCGATGTAGGAACGGTCTTGAACTGCCCAGTCCATGCGGCAACAAATGCGACTGAGTGGGAACTTGCCGTCAGCGTTACCGCTAGCCATCTGCTCGAATGCCGCTAGCATGCGATCCTGATCGAAACGGCCGTCGCAAAGATAGGATTCGGTGTTAATCCGAACGTCGAGTTGCCCACTCTTCTCGGCAGCCGCGGTATCAACGCCTGCTGTGGCCAGACGCCGCAGATGGTCGTGACGTTGATCTGGATTTACGACATGGACGGCTTTGTCGCCACAGTCGAATCCGTCCTTAATGAAGGGCAGCAACACGCGATACTCTTCGTCGTCGTTGTTAAAAAATGCGCAGACATGACGAACTTCGCCGAGTTGAGAGCCAGCGAGGGAGATGGGTGCTGTGGCCTTCTTCATGATGCGAGTCCTCTGCTCATGGATTTCCTGCCAACGGGTTCAGTGACTGCTATCAGTAAGAGAAACGGTGAGGTATCGCCGACTAAATCGTTGGAAATATGATGCACCGCTCTGGAGAAGATTGTCCACCGGTACTTCGAGATTGATCGATCCATTTGTTCGATAGACCCGCTCGTCATGGCGGCTGATACGAATGGCCTAGTCATTGCTGGGCTGCGTTGGAGTTGAGTTTCGTCGGAGGAACACAACAGAACTTTTGGCCGCCCGAGCCAGCAGAACCGACGCAACGCAAATCATCGATCACTCCTCCTCAGCGTGCAGCGCGAATTTAACAAGAATGTGACTGTTTTGTGACAAGCCCCCTCACGCCCAGTTCTACAAAGGGAATCGCGATATCCAGTTCTCTCACTTCGTTGGATCATGAACGATCCGGTGAATCAATCCATCAGCCAGATTGCTCGCTTCGGCGAGTTTTCGCTGGATTTTCGGAAGATGGAACTCTGTCGCGCTGACGAGCCGATTGAGCTGACCCTGCGGGAATTCAAGGTGCTGAAATTCCTGGTTTGCAGGCCGCGGATCGTGGTGTCGCGCCACCAACTCGTCGGGTCAGCATGGCCGAAGCGCAAGCGCTCCACTCATCGAACTGTAGACAACTGCATCTCGAAGCTCAGGCAGAAGATCGAAAGCAATCCAGGCTGTCCGGTTTTCATCCGGACGGTTCACGGAGTTGGGTACAAATTTGTTCCGCAGGAGAGTGCGCCGACGCTGGAAGAGTCGAACTGAATCAGGAAAGACGGAGGAATCATGGGAAAGATCAAAACATTCGGCGTACAAATTCTGTTGCTGGCAACGCTGTTTGGGGCGGGCGGCAGGGCTTGGGGAATCCCAGCGTTCGCGCGCAAATATGGGCTCCCCTGTTCTGCGTGTCATGAAGCGTGGCCGATGCTCAACAACTTCGGCCAGACCTTCAAAGACAACGGATATCAGCTGGGAAATGGGCATGATGCTCCCATCTATCAAGAGCCGTCGTATTGGCCCGTCACGTTCCGCACGCAGGTTTTCTGGCATCGAGAAAACAACAACCGGCAGGTCGTCGATGCGGTGGCAGGAAACCCGGGAAATGGACAACTGGAATCGTCGGTAACAACATCAGGTTTCGATCTGGCCGGAGTCGACTTCATTACCGCGGGGACGCTCTACAAGAATGTCTCGTTTTTTGTTCAGCCCTTTATCGGGAACAACAGCGTTTCGCTGTCTCAGGCCTGGGCCCGGATCGACAACCTTGCCGGCTCATCCTGGCTGAATGTGAAGCTGGGCAAGTTCGAGTTGGATGAACCGATCTCCGTAGAACGATCACTCGTCCTCAACAATACTGGCGGACTCTATTACAACTACTTCTTCACGCCGCAGGGCGACAACAATTTCTTCCAAGGCATTGGACTGCCTCAGTTGGGAGTCGAACTGGCGGGACATTCCGAGGACGATTCCACGCGCTATTCGGTTGCAGTCGTCAGCAACAGCAATGGCTCGCCCGGCTTGCCATCGAACCAAGCGTATGACGTGTACGCCAACTTTAATCAGGCGATTGAAGTGCCCCATCTCGGCAGGCAACAAGTCGGTGTCTACGGATATTTCGGAGAGTCTCCCACCTATTTTCTAACCAATGGCGGCAGGCCTATTCCGGGTACAGGCCAGGGGAACAAGAGCTTTTATCGAGTTGGTGCATACGGGCACTGGTACGTGAACCAGTTCGATTTTTATACGTTCTTCATGCACGGATCGGACAACGTATTCCTGGGGAATTCGGTGGCAGCGAACCAGCCGCAGAACCTGCCACTGGGCTCGGTTGGTCCTACCTGGAATGGTGGATTCGTGGAGGCGCATTACACTCCAACGCCGCGGTGGGTGTTCTTGGGCAAGTATGAACTGGCCCGCATGTCCCGGCAGGCGAATCCAAGCATTAGAAGCGATGCCGGCAACCTTGACACATGGACAGTCGGCTATCGCTGGTATCCGATCATGAGCCCGCGAGCCGGGCTGGCCTGGACCCAGGAATACTCACGGATCACGAATGCGGGTGCGGCGCCGATATCGGGCTTAGACGATGTCCGAAACAGCTATCTGATGGGCTTTGATTTTGATTTCTGACCTAGGAGATCGCCTTGAGTAAAACCATCAAAATTGCCAGCGCGATCATCGTAGCCGGCATCCTTTGCACCCTGAGCGCCGTCGCTCAAGAAAGCCACATCGGGAAGCTCGTTGGCAATGCGAAGAGAGGGAAAGCTCTATACGTGCGCTATTGCGTCTATTGCCATGGGCCTGATGGAGACGGACGCGGTGAAAGCGCCCCGTATCTCGACCCCAAGCCGCGCGACTTTACCAAAGCCATGTTCAAATGCAGATCGACGCCCAGCGGGAGCTTGCCGCTGGACAGCGATCTGTATGACACGATTTCGCGGGGGATTCACGCCAGCGGAATGCCTTCGTGGAAGCCTCTTCTACGCCAGGAGCGAGCCGACCTGGTCGCCTATATCAAGTATTTTTCCCCATCGTTTCAGGAGGAAAAGCCGGGCGAGCCAGTAGTCATTCCACCGGAACCGCCAGCGTCGGCCGACAGCGTCAAGCGTGGAGCAGAACTTTTTAAGAGCATGAACTGCTGGTCCTGCCACGGGAGGGACGGACGCGGGCACGGTCCTTCGGCCGCGACACTCCTGGATACTAAGGGAAACCCGATCACGCCATTCGACTTTACAAGCGGGAAAAAATTCAAGTGCGGAGAAACGGATCGTGACATGTTCCGGGACTTGATCACCGGACTCGACGGTACTCCGATGCCGTCATTTTCATCGGCGATGAGCGACGAGCAACGGTGGGACGTGATTCATTACATCCGGACGTTCGCCAGTTTCAAGTCCCACGCTGCCGGCGGAAGCAACCCGGCAGGTCAGTAGGAACACACGGCTCTGTTCCGCGTAGTTGAATAGTTTTTCGTCGTTCTTTGAAGATCCCCTGCAATTTCGACATGAAGGTGAATCTCGATGAAAAAGCAGTTTTTCTTTCTTATCAGCGCGATCGCTCTGGCGTCGTTCATGCTTCTGCAATTCGTTCCTGTCGTCTCCGGACATCCTGCAGATGCGGGATCTTCGCTCACGGGCGAAGTTAAGTTTTCTGGAACACCGCCGAAAGTGACGCGGATCGATATGTCTCAAGATCCCTTGTGCGCGAAATTGCGCACGGCGCCTGCATCTACTGAGGATGTCGTCGTGGGAAGCAATAGCGGATTGGAGAATGTGGTCGTCTATGTCTCTGACGGGCTGACAAACCACAATTTCCAGCCCCCGCAACAACCGGCCGTCTTCGAGCAGAAGGGATGTCAGTACAAGCCACACGTGTTGGCGATGCAGGCAGGGCAGAAACTGGACATCGTCAATAGTGATGAGACGACCCACAACATCCATCCGACCCCGGAAAACAATCGGGAATGGAATATGACGCAGCCTCACGGCACGCCGCTGGAGCAGACATTCGCACGAGAAGAAGTCGCAATTCCGGTGAAGTGCAACGTACATCCGTGGATGAAGGGATACATCGCGGTTCTTAAACATCCGTACTTCGCGGTCACGGACAAGACTGGGCACTTTGAGATCAAGGATCTGCCTCCCGGTACCTACACGATTTCAGCTTGGCAGGAGAAGTTGGGAACGCAGACGCAAAAGGTTACGGTCGGAACAGGTGAAGGCAAGACTCTCGATTTCACTTTCAAGGAGTGAAGACGCGACGAAGGAACAGTGCTAACGATGGCGGATATCTTCAGGGCTCGTAAGGTGCAGGGAGCAAACGCATCTGCGGCAGGTTTCGTTGGTTGAGATATCGAGATTCGACCGAAATTCCAAGGCGTCGGGGCCGTTCAGGATTTCGGTTAGGGTCCGGCGGTGGATGTTGCCCAACGCGGGATGGAAGAAGCAGGGACGGACATCGCCGTCGGCCTCGATGACGGCGGAAACCCAGGGAGCGTTGCAACGCGGGGCGATGTTGCGATCCTCGCCGGCTTGAGCGCGGAAGTGTTGCACGATCCGCCGTAGCTTCTGGGGCGACTCGACCACAAAGCGCGGGATTGCTTTCTCCTGCTCCCGGATCAGTGCTTCTATTTCCAATTCCAGTTCGTCGACTTCCGCGGAGGTCATGGCGATGCGGTCGCGGCGGTCCGGAGACCATCCGTCAGGACGGTTAAATGCAGCAGAAGTAAGATCAGCGGCGAGGAATGACACGGAAGTCAGGCCCATCTTGCCGGCGCATGCAACGAGCGGTCGTAACGAACGGTAATTCGCTTTCTGCACTGTGCAACGAGCACGGATTTCCATGTCCGGGCGAATTTCTTTCAGGGCCGCCACGCCCTCGGCGATCTGTTCAAACGCGTCCTGGACGCGCCGGATGGCGTTGTGGATAGCGGGAGGACCATCGAGTGACACGATAACGTCATCCACACTGTCGGCGACAGCTTGAGCCTGCGGTTTCAGGAGCAAGCCAGAGGTCAGCAATGTAATCCGGCAATTCTCCGCGCGTAGCATTCCTGCAAGACAACTCCAATTCTCGTTAAGTTGTGCCTCCCCGCCTGAAAACACGACCCAGCGAACTCCTAGTTGCCGAAACGATGGCAGCAACCGGTCCAGGTCTTGATGGGAGAGCTGGTTTGCCTCGCGAGTGCGCCAGATATCGCACATCATGCAGCGGCAATTGCACTGGCTATGGAGATACAGGACCACGACCGGCAGAGAATGGATTTCGTGCGCCTGGATTGCGGCGGAATCGGGCCTCGTCGTGATGGATACCAAGGTGCTCATGGCTGGGCGCTCCGAATTCCTGCATCCTGCCGCTCGAATTCGAGCAGGACATGATCGGCAAGAGCGCGAATGCCCGGCAGCCGTCCGAGAACCCAGTCCGCTTTTTCAGCAGCGCGCAGCAACCCCGGATGTTGAACGGCCCACGCCTCGGCGTAGCTGGGCGGCACCGCAACTCCAATGCCGCGAATGGAGCGAATTCGAAATCGTGGGCGAAACGCTTTTACCAAACTTCGAATAGTCGGGTAGCCTAGGCTGAAACTGGGACCATTCCCAACCTTTGCTATCACCGGTTCGCGAGTCAATCGACGGAAGGCCTTCTTTGGATTGCGACGGCAAAGATACCAGACCATCTCCCAGATGCAGGCGTGGCCAAACCATACGAACACCGCGCGCGCCCCGGGCTTTAGCAGCGTTGCCAAGTCGTCGACGAACTTCCCCAAATCTTCGACACAGTTCAAGGCAGCGAAATTCGAGAATGCGCCGTCGAACGATTGACTTGTGTGGAGATCCCCAATATCTTCTGCACGAAGTAGAAGCGGGTGCACCAAGCGTTGGAGTTGTTGTCGCTGAATTCGCTGAGTCGTTACTTCCAACATCTCCGACGAGGAGTCGCATGCGACCACTCGGACTCCACGTTGCGCCAGAAAGGATGCGTCGATTCCCGTACCGCATCCGATCTCCAGAATTCGTTCTCCCGGGTGGAAAGCGTGTCCGAGACAGCGCCAAACCGCGTTGCGTTGGGCCTTTCCAACATTGGTGAATGTGAATGTCTCGTCATAACGCGGCGCCGCGGCGTCAAATGGAGCACTCGTGAGCTGCTGGGTGGTGGCGGCCATGCCTACGCCTCCACTTCATGGAAGGTGGCTTGCATGCCTGCTCGCGCTTCTAAAATTCCGCTCTGCAGAACTGCCAGGGACGCACCATCCGCATCGGCCTTGGCTCCCAGTCGCTTCAACTCAACCTCGCTACGAAGCAGCTTGTCAGCGTAGCGATAGAACTGGCGCGAGTGACGACTGCGGATGCGGAAATCTCGATCGGAACTCTCACGCCATGCCTTTTGACCTTCTACCCGTTCGGCCACGTCTGAGAAGTAGGGCGTGCCCTTGATTGGGTAGGCGACGGTCGTGAAGAAGATGTCCGGATCCGTCTTCTTTACGTGATCGACAGTGGCTTCGATGTCGCTGAGATCTTCACCTTCGTATCCCCACATCAGGAACATGCCCGACTGAATACCCGCGGAGCGGCAGAGCGCGACTGCCTGCTGGACCTGCTCCACCGTGACACCACGTTCCATCGCATCGAGAATTCTCTGTGATCCGCTCTCGGAGCCGATCCAAACACGGAAGCAGCCCATTTCTGCGAGTGTATCGACCACCTTGGGGCTGAGCCGGTCGGCGCGCGAAATACACTCGAACGGCAGTTTAATTCCGCGCCGCTTTAATTCGCCTGCATATTCGAAAAGCCAGCCATGATGAATGGTGAAGACATCGTCGGCCATCCATCCCATCTCCGGTTGGTAGCGGCCGATCAACCACTCGAGTTCGTCGGCCACCGAGGCAGGTTTCCGGCGACGATGAGTTTTGCCAAAGACCTCGTGGCTGCACCAGCGGCAGTGGTAAGGACAACCTCGCGCGGTGATTATAGAGACGGATCCCATGCCGTGATGCTTGCGCCACACTTCGACATACTTGCCGCTGTCGATTGCCTCTCGGGCCGGCCATGGTTGTGCATCGATGTCTTTGATCTGTTGACGCGGCTTGGTGCGGACGGCGGTGCCCTCAGCGCCAGCAAAGGCAATTCCATCGACTTGGTGCAGACTCGTGCCGTCTCGAAGTGCCGGAATAAGTTCTTCCAGCGTGATTTCGCCTTCGCCGATAACAACCACATCCGCGCCCGCTGCCAGGTACTCCTCTACGTATGCGCCTGGTTCCGGACCCCCGACCACGGTTTTCCACCCGGCATCTTTCGCTACTCCGAGGATCTCCACGACATTCGGTCGCGTCATGAGATTGGCATAAATACCAAGTACAGAAGGAGGGCCCTTCCGCAATAACTCAAACAACTCCGAGCGCGAAGAGAATGTCGAATCGAAGACCTCAGCCCTGAGACCCTTCTGGCGCAGATGCGAGCATATGTAGAGAATCCCCAGAGGCGGATATGGCTTCATGATCTGAAGCTCTTTCGGATCCTCATAAAGGAAATAGCCGTGGGTGAGAAGGACGTCCATGTTCGGAATTAGCTGGCGAGAACCTCAAGAAGTTCGTCAAAGCTGATCGCGTATATCGGTCCCGGCACACGGACAATATTTTCGCCGGGGAGGCCGCTCAACATAGTCGGTCGCGGATTGCGGCACGTCTTTTCCAACTGCATGACGCGCATCCACAGTTCGTCCGGAGAGTTCCCCCGATCTTCGTGCTTTGCATCCGGTTTTGCCGAGCAAGAATTCCAGGAGTCCACTTGGGCATGCAATGCATCATGCAGGGCGCGATAGAACTCGTTGGTGTAGGTTCCGTGAAACATCATCGCCAGGTCTTCACTGTCGGACCAATTGGTTTTTGCTCCGAGCTGTGCCTGCACACGTTCATAGAATCGCGTTCCGGGCAGCGGGTAGGAGACGGAGACGCCGATATCATCGGGACGGGTGTCGCGAACTAGTTTGATGGTGTTCTGAATATCGCGCCACGTCTCTCCCGGATAGCCAAACTGCAGGAAGTAACAAGCGCGAATGCCTTCGCGGCGCAAGTTCTCCCGAGCCTTTGCGATTTGGTCAACGAGGGTTCCTTTGTCCATCGCGTCGAGGATCTTCTGCGAGCCGGATTCGGCTCCCATCCAGACTTCAGCGCAACCCGCCCGCCGTAATGCGCGCACGTTGTTCGGGGTCATCAGATCAACGCGAGTCTGCATTTTGAACGGAATCGCAGCCTGCCGCTTCTCAACTTCCGCCGCGAGATCGCGCACCCAACTAGGCCGAAGGCCGAAGATATCGTCGGCGAACCAGAGATGGTCTGCTCCCAACTCATGCTTCAGATGATGCATTTCTTCCGCAACCGACGCGGCCGAACGCACGGAAAAGGAATCTCCATAAATCGGCTTGGCGCACCAGTTGCAGTGGTAAGGACAGCCGCGACTGGCGACGATATTTAGCGAGAAGTAGCCGTGAGCCGACTTCCAGGCGGAACGATACGGACCCATGTCGACCAAATCGCGTGATGGAAAAGGCAACTGGTCGAGATCGCGCACGGGGATGCGGTGCTCCGTCTTGACTACCTCACGAGTATGGTCATCCAGATAAGCCATGCCTGGCACATTGCGAAGTGCAGACGTGTTTCCAGCTAAGAGGAGCGAGACCGTTTCCAGAAGAGTCCATTCTGCTTCGCCCAGGAGCACGCAGCGAAATCCTCGCTGCAGATATTCCAAAGTATGGTCAGACGAATCCGATCCATTCACGATGACCGTCGCTCCGGCGCGTTGTGAATCGTCGAGAATCTGATAGGCGACTTCACGCATGCGCGTCAGACACATCTTGGAGAGAAAATTGAAATTGTCTTCGTAGACGACGACAACACGCGGCCGATGTTGAGCGAGCGCCGCCTGGAATTGCTGCGGATCATTCAACATCGTGTCATAGACGGCAACCGACACGCCGGCGCGTCGCAAAAGAGCGGCAGCATAGATGGTGCCGAGCGGCGGGTACGGCTGCATCTTCCGCGTCTGCTTGCGGTCGTAGTACAGGTGGTAAGAATGCGTTAGTAAGACATCAGACACGTTAGTCGCGGCTCCCCGTTCGTATTGTTCTTCCTAGCACGCATGCTCCGTTCCCTCGGACAACGCCTGCCCGGTCAACAGTGACCGGCGTGTCACGACTTTCTCGACTGCCCGCGAAACCCAGAGCTCCCACGGAAACGAGTAGCGGCTTTTCCCAATGCGCCAACGGACGGGTGCGCTGAGCATTCGTCGCACCGAGCGCTTGGCCCACGGAATTCTCTTCGCGACTTTGCGAATCTGATTGTTCAATAGGAAATAGTCGAGACTGCGGCGAAGCTTGCGCAGCTCATCTCCCCGCAGCCACGGAAGGACATTCGTTCCCAAGGCCAGAGTTTCCCATTCTGCGAGCGACCGTGGCTCTCGCACGCCCATCTCCCGAAGTTGCGGCCAGATCGGAATGCCCGGATATGGAGTGAAGATGTTGGGCGAGAAGCTGACATTGGGATAATCTCTTGCGATGTCGCTCATGACCCGAAACGTCTGCTGACGATGCGCCTCGGTCTCTCCCGGATATCCCAGGATGATGTTGAACACCACATGGATTCCGGCAAGGTTGGTCTTGCGGGCGGTTTCAACCATTTGGTCGACATGCTGGAAGCGCTTATTCATCATGGCCAGCACTTCCTGCGACGCGGATTCAGTTCCGAAGCCGATGTGTTGCACGCCACTTTCGGCGAGCAGTCGAACCTCGTCGTCGGTCATCAGCGACAGGAAATCGGTCGAAGTCTGAAAATCCCAGCGGAACTTGACGCCGCTCTCAACGATTCCTTTCGCAATCGCGACCGCGCGCTTGCGGTCGACCAGGAAGTTCGAATCGAAGAGCGGAACATGCTCGATCTGGTAGCGCGGAACCAGATCTGCTAACTCGCTGACGACACGCTCCACGCGGTAGGCGTTGAAGCGTCGCTTGTAAAACACCATGTCGGTGCAGTAGTTGCATTGATAGGGACAACCAACGCTTGTGGTGTAAGCGAGCTGCCGCACTCCCGAAGCGGCCGCGTAGATTCCCGGATCGGCGAGATGGTAGGCGGGCGCAGGCAGGTCGTTGATGTTCGCTACCGGACGCTCGGGTTCGTGGACTATTTGTCCGTCGGCGTCTTTGAACGACAGGCCCTGGACGCCATGCCATGATTCCCCGGAAGCAATGCGCTGAACCAGTTCCAGCAGCGTTAACTCACCCTGCCCCCTAACAATGGCGTCTACAAACGGTTCCTGAAGTGTCTGTTGGGTTGCCAGGCTTGCGTGCCATCCGCCGAAGACGATGGGCAAGTTGGGCCGCAGGTTCTTAACCGCTCTAGAAACTCTTATCGCAGCGCCGATGTGTGGACCCGTCAAGACCGATATGCCCAGACAAAGCGCATCCTGTGCCTCGCGCAGAATGGCGCGTTCGAAGTCGGGATACAGGAGATTGTCCACCAGCCGGACATTGAATCCCGCCTGGAGGAGGGGAGACGCCAGACACAACAGCGAAAGAGGCGCACCGAGCGGCGAGCCGTCGTAGGGGGGATAGAACAGAACGACTTTGTTTGTTCCGGACAAAATCGCGTTCGCCTCGGGACAGTGGCAAGTGAACTGTAGGCTGGAGGGACAGCAGATTTGTCAGCGGATTGTTAATTATCTGTCATTTTGCGGACTGCCTGAAGTGTTGTCGGCGGTGGGAAAAGTGTGTGCCTGTCTTTAATTTGCAGAACTTTGACAATACAGAGACAAACCGAAATTCTCCGGCTGGTAGTTTTGCAGGCTACCTCGGTCTCCGAAGCGTGCTTTAGGCAAGAACGTCCGCATCTGAGGCCACCGTGGTTGGGGAATGATTCTCTTTTACAACCCGAAGGCAACCAGGCCGAAGAACCGAAGGCTTCCGCTTTCGATTCTCTCCATCGCTGCGGTCGTGGAGGGCAGGGAAGACTACGCCATGGTTGACGGCAATCTCGACCCGCACCCGACTGAGACGCTGCTCTCGATCATCCAGAAGAACGATGTGAAACTGTTGGCCGTAACGGTCATGCCCGGCCCACAAACGGTGGGCGCGGTCGCGAGTTGTCGCGAGATACGCTCGCGGTTTCCAGACCTTCCGATCGTGTGGGGCGGCTATTTTGCGTCGAACTATACGGCTGCGGCTCTGAACGCGAACTACGT